>Ga0184632_10001073_pt1 | contig 11098 bp, 11 predicted proteins | sample PLM31_50_b1_FD_133153 | JGI IMG/M metagenome (GOLD analysis project Ga0184632, IMG submission 133153) | Groundwater sediment microbial communities from an aquifer in East River, Colorado, USA - PLM3-1_50_b1 | ecosystem: Environmental > Terrestrial > Soil > Riparian zone | place: USA: East... | reverse complement strand
CGATGATCCGGTCCATCTGCTCGCCTCCCCTGCGCCCTGCCTGCATACCGGAAGCGTTGACGATACGACATTCCGCGAGCGAGCCTCACGCCCCGATCGCCAAGCCTCCTCGACGCGTTCATACGCTCTACACATCGAGGCGCCAGCATCGGTTCCAGAAGGAACAGACCGTTGAAAGGAGGACGAGATGCGACGGTGGAGTTGGGTCGTGGCGCTGCTGCTGGTGATTCTGGCTGGGATCGGGATAGGGGTCGGTGCCTACCACGCCGGCTACGACAACGGGCTGGTGGCTAGCGGCAGGGCGACCGAGGTCGTCCGCGTGTATGGCCGTGGGGGTTTCTTCCCCTTCGGGTTGTTCCTGTTCCCCTTGTTCTTCTTTCTCATCTTCTTCCTGATCCGCGCGGCCTTCATCGGCCGCCGATGGGGCGGACCGGGACACTGGGGTCCGGGCCACCCGGATCAAGGTGATTGGAAGAGAGGCGGGCCGGCAATGTTCGAGGACTGGCACCGCCGCCAGCACGACCAGGCCTCAGGCGACCACCCAGGAGCGGGCGGGGAACCGTCGAGCGCCTGAGCGACGCAAGACTTGTACCCGGTGGGGCGGAGGGCTTGCCTCCGCCCCACTCGATTCGTCAGGCTGGGAGTGGCGATGAAGACGGTCCTGGTTGTCGAGGATGAGATGAAGATCGCCCGGTTGGTCCGGGATTACCTGGAACATGCTGGATTCCAGGTGATCGTGGCGGGCGACGGGGGCTCCGCGCTGGCAAGCGCTCGGGGAGCTAGGCCAGACCTGGTCGTGCTCGATCTTGGGTTGCCGGGTCGGGATGGCTTGGACGTGACGCGGGAGATCCGTCGCTCTTCGAACGTGCCGATAGTCATGCTGACCGCGCGAGGCGACGAGGCCGACCGGATCGTAGGCCTCGAGATGGGGGCGGACGACTACATCGTCAAGCCGTTCAGTCCGAAAGAGCTCGTTGCCCGCGTAGAGCTGTGCTGAGACGGACGGCGACGGAGGCAGGCGAGGGGCCGGAGATCTTCCGCGTTGGGGACGTCGAGGTCGACCTTCGCAGGATGAGGGTCGCCGTCGGCGAGCGTTCCGTGGACCTCACCCCAACGGAGTTCGCGCTGCTCACCACGCTGGTCCGAGAGCCCGGACGTGTCTTCACGCGCGGCCAGCTGCTGGACGCGGTGCACGGCGTCGCTATTCCCTCGTACGAGCGGGCCATAGACGCCCACGTGAAGAACATCCGCAGGAAGATCGAACCAACACCAGGCCGTCCTCGTTACGTGCTCACCGTCCACGGGGTGGGCTATCGGTTCGCCGATGAATGAGCGATGGCGCGAGCCCGGTCACGGCCGTGGCCCCGGGTTCCGCCCGCCCTGGTGGCCCGAGGGTGAGCCCTTCCCCCCATCCGGTCCGGGCCCATGGCGGGGAATGCGCCGCTACTTCCTTCGCCGGGTCGCCCTGGTCGTGGCCCTGTTCCTGGGGGTCATGTTCGCCGCGAATGCGCTCGCCGTGGCGCTTCTCGCCGGCCGCTTCGGCGGAGGTGAGCACCGCAGGCTCAGGCCTTTCGGTTGGGTCCTGGGAATCGTTCTGGTGTTCGCCTTCGTTGCGGTGGTACGGGCGATCCGGAGGATGGCCAGTCCGGTCGGAGACGTCATGGAGGCTGCCGACCGCGTCGCCTCTGGTGACTACGAGGCGCGAGTGCAGGAGCGGGGTCCTCGGGAGACCCGCCGGTTGGCCGGCTCGTTCAACGCCATGGCCGAGCGTCTGAAGGCGAATGAGGTGCAGCGGCGCAACCTGCTGGCCGACGTTGCCCACGAGCTCCGCACGCCGCTCTCGGTGATCCAGGGCAACGCGGAGGGAATGCTCGATGGTCTGTACCCGATGGACCGGGCGCACCTCGAGCCCCTGCTCGAGGAGACCAAGGTGATGGCGCGGCTCCTCGACGACCTGCAGACGCTGTCCACCGCGGAGGCCGGTGCCCTAAGGCTCCACCCGGAGCCCGTTGATCCGGCGCAGTTGGTCGACGATGCTGTGGCCGCTTTCCGGACGGCAGCCGACGCCGCGGGTCTCGCGCTCGAGCAGCGCGTCGCCCCAGGGCTGCCCGCGCTGGAGGTCGACGCTGTCCGGGTCGGCCAGGTGCTCGCGAACCTCCTGTCGAACGCTGTGCGCCACACACCCTCGGGTGGGTCGGTGGTGGTGTCGGCCGGGCCGGCCCCGGCCGCTACAGCTGTGGAGTTCTCCGTTGCCGATACTGGACCGGGGATCGCGCCAGAGGTGCTACCGCACGTCTTCGACCGTTTCGTCAGGGCAGCCGACTCAGGCGGAGCAGGCCTCGGGCTGGCCATCGCTCGTAGCCTGGTCGAAGCCCATCACGGCACGATCTCCGTCGAAAGCAAGGCGGGCCGCGGAACGACGATGAGGTTCGAGTTACCCACTCGGCACGATTGACCTCAGACGGCGGGACCCGCAATGAGTGTGACGGGAGCTGTGTGGAGCCCGCTCTGGTCCCTCCAGGTCACGCGGATCTGATCTCCGGGCTCGTGCAGGTAGATCGCGGGGCCCAGCTCGTCGACCGAATCGATAGCCTCCCCGTCGATGGCGGTGATCACCGCGTCGCTCGGGATCCCTGCGCTGGCGGCCGGCGTTCCAGGGACGATGCCGACCACGAGCGCCCCCGAGGACGCCCCCAGCCGTGCTGCCGATGCGGCGTCCAGATCCTGCACCTGAACCCCGAGGAATCCTGTCGGGCCGATGATGATTTGCGAGCTCTCGTGGCCGGCCTGGATCTCGTTGGCGATCCTCACCGCCGTGTTCACCGGGATGGCGAAGGCCACCTGAGACACACTGCGGGTCCGTGTCCCCTCGCCGGCAGTGATCATCCCGATCACCTGGCCGGACCCGTTCACCAATGGTCCCCCGGAATCACCAGGGCTGATCTGGACTTGGGCCTGGATGAGGTTGGTTAGATGTTCAGCCTCACCCTGGTCGCCGCTGACCGTGATCGAGCGGCCCACGGCCGATACCACGCCCTCGGTGGCGGTCGGGGTGCCGCCCCTCCCGAGTGCATTGCCGATGGCCACTACCCTCTGGCCTAGGGTCACGGATGAGGAATCGGCAAACGACACCGGCGAGAGGCCGGAGACACCCTGGATGTGCAAGAGGGCGACGTCGTCGGTCGGGTCTACGCCCACCACTGTTGCCGCGTAGTTACCCGAGTACCCGTTGATCGTCACCGAGATACTGGTGGCTCCTGCTATCACGTGGTTGTTGGTGAGGACGTCCCCCGAGGGAGACACGATCATCCCGGTGCCCGCCGCCTGTCCCCTGGGCAAGCCGTCTCCGACCTGGCCAATCACGCTAGTGATGTTGACCACCCCTGGCTCGACCATGTTGGCTATCGCCTCCAGATCCAGTCCAGCGCCGGGAGCGGAAACAGATGGGCCTGTTTGAGGCTGGATGTTGAGCGGCTGGTCCGTCGTGGAACGGCTCGTATCGCCTCGGCCGCTGAGGCCCCATCCGATGCCGATCCCTGCGGACAGCAGGACAAGGGCGGCCAGGATGGCCGCCACCGACCTTCGGCGACGAGTGGAGGGGGGCGGAGGCGGAGGGGACTCATACTGCCACCAACCAGCTCCGTCACTCGGCGGTCGCGGTATCCCAGGGGCGGGCAAAGGCTCGGCGCTCGCTGCCTCGCCGATTTCTGGGTCCCGTGGCTCGGGCATCTCGCTCGGTACCGGGCCGGGCTCCTCGTGATCCATAGATGACATCTTGCACCTCTTTTCGGCTGACACCTGGTTTGGACCTGACGCCATCCTGCCTGTGGAACCTGTGAGGATCGTCAGCCAAACCTCAGGATTCACTGTGAGGTCGGGTCCAATTCACCCTATAGGGCGGTAACTTTGACAAAATGAGGGACACCTCCATCCACCCTGACCTGCCCTCGGAGCAGGCTTATCTGGATCAGGCCTACGAGTGCCTCGAGGAGATGCGCAGGCAGGCCGCCCGAGGGCTTCAGAGCGAAGTCGCGGGCGACCCGATAGCGCAGGAGGCGATCCACTGGATGTTCCTCTCCCGGCTGGCCGATCTCTCGGAGGAAGCCTCGCTCTGCTTCGGCAGAATCGACCGTTCCGACGGCGACCTCTATTACATCGGTCGCCGGCACGTGCACGACGCGAACCTCGACCCGGTCGTCATCGACTGGCGGGCACCGGTGGCCGAAGCGTTCTACCAGGCCAGTTGGGACGACCCGTGGGAGCTCGATCGCCGGCGGAGCTTCATCACCGAAGGCCGGGAGCTGGTGGGGATACAGGACGAGGTCTTCGCGGAGCACGCCCCCAGGTCGGTGGAGTCGGCGGGCTCGCTGGTTCGAGCCGGGGATGCGCTCCTGGCCGAGCTGGGGCGCGAGCGAACGGGTCGGATGCGAGACGTGGCGGCGACGATCCAGGCCGAGCAGGACCGCCTCATTCGCGCCCCGGCAGACGGCGTCCTGGTTGTCCAGGGCGCGCCTGGGACGGGCAAGACCGCCGTCGGCCTTCACCGGGCGGCCTACCTCCTGTACTCGTTCCGGGCCAGCCTCGGGCGGGCCGGCGTCCTCATCGTCGGCCCGAACCGGGCGTTCATGCGCTACGTGGAGCGTGTTCTCCCCGATCTGGGCGAGACCACGGTTGTTCAGAAGGCGATCGACGAGCTGGCCTCCGTCCGGGTGGAGCGGAGCGACCCCGAAGAGGTTCTGAGGATGAAGGGCGACGAGCGGATGGCGGAATTGCTCCGGCGGGCGCTTGTCGAGCGAACGCGTGCACCCTCGAGAGCCGTCCAGCTCCGGATCGGGCTTCGGACAGTCTCGGTACAGCCTGCTGCCATCGAGGCGCTGATCGCGGAGGCGCACTCGCTCCGAGCTCCCTACCCAGAGCGCCGCGATCGCTTCGCCGTGTTCCTGGGTGACCAGGTGATGGCGGCGGCCGGCGGGGAGCGGGGGTCGGGCGCCGAGGCCCGGGACCTGTGGGCGGCGATCTCGCGCGATGCAGGGTTCCGTGCGCTGCTTGACCGCGTCTGGCCCACAGTGACGGCCGCAGAGCTGGTTGGCGGGCTGATGCGGGACGCCGGACGACTCGCCCGAGCCGCCGGGGGGCTGCTCACCAACGAGGAACAGAGGACCCTGTCCCGCGGCTCGGGGCGAGACGACGAGGGCTGGTCTGTCGGCGACGCGGCCATCGTCGATGAGGCCCAGGCCCTGATCGCCGGCACGCAGCGCACGTACGGCCATGTGATCGTCGATGAGGCCCAGGACCTCAGCCCGATGCAGCTCCGGATGATCGCCCGGCGGGCTCCGTCCGGCTCGATCACGGTTTTGGGGGACGTGGCCCAGGCGACCGGGTTGTGGCCCCACACGAAATGGGATGAGGTCCTGGCGCATCTGCCGGGCGGCTCGAACGCGCGGATCGAGTCGCTCGGCATCGGGTACCGGGTGCCGAAGGAGATCCTCGAGCTGGCCGGACGCCTTTTGCCCCTGATCGCACCCGACCTCATCCCGCCCCTGGCCATCCGTGAAGGCCAGGCACCGGAGTTCGTACGCGTATCTGAGGGTTCGCTGGTGCGGCTCCTCGTCAGGGATATGGAGGAAGACATGACGCGGCGAGGGTCGCTTGGGGTGATCGTCCCCGACGGGTTGCTGGACGAGGTCCTGGTGCACGCAAGGGCCAATCGGATCGAGGTCGACGCGGCGGACTGGGGGAGGGGAAGGAAGACCACGGTTCTCACTCCAAGGCAGGCGAAGGGCCTCGAGTTCGACCACGTCTTCGTGGTCGAGCCTTCCGACATCGTCGCAGGTGCACCGGATGGCTACCGTAGGCTCTACGTCGCGCTGACTCGGGCCACGCAGACCATGAAGATCTTCCATTCCTTCGATCTGCCCGATGTGTTGAAGTTCGCCGCAGCCCAGGGTCCCCCGTTGTCGGATGGACAAAAGCCCTATTGATTCCGGGGGGCCAAAGTGTCGAAACTTCTTGCATGGGTAAGACAGGGCTCGGGTCGATGAGTGTCCGGAAGCTGATCACGTTCGGCATGGCCTTCGGGGTCATGTTGCTCGTCGTGGGTGCGGCGGCCGCGGCGCCTTCATCGGCCCCCAATCTCTCCGGCCCGCCTACGGTTTCCACCGCCTCCGAGTCGGACGATGCCCAGCCCGAGGCCGATGATGGGCAGGGCGAGCATGGCGGAACGATCGAGCGCTTCCACGACGACTGCGCGCTCCCAGAGGGCGCCGAGCAGCTCGAAGGCAACTGGACCCATGGCGACTACGTGAGCGTCTGGGCGCACTCGGATCATTCGGAGCCGGTGAGCACAGCCGCGCAGAGCGACTGCGGCAAGCCATTGACCTCGGTCAAAGACTCCGAGGCGCAGCCCCACGGCAAGAGCGGCGAGCCCCACGGCAAGAGCGGCGAGCCCCACGGCAAGAGCGGCGAGCAGTCCCCCCAAGCCGGTTCGTAGCTAGGTCGAAATCCTGGTTCGCCCCATAGACTGAGCCCGCATGCGCTGGAGAGCCTTCGCCGGCGCCGTCTGCGCGGCGCTGTTCTATGGACTGGTCCCTGTGGCCGGCGGGGCTCCGCCCGGGATGCTCGGCCCCCCAGTTGCGGCGGCGGGCGCGGAAAGGCGGCCGGCGACGATCGAACCGCTTCCAATTCCATCGGACGGAGAGTCCCAGTTGTATCTACTCCCCGCTCGTCCCCATGTGCGGGCGCCGTCCGCGATCCTGGTCGATCTGACCACCGGTAGGATCCTCTTCGCCAAGCATCCGGACCAGCGGCGACCGGTCGCAAGCCTCACCAAGATAATGACTGCGCTCCTGGTCCTCGAGCGCTCGGACCTTGCCCAAGTGGTCACCGTGAGTCGGAAGGCCGCGGCCACCGATCCGATCGTCCTTGGGCTCCAGCCGGGGGAGCGGATCACAGTCAAGTCGCTCCTGTGGGGCCTTCTGCTCTGGTCCGGCAACGACGCCGCGGTAGCGCTCGCCGAGCACGTCTCAGGGAGCGTGGCCGGATTCCTCCGGCTCATGAACGCGCTAGCCCGGGAGATGGGGCTTCGGGACACCTTCTTCGCGAGCTCCAACGGCCTGGACGACGACGGGTACTCGACGGCCCGGGACCTGGAGATACTGGCCCGAGTGGCGTTGCGCGATCGCTTCTTCGCAGCGGTCGTCCGTTCTAGGTTCCACCGGATCCCGGGGCCACCCGGTCAGGTCCACCGGCTGTGGAACCTGAACGAGATGCTGATCAGGTATCCGGGCTCGATCGGTGTCAAGACCGGCTACACAAGGGGAGCAGGGAATTGCCTGGTCGCGGCGGCGGCCCGCGATGGGAAGGCTCTGGTTGCGGTCGTGCTGGGCGACCCACCCGGCACCCATTGGCGCTTCGCCTATGGTGACGCAAGCGCCCTTTTGGACTTCGGGTTTGCCATGGAGACGTTCCCCGTGTTCGCCAGGGCGGTGCGGGCGGCCTAGGAGTCGCCGTTACCATGACCGCAGTGGAGCAGATCCTGACCCCAGACGGCCAGTTGTTGGGCGAACCGCCGTTCGGGCTGGACGAGACACGCCGGCTCTACAGGGCGATGGTGGCCGCACGCCTGTACGACCGCAAGGGTTCGGCGCTCCAGAGACAAGGGCGCCTGGCAACCTATGCGCCGTTCGAGGGACAGGAGGCCGCACAGATCGGAAGCGCGGCCGCCCTTCGTAGCGATGACTGGATGGTGGCGACCTATCGTGATGCGGCCGCGATGTGGTTCCATGGCTATCCCTGGGCGCTCCTTCTGCTGGGCCGGATGGGAGACGAACGCGGGGGCAGCCCGCCTGAAGGGGTCCCGATCCTCCCACCCTCGATAACCGTCGGCGCCCACATGCTCCACGCCGTCGGTCTCGCCTGGGCCGCCACGCTCCAGGCGCAGGACCGGTTGGCGATCACGTACTTCGGCGACGGCGCCACCTCTGAGGGCGACTTCCACGAGGCTATGAACTTCGCAGGGGTCTACCGTGCACCGGTCGTGTTCCTCTGCGAGAACAATCTCTACGCCATATCGCTCCGGCGTGACCGGCAGACGGCTTCGGAGACCATCGCGACGAAGGCCGTGGGCTACGGGATGCCGGGAGTCCTCGTTGACGGGAACGACCTGTTCGCCGTGTACAGGGCGACAGCCGCTGCCGTGAGCCGGGCGCGCTCCGGCGGCGGCCCCACTCTGATCGAGGCGCTCACCTATCGCCTAGGCCCCCACACTACGGCCGACGACCCGGGGCGCTACAGGGATCCCGAAGAGGAGGCAGAGTGGCGATCGCGCGATCCGCTCGCGCGGATCCGACGTTTCCTGGCCCAGCAGGGCGCGTGGGACGACGCCTGGCAGCAGGAGATCGAACGCGAAGAATCTTCTGGGATCGAAGCGGCGGTGGCAGCGGCCGAGGCTCTCCCGCTACAAGGGCCGGAAGAGATCTTCGAAGCGATGTTCGCCGAGATGACGCAGCAGCTCCGCGAGCAGCAGCGAGAGCTCCTTGCGGCCGAGGGTGAGGCGTGAGCACGTCCCTAACGATGGCCCAGGCGATCAACCAGGCGCTCGATGCAGCCCTGGCCTCCGATCCGCGTGTGATGATCCTGGGCGAGGACGTGGGCCGGGCGGGTGGTGTTTTTCGCGTGACCGATGGGCTCCAGCAGCGCTACGGCGAGGGCCGGGTCGTCGACACCCCTGTCGCGGAATCGGGCATCGTCGGAGCGGCCTTCGGCCTGGCTGTCGGTGGCATGCGACCCGTTGCGGAACTCCAGTTCATGGGGTTCTCCTATCCAGCCTTCGACCAGGTGATCAGCCACGTGTCCCGGATCCGCAACCGATCGAGGCATCGGTTCACGGCTCCTTTGGTGATCCGCATCCCTTACGGCGGGGGAATCGGGGCCGCCGAGCACCACAGCGAGTCGGCCGAGGCGATCTATGCGCATACGCCCGGCCTGAAGGTGGTCGTTCCCTCCTCACCCAGCGATGCGAAGGGGATGTTGCTGGCCGCCATCGAGGACCCCGACCCGGTGATCTTCCTGGAACCCATCCGGCTGTATCGTGCGATCAGGGAGGAGGTCCCGTTGGAGCGAATCGTCACTCCGCTCGGCGAGGCGCGTGTCGTTCGAGAAGGCTCCGATGTCACGCTCATCGCCTGGGGTTCGATGCTTCGCGAGTCGAGTCTGGCCGCGGATCTCCTCGAGGAGGAGGGAGTGGACGCGGAGGTGCTTGACATGCGGAGCCTGGTGCCGCTGGACGTCGACGCGCTCATCGAGTCCGTGCACAAAACCGGGCGAGCGCTGGTCGTACAGGAGGCGCCGCGGAACGGCGGCCTGGCCGGCGAGGTCGCCGCCCTGATCCAGGAACGGGCTCTGTATTCGCTCCAGGCACCGGTGGTGCGCGTCACCGGGTGGGACACCGTCTTTCCCCTGAAACGCTCCGAGCACCACTACCTGCCGTCGCCCGCGCGGATCGCCGGGGCGGCGCGGCAGCTCCTCGCTTCCTAGAGGGGGGCCGTCGTGCTCGAGTTCAGGCTTCCCGACATCGGCGAGGGACTCGTCGAGGCCGAGATCGTCGAGTGGCACATCGAGGTTGGGGCCCACGTCTCGCTCGATCAGCCACTGGTACAGGTCGAGACCGACAAAGCGGTGACCGATATCCCGGCCCCGAAAGGCGGAGTTCTGCTTCATCAGGGCGCGGGCGTTGGCGACGTCGTGCGGGTGGGAGAGATCCTTGCAGTCATCGGTGAGCCAGGCGAGTCATGGGAGCCCGCCAAGAGCGAGCGTGTGCGGGAGGTCCCAGCGTCGGCTCCCATCGTGGGCACTTTGCCGGAGGAGGGGGTAAGGCTCGGCGCGCCAGAAGCGCTACCCGTGGTTCGAAGGCTCGCCCGAGACCTGGGGGTCGACCTGAGTTCGGTGCGCGGGACCGGCCCGGGCGGGAGGGTCTCTCGCGAAGATGTCGAGTCGGCCGCCGAACGACCTGGGGCCGAAGAGCGAATCCCCCTGTCGCGGCTTCGCCGGACGATCGCCGAGCGCATGTCGCGCTCCTGGCGCGAGATACCTCACGTGACCACGTTCGCGGAGGCCGACGCCTCAAGGCTCCTCACGATGCGCAGGGATGTCGAAAGACGCGCCGGGACACCCGTACCTCTCGAGTCGCTCCTTGTGTTGGCGGTGCTGCCGGCTCTCCTCAGGCACCCGGAGTTCAACGCGTCGCTGGAAGGACGGGACCTGGTCTTGAAGCGCCACTACGACATAGGGATCGCAGTGGACACGCCCGAGGGGCTGATCGTCCCGGTATTGAGGGGAGCTGATCGTCTTGACCTCCGCTCGCTCTCCGAGGAGGTCGCACGATTGTCAGAGGCCACAAAGGCCCGCACGGTCACGGCCGCGGAGCTCGTCGGAGCCACCTTCACTGTCTCGAACATCGGCGCGGTCGGAGGCGGGTTCGGCACGCCCATCATCCCCTACGGGACGACGGCGATCATCTCCTTTGGCCGGGCGCAGGACCGACCCGTCGCCCGCGACGGCCGCATCGAGGTCGCCGCGATGATGCCGCTGTCCCTCTCCTACGACCACCGTGTCATCGACGGCGCTCTGGGAAGGCGTTTTTTGTCGATGGTTGTGGAAGGTCTGGAGCATCCCACAGCGCCGGTCGGCTCCGCTTGACAGTTCCCTAGGGAGCTGGCCGGCTATTTGCTCCGGGAGGCGCCGCGGCCGCTTCGATCGTGCTCGGGGCGGCTGCACGGGGTGTTCAGGAGCTCGAACGGATCGACGGCGGAACCTCCTCTCGGGTGCCACTCGAAATGGTCGTGGGGCGAGTGGCCGATGGCGTTGCCGCTGTTGCCCACGTACCCGACGATATCTCCGGCCTCTACCTTGCCGAGCCGGCCGAGGGCGGAGAGGTGGGCGTTGTAGACGAACCCATGCCTGCCGCGCACGTACACTGCGAGCCCGCCGCCCTGGCTGTCCCATTTCTCAGCCCAGCCGTCGAAGGGCGCACGGATCGGGGTGCCCTCGGCCGCCATGATGTCGATGCCCTGGTGATAGTGGAAGCTGGGCGAATACCTGG
>Ga0184632_10001072_pt1 | contig 11099 bp, 8 predicted proteins | sample PLM31_50_b1_FD_133153 | JGI IMG/M metagenome (GOLD analysis project Ga0184632, IMG submission 133153) | Groundwater sediment microbial communities from an aquifer in East River, Colorado, USA - PLM3-1_50_b1 | ecosystem: Environmental > Terrestrial > Soil > Riparian zone | place: USA: East River... | reverse complement strand
GGCAGCGCAGGTGAGAGGACCGTCGCCGAAACGGTCAGGTCGGCATTGGAGCCGTTCGCCGACCGCCGCGGGCGAGTGCTGCTGCCCGCCACGTACAGGGCCGTCCTGGCATACGGCTAACCCCCGGGCTGCCCGTGACGAACGGATACGCTTGGCCGATGGAGCATGCCCGTGCGGTGATCATCGGCGGCGGCGTGGGCGGCACGTCGGTCGCCTACCACCTGGCGGAGCTCGGCTGGCGTGACATCGTGCTCGTCGAGCGGGCGGAGCTCACGAGTGGCTCGACGTTCCACAGCGCGGGGTTGGTCGGGCAGCTCCGTGCATCGGTGACGCTGACCAGGATGATGATGTACGGGACCGACCTGTACCGCCGGCTCAAGGAAGAGACGGGCAGCGATCCCTCCTGGCACGAGGTGGGCTCGATCCGGCTGGCATCGTCGAAGGAACGGATGGAGGAGCTCGAGCGGCAGGCCGGCTGGGCCAAGACGTTCGGGCTGCCCATGGAGCTGATCGACGCACAGGAAGCCCAGGACCGCTTCCCGTTGATGTCGACGACCGGCGTGCTGGGCGGTGTCTGGCTACCGACCGACGGCTGGCTCGATCCGTCGGGGCTGGCGGGAGCGCTCGCCGCGGGAGCACGCAAGCGGGGGGCCACGATCCGAACGCAGACACGGGTGGTCGGGATCGACGTCGAGCGTGGCAGGGTCACGGGCGTAACCATCGAGCAAGGGGGTGAGCGGAGCGCGATCGCGACCGACGTGGTCGTCAACGCCGCTGGGATCTTCGCGCCGGAGATCGGCCGAATGGTCGGCGTGACCGTTCCGATCATCCCGATGGCCCATCAATACCTGTTCACCGAGGCACTCGACGGGGTTCACGCGGGCCTGCCCCAGCTCCGTGACCCGGACAACCTCGTCTACTTCCGCGAGGAGGTCGGCGGCCTGTGCATGGGCGGCTATGAGCGCGACCCGGCGCCGTGGGGGCTCGACGGCATCCCGCGAGACTTCAACGGGAAGCTCCTCGCCCCGGACCTGCCGCGGTTCGAGCCGATGATGGCGGGCGCCATCCGCCGCGTACCGGCGATGGAGGAAGCTCGGGTCAGCCGGATCATCAACGGACCGGAGGCGTTCACCCCCGACAACGAATTCATCCTCGGCGAGTCCGACATCCGCGGGTTCTGGCTCGCGGCGGGGTTCTGCGCACATGGGATCGCCGGGGCTGGCGGGATCGGGCGGCAGATGGCGAGCTGGATCGTCGACGGCGAACCCGAGCTCGACCTCTGGAAGATGGACATCCGCCGATTCGGGGCGGCCTACCGATCGGGGGCCTACACGCTGGCGCGTTCGATCGAGAACTACGCGACCTACTACGACATCCACTATCCGAACGAGGAGCGGCAAGCCGGCCGACCCTTGCGCACCTCGCCGACCTACGACGACCTCGCGCGGTTGGGCGCGGTGTTCGGCGAGAAGGCGGGGTGGGAGCGCCCGAACTGGTTCGAGCCGAACGCCGACGATCCGCGGTTCGGCGGCCGCGATGGGCTCGAACGGCTGCGACCCCGCGGCTGGGCAGGGCACCACTGGTCGCCGGCCATCGCCGCGGAGGCGATCGCGACCCGCCGTTTCGCCGGGCTGTTCGACGAGAGCTCGTTCTCGAAGATCGAGGTGGCCGGCCAAGGTGCCTGCGCGTTCCTCCAACGCGTCGCGGGCAACGACATCGACAAGCCGGTCGGATCGATCGTCTACACGCAGCTGCTCGACCGTCGAGGCGGGATCCAGGCCGACCTGACCGTCACGCGCCTGGCAGCAGACCGGTTCATGCTCGTGACCGGGACGGTGTACGGCAACCACGATGCCGGCTGGCTGCGATCGAACCTGCCGGACGATGGTTCGGTCGAGATCCAGGACGTGACTTCATCGCGGGTGTGCTTCGGGTTGTGGGGGCCGGAGGCGAGGGACATCCTGGCGCCAATCACGCGCGACGACGTATCGGACGCCGGTTTCCCATACCTGACCGCGCGGGAGATCAGCATTGGTTCGGTGCCGTTACTCGCCTTGCGGGTCACGTATGTCGGGGAGCTCGGCTGGGAGCTGTATGCCCCGACCGAATATGGCCGCGCGCTGTGGTCCATCCTCTGGGAGGCGGGTCGCGACCACGGCCTGATCGCCGGTGGCTACCGCGCGATCGACGCGCTGCGGTTGGAGAAGGGCTACCGCGTCTGGTCGAGCGACATCACCCCGGACGAGACGCCGTTCGAAGCCGGGCTCGGCTTCGCCGTGGCGCTCGACAAGGCGGAACCGGCGATGGCCCGCGACGCGCTGGTCGCGGCCAAGGCGACCGGACCGCGCAAGCGGTTGCGCTGCCTCGTCCTCGACGATCCGCTCGACGTGTGCCTCGGCAACGAACCGGTCCGCGTCGACGGCGAGATCGTCGGACGCGTCACGAGCGGCGGGCAGGGCTTTGCCGTCGAGCACTCGATCGCCTACGCCTACCTGCCGCCCGACAGGGCAATCGGCACGCACGGCGAAGTCGAGGTGTTCGGTCGATGGGTCGGCTTCGAGGTCGTCCGTGAGCCGCTGTACGACCCCGGGAACGCGAGGATCCGGTCGTGATCCAAACGGACGCGTACGGTCCGGAATGGAGTGCCAGCCTGCGCCGCGGGGATCCCGACGAGCTTGCATCGTGGCTGGGCTTCGCCTTGGCCACGGCCGATGAGGCCGACCGGATCGCGCTCGCCGGGTATCACACGGAGCTCCAGATCGATCAGAAGACTGACGGGACGTTCGTCACCGACGCCGACCGGGCGATCGAGCGGATGGTGCGGGACCGGATCGCGGAGGCCTATCCCGGTCACGCCGTCGTCGGCGAGGAGTACGGGGAGGAGGGGACCGACGCCGTCGAGCGCTGGTACGTCGATCCCATCGACGGCACGCACAACTTCATGCGCGGTTTGCCGCTGTTCGGCACGCTGATCGCGGTCGAGCGTGACGGCGAGCTCCAGGTGGGCGTCGTCAGCGCGCCGGCACTCGGGCTGCGCTGGTACGCCAGCCGCGGCGAAGGCACCTGGGTGGTCGGCGGGGTCGGTGGACGGTCGGCGCGCCGCCTACGGGTCTCCTCGGTCGATCGGATCGCGGAGGCCCAGATCTTGTTCCGGTCGGTAATCGACATGCACGACTCGCGCGTCGCAGCGGGGTTCGAGCGGCTCATCCGCGAGGCCTGGCGCGAGCGCGGCTTCGGTGATTTCTGGGGCTACACGCTCGTCTCGGACGGGGCCGCGGAGGCGATGATGGAGCAGGACCTCGGGCCGTGGGACTTGGCCGCTCCCTGGATCCTCGTCGAGGAGGCCGGCGGCCGGATTACCGACTTCGACGATCGGCGAAGCCTCGAGCGGGGGGAGGGGTTCGCCACGAACGGTCGACTGCACCAGCCGGTGCTGGAGCGACTCTGGGCGGAAGGGGAACGCGTCCCGACCTAGAGCGAGGTCTGGGCTGGTCTGCCTGCCGGCCGTTCCGCAACTCGTGCGGCAACCATCTTGACGCCGACGCTAGATGTTTGACATCTTACATCTGTGACCGCCGCCGCTCGCGCCGCGCGTCGTCCGCTGTTCCTCGAGGTCCGCCAGGAGATCCTGACCGTCCTCGGCGACCGATACCGACCGGGCGATCGGTTGCCGTCGGAACCCGACCTCGCGACCTCCTACGGCGTCAGCCGGCCGACGATCCGCGAGGTGCTGCGCAGCCTCGAAAGCGATGGCCTGGTCCGCCGCGTCCACGGCGTCGGCACCTTCGTGACGCAGATCCGACCCGTGGTCTCGAGCCGGTTCGACCTCGACCTCGGGGTCACTGAGGCCGTCGCCGCAGCGAACCAGCGGCTCGGCGTCCAGATCCTGCGTGTGTCCCGCGAGGCTGCCCCTTCATCGATCGCGGAACGCCTGGCGCTCGAAGTCGGATCGGCGCTGCTGTGGGTCGAGCGCATCATTCGCGTGAACGACGTCCCCGGCGCATATGCCATCGACGCCATACCAGCAGACATCGCCGGGGACGCCGAGTACATCGGCGGGTCCGTCTACCGGTTCCTCGAATCGACCTGTGGACTCTCACTGGTCGGAGGCGTCGCCGACGTTACCGCCGTGACCGCCGATCGGCATCTCGCGCGATTGCTCGACGTCACGACGGGCACCGCGCTGCTGCGCATCGACCAGATCGAACGGACAGCGGACGATCGGCCCGTCCTGTACTCAACCGAGCACTATCTCCCGACCGTCCTCAACCTCAGCGTCCGCCGAGTACGCCACGGCGGCCGACCCCTCGACTGACCCATCTGGGGCTGCTAACGGAGGAGGCATGGCGACCACGTACGCAACGGCTTGACCGCACTGGGAGAGGAGGGTACAGATCCCGTGTCCATGAGCCCGGCGTCCACCGCCGCAACTCAAGACGACGATCGCGAATTGCGATCGTTCGGTTACGAGCCGCAGCTCAACCGTTCGATGGGTTGGTTCAGCTCGCTGTCGATCTCGATCTCGTGCATGTGTATCACCGCCGGCATCTTCACCGTCTATGCCTATTCGTTGGGCATCGTGGGGCCGGCGTTCATCTGGACCTGGCCCATCGTGGCCATCGGCCAGGTCCTCGTCGCGCTCGTCCTAGCCGATCTCGCCGGTCGGATCCCGATCAGCGGATATGCCTTCCAATGGACGAGTCGCCTCGTCAACTCGGATTACGGCTGGTTCGTCGGATGGGCCGGCCTGATGGCATTCACGCCCGGGTTCACCGGGCTGAACCTTGGCCTTGCGCCGATCCTGATGAATCGGCTCGGCGTGGAGATCAACCCGACCAATGTGATGATCGTCACGATCCTGCTGACCGTCAGCCAGCTGGTGATCAACCTGGCCGGTGTCCGTATCGCTTCGCGGATCAACAACGTCGCCGCGTACACGGCCGAGCTCGGCCTCTCGATCGTCCTAACGGTGATCCTGCTGATCGTCGGGTTTATCACCAACCCGGTCCAGTCCGTCGGCTTCCTGACGACGAGCACACCGGGTGACAACGGGTTCCTCGTGGCGTTCCTGCTGTCCGGACTCCTCGGGATCTGGGTGCTCACCGGCTTCGAGGGAGCCGCGGACCTCGCCGAGGAGACCAAGGGCGCGCGGATCAACGTGCCGAAGGCCGTCGTGACATCGCTGGTCATCTCGGCCGTCATCGGCTTCTTCATGATCGTCGCGCTGACGATCAACATTCCGGATCTCGCGGCGACGACGGGTGCGCCGGTGCCGATCGTCCACGTCCTTGAGAGCGCCCTCGGAACGACCGGTGCGTTCATCTTCGAGGTCGTGGCGATGGTTGCTCTGTACGCGGGCGGGCTGGCCAACATGGCCGCCGCGTCCCGGCTCATCTTCTCGCTCTCGCGCGACAAGATGCTGCCCGCTTCGTCCATCCTCTCCCGCGTCTCGGCGGCGACGCACTCGCCCGCGGGTGCGCTGCTCCTGGCGGCGGGCCTGTCGATCACGCTCGTCGTAGTCGGTACGGTGATCGCGACCCAGGCTATGACGCTGATCGTCGGCATGGCGTCGGTCGGCTATTACGCGGTCTATGCGCTGACCATTCTTGGCGCCATCTTCGCCGCGACCCGCGGCCGGCTCTCGACCAAGTCCAGCTTCGACCTCGGCTCTAGCGCGAACCTGATCCGCTGGGCAGCCCTGATCTGGTCGGTCCTCGTGATCCTCGTCCTGACGATCCCGGAGGCCAACCAGCAGACCGCCCTGATGGCGGGCGTGTTCTTCGCAATCGCCGCAGCGTGGTACATCCTCGTGCTGCGGGGTCGCATCCACAGCGGCGACGCTGGCGTTCCCGGCGCGCGGGCCGCCGACGAGACAATCGTCGCCGCGCCTGTCGAAGCCGGCTGACCCTCCTGGCGGCCCGGGTATACCGCCCGGGCCGCCAAGCCGTATCCGACCATTGCCAGCCTGCGCGAACGCAGGAACCCTCACGCGGAGGAGTTGTTGAGCAGCCAAGGCATCGAATCGTTCATCCGGCCAGGGATCGCGACCGCGGCCCCGTACGACGCCAAGCACCATGATTTCGCATGGCGGCACCCCGAGCTCGACCGCCTGATGTCGAACGAATGCCCATTGCCCCCGACGCCGTCGGTGCTCGCTGCAGCCCACGAGGCCCTTGCCCAGGCGAATCTCTATCCGAATTCCGGCGAGGACCTTCGTGCAGCGCTCGCGGAGTTCTGCGGCGTTGCGGCCGAGAACGTGATCCTCGGGAACGGCTCCACGGAGGTGCTGGACGTCGCGACGCGCGCGTTCATCGGCCCGGGCGACGAAGCCGTCATATCGGTTCCGACCTACGCGTTCTTCGAGACGCAGACCCGTCTGCACGGCGGCGATCCCATCCTGATCCCGATGACCGAAGGGTTCGAGTTTGATGTGGACGGTCTGCTCGGCGCGATCACGCCGCGGACCAAGGCCATCTTCCTGTGCAGCCCGAACAACCCGACTGGCAACAGCTGGCTGCCGAATCAACTCGAGCGAGTCCTCGCCGCAGGGATCCCAACCATCGTCGACCAGGCCTATCTCGAGTGCGGCCATGCCCCGTCGTTCGCGCCGTTGGTGCTGCGCCACCACAACCTGCTGGTCACGAGGACCATGTCCAAGGCGTTCGGCCTTGCGGCCCTCCGCCTCGGCTACATGATCGGCGACCCACCGATCATCGATGCGCTTTTTCGCTTGCGGATCCCGTTCAGCATCAGCCTGATCGCGCTGCGCGCAGGCTTGGCCGCGGTCCAGAACGTCGATGAGCTGGAGACGCGGACCGCGTTCATCAGCGCCGAGCGCCGCCGCGTCGCCGATGCGCTCCTCGAGATGCCCAACATCCGGCCGTTCGACTCGGAAGGCAATTTCATCCTGATCGACATCCGGAAGACGGGCCGTACGGCGGGCGAGATCGTCGACTCCGTCCGCGAGGAGAACATCCTGGTGCGGGCGATGACAGCGCACGGCCTGAAGGACGCCTATCTCCGAGTCACGATCGGGCTGCCGGAACAGAACGATCGATTCCTCGCGATCTTTCGACGAGCGATCGAGCCCGTGCCCTCGGCGGCCGCATCGGGGGCCTGAGTGGTGCCGACGATCCTCGCCTGTGACGTCGGAACGAGCGGGGTCAAGGTCGTTCTGACCGACCCATCCGCGACGATCCTCGCGGCCCGCCAGTTGCCCTACGGCCTGATCACGGGACCCGGGGGCCAGGTCGACCAGGACGTCGACACGCTCCTCGCCGCTCTCTACCGCGCGACGCGCGAACTCGTCGAAGGGCGCGACACCGCAGGCATCGAGGCTATCGCCGTCACAGCCCAGATGTTCAATCTCGTCCCACTCGACCGGGCCGGTCGTCCCCTCACGCTGATGCTCAGCTGGCTCGACCAGCGAGCTGCCGGCCAGGCCGCGAGACTGGCCGACCGCCTCGATCGGCATGCGCAATTCGACCGGTTCGGCTCGATCGTGACCGCGAAGGATGTGATCCCGAAGATCGTATGGCTCCGTGAGGAACGTCCCGATGTCTGGGCACGGACCGCTGCCCTCGTCGATTGCAAAGAGGCCGTGGTCGCGGCGCTGACCGGCGAGGTCGTGATCGACACTGGGGGCGCCCTCGCCTTCCGACTGTACGACCCGGTCGCCGACGAGTGGAGCGAGGCGGCATGCGACACGATCGGCCTGCGCCGTGACCGGCTTCCGGCCGTTCGCCCCGCGACGGCCATCGCTGGTCACCTGCGCGCCGAGGCCGCTGAGGCGATGGGCCTCCCGAGCGGGATCCCCGTCGTCGTCGGAGCCGGGGATGTGCCCGCGAGCCAGGTTGGTGCCGGTGCCACACGGCCTGGCGACGCCCACGTCAGTCTCGGGACGGCAGTGTACTTCGGCATTACCGTCGATCGGCCCGTCGGCGACCCGGAGGGTCAGCTCGGGGTCATCGGCCATGTCGATCCGGGCCGCTGGATCCTGTGGCTCGAGGTCGCGACGGGCGGGGGTGCCTTGAAATGGCTGCTGCGCATCCTCGATGCGAGCGATGCCGACGACCCTGGTGCGGCTACGCTCGCCACGATCGACCGACTCGTCACCGATGCGAGCGACATGGACGGGCTCCTCTTCGCGCCATGGCTCAGCGGCGAGCGCGTCCCTGTCTTCGACGATCGGCTGCGCGGCGCGTTCGTCGGCCTCGGCCTCCATCATGGCCGCGGCCATCTCCTGCGCGCTGTCATGGAGGGCGTCGCCTACCAGATGCGCTGGGCGCTCGAGTACGCCGACGGCTACGGGGTCGCGATCGACGAGATCCGCGGCGTCGGCGGCGGTTGCATCGGCTCCGCCTGGACGCAGATCATCGCCGACACGCTGGGACGACCACTGCTGTCGATGGCCGCGCCGCAGGACGCGACCGCTCGGGGAGCCGCGGCGTGCGCGATCGTCGGCCTCGGCCTCGAGCCTGATGTCTCGTTCGCACGCGACGCTACCGTCATCGAGCGCGTGCATCAACCCGATTCCCGGGCGACCACTGCCGCTGACGACGGTTATGGACGGTACCGGCGGCTGTACGAAGCGCTACAGCCGGTGTACGGCGGCGGCGCCGGCCGGCCGCCACCCAGCGCCGGGACGCCGGTCTCATGAGCGACGACCGGCTCGTCGCGCTTCCCGTCGGTCGACTAGCGCCGAGCCTCGAGCACGGCGAGCGAGAGACAGGCCGGGCAACAGGCGTCGGACCAGGCACTCACCGTCGCAAGCGGCGACTGGATCGACGCGGTCTGACGCCGTCGCCGACTGATCGCCCACCAGCCGACGACCCCGATGACCGCCAGGACGACGCCGGCGAAGGCGGTCGGTGCCAGGGCCGATCCGACGACGCGCACGATCGGCTCGCCCAGGACGAAGCCGAGCCCGAAATGTGCCGCGATGAACAGCGCGTTGCCCACCGTGAGGCCGAGCACGAACGCGACGGGCGGTATCGCGGCAAGCGCGCTCGCCGCGACCGCGATGATCCGCACACCGGGCGTGGACCGGGCGACCGCCACCGATCGAGCGCCGCCTCGGCGCAGCCGCTCGGTCTGTCGCTCGAGGCGATCCTCCGACGTCACGCGGCCGAGGATGCGCAGCAGCGCGGGCCGCGCGACCGACCGCACAAGCGCGTATTGCACGATCCCGCCGCCGATGCTCGCGAGTACGATCAGGGCCAGGCCCGAGACGGGATCGAGCTCGCCCCGCGAGGCCGCCACGCCAGCCCCAATGACGATCAGGTCGCCCGGAACGGGCACCGGCAGGCCGGCCTCCTTCACGAGGATCAGCCCGAGCACCGCGAGCAGCCCGGCGGATGCGAGTTCCACGGTCAGGTGGTGCCGATCTGATTCGTCAGGTCAGGCGTGGGCGGCCTCCACCGCCTCATCGAGGATCGACAGCGCCAGGTCCACTTCATCGGCCGTGGTTACGAGCGACGGGATGATCCGGATCACGTTGACGTACGTGCCCGCGGTCAGGACGATCAGCTTCCGGGCGAGCGCCTCGGCCTGGATGCGTTTCGTCAGGTCCGGATCCGGGACGCGACCGTCGCCCTCGTCGGGCTTGACGAGCTCGATCGCGAGCATCAGCCCGAGGCCGCGCGCGTCGCCGATCGAGCGGTAGCGCCTCTTGATCGCCTGCAGGCCGGTCAGGAACTGCGCCCCACGCTCCCTGGCGTTCGCAACGAGACCCTCATCCTCGATCACGTCGAGCGTGGCGTTCGCCGCTGCGCACGAGACGACGTTGCCGCCGTACGTCCCGCCGTGGCTCCCGGGACGCCAACGGGTCATGAGCTCGCGGCGAGCCAGGATCCCGGAGAGCGGCAGCCCGGACGCGATGCCCTTGGCCATGACGAGGATGTCCGGCTCGACGTCCCAATGGCGGACGGCGAACATCTCCCCGGTGCGGCCGAAGCCCGTCTGCACCTCGTCGGCGATCAGCAGGATCCCGTGCTGGCGGGTGATCTCGCGCAGCCGTGGGAGGAACTGCGGCGGCGGGACGATGTAGCCGCCCTCCCCGAGCACCGGCTCGATGATGACCGCGGCCACCTGGTCGGGATAGATGAACTGGTGGAAGGTCAGGTCGAGCTGCTCCTCCCAGTCGCAGGTGCACGCCGCCGGATCGTGAGCGCCGCCGGACGCCCGGTAGCAGTACGGGTAGGCGGTGTGATAGACACTGCCGGGCAGCGGCTCGAACGCAGCGCGGTAGACGTCCTTCGCCGTCGTGAGCGCCATCGTCTGGGCAGTCCGGCCATGATAGCCGTAGCGGAACGCGATGATCGCCGGTCGGCCCGTGGCCACCCTGGCGAGCTTCACGGACGCCTCGATCGCCTCCGCGCCCGAATTCGAGAGGAAGGCCTGGTACGGCCCGCCGGGCAGCAGCCCCGGCAGCCGTTCGTACAGGCGCAGGCCGGGTTCGTGGTAGAGGATGTTCTGCTGACCGTGGAGGAGCTTCTGGGCCTGGGCCGCCACGGCTGCGGCGACACGGGGATGCGCGTGGCCGGTGTTCGCGACGCCGATCCCAGAGCTGTAGTCGAGGTAGCGCTCACCGTCGCGGGTGATCAGCCACGAGCCTTCCCCGCGGTCGATGTCGAGGTTGGTGATCCGGCCCCACACCGCGGGCACGACCGAGTGATCCGGCAGTGCCGTACGTGCCTGGGTCGTCATTCGGCCACCGCAAGCTTGCGGGTCGCCGCCTCGGTCGCCTCCTGGCGGGCGATCCGTCGATCCCGGCGCTCCATGCGCCGCGCCCACAGGGTGCTGAACACCACGAGCCCGACGGCGCCGACGAAGACCATCGTCCCGATCACGTGGATCTGCGGCGGGAGGTTGGCGCGAATGCTGGCCCAGACCCAGATCGGGAAGGTCGAAGCCGTTCCGGATGTGAAGTTCGTGATGATGAAGTCGTCGATCGAGAGGGAGAACGCCAGGAGGGCCCCGGCCAGGATCCCCGGGAAGATGAGCGGGAAGGTCACCCGCCAGAACGTCGTCCACGGCGTGGCGCCGAGGTCCATCGCCGCCTCCTCGAGGTGCCGGGGGAAGCCCTGCATCCGGGCCCG
>Ga0184632_10001071_pt1 | contig 11100 bp, 9 predicted proteins | sample PLM31_50_b1_FD_133153 | JGI IMG/M metagenome (GOLD analysis project Ga0184632, IMG submission 133153) | Groundwater sediment microbial communities from an aquifer in East River, Colorado, USA - PLM3-1_50_b1 | ecosystem: Environmental > Terrestrial > Soil > Riparian zone | place: USA: East River... | reverse complement strand
CCATGGCTGGCGGCCTGGGCGTGATGTACCTGTTGAAGGAGCGCGCGGAGCTGCGTGGAAATCGCTCGCCGTTTTATGCCACATTTCCAAGTCTCGAGAAGATTGACGAACTGGGCTATAAGGCGGTGATGGTGGGCTTTCCGTTGCTGGCCTTCGGGGTCATTCTTGGTGCCATGTGGGCTAATTACGCCTGGGGCGGTTACTGGTCCTGGGATCCGAAAGAAACATGGTCGTTGATCGTCTGGCTGATCTACGGCGCCTACATCCACGCCCGGATGAACCGCGGCTGGGAAGGCCACCGAGCGGCGGCGTATCAGGTGTTCGGATTTTTGATGGTCATCTTTTGCTTCTGGGGGGTGAACTTCCTGCTCTCTGGACTGCATGCGTATGCCTGAGACACCTCTGACGACAGAAGCGGGCGATTTCCGCTCCACCCCCTCTCATCCCTCCCCCCTCGAGGGGGAGGGTGAGGGTGGGGGGGCCTTTCGTCGCCCTTCGCTTTCGCGCCAGCTGCTGGTCGGCATTGTCGGCCTGGCGATCCTTGCACTAGCTTTCGGAGTGGTCTGGCTCCAAAGTTCGAAGTATGAGCCGCTCGCGGTGGGCATGCCGGCCCCGGATTTTAAACTCCCTGACCTAGAGGGCAAGACGAGACAGCTATCGGACTACCGCGGCAAGGTGGTCTTTCTGAACTTCTGGGCCACCTGGTGCAAGCCCTGCAAGGAAGAAATGCCTTCGATGCAGATCCTGTGGGAGAACTTCAAGACTGAGGATTTCGTGATGCTCGGGGTCAGCATGGATCGCGTCACGACGAAAAAGGACATTCCCTCGTTCATCGAGAGCATGAGTCTGACCTTCCCTATTCTTATGGATTCCTGGGGGCAGACCGACATGCGTTATAAGCTCATGGGTGTGCCGGAAACCTATATCATTGATCAGAACGGGATACTCCGCGAGAAGGTGATCGGGCCCCGCGACTGGACCTTAAAAGAGAGCCTGGTCACGATCGTTCAGTTGCTGCAGAAGCAGCCCAAGTCGGTGAACGCCCAGTAACAGGAAGCTGATGGTGGTAACACAATGCCTCGCCCCCTTCTCTTTCCCCCGCGAGAGAGCAGGGAGAGTTCTTCCCCTCTTTCTGTTGTTGTTCGCTCTCGCTGCCTGCAATGCGGATCCCGAAAGCAAAGCAACCGGGGCGCCGGAGACTCCGGCAGAACCTGTCCTGACTGAAGCCCCGCGCGTCGGGCACCTGGCGCCGGATTTTCTTCTGCAAACGCTCGATGGTCGGGAGGTGCATCTGTCCGATTACCGCGGGCATGTTGTGTTTCTGAACTTCTGGGCGACCTGGTGCGCGCCCTGTAAGATCGAGATGCCGGCCATGGAGCGACTGTATCGGCAGTTCCGGCCGAACGGCTTCGCGGTCCTGGCAGTCTCAGCTGATCCTGAAGGGGCCGCCGTGACACGACCCTATCGAGACGCCCTGGGATTGAGCTTCACCATCGCCCATGATCCTGACATGCAGGTTGGACGGCTGTATGGCGTGCATTCGTTGCCGTTGACCTTCCTCGTGAATCGTGAAGGGGTGATTACCCATCAGATCTTCGGCGCTCGGGATTGGGGCGAGAGCGAGGCGAGAAACGGTATTCGTCAGTTGTTGCACATTCAGTAATGTTTCACGCCCCGGACATCTCGCTCTTCATCGCGTTCGCCGCCGGGCTGTTGTCATTCGTTTCGCCCTGCGTGCTGCCGCTGGTGCCCTCGTACGTCACCTATATTACCGGCTTGACGATGGAGGAACTGACCAACGAGACCACCCGCGCGCGCGTCCGGGGCACCATTATCCTCAACTCGTTGCTGTTCATCGCCGGGTTTTCGGCCGTATTTATCGCCTTCGGCGCGTCGGCCAGCCTAGCCGGGCAACTCTTGCTCACCTATCAAGATTTCATCAGGAAGCTCGGAGGGGTCCTCATCGTGGTGTTCGGGCTTTACGTGATGGGCCTCATCAAGCTGAAATTTCTGATGGCCGAGAAGAGAGTGCATTTCACGAGCCGGCCGGCCGGGTATATCGGGTCCTTCCTGGTGGGCGTGGCCTTCGCCGCCGGGTGGACTCCGTGTGTAGGTCCGATCTTGGGAACGATTCTTGTCTACGCCAGCACCACCGACTCTATGATGACCGGTGTCAAACTTCTCTCAAGTTATTCGCTCGGGATTGCACTGCCCTTGTTCATCACGGCACTGGCTGTGGACTCCTTCCTCAACTACTTCAAAAAGATCAGGGCATACATGTACAGCATCTCTGTGGCGAGCGGCGTGTTCTTGGTGGTGGTCGGGGTGATGCTCTATACTAACTCGCTGACTCTCCTCACCAGCGCGCTGGAACGGAATGGGATCGGCTGGTATATCGGCCAGTAAATCGCCGGCCAGCAATGTCATCCCTTTGCTCCCGCAACGCGCACACTCGACTATCTTAGGCGCGCAGACGCGCTTCCTTGTTGAAGTGTGCTCGTTGGACGGCCGCAGTAGGGAGGGCTCGCACCGGCATCTGCCGGCCTTTGCTTCCGCAACGCGCGCTCTCGTCTATCGTACCGCGAAGCGCGACCTGTTTAACGGTAGAGCGCTCGTTGGACGGCCGCAGTCGGCTGGCACATGCGGTACGGCCTTGAGATATTGTAGGACATAAGAGGAAGATGATGCCGAGATGCGGTACGGGCCTTGAGAGATTGTAGGACACTAGAGCAAGAATGAAGATGTACGACATTATTGTCGTCGGGATGGGCCCTGCCGGGGCGGTTGCTGCCACTGAACTCGGCCGCGCCGGCTTTTCAGTGCTCGGACTGGAATGGAAAGCATTGCCTCGCTATAAGGTCTGTGGCGGTGGGCTATCCGCCCGCATTGATCCTCTTCTCGATTCCGGGTATCGGGATACCATTGAGGAGACGATCTACGCCGTCCGATTTCAGTTTGCCGGCGCCGAACCGTTCCAGGTCGCGTCACCCGATCCAGTCGCCTATATGGTGATGCGCGATCGCTTTGATGCTCACCTCGTTCAGCATGCCCGAGCCAATGGGGCAATCGTTCGTGAAGAGGAGAGAGTTGTGGCAGTTGCCGAGAGCCTGGACGGTATAACGGTCCAGACAGGACAGGGTTGCTATCGGGGACGGATTCTCGTAGGAGCCGATGGCGCGAACAGTCTGGTCGCGCGCTCCCTGTTCTCGGACAGCAGACGGCCCCTCATGAGCGCGGTCGAGGGGGAAGCGAGGACGTACCAGCGCCCCGCGGCGCTGGAAGCGGGAATGATCGTGTTGGATATCGGGGTGCTCAAGGGCGGGTATGCCTGGGTGTTTCCCAAGACCCGGAATCTCTCTATTGGCGCTGCGGGGTTCCGGGAGGGCGGTGACCGCGTGAAGGAAGGATACGAGCGGCTCCTGCGGGATGAAGTCATCCTCAGAGGGGTCGCCCAGCCGTTACGGCGTGGACACCCGATCCCAGTCTATGCCGGCGAGATGTCGGAGCCGCTGCGACTGACGACACGCAATGCGTTGCTGGTAGGGGACGCCGCACACCTGGTAGACCCGCTCTTCGGCGAGGGTATCTACTATGCCGTGTTAAGCGGCCGGATGGCGGCCCGGAGCATTGCTGATCGTCTGCGCGCCGCCAGCACCGATCTCAGCAGCTACGAGCAACAGATCGCCCGGACTATCTACCCTGAGTTCCGGATCGCCGCGCGGATTGCCTGGGTGCTCTACACCTTTCCGCGGGTCTTTCATCGGATTGTTCGGCGGCGCCACGACATTATTCAGCTCTTTTATGAAGTTCTTCAGGGGCACGAAACCTATCAGGGCTTCTACGCGAAAGCGAAAGGAGACGCGGCTCAGTCGCTCGGTGGTCTGTTGAAGACCTGGTAGGCTCAGGCGCTTGCGCGCCGGACTTCTCGTTCAAAGCCCGGCAGGATGGCCTTGAAGAAGGCGTTTTGGATCAGCTTGACGAGCGTCTGCCAGGTGCTTGTTTGAGGATTCTCGACCTTCCCAGCAATATCGGCGCGCGTAGCGACCTCCTGGCGCGGTCTGTTTTCGAGAAGCTTGGCAATACCCCCGATAACACCTTCGTAGACCTTTTGTCAGAAAGTTTTCTCTTTGTCCTGATCGGGGTCATATACTTTCATGTCTTTGAAAAGCGGCTTGATGTACCCCTGAACCTCCCCGTTTTTAACGCTGACTTCCGAATAGACGGAGAAGAGGCCCCCCGTCACGTCAAATTTCCCGTAGGCCCGCAATAGGTCATTCATTGCACGCAGCTCTGTCTCTTCGACCTTAATATTGAGATCAAAATCCGGGGACTTCGTTTCCGGCCGAAAGGTACCGCTCAGCAAGGTCTCGCCGGTCCCCATAAACTTTCCCTTCAGTTTGATCATGCCCGTGCCTTGCGTGAGATGATTGCTGATGTTCTCGAGCTGCATTTCCCCATTGGTGAGAAAGACCCGGTAGGGGGGCTTGGCGGCTTTGTTGACAAACCCGAAGTCGCTGTTCTTGATAATCGCGTGGTCAATGCGGATCAACGTCTGAGGTTTGTTCTGAAGTTCTTTGGCGGTCTCCACGGTGGCCTTGGCGACCTCTGCCTCGGCGACCTGAGTTTCGGGCGCGTGGACATAGTCCATGCGGATACCGTCGATCGTCACGGTCTCCAGGTTGACCACTTTGGTGTCGTCGGCGGCGTATTCCATCTGTCCTTCCGCCGACAGGACACCCTTGCGGAGTTGCAGATTATACCGGCTGGTGACGGGCAGGAAATAGTCGAGAGCGACGTTTTCCAGGGCAATGTGGGCATTGAACCCGAAATGGGGTTCGGCCATAAAATTGGCTTTGCCCGCAAGCCGGAGCTTGCCCGAATCGAACACAACGCCATCGACATAGATGTCGGAAGGGTAGGTGTTGTCCTTGAAGTGGATGTTTCGGATGTTTCCTGCTTGGAACGTCAGATGGTGAAGTCGCAAAGGTTTATTCGGGTCTTGATCCACGTACGTCACCTCAGCATCCACTATTTTGAATTCGTTTATCTTAAACGGATAAAAGGAATAGACAGCATCGCGCCACCCTTTTTCATGAATTGGCACCTCGTCCTTGACTTCCTTTTTGGCCTGAGGGAGCGTGATATGGAGCACCGGACGTTCGATCAGATAATCACTGACCAGGACCCCGGAAAAAATATTCCGCCATTGAACGCTGAAATGCCATCTGGGGATGGTCGCGACAGGCGGATCGGGATGCTCTGTTTGGGTCATGACAAGGTCCCGGATTTCCAACGACACATTGGGGTACAGATGGGCTTGCCCGACCGTAAAATGATAGCCCTCCACATGCGAATTGAGCCGATGCTCAATAAAGGCTCGGAGGGGCTCATCTATAAAGAAGAGCAGCGCCCCCGCGAGGAGGAAGAGAACAAAAACGCTGATTGCGAACCAAGCCAGGAATTTTTTCATCTCCTTCAGAATACCCCTGTCACAGGTCGGCGTGAAGTTCCCCGAAAGAAGGAGGCCGCTGTGGACTTTTCAGAAGCCGGGAGACTATTTTTGTCTATTGATGAGGAGTCCGGATTTTGCTAGGCGGCGTGAGAGGATAGCCTGCTGGCGAGTGGCGAGCTTCTTAGCAGCTCACATTGAGGCCGCACGTAATAACCTGCGGCGATCCTGTATCGACAGATGGAAGAAGCGCCGGCATTTGGGGCCGCGAGATCTGTCCGTTCGGCAAAGGGGGAGGGATGGCCTTCTGCCCGTTAGGCTGCACGGAGGCAGCGATGATCTCTTTGACCGGGCGTCGCGTGAGCTTGGCCAAAAGCGTTTGACTTGCTTGAGTGGCCTTGTTCTTCTTGGGATACTGCTTCAGTAGATTTGTGAGGTACTCAATAGCCCTGTCGTTGGCGCCGAGGTCCGCATAGGTGAGCGCAAGGTAATACGCTGCTTCCGGAAAGGCCTCCGAGTCGGGGTACTGTTTGAGCACGCCTTCAAAACGATGCAGGGCCGCAAGGTAAGCCGCCTGGCCATAATAGTGCCGACCCACGTACAGCTCATAGGCAGCCAAATGCTCCCGACACTCCTTGACCTTGGTGCGCGCGTCATTCTCATAAGAGTTTCCCGGATACTCCTGGAGGAGCTTCTGCATCGCTTCTAATGCGCGACGCACCGGCTCTGGATCGCGGTCACGCGTCGTGACCTGTTCGAAATGGCTCAGCCCAAGGCGGTATTGTGCGTATGGTGCGAGAATGTGCGTCTTGTGAAGATCGAGAAAATGCTGGTATTCGACGGCAGCCTCGGCGTAATCCTCTTTCTCAAAAAAGGATTCCGCGCGCTTCATGATCACGTGCGGATCGTAGTTCCGCTCCAAGGGATCTTGCTTCAGAACCTGCTCATCGGCATCCACCGTCGTTGCCGTCGAAGCAGCAGTTTTCTGAGTCTTGGAGGTCCCGAAACAACCGGTGAGCAGAACCGCAGCCAGCAGCGCTGTAACTACAAACAGACCCCCTCGCATACGGGCTAAACTGTAACAAGGTCAGCAAAGAAACTCAAGATGAAAATTCTTCTCTGAAGTAGGCTATAATTCCCTGCTCGTCTAACGGGTTCCTAGGGAGTTCTCCATGCAAGGCCGAGCGCGGATCATCGGGACGGGAGGGTGGGTGCCTGCGCGGGTCGCTTCTAATGAGGAGCTCTCGCACCTGACAGGCCTCAGCGGCGCGGCGATTCGCCGCCGCACCGGCATTCTGGAGCGACGCTGGGCGGCGCCGGGAGAGGCCACCGCCGACCTCGCGATGCGCGCTGCCGCCCTCGCATTGGAGAGGGCAGGTGAGCGCGCGGAGTCCCTGGATGCGATCATCCTGTCCACGACGTCGCCCGACACGCCACTGCCGTCTTCCGCCTGCCATCTGCAGCGTCTCCTTGGCGCCACTCACGCCTTTGCCTTTGACCTCTCTGCCTCCTGCTCAGGGTTCCTCTATGCGCTCTCCGTAGGAGACCAGATGATTCGTGCCGAGAAGGCGCATCGGGTCCTGGTGGTGGCGGCGGAGGTCAAGTCGCGATTCCTCAATTTCAAGGAAGGCGAAACCGCGATATTGTTCGGGGACGGTGCGGGAGCAGCCCTCTTGGCGCCATCGCCTGACGAGCGCGGCATCTGCTCGGTGAGCTTACGGTCGGATGGCGCCTTCGCGGATTTGATCGGAATCAAAGCCGGAGGGTCCCGCTTACCACCATCAGAAAAGACGGTGGCGGAAGGCTTGCATGCGATTACGATGCAGGGGCCGCGTCTATTCCGTCGAGCCGTGCGCCGCCTTGAAGTGGCTGTGGTGGACACGCTGAAGGCGCATGGCCTGGTGATTGGGGACGTGCGATGGTTTCTGTTCCACCAGGCGAATGGCCGGCTCCTGGAAAAAGTCGCGCAGCGGCTCGGTATTCCACCTACGCAGACGCTGAGCGTAATCGAACGCTACGGCAATACTTCTTCGTCCTCACTTCCATTGACCCTGGATGCCGTCGTCCAGACGGGGCAGATCAAGCCCAAAGATCTCGTGCTGCTGGCAACCATCGGCAGCGGGCTGACATGGGGCACCGCCCTGATTAAATGGTAGTTGGATACGCCGAAAAAGCGCGGAAAATTGGACCCGAGTGAAGGCTGGACCATGCAGTGTAAGTATAATGTGAAACAACTCTTAAGTATTCAAATTTACTATGTTGTTGGGTGCCCCTTCCCGAAAAGCTCGTTCAATGTCTCCGATTCTATGAGGAAAATACAAGAAATCTTGTCTCTCTCCCCTCCGTCAGATTTGAGAAGCAGATAACCTTTCACAAGATCTTCAATGAGTTAGAGATTCTCTGAATTTCGGCATAGGCCTTGCCTTTTTAGTACGCCGGCTTACAAACGCGATCTGGAGGCTATTCCTGGTGAAGTTACTGTTCGATAAGAAGAAATCAGGGTATGGAGGAGACTTATCACTCGTGCGCTCTCAGGCTTCCACTTCGGAAAAGAAGAGTCCCCCGTCTTCGAAGGTGACCATCGCCACCACGGAAGCTGAGAAGGAAGAAATCTATCGCCTCCGGTACGACGTCTACATTGAGGAGATGGACGGGGGGCGGCGACACACAGAAGTAGATGTCTCCAAGCGCCGAATGCGGGATGAACTGGATGACCACGCGGTCCAGTTTTACGTCCGACAAGATGACGACATCATCGGATGTGTGCGGGTGAACCTTCGGCGAGATGGTCCTTGGGAATGTGAAGACCGCTTTGAGCTGGAAAAATTCGCCCCCGCTTATCCCGCTCAGGTAGCCATGGCTTCGAGATTTATCTTGCACCCCCGGGCACGAGGCAGCGCGGTGATGATGCAACTGTGTGGTGCGATGGGCGACTTTTTGTATGAGCAGGAGCAGAGGTTTATTTTCCTGGACTGTCACCCGAAGCTCATGCCCTTGTATTCGCGGTTAGGTTTTAGAATCTACAGGCCCGGTTTCAAGCATCCGAAATACACCTATGTCATTCCGATGGTCCTCGCGAACGGCGATGTCGAACATCTCAGACGAGTCAACTCGCCGTTGCTCTCGAGCCTGCAGTGCTATCCTCACACCACGCAGTGGCGCGATCTCTTGCTGAAGAATTTCCCGGCGGCTGCCCACACCTTTATGGCCGCCAATGTGGATGTGGAGGCCTTTTGGGCGCTCTTGGGCGGCAGTCTACTCGGCCCCGCAGCCGACATCAAATCTTCTGAGATCCTGACTGGATTGACCGAAGCAGAGACGAAGCTCTTGGTGTCCATGGGCCAGATCGTCTCCTGTCACGCCGGGGATCCCATTCTCTGCACAGGTGAGGAAGGCCGGGAGATCTTTCTGATTCTGGATGGGAATTTTCAGGTACTGGGAGAGATGTCCAGCGACGATCAGGATGAAGTGACAATTGTCCAGCTTCTGGTCCCGGGCCAGATCTTTGGGGAAACCGCGTTCTTGACCGCAGGGCGTCGCTGCTCAACAGTGGTCGCTATGGAGAATTCCTCGCTCCTAGTCCTGAACGCGAAAGCGTTGGACCGGGTCGTGACGGCTGAGCCGCAGCTTGCGGCGAAGCTTTTCCGCAATCTTGCTCGAATTGTTGAAACCAAATACTGCGAACTCATTAAGGGTTAAGTCATGATAGCTTCTGGCCGAGGTTCGAAACCACTTCATCAAGAAGTTTTGGCGCCATGTAGAGACTCTACGGCGTACGATCTTCACGACCCTGCACCGAGTCTTCCTACAATTTCCGAAATGGATCGCGCTATTGCCGACATCTTCCGTGGCTTGGTGAAAGAGGAAACCGAGCTGTTGGTATCTTTGGGCCGGTCTGTGACCTGTCGTGCCGGCCAGATCGTCGTTCGGGTGGGAGAGCGCGGAGGTGAGATGTTCGTGGTCCTAGAAGGGAGCCTGATGGAGATGGCTCGCCAGAACCGGAGGGAATCGGATCCCCCAGCGGTTTACCTCCGTGGGGATATTCTAGGAGAGGCGCCCTTTATTGTGGCCGGAGTCCGCCAAAAATCAGTAATGGCCATTGAGGACTCCAGCCTGTTAGGGCTGAGCGTCGAATGCCTTGATGACCTTGTCCTAACGATGTCACCTCTCGCGGCCAAAATCTTCCGGAACATCGCCGGTATTGTGGCCACTCGCTTCCAACACGAAATTGGATTTTCAGGCACAAGCCTGCTTCCGGAGTACATACCGTTGTTTGACGCCATCTGCCTCGAACCCTAATCCCCTGCCCGCTACATTCGTGTGGGAGAACCACACCTTTCCAATAATCTCAAGCTGAATAAGCACACGACATCGTATGGCCTGAGCGTTCAGATCAAAGTCATTCGCACGCCGCAATTACTTTTGATGAGGAGGTTGATGCATTCAATGCTATGATCAATGCCATGTTTGAGGCGCCGAAATTTCATTACAAGGATGCTTTCTCGAGAAATTTGGGCCTTCTCAGTGAGAGCGAGCAGGCGCGCTTACGAAACAGTTGCGTGGCATTGCCGGGGTTGGGCGGCGTAGGGGGCGCACATCTTCAGGCTTTAGCCCGCCTGGGAGTAGGAGCCTTCCACCTGGCGGACCGGGATATCTTTGAGGTCGTCAACTTCAACCGCCAGTTGGGCGCTACGCTGCCGACGGTCGGAAGCCGCAAGGTTGACGTTAGTGCGGAGACGCTTCGCTCCATCAATCCTGAAGCGCGTATAAAAGTATTCCCGGAGGGTATCTCCACCAGCAATATTGACGCGTTTCTCCAAGGTGTGGATGTGGTGGTGGACGGGATTGAATTTTTCCGGATCGAGGTCCGTCGTCTCCTTTATGGCGCCTGCCGGAATCGCGGAATTCCTGTGGTGAATGCAGGTCCCATCGGCTACGGCGCCGCGGTCATGGTCTTCACGGCAAAGGGCATGTCTTTCGACGAGTTTTTCGGCCTCGACGACCAGATGACGCGGGCAGAACAACTGGTTGCGTTCAACGCCGGGCTGACTCCCGGCATCAGAGGTGACGTAGACCCAACACGGGTGGATGTTGAGGCCGAGAAGGGCCCGGCGCTGGTCTCGGCATGCCTTCTGTGCGCCGCGACAGCAGCCACCGAAGTGCTCAAACTCGTCTGTGGGCGGGGCCGGCCGGCCATTGCTCCCCAGGGACTGTATTACGATCCCTATCGCGGACGCATATTGCGCTTGCGTCCTCGGCCGTCACTCACGCGGAGCCTGCGTGGACGGATCCTACGCCGAATTGCTTTCCGTCAGTTTCCAGGGCTACGTCTCTTGCACGAAGGGGAGTTGGAGGGACGGCGGTCCGCAGCCGTCGAGGCAACACTTAAAACCATGAGGCCGATACAGAAACAGGGGATCGGAGGTGTGGGCGCCCAAGATGCCCTGCTTGAAAAACTTATCGCGGCCGCTATTCGCGCACCTTCCGGCGATAATACTCAGCCATGGCGTTTTGTCCTGCATCGGGACAGCACACGCATTGCAGTATACATGGACGAAGCTCGAGATCCTTCGCCCATGAACGCCGGGCAGCGCATGTCTCGCATGGCCTGTGGGGCCGCTGTTGAGAACATGCTTCGCATGGCTCAGGCT
>Ga0184632_10001070_pt1 | contig 11101 bp, 11 predicted proteins | sample PLM31_50_b1_FD_133153 | JGI IMG/M metagenome (GOLD analysis project Ga0184632, IMG submission 133153) | Groundwater sediment microbial communities from an aquifer in East River, Colorado, USA - PLM3-1_50_b1 | ecosystem: Environmental > Terrestrial > Soil > Riparian zone | place: USA: East... | reverse complement strand
GCGATCAACGCCGTGCACACCTCCGCCCGCGACGTACGCGACACCGACTGGTCGCAGGTCGTCGCCCTCTACGACCAGCTCGTCCGCCTCGACCCCTCGCCGATCATCGCCCTCAACCGGGCCATCGCGGTCGCCGAACTCGACGGCCCGGAGGTGGCACTGGCGGCCGTCGACCGTCTTGAGGACAAGTTGGCCGGCTATCACGCCTACCATGCGACCCGCGCCGACCTGCTGCGCCGGCTGGGCCGCAGCCAGAAGTCGCGCGCGGCGTACGACAAAGCCATCGAGCTGGCGGGCAACACCGCCGAGACCGCCTACCTGACACGCCGCCGCGACCAGCTGGGGTAGTGCTCGTGCCAGATCGCACATATGGGCGATCTGGCACGCGGATCCCGGTCGAAACCCCGTGCAAAGCGGCGCCCGGCCCCGATGGAATACGCCGCGCGGGGCAGACGGCGGGGTGGCAGGCCAAGCCTCCCAGCGCCGGCCCTCCAGATTCCAGTCCAGGATCAGCCCGCGGGACGGCTTGAGCCGCGCGGTGTTGCGGATCAGCACGGCCGCATACCAGATCCCCGACTACGACGGCCCACGCGAGAACGCCCGCGCCATACTCCACCGCCGTCTCCAACGTGGCGACGACCCAGCCAAGGTCGCCGGCCTAATCCTGCGGATCGTTCGCGCCCCCGCCCGGAAGCTCCGCTACCGCGCCGGCCACGACGGTCGATGGATCCTCCACCTGAAGACCCTCATCCCCCAACGCACCTTCGACCGCCTCCTCCGCCGCAGCCTCCACCTCCCCCAGGGCTCCGGCGTTCTGTCGATATGCCCGATGATGGGGTAGTGACCGATGGTGTGGAGCAGGCACGAACGTCGGGGATCGTGCGGTGCTCACATCGATCGGCACCACATCGCCCCGGGGGCTCGATCATCTTCGGTCCGCTGGCTCCTCCAGGTCCTCGCCGACCGCGTCGAAGAGGGCCTCCCAGCGGGTCCGTTGGCGCTGGATCCACTGCGACGCCTCGGCGAGCGTGTCCGGTCGCAGCGCCAGCCGGTGGCTCCGTCCGTGGATCACCCGCGTCACCACGCCCGCCTCCTGGAGCAGCTTCAGGTGGCGGGTGATGGTCGGCTTGGACACGTCGAGGTCGCGGCGGCCTGGCCGACCGTGGTGGCCCCGCCGCTGAGCCGCTGGATGATCTGGCGGTGAATCGGGTGCGCAAGGGCGGCCAACGGATCGTTAGCCATTCCCCTAACTATCCTGGGTTCACGGCAACGCAACGACACAGGAGGGACACGATGCCCGAGCACAAGGTCGCAACGCGCCAGGAGTGGGAAGCCGCACGCGAGGAGCTGCTCACCAAGGAGAAGGAGCTCACGCGCCGCAACGACGAGCTGGCGCAGCAGCGGCGCGAGCTGCCCTGGGTGCCGGTTGAGAAGGACTACCGCTTCGAGACTGAGGACGGGACCAAGTCGCTCGCCGACCTCTTCGAGGGGCGCTCGCAGCTGCTCATCTACCACTTCATGTTCGGTCCCTCCTACCAGGCCGGCTGCCCGGTCTGCTCCTCGATCGCGGACACCCTCGACCCCAACGCGATCCACTTGCGGGCCCGCGACGTGACGCTGATCTGCTCCTCGCGGGCGCCGCTCGACAAGCTGCTCGCGTACCGGCAGCGGATGGGCTGGAGCTTGGACTGGGTCTCGACGGCCGGCAGCGACTTTCACCGCGACCTCGGCTTCGTACACACCGAGGAGGAGCTAAAGCCGTTCCTGGAGGGCGAGATCCCCCCGACCGTCACCCAGATGGCGCAGGCGTGCTCCACCGACGTCGTGGGCTACGTCTCCGAGGGCCCCGGGCTGAGCGCCTACGCGCTCTCGGACGGCACCGTCTACCAGACGTATGTGACCACCGCGCGCGGCCTGGAGCCTGCGATGGGCTACTACGGCCTGCTGGACCGGACACCGATGGGCCGCCACGAGGAGGGCGAGCAGACCCACTGGCTTCGCCGCCACGACGAGTACGGGAAGACCTGAGCCGCCGCCTGGGCTCCTCCACACCGAGAGCAGGAGCGATGACGACGCACACGGTTGGAACCCGCGAGGAGTGGCTGGCGGCGCGCGAGGAGCTGCTGGAGGCGGAGAAGGAGCACCTGCGCCGCGGCGACGAGCTCGCGCGCCGGCGGCAGGAGCTGCCCCGGAGTGCCGGTCGAGAAGCAGTACGTCGTTGCGACCGCTGACGGCAGGAGGCAGGGCCCCGGCGTTCTCTCGTAATGTCCGGTTCATCCGAGGGCGATCCCGAGGGTGGTGAGGGGTCGGGCGGGGTCGCGGGCGTGGTGACGGAGGGCGGCGGCGAGGTTGACCGGCCCGGCGCGGCTGAGCACGCCGATGGCCAGGGGTGGCGCAGGCAGGCCATGACCTGCGGGGCGGTGCCGGTGCGGATCTGGGAGGCGTCCTCGGCGAAGGTGGTGTCGCGGACGTGGTGCACGCCGTTCTCGATCGCCCAGTGCCAGCGGAGGTAGTCGGCGAGCCGGGCGGGGCTGGCCTGGGCGAAGGTGAGGCTGGTGATCGCAGAGACGGTCACGGTCGGCCACCGCCCGGGGGCTGGCGTGGAGGTCATGGGTCGTGCGGGTGACCTGGACGGGGCTGGGCGGCGTGCGGGAACCCGAAGTGGTTGACGGTGACGGCCTTGAGGGTGCGCCGCTGGAGGCGGCCGTGCCCGCGGTCACCGGTGCGGTCCAGCACGGGGACGCGATGCCAGGGCAGGCGGGTGCAGCGGGCCAGCAGCGTGGGCTGGTTGGCCTTGACGGTGAACAGGTAGTGGGCCTGCTTGGCGACCACGAGGAACTCGGCGGCGTCGTGGTGGGACTGCAACGCGTCGGCGGTGACCACCACCGTCCCGGCCAGGTCGAGGTCGGCAAGCAGTGGCTGGAAGGCGGGGACCTCGCCGGGGGCGCCGTCGACGTGGCGTTGGGCGAGCACCGCGCGGGTGGCATGGTCCATGGCGGCGAGCAGGTGAGCCTGACGGCCGTCGCGTCGGGCGCCGCGGAGGGTCTTGCCGTCGACAGCGACCGCACGTCGACGCTGGCCGGGGTGGTCGTGATCGGCAAGCCAAGCGCTGATCGCGGCGGCCAGTGCCTGGCCGTCGAGCCGGGCGAGCGTTCGGCGGGTCGTGGCCTCGGTCGGGACGATCCACCGGCCGGTGAGGGGATCACGGCGGGTCCGAGCGCAGCACGGACCGGCTGGGGTGCGTCCGCGGCCCATTCGGCGATCACGGCGATCGACCGCGCCCCGGCCAAGACCGCGGCAGCGGCCAGCCCGAGGATCGCGACCAGTGGGTGGCGGCGCCCGGCGCGGGCCTCGGGTCGGTGACGGTGGCGAGGTAGGCGAGCAGCTGCGGGGTCTCGGCTGGCCGGAGCGGACCAGCATCGCGAAGTAGGGTCAGGCCGGACGGCGTCGAGGATGATGGGTCGGCAGGCACGGGCTTCCACCGTCGTCATGAGGCTGTGAGAACCGCATGATCCCGGAAGTTCGTGCCTGCTCCCTACTATCGGCCCTACTTCACAACCGGACATACCGAGAGAATGCCGGGACCCTGCACGCGTTAGAGGCTGCCTCGCTCGGTGCTGGTAATCCCTCCAGCGCGATTCATGGCGTTTCGAATGATGGCGCCAGCCAGGAAATGATGCTCCTGGTTGTCGGGGTCCTGACGTATCGTGCGCTGGATCTGGAGATCCACGTCAAGGAGCAAGAAGGAATGTGATTGTGGCGTCTGGTCGGCATGACAGGCTACCTGACCGCCGGTTGCCCGTGGCTAGTCAGCCGCAGGTGCCGTACTTGGGGGCCGGTCTAGTGCCAGCGGCTGCGCCGGAACGAGGAGGTGTACGGCGATTCCGTCCTTCTGAAGGAGGTCATGCTCTGGCTGAGGTGCAACGTAGCGCCCTGCAGCGCATGGCCGAAGCCGAACGGGAACTTCCAGACCTCCTCCGGCGTATCCAGCGCTGCGCTGCTGCGGCCGACCCGCTGATGCTCTACAGCCGGCTTCAGGTTCTTGACGCCATGCGGCGAGCATCCAGCCCGGGGGCGATCGGATTCGGCAGCGACGCGCTGCTGGAGTTCTACGGGGGGCTGGTCACCGCGATGCCGGTAGAGCTGGTGCTCGAGCGGTACGGCGCTGACTACCATCCCCAGAGGCTGTACGACCTGGACAGGCTGTTGCGTGAGTACGGAACGGCGGCGAACCTGGCCCACCAGGCCAAGGTAATCCGCCATGGCGCCACAGGCACGCTTGATAGCGTCCGGCACCTTCTGGAGCTGGAGAACCTCTTCGATCGGATGCTCGGCTATCCCGCCCAGCTACGCCCGATCTTCGAGGCTGTCGTTGCACCGCTAGCCGACCAGACCCGTGCTGCACTCGGCTATGCGCTGGGCGATGCGCTCGTGGCCGCTGATGCCTACCAAGAAGTGCTCGCGGAGCGCATGGCAGCGGTGCTGGATCAGTTCGACTCGGCGTTCGCGCAGCTATCAAGACCGTCTGAGCCGGACATGCTAATCCAGTACGCCGCCGCTCACACCGCCGGGCTGGCAACCTTCGGCGCCGCTCCGGTGGAGGAGGATCTTCCCGGTTTGCTTGCCGAGCGGACCGGCGTTCCACTCCAGCAGCTCGCCGTTCTCGTGGTGTCCCTGACAACACCACTGGGCAGTCAACCCGGCCTGCGCTCGCTCGGCGCCACCAACTCGTTACGGCGCCGGCCGATTATCGGGCTGCCAGGCGGCCGGTACCTGTGGGTCCGTCCCAGTGACTTCATCCACTGCGCACTTGACTGGGCTGCCGACGCCTGCCAGGGCAACCCGGACCTGATCAAGCGCTTCGACCAGCAGCGCCAGCATGCCTGCGAGCGGTTCGCCTACGAGACCCTCGCAGCCGTCTTCGGCCCCAGCCGTGTGCACGCCAACGCCACCTACCCAGCCGGGAAGCAGCGCCCCGACATCGACGTGCTTGTGGCGCTGCCCGGGGCGGGCATTGTCGTGGAAGCCAAGGGTGGTCGCTTCACCGACCCCGCCCGTCGCGGCGCGCCGAAACGAGTCAAGACGAAGAGCCGCGAGTTTGTCGGGAAGGCGCTGGCCCAGAACGCACGCAGTATCGCCTACCTTCAAAGCGGAGCAGCCGACCTGCGTGACCGGAATAGGCGCCTCCTCAACATCCCGCAGGCCGGCCATTTCGTCTCAGTGATCGTCACCCTCGACCGCATCGATCCGTTCGCTACCCACCTTCCTGACGGAGGCAAACGCGCCTCGCCGGCGCCTGGGCAAGGGACCTGGCTGGTCAACCTCGCCGACCTACTGCTGGTCGCCGATGTGCTGCGTCACCCAGCCGAGTTCTACGGATATGCCCAGACCCGTGCTGCCATCAACCACCTCGGGGGACCGCGCATCTTCGTCGAAGCCGACGCCTTGGGCGCATGGTGCGAGCACCGAATTCGGCCCGCCCGCCCACAGCCGGACGAACTCATCCTCCTCGACCGGACATCTGAGGCCATGAACGAGTACTACGCCAAGGCCCCGGACTCAGCCCCACCACGCCCGGCCACCCACACCCCCGCCGAGATCTTGCACGCCCTGGACCAGGTGCTCGACCATCGCCCGGACCATTGGCACGACCTCACGATGGCCGCTCTGGAGATCCCACCCAAGCAGTGGCGTCGCATCCAGAAAGTGATCGCTCATGGCGCATCCGAACCAGCCGCCAAAGGCACGTCGAGGCGGACTCGGAAGCTTGCACGCCACGCTGCCACCGGCCTTCGGATCTCACCGAGCCTCACTGTCCATCTTCGGTGGCCAGATGCCGACCCAATCAACGTCTCCGATCCGTCGGCGCTGGTGATCATGTGCCCAGCGCCAGCCGGCTCCTGAGCGCCGGACGCGCCTGCGCAGGCTGCGGCCTGATTGGAGGTCAACTCGCCCGGCGTCGTAGGGCCTTCCGGATTTCCTTCGCCCGTGTCCGCGCCGAGGCGGCTTCGTCTGCTCGCTTGGTGGCGGTTAGGAACTCGGCGAATCGTTCGAGCGTGGCGACGAACTCGGGATGCGTCTTGCCGTGGACGCGTTCCTTCGCTTCGATTGCTCGTTCGAACATCCGGGCGGCGTCATCGTGGCGGCCGAGCTTGAAGTAAAGGTAGGCAAGCGTGTGGTAGCTGCGAGCGGTCTTTTCGAGGTTGCCGACCTGCTCGCGGATGCGAAGTGACGTCTCAGCAGGCTCAAGCGCCTGGTCGTACCGCCCAAGCCCAATAAGAACCTCAGCCCTGGTGTTGAGGGGGTTGCGGTGAAGAAGGCATCGTCGTCGCCCTCTTGCCATACGGCGATGGCACGGTCGATGAGTGGCGCCGCTGCTTCAGGGCGCTCCATGCGCACATACAGCCACGCGAGGTTATTCAATGGGAGCGCGAGGTCGACATCGTCTCGGTCATGCGCCTGCTCGGCGACCTCAAGCGAGCGGGCAAGCAGCGGCTCAGCCTCGTCATAGCGAAACTGATCCCAGTACACCAGTGCGAGGTTGTTGAGCCGGATGGCGATTTCCTCATCACCGGATTCGGGCGCGCTCTCCGCCAAGGCGAGGGACTGCTTGTGCATCGCCTCCGCCGCGGCGTAGTCGGCCCGCATCCGCAGAAAGGACGCTCCCTCGTTCAGCAGATGCCCCGCGTCGTCGAGCGAGAACCCCCACTTGGCAACCCATTCCGCGGCGACCTTCACATGCGGGATGAGCTGGTCGCACAGCGGCCAGTTGGGGAAGCTGGCCATCGGGAACGCCCTGTTCAGGGCCCTGACCACACGCTGCGCCCAGCGTCGCTGCTCGCCTTCGGGCATCGCCGACCGGACGCTTTCCTGCACTAGCCGGTGCAGGGCGTAGGCGTTGACCTCTGGGTCGAGTTGGATGAGCGAGAAGCGGGTCAGCGGCTGGAGGGCCTGGTACAGCACGGCTGGATCCTCTCCTGTCCCGGTCAGCGCCTCGGCTACGTGCGGTCCGAGTTCCGCCGCGCCAGCAACGAGCAGGTCGAGGGGGATGCTATCGGGGGCGAGGAAGGCGCTGGCCCGCAGCAGATCGGCGCCGGCTGGCGCCACTGCTTGCAGCTCAGCGAAGTTCATGACCCACGTCGTGGCAACTAAAGCGGCGTAGCCGCCGGTGACCGGCGTCGACCGCTCAAGAACCGCAAGGCGCTTGGCCGAATAGGACGCCTCGTAGGCAGCGAATGGGATAGAGGTTGCGGCAAGAAACGCGCCGGCCTGCTCCAGAGCGAGCGGCAGACGCCCAAGAGCCTCTGCCAGCCGGGCGGCAGCGCCAGCATCGACCGGGGTGGGCTGCCGGCCTGTCCGCGTGAACAGGAACTGCACCGCCTCGTCGGCCGACAGAACTCCCAGTGTGATGGGTGCTGCCACCCCGAGGAGGTCGAAGGTCCCTGCCCGCGAGGTCACCAGGATGTGGCCATGTGCGCGGTCCGGAAGGTAGCCGGTGAGCAGGCTGGGGACGTCAGCGTTGTCGAACACCAGCAGCCATCCGTCGTGATCCCGCAGCCATGCCAGCACCCCCCGGACCACGTCATCGATGGCCTTCTCCTCTTGTTCAGGCAGGTCAAGGAGCCGTGCGACCTCGATGAAGCTGCTGTGCAAGTCAGTCAGGGTGCCCGCCCGTATCCAGAAGACCGCGGCATAGCGGTGCCCTTGGCGGTACGCGTACTCGACCGCTGTTTGGGTCTTGCCGATCCCTCCCAGCCCGCTGATCACCTGCACGTTCCCAGGGTCACCGCCTGGCTGAAAGCCGCTTGCCATCGCTTGGAGGACGTCGTCGCGGGCGGTGAAGAACCGGTTGCGCTGGAACGGCACGTTCCACAAGGCGGCACGGCGCACGTGCGGTGAAAGGCGCGGCACCGTCCCGAGCGGAGGCCGAGGGACGGCTGGCTGGCCGGTGAGCCGGCGCAGCAGCTTCTCGTAGCCGTCTTCCCGCTGGGGCTGGTAGAAGGTTGCATCCCGCAGCGGCAAAGGAATGTCGGCCCGATCGCCGGAACTCGGCACCAGTGGAATGAACTTGCGATTAGCCCCCTGTTCGTACAGGCGCTGGAGGATGAGCTTGCCTTCCCATTGGGCGCCACGCCCAATTCCGGGCTCCTCTTCCCCCATCACTCGCCGACGATAGGGCGGCGTGCATACCACCAGCACGAAGTCGCTGGTGTCGATCTGCCTCGCCATCCAAAGCGGCCAGCCCTCCTGTGGCGACTCCTCGTATTGGTCGATCGTGCAATCGATCCCGTCGCTGCGAAGGCGGCCGGCCAAATCCAGTACTTCGCGCTGATGCGCTGGCGAGTCATGGGTGTAGCTGATAAAGACGACCGCCGGCCTGGCAGCAGGCACGGTACCAGTTCCGGTCTGCTCCGGGTTCGAGCCGGCCTGCGGGCTCCCAGTGTGAACGACACCGGCTCGCGGCGCATCGTCAGATTCTGCGGCGGCTGTGTCGGCAGCAGCACGGCCGGCGTCGAGCTGAAGCAGCGCGGCCATGCCTGCGCAAGCTCCAGCAATACCGAGCCACCATGGCCCCGCATGGGGACTGGCCACACCAGCGATCACGCCCGCTGGCGTGCCGCCGCCAAGTAGCACGGCCGCAGCGATCCCTCGCCAACGAGCGCGCACCCGGCGAACTCGCCTCTGTCGAGCGCTGGATCGGGACGAGCGGTCGGCGGGTGCCACCGGCAGGACTCCAAGACTGGACAGGCAGGCCGAACAGGAAGCCGAACTCTATCCGAACATGGGCTCCACGCCGACTACCCTGACACGGTCGCGTCCGCCGCTCAGCAGTTCGGCGAGCGTGGCTGCCCGACGTGGCGTCCGCCGGACCGTCGTGCTAGGAGCAGGTCGCGGACGGTGCGCATCAGCGAGCGGCCGTGACCTCGAACGATGCCTCGATCACGAGCCGACGCCCCCAGCAACTCTCGAGCATGTCGGTTTCCTTGTTGGTGGAGCCCCCGCCGGAAACGCACCGGCGACCCTATCCTTGCCAGGATTGGACGCCCGAGCGCCACGCTAGCCGGCGTCCCCGCAACGGGCGACACCGGCATGCGGTGGTGCACCGAGACCATCAGCCGGCTCGAACCCGCCGACAGTAGCCGTGCACTCCGGTGAGCTGGCCCGCTCGTCGATGTCGAAAACGCGCAGCACCCACAGCCGATCTCTGGCTGGCGCCTCCACGGCGGTGCTGACCAGCAGCAATGGAGCCGGCATGAGCCATGGTGGTCGCAGGTGGTCGCAGGTGGTCGCAGTCGCTCAGGGAGTGCCCGCCGACGTGGTCGCAATTTGGTCGCAGTCCGGCGGTCCCAGAGCACCCAGCGACCCCGTCACAGGGCTGCTGAGCTGCGGGTTTGGTGGCGCGCCGCGAGGGATTCGAACCCCCAACCGCCAGATCCGTAGCCTGGTGCTCTGCGTCGATCTGGTCGGCTCCAGACGGATCTGGCCTGCTCACGTTGGATGGGTCGTCGATCTAGACGGATCCAGATCGGTCCTGTCGGATCGTCTGGATGATCAACCGGATGATCAAGCGCCTCGGCCAGCGCCTCGCTGCTGGATGAGCCAATCGGGCAGAGCACAAGGTTCTGGATCTGGTGCTCTATCCACAACAGCCTGCAGAGTAGGGTCCCGGCGCGTCGCCTGGCCGTGCTCAAGCCGCTCTTCGGGCAGGCGGCGAGGACGAGCGATGTGCATCCAACACCGTATGCTCCAAGCCGAGGAGGGCGTGATGGCGTCGAAGGAGTCTTCCATGCCTGAGCTGAGAACCCTGATGACCGGTATCGCATTCGGCGAGCAGCCACGTTGGCACTAGGACCGTCTGTGGTTCGCCGACTGGGGCCCGCAAGAGGTCATCGCCGTCGATCTCGAGGGCAACAGCGAAGTCATCCTTCGGGCGCCGTCATTTCCATGTTGTGTCGACTGGTTGCCCGATGGGCGCCTGCTCGTCGTCTCGGCACGCGAGGGGCGTCTTCTGCGCCGGGAGCCCGACGGCTCGCTGGTGACCCATGCCGACCTGAGCGGGCTCTCTGACCCGCCAGCAGGGAACGAGCTCGTCGTCGACGGTCGTGGCAACGCCTACATCAACGGCGGCGGTTTTGACTTGATGGCCGGTGAGGAGTTCGCCCCCGGAATCGTCGCTCTCGTCACCCCCGATGGCTCCGCTCGCCAGGTGGCCGATGGCATCGCCTTCCCCAACGGCATGCTGGTGACGGCCGACAACTCAACGCTGATCGTCGCCGAGTCCTACGCGAAAAGGCTCACCGCCTTCAACATCGCGGCCGACGGCAGCCTCTCGAACCGGCGCGTCTGGGCCGAACTCCAAGACGGCGTCCCCGACGGCATCTGCCTCGACGCCGACAACGCCGTCTGGTACGGGGACGTCCCCAACAAGCGTTGCGTGCGAGTTCGCGAGGGTGGTGAGGTGCTGCAGACGGTCGAGCTTGACCGCGGCTGCTTCGCCTGCGCCCTCGGCGGCGCGAACAGGAGAACGTTGTTCATGATGGCCACCGAGTGGAATGGTCCCGCGAACATGTTCGATGAGCCACGAACGGGCCAGGTGCTGACCGTTGAGGCGCCCACAGCCGGCGCCGGCTGGCCGTAGCAAACCGAACTCGCAGGAGTCCATCGCTCCATTGGAGCGGTGACCCTCTTCTGGCATGACCGTACAAGACTTGCTGACCGCGTTGCAGCGGCTGCCTCGGGACGCGGAGCTGCTCGCCTCCGAGCCGGCATGGGCTGGTGCCGTCGCAGCCTCGACCCGGTACCGGCGGCCAGAAGGCGTCCGCCATGGGCCTCGCCACACCAGCGGCTCCGGGCGGTGCATCAGGCCACTCTCGCCTGCTGATCGACCATCCGAAAGCAACGGCCAGGCAGCGGCGCGAAGGCTATGGCGTAGTAGGGCGCTCCTGGCATGCCACCAGGATACGAACCGATGGAATGGGGATGACCGTGCTGGCAATCAATGATCGTCGGCAGGGCCGTACGGAGGAGGAGGGCTTGGTCGATCGGCCCAGCTGCTTACAAGACAGCGGCGAGTCGTCCACGGCGTGCTGCAGGGTGCTGT
>Ga0184632_10001069_pt1 | contig 11103 bp, 9 predicted proteins | sample PLM31_50_b1_FD_133153 | JGI IMG/M metagenome (GOLD analysis project Ga0184632, IMG submission 133153) | Groundwater sediment microbial communities from an aquifer in East River, Colorado, USA - PLM3-1_50_b1 | ecosystem: Environmental > Terrestrial > Soil > Riparian zone | place: USA: East River... | reverse complement strand
GCTCGCCCATGCGGCTGCTCATGTGCCCAATTTACCCATGCAAGCCGATTCTGAACGCCGCCCGGTCCGGCTAGGAGGAGATGGGGCACGGTGGTGGAGGCCCGTCGCCCACCCACATCATGGTCGACCCTCACGGTCGTTCACGACCGATAACAGGTGGCATTTCAGACACCAGGCACGCGGCCCCACGCCCCGCACGCAGGCCGTGGCGGTGTCTGGGCGAGCTGCCACAATGGCCGCATGGCCCCTGACGACCCGCCCGGCCGCGGCGCTGCGACGCCCGCGCCGGCCCGCCCGCGCTCGACCTACCGGGAGCTGCCACCCCCGGCGATGCTGGCCGGGTTGGTCGCGTGCGTCTGGACCCAGGCCGTCGGGGAGGGCGTCGCACCGTACGAGCAGCGCGTCCTGCCCGACGGGTGCGTGGACGTCATCTGGATGGGGGAGACGGTCCTGTCGCTCGCCGGACCGGCGACCGGGCCCGAGCTGGTTCCCATCGCGTCAGGCACCACGCTGGTCGGGGTCCGGTTCCACCCGGGCACCGCGCCCAGCATGCTCGGGCTGCCAGCCCGCGAGCTGCTGAACGGCCAGGCCCTGCTCGCCGACGCCTGGGGGCGGCCGGCCGAGCACCTGGCCGAGCGCCTGGCCGAGGCCCCATCGGCCGCGGCCAGGCTCGCGATCCTGCCGGAGGCCCTGGCCGCCCGCCTGCCGCACGCCAGGCCGCCCGACCCGCTGGTCGCCGCGGCGGTCACGTGGCTGCGCCGCCAGCCCGGGACCCGGGTGCGCGACCTCGGCGTCAGGATCGGCCTGAGCGACCGGCAGCTGCTGCGCCGCTTCGACGCGGCCGTCGGCTACGGGCCGAAGACGCTCGCCCGCGTCCTGCGGCTGCAGCGCTTCCTGGCCTTGGCCGAACGGCCCGCCGGCCCGCGTGCCCCGGGTCCGGCTGTCGACCCGAGCAGCGCCGGGGGCTTCGGCGCCGCCGGTCCGGAAGACGGCCTGGCCGCGCTGGCCGTCGCGGCCGGCTACGCCGACCAGGCGCACCTCTCCCACGACTGCGCGGAGCTGGCCGGCCTGCCCCCGGCGGGGCTGCTGGCCGCCCGCTCGGCGTGACCGCCGACGGGAAGCTGGCCGCGTGCCTCGCCGCGCGTGACGGCACCCGGCCTTACCGCCAGGTCGATGAGGAGCCGCCCGAGCAGCCGCGCTGAGCAAACGCTCAGGTGGTCAGGTCACCAGCGGCGGTCCGCACCAGGACCACGGTGACGTTGTCGGGGCCGCCGGCGGCATTGGCGGCGTCGACCAGCGCCTGGCAGGCGTCGTCGCCGTCCACCGACGTCGCCAGCAGCTCGGCGATCGCGTCCTCGCCGACCGGCTCGGTCAGGCCGTCGGAGCAGAGCAGCACCTGGTCCCCGGACCGCAGCGGGAGCGGCGGCGGGAGCTCGACCTCGAGCTCCCGCTCGAGCCCGATGGCGGTGGTCAACACGCTCCGGTACGGGTGCGAGGCGGCCTGGTCGCGGGTGAGGCGGCCCTGGCGGACCATCTCGGCCACCACCGTCTGGTCGCTGGTGAGCTGCCGCAGCGGCTCGCCCGCGCGGAGCAGGTAGGCGCGGCTGTCGCCGACGTGGGCGATGACGAGCTGCTCGCCGGCGAGCAGGGCCGCGGTCAGGGTCGTGGCCATCCCCGTCTGTGCGGGGTCGAGCTCCGCGTCGTCGTGCACGACCCGGTTCGCCTCCTCGAACGCGGCCACCAGCTCCTCCCGGGCCGCCTCGACACTGGCCGGGTGCGTGCCGTCGAGCCGGGCCAGCACGCGGACCGCGGTCGCGGACGCGACCTCGCCGGCGGAGTGGCCGCCGAGACCGTCGGCGACGGCGAACAGCGTCCTGCCCTGGTGGTGGCTGTCCTCGTTCCGCTCCCTGACCCGTCCCGGGTCCGAGCGGGCGAACGCGCAGATGAGCATGGTCGGTTGCCTCGGTCGACGGCTGCTGCCACCAGATCATAGTGCCCTTCGACCTGTGCACGGCGCCGGCTCAGCCGGCCGGCCGCTGCGGGGTGAGGCGGAAGGCGCCGATGCGGGAGTCGGCCATGCCGTAGTAGACGTCGAAGGTCCCGTCGGGACGCGGGTCGATCCCGCTGGGGAAGACCACGTTGGGCACGACGCCGTTGCGCTCGGCGTCCAGCTCCGGCTTGAGCAGCGGCGTGGCCGACCGGGCGAGGACCCGGGTCACCTCGTGGGCGTCCAGCACGAGGACGCCGGCGGCGTAGCACGACTGGCCGACGACGGGGCGGCCTGAGACCCCGTGGTGCAGGACCAGCCAGCCCTCCGGGACCCGCAGCGGCGGCGTGCCCCCGCCGATCTTGAGGTGCTCCCAGGGCCGCTCGGGCAGGGCGACGAGGCGGTGCCCGCCCAGCCAGGCCAGCCGGCGGACGTCGGCAAGCACCTCCCGGACCGGGGCGAACGACACCCAGATCCCCGGGCGGGTGTCGGCCAGCCCGGCCGGCGGCGCCTTGGGCTCGTCCGGCTTGTTCCAGTCGAAGTCCCAGGCCGGGCGGTGCAGCATCGCGAAGGCGGGCTCGCCGCCCGGCGCCGGCACGGGCTCGGGGAACAGCAGCGCGTCCTTGTTCCAGTACAGGTTGAGGTCGGTCCGCAGCGCCGGCTCGTAGGCGAAGGCGACCGGTCCGATCCGCTCCCAGCGTTCCAGGTCGTCGGAGACGGCCAGCCCGACCCGCGGGCCGAGTGGCCCGAAGGCGACGTAGGTCATCACCCAGCGGTCCAGCAGGGGCAGGTAGGTGACCCGCGGGTCCTCGACCCCGCCGCTGCGGCCGTTGCGCTCCCAGACCTCGGTCGCCTCGAGCACGGCCCCGAGCCGCTCGACCCCCGACGGGACGCCGCCGTCGTCGAACAGGACCCGGGCGCGGCCCACCCGGGAGCGCGTGTCCCCGCCGACCAGGCGCGGGAACAGGTACAGCTCGCCGTCCCGGCCCCGGGCGCAGGCCGGGTTGAGCACCCCCCCGGCCTCGTCCGGGTCCGCCGGGTCGGGCACCATCACCGTCCCGAGCCGCCGCGCAGTCCAGGTGATGGCGCCCGACCCGCTCACCCCTTGATCCCGGAGCCGAGGTTGGACGCGACGAAGTGGCGCTGGAAGGCGAGGAAGATGACGACGGCGGGCACGGCGAGGACGACGGCGCCGGCCAGGATCGCCCCGAACGGGTTGGCCGACCGGGAGGAGACGGTTGAGATGAAGTTGGCCAGGGCCACGGCCAGCGGCTGCAGGTCCTGCTGCTTGGTGACCAGGAAGGGCCAGAGGAACTCGTTCCAGGGGCCGATGAAGGTGACGATCACCGCGGTCAGGATCGCCGGTCGGGCGAGCGGGATCGCGATGCGGGTCAGGATGGTCAGCTCCGAGGCGCCGTCGATGCGGGCCGCCTCGAACAGCTCCTTGGGGAGCTGCAGGAAGAACTGGCGGAAGATGAACACGGCGGTCGCGTTCACCGCGTACGGCAGGATCATGCCCAGGTAGTTGTCGGCCAGCCCGTAGCCCCTGACGATCATCACGTACAGCGGGATCATCAGCAGCTGGAACGGCACGATCAGGATCAGCAGCATGGCGTTGAAGACCATGCCTCGGCCGCGGAACTCCAGGCGCGCCAGGGCATAGCCGGCCAGCAGGCCGAGCACGAGCGTGGTGAGCAGCGCCCCGCCGGTGAAGATGCCCGAGTTGAGCAGGGTGCGGGCCAGGTTGATGGCGCCGTCGATGTCGGCGAAGTTGCGCAGGGTGAGGTTGGCCGGGTTCGGGAACGCCCCGGAGAGGTCCGAGTTCGGCTCGCGCTGCAGGGCGCCGACGACCATGTAGTAGAACGGGAACAGGAACACCACGGCGCCGAGGGTGAGCCCGGCCAGTGGCCACAGCCGCCGGCGCGGGCGCCGGCGCGCCGGCGCGATCGGCTCGGCCCGCTCCCGGAGGACCTCGGGTGGCTGGGGTTGGGTCGCGGTGGCCACGGTCAGCTCCTCTCCAGCAGGAAGCGGTTCACCAGCGAGACCGCCATCACCATGACCGCCAGCAGCACCCCGATCGCGGCGGCGTAGCCGGCGTGGCCCTGCTCGATGCCCTGCTCGTACATCAGCAGCACCGGCGAGACCGACGCCCCGTTGGGGCCGCCGCGGCCGGTGAGCAGGTACGGCTCGGTGAAGAAGTTGGCCCCGGTGATGGTGGCGGCGATCACCACCAGGGTGGTCGTGGGGCGGACCCCGGGCACGGTGACCGTCAGGAAGCGGCGCACCGTCCCCGCCCCGTCGACCATGGCCGCCTCGTAGAGCTCCTTCGGGATGCTCTGGAGGGCGGCCAGGTAGAGCAGGATGTAGAAGCCGAGCTGCTTCCAGGTGGCGAACAGGGCGATCACCGGCATCGCGAAGCTGCTGTTGATCAGCCACGACGGGTCGGGGCCGAGCGGCCCGAGCAGGTTGTTGACCAGGCCGCCGGAGTTGAACAGCCACAGCCACACGCCGATCACGGCGACGCTGGCGGTCACGTACGGGACGAAGTAGCTGGCCCTGAAGAAGGTCCGGAACGGGATGGCGGCGTTCAGCGCGGTGGCCAGCACCAGCCCGACGGCGACCGTGAGCGGCACGTTGATGATCAGGAAGGTGACCACGTTGAGCATGGCCCGGCGGAACACCGGGTCGGCCAGCGCGTCGGTGAAGTTCTGCAGGCCGACGAACGGCCGCTCCACGACCGCCCCTGGCGCCGCGAAGAAGTAGTCATGGAACGAGATGTAGACCGCGAACCCCAGCGGATAGGCGAAGATCGCGAACAGGAACAGCACGTACGGGGCGACGAACAGGTAGCCGAGCGGCTGCCGGCCGAGCAGCCGCCGCCGAAGCGGCGGCCGGGTGGCCGGCATGGCGATCGCGGCCATCGCGCTAGCTCCTGGCTGCGAGGGTCTTGACCTTCTCGGCGGCCTGGTTGAAGGCGCTCTGGACGTCGGCCTTGCCGAAGATCACCGACTCCGAATACGCGGTGCGGAAGGTCTGCCAGATCTCCACCGAGTTCGGCACGTTGGGGACCTCCACCGTCCGGCTGGCCTGGTCGGCGAAGATCGTGTACTCCGGGTGGCTCCCGAAATAGGCCGGGTAGGTGGTCGGCAGGTCGGTGCGCATCGGCATCTGCCCGGTCATCTCCAGCAGCTTGCCGTCGTTCTCCTCGGAGGTGGCGAACTTCAGGAAGTCCCAGGCGGTCGCCCGGTTCTGGCAGCTCGAGTACATCGCGCTCGACTTCTCGTCGGAGAAGGTCGAGATGTCCTTGGGGTCCTTGCCGTCCTTGGTCGGCACCGGCGCAGCGCCCCACTTGACCTTGTCGCCGTAGACCGCGATCGCCCAGGGCCCGACGATGGCCATGGCCGCCTTCTTGTCGGCGAACGAGTCGCCGTTGTACAGCTCCCGCTGGGCCAGGCCCTGGTCGTAGAGCTGCTTCCAGAACTCGGCCACGGCGACGCCGTCGGGGCTGGTGAACTGCGGCTCGCCGTCCTGGACGAGCTGCTTGCCGCCGGACTGGGCGATGAACAGCGGGTAGAAGTCGAACCAGGGCTGGAAGAACTCGCTGGACGGCGCCGGCCAGATGGCGGCCTTGACGCCGCCCTTGGCCACCAGCGTCTTGGCGGTGGCGAGGAACTCGCCGTAGGTCTTGAGCGGCGGGTTGGCGGTGTCCAGCCCGGCCTTGGCGAAGACGTCCTTGTTGTAGAAGATCATCACCGGGTTGGTCTTCCAGGGCATCTGGTAGAGCTTCCCGTCCGGGGACTTGTACTGGTCGGCCTTCGGCCCGGTTCGCGCCTGGATGTAGGACGCCCCGTCGCTGAAGGAGTCCAGCGCCACCAGCCCGCCCTGCTTCTGGAACTGGGGCACCGCGGCCGGGGCGGTGTTGAGCGCCGGACAGGGGGTCTTCCCGGCCGTGAGCGAGGCGCCGATGACCTCCTCGGAGCTCTTGCCAGCCGGGATCTGCTCGGCGGTCACCTGCTCGGACGCGTGGGACTGGTTCCAGGCGTCGACGACCGCCTTGCCCCACTTCACCTCTTCGGCGTTGTTGGAGTACCAGATCTTGATCGGCCCGCGGGCCGCGGCGGCCTTGTCCGCCGAGCCCTCGCCACCGCCGCCCCCACAGGCGGCCAGCGCGAGCGCGAGTACCAGCCCGACAGCGAGCCGGGTGCGGTAGGTGCGCATGGGGGGCCTCCTTCCCTGTACGGCTGCGGCCGCCTGGCCGCAGCGGGATCGTCTCGTCCGGCCGCCGGGCCGGATGTCCGCCGGCCGCGCCCGGGCGCGGCCGGCGCGGGTCATGGGCCGCGCCCGTGACGCTCGGGGCGCCTCGGCGGGCCGGTGGAGTCCCGCAGGATCAGCTCCGGCGGGGCGAGGCCGACGTCCGGGGCCGGCTCGCCGTCGATCGCGGCCAGCAGCACCCTGGCGGTGACCCGGCCCCAGGCCAGGGCGTCCTGCCGGATGGTGGTGAGCGCCGGCGTGACGTGGGCTGCCAGCGGGATGTCGTCGAAGCCGACCACCGAGAGGTCGGCGGGCAGGTCGAGCCCGGCGTCGCGGGCCACGCCCATCCCGGCGATCGCCATCAGGTCGTTGGCGTAGACGATGGCGGTCGGCGGGTCGGGCAGGGCGAGCAGCGTGCGGGTCGCCTCGGCCCCGCCGGGCCCGGTGAAGTCCCCGTCCAGCTCCGGCCCGGGGGGGACGCCGGCGGCCTCGAGTGCCTGCCGCCAGGCCGCCCGCCTGGACGCCGAGTGCACGTACCCGGCGGTCCCGGCGACGTGCGCGACGCGGGTGTGCCCGAGCGCGAGCAGGTGGTCGACTGCCTGGCCGATGCCGGCGCGGTCGTCGAGGGCCACGACCGGGAGCGGGCAGCGCTCCACCGGCGGGCCGATGGCGACCGCGGGCAGGCCGAGCTCGGCGACCAGCGTGCAGCGGGCGTCGTCGAGGCGGAGGTCGCTGAGGAACACCCCGTCGACCCGGCCCTCGGCGGCCAGGCGGCGGTAGCTCTCGGCCTCGGCCCGGCGGTCGTCGCCGACGACCTGCAGGACCAGCGCCATGCCCCGCTCGGACAGGGTGATCTCCACCCCGGCTAGGAACTGCGGGAAGAACGGGTCGGCGCCGAGCAGCTCCGGCGGCCTGGACAGCACCAGGCCGAGCGCGTAGGCGCGCGAGCGTGACAGCGCCCGTGCCCGGGTGCTCGGCCGCCAGCCCAGCTCGCTGGCGGCGGCCAGGATCCGCCTCCGGGTGGCCGGCGTCACGCCAGGCCGGTTGTTGAGCGCGAACGACACGGCGCCCTTGGAGACGCCCGCCCGGCGCGCGACGTCGGTGATCGTGGGGCGGCGAGCGCTCGTGGTGGCCTCCGTCGGGGAGGGGAGCGCGGGAGGCTGGTCCCGGCCGCGTCCCGGTCTGCCTGCTTCGATTCCCCGATCGACGTTACATAAACCGGTTTAGTGGATACAGATGGCTTGCCCCGGGGCGGCCGCCCCGAACGACCCACGGAGGTTGCTGCCGATGCGCCTGTCCTTGCCGCGCCGGGCCGTCCCCCACGTCCTCGCGCTCACCTGCACGCTGGCGCTCGCCCTGGCCGGCCTGGCCCCACCCGCCGCCGCCGTGGCGCCGCTGGCCAACACCGCCCACCTCGACTTCCTCGGCGACCGGGTCGCGCCGCCCGCGCAGGCGGGCCACACCACCTGGCGGCTGGCGGAGCAGCCGGAGATCGGTGTGCTGTGGACCTACGCCGACCGGCAGCCAGACGGCAGCTACAAGCGCATCGGCGGGGGTCCCTACGACCCGGCCAGCAACACCTACGGGCAGGGCGCCTACAACGCCGACGACCTGACCCGGGCGGCCGTGGCCTACCTCAGGCACTGGCGCCGGTCCGGCCGGCCGGCCAGCCGCGAGCGCGCCTTCCAGCTGCTGCGCGGGGTCACCTACCTGCAGACCAGCTCCGGGCCGGACGCTGGCAACGTGGTGCTGTGGATGCAGCCGGACGGCACCCTGAACCCGAGCCCGACGCCGAAGGAGCTGCCCGACCCGTCCGACTCCGGGCCGTCGTTCTGGCTGGCCAGGACCATCTGGGCCCTCGGCGAGGGCTACGCCGCGTTCCGGCACGCCGACCCGGCCTTCGCCGGCTTCCTGCGCGCCCGCCTCGAGCTGGCCCTGGACGCGGTCGACCGGCAGGTCCTCGACCCGAGGTACGGGACCTGGCAGGTCGCCGACGGCCTGCGCTGGCCCGCCTGGCTGATCGTCGACGGGGCCGACGCCTCCTCCGAGGCCGTCTACGGCCTGGCCGCCTACGTCGAGGCCGGCGGCGGCCGGCGGGCCAGGCGCGACCTCGCGCGCCTGGCCGAGGGCATCGCCGCCATGCGGGTCGGCGACGCCCGCCACTGGCCGTTCGGCGCGCTGCTGCCCTACGCCCTCTCCCGCTCGCTGTGGCATGGCTGGGACGACCAGATGGCCGGCGCGCTGAGCGAGGCCGGCCGGGTGCTCGGCCGGCCCGGCTGGGTCGCGGCCGCGGTCGGCGAGGTGGGCCGCTTCACCCCGCACCTGCTCGCCCAGGGCGGCGCGGACAACGGCTGGCTGCCAGCCCCGGTCGACCGGGTCCAGATCGCCTACGGCGCCGACTCGACCCTGCAGAACCTGCTCCGCGCCGCGGCCGCCAGCGGCCGCCCCGCCTTCCGGGACCTGGCCGGGGTGGCCGCCGCCTGGTACTTCGGCAACAACCCGGCCGGGGTGGCCATGTACGACCCGGCCACCGGGCGGACCTTCGACGGCATCAACCCGGACCGGACCGTGAACCGCAACTCGGGCGCGGAGTCCACCATCCACGGCCTGCTGTCCATGCTCGCCCTCGACGCCCGGCCCGACGTGGCCCGCCGGGCCCGCCTGGCCGACCGCCGCGCCCACGTCACCTGGCAGCTCGTGGAGGCGGAGGCCGGCCGGCTGGGCGGCGCGGCCACCGTGGTCACGCCGGCCTCCGCCTGGACCGGCGAGTCGGCCTGGAGCGGCGGCCGCTACGTCGAGCTCGCGCCAGGCGGCCGGGTCGACGCACAGGTGGACCTGCCCGTGCGCGGCGGCGAGCTGGTCCTGCCGGTGTTCGACCGCCAGCAGGTCCCGGCCGGGTCGGTCGGTACCAGGCACGCGCTCGCCGGGGCCGGCGCCGGCGTGGTCGACCACGGCGGCGCCGGACCGCAAGGCGTCACCGCGGTGCCCGGCTACCTCGACGTGGGCACGGCAGCGGTGGCGCCGGCGTCCCTTCCCGCCGGCCCGGCCACGCTGGCCAGCGTCTACGCAGGCGACGGGCGCCCGGCCCGGCTCGACGCGCTGCTCGTCCAGCCCGACGTCGAGTGGCTGGTGCTCGGCGGCGCCGAAGGCGGCCAGGCGCTGCTGCGCAGCTTCGCCACCGCCGACCAGCGCCGCGAGCTCGCGCTGCCAGGCCGGGGCCCGGCCACGGTGCGCAGCTACGACCAGGCCGGCCGGCTGGTAGGCACCGCCCGGTTCCCGTCCGGCGCCGTCACTGCCCTGGTCGTCCCCGGCGGGTTCACCCTGGCCACCCGCTGAGACGCCCGCCGGCGCGCCTCACGCCGGGGTCGGCGGCGGTCAGGTCGGAGGGCAGGGGCGCGGGCGCGACCAGGCCGCCGCCGGCGGCCGCCTCCCGGGCGGCCAGGGCCACGGCCAGGCTCCGCCAGGCGTCGGCCGGGGTGACCACGGGTGGCCGCCGTCCCGCGGCGGCGTCGAGCAGGTCGGCCATGCCGGCCCGGACGCTCTCCCGGTACACCCCGGTGGTGGCCTCCGGCCCGCCCAGGCTGGCGTGGGCCCGGACGTGGTGGGCGACCCGGCGGGCGCGACCCCGGCCGCGCCAGACCGCGGGCAGCCCATCGGTGGCGACCACGCTCGTCGCGAGCCGCTCGCGCCCGCTTGGCCGGTACCCGGGCACGGCCAGCGCAGCCGGCGGGTCGGCGGCGACCCGGTCGAGCAGGGCTCGCCCGTGCTCGTCGGTCCACACGTCCAGGTGCAGCTCGACCGGGACCCAGCCGTCGAGCACGCCATGGGCGAACCCCCAGTCGAGCGTGGTGCGCTGCAGCTCGGCGGCGTTCGGGCGGGCGAAGACGTGGGCGAAGGTGGCGCTCGCACCGCCCGGGTAGCCAGCCGACGCGACCACGGTGTCGACCGGCCCGCCGGGTGCCCGCTCGACCGCGAGCGCCTGGACCATGGTGGGCTCGGCGCCGGCGAGCCAGGAGCAGGCGTCGAAGAAGTGCACCCCGTGCTCGACCAGAATCCCCCCGCTGACCGTGGCGTCCCAGAACCAGTGGTCGGGGCCGAGCTGCTCGTCGCCGGCGAGGTTCTCCAACGCGAACCGCTGCAGGGGCCCGAGCAGGTCGGCCTGCAACCGGGCCAGGAGCGCGTACAGCGGGTTGCGGCGCAGCACGTAGTCCACGGTCAGCCGCACGTCCCGGTCGCGGGCCGCCCGTAGGACCCCGGTCGCCTGGGCGAGGTCGGTGGCCAGCGGCTTCTCGCAGAACACGTGCTTGCCGGCCGCGATGGCGGCCAGGGCCACCGGCGCGTGCGAGGCGGGCGGGGTGGTGACGGCCACGACGCCGACCCGGTCGTCGGCGACCAGGTCCGCCACGTCAGCGTAGGCCGCCACCCCGCTGGCCGCCGCGGCCGCCTCGGCCCTGGCCAGGTCGCCGTCGGCCACCGCGACCAGCTGCAGCCCCGGCAGGCCCGCGAACGACTCCAGCAAGAAGGTGCCGAACCGCCCGCAGCCGACCAGCCCGAGCCCCAGCTCCCCGTCGCCTTCCCGTCCCGCCACCCGCCACCTCCCCGGCCTCCGGCACGGCGGCGCCTCCTCGGCCCTCCGGCACGGCGGCGTCCACGATGGGAGAATCCCGCCCGGGGGCGCAACCCACGGGCCGGAGGGAGCTGCCGCCGTGTTGATCACCACCTTCGCCGAGCTGGCCGGCCGGATCGCCGCCGCCGACCGCCACGGCCTGGTGCGCCTGGTCGCGGTCGACGGGCCCGGCGGCGCCGGCAAGTCCACCTTCGCAGGGCGGCTGGCCGTGGCCCTGGACGACGCGCCGGTGATCCCG
>Ga0184632_10001068_pt1 | contig 11110 bp, 11 predicted proteins | sample PLM31_50_b1_FD_133153 | JGI IMG/M metagenome (GOLD analysis project Ga0184632, IMG submission 133153) | Groundwater sediment microbial communities from an aquifer in East River, Colorado, USA - PLM3-1_50_b1 | ecosystem: Environmental > Terrestrial > Soil > Riparian zone | place: USA: East... | reverse complement strand
CGTCATTCATCGACGACACGCCGATCCTTGACGATTTCCTCTTGCGGGCAGGCCGCTGAAGCGCACGGCCGATGAAGATTCTCAATCCCGCCACCGGCGCCGTCATCGGCGACATCCCGGAAGACGGCGCGTTCGCGGTGCGCAACAAGTACGAGCGCGCCCGTGCCGCGCAGCCTGCGTGGGCGGCGACACCCACCAAGAAGCGCGTCGCCGCGATACGCGCGTTTCGCGACCGTATCGTCGCGAAGCATGACGCACTGGCGCGGACGCTGACACAGGAGGTCGGCAAGCCGATCCGCCAGTCGAAGAACGAGCTGAACGGGCTTCTCAAGCGCATCGACTTCTTCGTCGCCGAGGCTGCGCGCGTGCTGCGCGACGAGAAGGTCCACTTCGACGAAAAGCAGAAGGTCGAGGAGCGCATTTCGCACGAGCCGCTGGGCGTCATCGCCAACATTTCGGCGTGGAACTATCCGTATTTCGTCGGCAGCAACGTGTTCGTGCCGGCACTGCTCGCCGGCAACACGGTGTTGTACAAGCCCTCCGAGTACGCGACGCTGACTGGGCGGCATATCGCCGAAACGTTGCACGAAGCCGGCGTCCCGGCCGACGTGTTCATCGTCGTGATCGGTTCCAAGGCGGCCGGCGCGGCGCTGCTGCGGCAGCCGGTCGACGGCGTGTTCTTCACCGGCTCATACGCGACCGGCGCCAAGATCGGCACCGTGGCCGGACGCAAGATGATCAAGGTCCAGCTCGAGCTGGGCGGCAAGGATCCCGTTTACGTCTGCGAGGACGTCGACGTCAAAGCCGCGGCGGCAGGCATCGCCGACGGCACCTTCTACAACACCGGGCAGTCATGTTGCTCGGTCGAGCGCATCTACGTGCACGAGAAAATCCACGACGCGTTCGTCGCGGCTTTTGTCGCCGAGGTCAAGGGCTACAAGACCGGCGACCCAATGGACGAAACGACCTACATCGGCCCGATCACCCGCCGGCCGCAGCTCGAGGTCCTGCGACACCAGGTCGCCGACGCCAAGCGCAAAGGGGCGAAGTTGCTGACCGGTGGCGATGTGATCCGGCGCAAGGGCAACTGGTTCGAGCCGACGGTGTTCGTCGATGTCGATCACCGCATGGCGTTGATGCGGGAGGAGAGCTTTGGACCGATCATCGGCATCCAGAAAGTCAGAGACGACACCGAGGCCCTCAGGCTCATGAACGACAGCGAATACGGGCTCACCGCGGGCGTCTACACGCCTGATCAAAAGCGGGCGCGGCGCATCCTGTCCCAGGTGCATGCGGGATCGGCGTACTGGAACTGCTGCGATCGGGTGAGCCCCCGGCTGCCCTGGTCGGGTGTGGGCCACTCCGGCATCGGGCTCACGTTGTCCACGTACGGCATCCAGACCTTCACGCGGCCGAAGGCGTGGCATCTTTCCGGTGTATAGTGCGCGGGCCGTCGCCCGGAATCGATCGTGCGCCGGCAGGTTTTTCGATTCACAATCTTGGAATGACAGGGAGGAATGCATGAGATTCAGAGTTGCCGCGCGGTTGATCACCATCGTTTTCGCGGGCGCGCTACCATTGACGGTACATGCGGCCGAAGCCGCGAAAGGGCCGAGTGCGAAGGCGGACGCGAGCTCGCTCGCTCGCGGGAAGTACCTCGTCGTCATCGGCGGCTGCAACGACTGCCACACCGCGGGGTATGCGATGACCAACGGCAAGATTCCAGAGAAGGATTGGCTGATGGGTGACCGTCTCGGCTGGCGCGGACCCTGGGGTACGACGTACGCCGTCAACCTGCGACAGTACATGCAGACGCTGACCGAAGCCCAATGGGTCGCAAAGGCCAAGGCGCTGGAAACGCGGCCGCCGATGCCCTGGGACAACATTCGGGCGATGACTGTGCAGGACCTGCGCGCAATCCACCGCTATGTCCGGCACCTGGGCCCTGCAGGAGAAGCCGCACCGGCGTACGTGCCGCCGGATAAGGAACCGCCGCCGCCGTACGTCACGTTCCCCGCGCCGCCGAAATAACAAGCGCCGATGCAGGCATTTGATTCTGGCGTCATTCCCGCGAAAACGAGAATCCAGTGTCTTGCGACACGGAAGATTGGGGTCCCGGCCTGAACCGGGACGACCAAGACACATACAATGGATTTGGCATGGCCAAACGTAATCCGAACACGGGATCCTCGTTCGACGACTTCCTGAAAGAGGAAGGCATCTTCCAGGAAGTTCAGGCGAACGCGCTTCAGCGCGCGCTAGCGGCCCGCGACGAGGTCGCGCAATATGGACTGGTCTATGACGGTGACGAGGTCCTCAGCTACCTCAAGGCACGCCTCCAAGGAGGCAAGCCGGCACGACCGCGTAAGCGAAAGCTTTAGCGGCACATCCTGCTCGTCTCGCGTAGCAGGCGAAAGTGCCGTAGTTATCGTGCCTCCTGCAGCTCCGCCGCGCGCAACGTATTGGCGAGCAGCGTCGCGATCGTCATCGGTCCGACGCCGCCGGGGACCGGAGTGATCCAGCTCGCCTGTTCTTTCGCGGCCGCGAAATCTACGTCGCCGCAGAGCTTGCCGTCCGCGTCCCGATTCACGCCCACATCGATCACGATCGCGCCGGGCTTAATCCAGTCACCCTGGACGAACCGCGCCTTGCCGACCGCGGCGACGAGGATATCTGCCTGGCGCGCGATGCCGGGCAGATCGCGCGTCGCGGAGTGACACACTGTGACGGTGCAGCGTGCCATCAGGAGCTCGAGCGCCATCGGCCGGCCGACGATGTTGGACTGACCGATGACGACGGCGTGCTTGCCGACGAGGTCCTCGATATCGGAGAGCAAGGTCATGCAGCCGTAAGGTGTACACGGCCGGAGCAACGGGCGCTTGAGCACCAGCCGGCCGATGTTGTACGGGTGCAAGCCGTCGACGTCCTTGGCCGGATCGATGCGCTCGGTGACCGCTTCCGGATCGATTTGCTTCGGCAGCGGCAGCTGCACCAGGATGCCGTGCACGGCGGGATCGGCGTTGAAACGATCGATCAACGCGAGCAGCTCGTCTTCGCGCGTTGTCGCCGGCAGGTCGTGCGAGAACGAAATCATGCCGGCCGCGTCGGTCATCCTACGCTTGTTGCGCCCGTAGACCTGGGATGCCGCGTGCTCGCCAACCAGCACGACGGCGAGCCCCGGCGGTCGCTTGCCCGCGGCGACGCGCGCGGCAACCGCCCGGGCGATATCGGCCGTCAGCCGCTCGGCGCGGGCCTTGCCGTCGATGATGCGCGCGGTCATGCCGTGTCCATGTTTGCTAAGAGCGCGCAATTGACTCGCGCAGTTTGCTTCCTCAGTTTACTTGATCTCGATCTGCGGCCAGCCCTTCTCGCGCGCCACCGCGGCAAGCGGCGGATCGGGATTCACCGCGACCGGATGCGTCACCCGCAAGAGGAGCGGCAGGTCGTTGACCGAGTCGCTGTAGAACCAGCTCTGCCGGAAGCGGTCGAGCGCGAGGTCGCGCTCGCCAAGCCACGCTTCTAGCCGCGTCACCTTCCCCTCGCGCATGTTCGGCGTGCCGGCGACCTTACCCGTATAGAACCCGTCCTTGATCTCGGGCTCGGTCGCGATGAGATTTTCCAGGCCGAGCTCGCGCGCGATCGGCGCGACGATGAAGCGGCCGGTCGCGGTCGTCATCACCAGCAGATGGCCTTCGGCGCGGTGTCGAGCGAGGAGCTCGCGCGCGGATACCGAGATCGCGGGCCGGATCTTGCGTTCGAGATACGTCGCGTGCCAGGTTGCGAGCACGTCCGGATCCCGGCCCACGAGTGTCGACAGATAGAAGTGCGTGAATTCGACCGACGTCGCTTCGCCGGCCCGATAGCGCGCGACCAGCTCGTGATTCGCGCGCTCGAATTCGGCCCGGTCGAGGTTTCCCTCCTCGATCAGGAATTCGACCCAGGCCTCGTCGCTGTCGAGCGTGAGCAGCGTGTGGTCGAGGTCGAACAATGCCAGTACGTCGGTACTCATGAACGGTCGGATAGAATCCTCGAATGGACGACAAGTGGATCGCTCCTACGGCCGCGATCGCGCGTATCGCCGATCGACTCGGTCGCGCGCTCGCCGCGCCGGCGCTCGCGTACGAGCCGCTCGTCGTCGCAAGCCATGTCGTCGGCTGGGTGACGCCGTGGCGCGTGGAGAGGCTCGCGCGGTGGCCGCAGCTCTTTCGGCGGCGCGACCGCGCGCTGCAACTCACTCCGAGCCTGGACACACCGGAGACGCGTACCGATGCACTCGCCGCAGTCGCGCGCACGCTCTCGGCGGAAGGTGCCCTGACCGCGTGGCGCGACGAGCGCTACGCGGTCGCCGCAAGCCCCGGCGACCCAGCGCTGTTCGAGCTCGAGCGCGCCGCGGCGCGCTACTTCGGAATCCATTCGTTTGCCGCGCACGCGAACGGGTTGGTAGGAGATGACGCTCGGTGGCGGATGTGGCTCGCGCGCCGCAGCCCAACCAAGGCGATCGATCCAGGATTGCTCGATAACCTTGTCGGCGGCGGGATAGCCGCGGGCTCCGATGCCGCTGCGACACTGATCAAGGAAGCGGCGGAGGAAGCGGGCATCGGGAAAACTCTTTCGTGTCGTGCGCAAGGCGCGGGTTCGGTCGACATTTGCCGCGATACTTCCGACGGCCTGCAGCGCGAGACGATCTATGTGCACGACTTGTGGCTGCCGGCGGATTTTGCGCCGGCGAATCAGGATGGCGAAGCGGTCGAGCATCGGCTCTGCACGCCCGAAAACATCCTTGCGGTGCTCGCGACCGACGATATCACCGCCGATGCGAGCCTGGTGATCGTCGATTTCCTGATCCGGAACGAGCATATCCCTCGTGGCGATCCGAGCTTCGCCGCGCTGGACGCGTTGCGAACTGTTCCTCCTTGGAACAATGCCGATTCAACAAGACTGGCGTAATCCTTGTCGGAAACTACCGCGCTTTCTCGCCCTGCGGGCCGCGCAGTGGCGGCCGGGCCTTGAGTTCCTCCAGGCCGTTCACGCAGATGTTGGCCCAGCGCTTGAACAATTCCTCGAAGTCGCTGCGATTGGAAGCGCTGGTCGTGAAGTTCATGCGGCCTGAACTACGCGTCGCGCTGCGGTCAACCGCAACGCCGAGGAGCGCGCCGGTCGTCGAGTCGCGCGCCTCCAACGACAGCGTTGCTTCACCCGCCTCGACCGTGTACGTGCGAGTAATTGCCGCCCCACCCATGGGGTCGGGAGCATTGATATAGAGGTTGACGACTCCCACAGAGACCCGCAGCACATCCGGTGCGGGCGCCGTTACGACAACGTAACCCTTGGACTTGAATGCGGTGGCGAAGATGTCTCCAACCCCGGAGCGCACGGCGTCGGCGATCCTCTGGGCGTCCTCGTTGTCGATCCGGCGCGAAATGTCTCGTGTGCGCTTCATGTCCTGCATCCAGCCCTTTTGGAATGACACTTGGACCGGATCGAGCATGATCTTCGTATAACGGTGAAATTCCGCGCCCGGCAAGAGGTAGACCGCCGCCAGTTTCTTCGACTCCACCTTGACGAGACCTTCAAAGGTCGGCGGCAAGCCGGGCCCCGGAGCGGCAGGAAGCGCATTTGCCGCAGCCAGAAGGCTGCCAGCCAAGTACATTGAAAAAGACCGGCGGTGTAGACGATTTAGCATGATTTCACTACTCCTCTGCTGCGATTTCGGCCGGTTCACGCCACTGGGATGCGTCGGCTAGGCGACACGCACCGCAGCCGGGGCCGCGGACGGCGCAACCTGCCGAATGCCCATCTCGCGCAGTGTATCGCGCACCGCGTTAACGGCGTGGCGCATCTCGTCGGGGCCGATCGCGCCTATGCAACCGACGCGAAAGGTCTCGAGCTGCGTGAGCTTCCCCGGGTAGAGGATGAAGCCCTTGTCGCGGACGCGCTCGTAGAACGCCTTGAACGCGTACTTCGGATCGGCTGGGGCGTGAAACGTGACGATGATCGGCGCCTGGATGCGCGGGTCGAGGAAGACGCGAAGTCCCAGCTCGGTCATGCCAGTCACCAATGTTTCGTAGTTCGCCGTGTAACGCGCCAGCCGCGCCGGCTGGCCGCCCTGCGCCTCGAACTGCGTCAGCGCGGCGTCGAGCGCCACGACGACGTGCGTCGGGGGCGTGTACCGCCACTGCGTCGTCTTCTCCATGTACGCCCACTGATCGTAGAGATCGAGCGCGAGCGAGGTCGAGTTGCCCGCGCACTGTTCCAGCACGCTGCGGCGCACGAACACGAAGCCCATCCCGGGCGGCCCCTCGACGCATTTGCCCGAGGCCGCGACGAGCGCGTCAAAGGCGACCTCGCGGGCGTCGACCGCGATCGCGCCGAAGCTGCTCATCGCGTCGACGATGAGGCTCTTGCCGCGCTTGGCGATGGCTTCGGCAATCTCGGGCAACGGATTGAGGATGCCGGTCGAGGTCTCGCAGTGGATCAGCCCAACGTGCGTGATCGATGCATCGGTGTCGAGAGCACGCGCGACGTCCGGCGCGGTCGTGGGTACATCGTCGGCGGTCTCGAAGGTGCTGAGCTTGCGGCCCATCATTTCGGTCAGTCTGGCCATGCGCCTGCCGTACGCACCGTTGATCAGCACGAGCACATGGCCGTCGCGCGGGACGAGCGTGTTGACCGCTGCCTCCACCGAGAACGTGCCGCTGCCTTGCATGGGAACACAGACGTGCGTCCCTTCCGCATTGACGATCGCCGTCAGGCGCTCGCGCACGCGGGCGGTCACGGCGTTGAAGCGGCTGTCCCACGAGCCCCAGTCGCGCAGCATCGCGGACTTGGTCGCGAGCGAGGTCGTCAGCGGACCGGGGGTCAGCAAAATGGGGTCGCGGTCGAAATTGCTCATCAGTGCTTGGCTCCTTGGGCAGCAGTGTATATCGGCGGCCGGGTCACGCCGGTGCGGGCGGCTTGCGCCAGGTCTGCGTAGTGCCGAGCAACCAGCGCGTCACGCCCGCGTAGATCAGGCACATCGCCGCCGACGTCGCGACGATCAGCGTGCTCATCGCGGCCGCCGCGCCGAGCTCGCCCGACTCGTCGAGGTTGATGATCGCGATCGAAGCGACCTTGGTATCGGGCGAGTACAGAAACACGACGGCGGAGATCGTCACCATCGCATTGATAAAGAGGTAGCGCGCGATGTCGAGAATCGCCGGGAGGCAGACCGGCACGGTCACACGGAAGAAGGTCTTGTAGAAAGGAACCTTGAGCGACGCCGAAACCGCCTCGAACTCGTTGTCCAGCGCCTTGAGCGCGGTGACCGCGGTCAGGTGGCTGGACGTATAGTAGTGCACGATCGTCGACGCTGCCAGGATCAGCATGCTGCCGTAGAGGAAATTCAGCGGGTTGTCCGGATGGTTGAAGAAGAAGATGTAACCCAGGCCCAGCACCATGCCCGGCACGGCCATCGGGATCGTCGCGAGCAGCCGAATGATTGCTCGCAGCGCGCGCATGCCGCGCGTCTTTTCGAGCAGATACGCGGTTCCGAACACGAGCGTCGTGCCGATCACGGCGGACAACAGCGCCATTTTGAGGCTGTTGAAATACGAATCGATCACTCCGCCGTCGATCAGGCCATAGATGTAGTGGCGCAGGCTGAACGACAGGTCGTACGGCCAGAGCTTGATGAACGACGTGTAGATCGCCATGCCCAGCACTGCGAGGATGAACACGCTGACGACGATGCAGAAGGCGAGCATCGCCAGGTCGAAGCCACGGCTTGGCTTCGGGATGTACGGCACCGCACGCGCCGAGAACTGCGACTGTTGCCGGCCCTGCATCCACCAGTCGACGATGAACGCGAGCAGCACCGGCAGCAGCAGCACCAGGCTCACGACCGCGCCGCGGTTGAAGTTCTGCTGGCCGATCACCTGCTTGAAGATGTCGATGGCGAGAACGTTGAAGTTGCCGCCGATCACCTTCGGTATCCCGAAGTCGCTGACGCTGTACGAGAACACCACCATCGCCGCGCTCACGAGCCCGTAGCGGGCGCCCGGCAGCGTAATGGTGAAGAACTTGCGCAACCGCGGAGTACCGAGTGATTCCGCCGCTTCGTAGAGCCGGCCGTCGGCGAGCAGAAGCGAGGTGAGCACGATCATCAGCGCGTGCGGGAAGATCGCGTAGACCGAGCTGATGATGATGCCGATCGGCCCGTAGATCGTGTTGCCGAACATCCAGCTCTTGAGCGCACCCTGGTTGCCGAACCACTGGATGAACGAGATCGCCGCCAGCATCGACGGCGACAGGATCGGCGCCAGCGCGATCAGGCGGAAGCCGCCTTTCCACGGGATGCAGCTGCGCGTCAACGCATAGGCGAAGGTGAATGCGAGCGGGACCGTGATCGCGGTGACCACCAGGGCAACCCACAGGGTGTTGAATGCCGAGTCGCGCAACGCGGCGTTCTGCAGGTACTCGCGGAACAGTTGCAGCCCGACAAACGCTCCGCTCTTGTCTTCCATGCTCTTGACCAGGATCATTGCGAGCGGCGCGACCAGGAAAACGGCGAGCACCGCGCAGGACGCGAGCAGCAGCCCCTGCGCGAGGCGATCCTCCCAGTTCGCGAGCGGCTTGACGCGCCCGCGCGACGGGAGAGGAGCAGCGACGGTTGTCACGGAGCCCATCCAGGCCACATCTGGATCAGAGAAGGCGCATGCAGTCCGGCGGCAAACCGATCTGGAGCGCAGTACCCTCGGCAAGGTTCATCTCATCGCTGCTGTGCCGCGACAGGTTCACGACCAGCGGCTGGTCCTCGGCGCCGATGAGGGCCACGGTCACGAGGCAGAACGCACCGAGAAACTCGACCTTGATCACCTTGCCCGGTCCCGCGTTCAGGTTGCTCTGGACAGCGCCGTCGACCAGCACGTCCTCGGGACGCAGGTAGAGCTTGACGCGCGTTCCCGGCGCGACGGACTCCGTGCCGATAGCACCTTGCAATATCAGGCTGCCGACGCGGAAGCGGCCGGCGCCCTCCGCGACCGCGGAGAGTACGTTGACCTTGCCGACGAAATCCGCGACGAAGGCGCTCGCTGGATCGCGATAAATCTGCTGCGGCGTGCCGACTTGCTCGATCCGGCCCTGGTTCATCACGACCACCGTGTCCGCCATCGACAGTGCTTCCTCCTGGTCGTGCGTGACCATGATGGTCGTCACGCTCAGCCGTTGCTGCAATGCCCGAATCTCGCCGCGCAGGCGCAAGCGTTCCAAGGCGTCGAGTGCGGACAGTGGCTCATCGAGCAGCAAAAGGCCCGGCGAGGTCGCCAGCGCGCGCGCGAGCGCGATGCGCTGCTGCTGGCCGCCGGAGAGCTGCCCGGGATATTTCGGCCCCGCATCGGGCAATCCAACGAGTTTGAGCAGCTCGGCCACGCGGCGCTTGATCGCCTCCTGCCCCTTGCGCCGATTGACGAGCCCGTATGCGACATTGGCGAAGATGGTCAGGTTCGGGAAGAGCGCGTAGGACTGGAATACGATGCCGTAGTCGCGCTGCATCGCCGGCAATTGCGAGATGTCACGGCCACCCTGAACGATGGTCCCCTCGTCCTGCGTCTCGAGCCCGGCGATGATGCGCAAGAGCGTCGTCTTGCCGCAGCCCGACGGGCCGAGAAAGATCATGAGCTTGCCGCGCTCGACGGCGAGCGCGATGGCGGACAGCGCGGTGAACTTGCCGAAGTGCTTGGTGATCCCCGACAGCTGGAGGTAGGGCTGGTCGGACGAAACGGCAGGCGCGATCATGGCTCGACCTACCGAGTCTCGCAACAGCGCTTCATGCACGTTCGTCGTCCCCGCGAACGCGGGGACCCAGTGGCTTCCTCGCAAGACACTGGATTCGCGCTTGCGCGGGAATGATGGCTAAGACACGCACGACCGTCACTCTTTTGCTTAGTGCTCAATCGTGGCTCCGACAGCCCGTCGCAGTTGGTGCGCGCCGGCGAGCGGGCGCGCACCCGACCGTCAGCTTATTTCTTGGGCGCCGACTTGGAATCGTAGCGCTTGGTCCACTCCGCGAGGATCCGGTCGCGGTTCTTCGCTTCCCAGGCGAAGTCGTTCTTGATCAGCCGTTTCTCGTAGTCGGTGGGAACGAACTCCAGCGGCTTGGCGATGCCGGGAATCGCCACCACGGCGAAGTTCTTGGCGAACAGCGCCATCGCCTCCGGCGTCGCGAGCCAGTCCATGAGCTTGCGCGCGGCTTCGACTTTCTTGGTCGTCTTCATGATGCCCGAGGCCTCGAGGTCCCAGCCCAGCCCTTCGCTCGGAAAGATGATCTCGATCGGCGCACCGGACTTCTTGGTCGTCACCGCGCGGTACTCGAACGACACGCCGATCGGAAACTCTCCCTGCCCCGCCCGGGTGCAAGGCTGCGAGCCGGAATGGGTGTACATCGCGATATTCTCGTGCAGCGCATCCATGAACTTCCACGCGTCGGCCTCGCCCCACATCTGCAGCCAGCCCGCGACGTCGAGGAAGCCGGTCCCGGACGATGCGGGGTTGGGCATCACGATCTTGCCCTTGTAGACGGGCTTGGTCAGGTCCTTCCACGATTCGGGCTTCGGCAGGCCCTGCTTCGCGGCCTCGACGGTGTTGAAACAGACGGCCGCGCCATAGACGTCCATGCCGACCCATTCCGGCGGCCGCTTCGGATCGACATACTGCTGCGAGAGCTTTTCGACGCCCTTCGGCGCGTAGCCCTGCAGCAGGCCCTCGTTGGCGAACACCGCCATGCTTGACGCCGACGTGCCCACGACCAGGTCGGCCTGCGGGTTGGCCTTCTCGGCGAGAACCTTGGCGGTGATGATGCCGGTCGAGTCGCGGACCCACTTGAGCGTCACGTCCGGAACCGCCTTGTAGAACGCCTCTTCGTACGCCTTGATCTGGTCGGTCTCGAGCGCGGTGTAGACCAGAAGCTCGGTCTTCTGCGCGAAGGCCGGCGCCGCCCAGGCCATTGCACCAACGATCGCGACGCTCGCGAAGCGTTGCCACCAATACTTGCTTGCCAGGAAACGCATTGATTTCTCCCCCAAAGAAGTTAGCCAAACCGAAAAATGCTACGCCCAACGCATGCGACAGGCAAATG
>Ga0184632_10001067_pt1 | contig 11111 bp, 12 predicted proteins | sample PLM31_50_b1_FD_133153 | JGI IMG/M metagenome (GOLD analysis project Ga0184632, IMG submission 133153) | Groundwater sediment microbial communities from an aquifer in East River, Colorado, USA - PLM3-1_50_b1 | ecosystem: Environmental > Terrestrial > Soil > Riparian zone | place: USA: East... | reverse complement strand
GGTCGTCGCCGCGGTCTGGGAGGACATGCCGCCGTGTCCCGCCCGATCGCTGGGCGAGGGCGGAAACGCAGGATTCGATTCGTCCATTGGCGCTCGCATTCGGGGGGCCGGCGCGGCGCGTCCGGGAAAGTGTAGGGGAGTCCCAGCGCCACATCACGCATCCGGTGCCCCCTTTCCCGGGGTATCGGAGCTGCCACCCCCTTTGCCGCACCCACCAGGGCCCCCTATACTCGATCGTTGTCCCCCGGCTTGCGGCACGAAAGACTCGGAGGGGCGTAGCTCAACCTGGTAGAGCACCGGTCTCCAAAACCGGCGGTTGGGGGTTCAAGTCCCTCCGCCCCTGCTAGGGCATGCTAGGAGCACGATGAACAGGCAGATGAAGAGGATGCAGCGCCGCCAAGGCGGCACGACCATGGACCGCGCCGCCGCCGCGGCCACCAGCCGACGTGCCGCCGTTCAGGAGAAGCGGAAGCGGACGGGGGTCCGGCAGTTCCTCCGGGAGGTCCGACAGGAGCTGAAGCGGGTCAACTGGCCCACTCGCCAGGAGCTCGTCGCCTACACGGTGGTCGTCCTCGTATCGGTGACGGTACTGACGGCGTTCGTCTTCGGCCTGGACTACGTGTTCTCCAAGCTCGTACTGCGGGTGTTCTCCAGCGGTTAGAAAGACACCTCCGACCACGATGAACGGAACCCAAGAAGAGATGCCCTCATCCGAAGCCGCCCCCAGAGATCCGGAGTCCGGCGAGCCTGAGGACTCCGAGTCGCTCGAGCCCGCCGGCGCCGCTCAGCCGGCGGACGCCGGTGCGGTAGAAGGGGTCGCTCGGCCCGAGGAGGCTTCCCCGGCCGAAGAGGAGGTCCCCAGCCCGGCTGAGGAGGCGTTCGAGGCCGCAGTCGACGAGGCGGCCGCGGAGGCGGACCGGATCGACGCGGCCACCGAATCGGCCGTCGAGGAGACGGTTGCGGAAGTGGCGAGGACGACGGAAAACGAGGCGGAGTTCGAGGAGGCTGTGAGCGAAGTGGCCCGGGAAGCCGAACGGATCGAGGCGGCGAACGAGGAGGTCTTCGAGGAACGGGTCGTGGAGGCCGCGGAGGTCGCCGCGGTCGAGACCGTCGCGGAGCGGGAGGTCCTGGCCGAGGCGGAAGCCATCGCGCAGAAGGCCGCCCGGGCTCCGGCCGAGGCGCCCTCTGAGGAGGAGCAGGTCGTCGAGACCACCGTGAAGGACCCGTTCCGGGGACCCGGGGAGTGGTATGTCGTTCACACGTACGCCGGGTACGAGAACAAGGTGAAGGCCAACCTGGAGTCACGCATCCATACCATGCAGATGGAGGACAAGATCTTCGACGTCGTCATCCCCATGGAAGACGTCATGGAGATCAAGGGGGGCAAGAAGCAGATCGTTCAGCGGAAGGTCTTCCCCGGCTACCTGCTGGTGAGGATGATCTACGACAACGACTCCTGGTACGTGGTCCGAAACACGCCTGGAGTCACCGGCTTCGTCGCTGCGGGCACCGGATCCAAGCCCACCCCCTTGTAGCGCCGGGAGGTGGAGAAGATCCTGGCAGTGAAGAAGGAGGAGGTGAAGCCCACGTTCCGCCTGGGGTTCGAGGAGGGCGACGTGGTGCGGATCATCTCCGGTCCGTTCGCGGACTTCAACGGCACGATCAACGAGATCAACGTGGATCAGAGCAAGCTGAAGGTCCTGGTGAACATCTTCGACCGTGAGACGCCGGTCGAGCTCGGTTTCGATCAGGTCGCGAAGGTCTAGGGATGGCAAGGAAGAGAGTCGTCGCCGTCGTCAAACTCCAGATCAGAGCGGGTCAGGCCACCCCGGCGCCGCCCGTGGGCACCGCGCTCGGCCAGCACGGCGTCAACATCATGGAGTTCTGCCGGCAGTACAACGAGCAGACTCAGCAGTTCGCCGGCCAGGTCATCCCGGCCGAGCTGACGATCTACGAAGATCGCTCGTTCACCTTCATCACCAAGCAATCTCCTGCCGCCGAGTTGATCAAGCAGGCCGCCGGGATCGAGAAGGGCTCTGGTGAGCCGAACCGCGAGAAGGTGGCCAGGCTGACCCGAGAGCAGCTCCGCGTGATCGCCGAGCGCAAGATGGCCGACCTCAACGCGAACGACGTCGATGCAGCCATGAAGATCATCGCCGGCACGGCGCGCAGCATGGGCGTGGAGGTGGTCGCGTGAGCGGCAAGCGGTATCGGGAGGCCGCCAAGCTCGTGGATCGGGAGCGCGAGTACCTGCCGGCCGAGGCCGTCCGGCTGATCAAGCGGTTCCGCGACGCGAAGTTCGACGAGACCGTTGAACTCGCGTTCCGTCTAGGGGTGGATCCTCGCAAGGCGGATCAGATGGTCCGCGGAACGGTGACGCTTCCCCACGGCACCGGCAGGTCGGTGCGGGTCGCGGCGTTCGCCACGGGTCCCAAGGCCACTGAGGCCAAGGAGGCCGGGGCCGACCTGGTGGGGGGCGAAGAGCTCGTCGAGGAGGTCATGAAGGGAAACATCGACTTCGATGCAACGGTGGCCACCCCGGACATGATGGCGACCGTGGGGAAGGCCGGCCGAATCCTCGGACCTCGGGGGCTGATGCCGAACCCGAAGACCGGGACCGTCACGAACGACATCGGCAAGGCCGTGCGAGACATCAAGGGCGGAAGGGTCGAGTACAGGGTGGACCGGACGGGGAACCTGCATGCGGTCGTCGGCAAGCGTTCGTTCTCTGAGCAGCAGCTCCTGGAGAACTACCTGGCCGTCGTGGAGGAGGTCCTCCGGGCCAAGCCCTCGGCGGCCAAAGGCAAGTATGTGATCAGCGCGACGGTCGCCCCGACCATGGGCCCCGGCATCCCCTTGGATCCCAACCGACTGAAGGACGCCGAGGCCGCGGGGATTCCCGCTTGAGCTGAGACCCTTCCCAAAGCCCGCCCTACTCGATGATGCCCAGCCGAAAGGCCGTGACCACCGCGTCGGTCCGGTCGCTGACCTCGAGGCGTTTGAAGATTCGAGCGACGTAGGTCTTCACCGTGGTCTGTGAGAGCCCGAGCGAATCGGCGATCTCGCGATTGCGATAGCCCTTCCCCAACAATCGCAGAACGTCCATCTCTCGCGCCGTCAATCCAAACTGCTCGGCCCGTGCCCGTCGTTGCTCGGCCAGGGCATCTCGCGCTCCGCGGTCGAGTACCACGTGGCCGTGTGCGACCATCCGGACGGTGTCGAGCACCTCTTCTCCGTCGGCGGACTTCAAGACGTAGGCCTTCGCGCCAGCCTTCATCGCTTCGGTCGCGTACGCCGGGTCCTCGTTGGTGGTGAGGATGATGACGCGGACATCGGGATGCTGGTCGCTCAGCCTCCGGGTGACCTCGAGCCCATCGATGCCCGGAAGGCGGATATCGACGAGGAAGATGTCTGGCTCACCGGTAACGGAGTCGGCGAGCTCCAGCGCTTCCTCGCCGTCGGCCGCCTCGCCCACGATCACGATGTCATCGGCCGACTCGAGGAGCTGGACGAGGCCCTCGCGCGCCAGCGGATGGTCCTCCGCGATGCCCACCCTTATCACCTTGCCAGGCTTGATCTGCCCCACCACCTCGTGCCATACCGCCCTGACGGTGTCTCATCATGGGGCCGGTCGCGTCTATCCCTCTGTTGCGGGATTCGAGTTGGCGGACGGCCTCCCCCGGTCGGTGGGCGCGGCCCGCGAGCAGCGCCACAAAGCATCGCGTCTTCCTCAAGCAGGCCGTGAGGCGATGCGATGATCAACCAGTGGACAAGACAAGCGGGTTCGCCGTCCCGGTCCAGGGCGCGGAGCGTGAGGGATTCGTCGCTGGACCCCGACGTTCCAAGGCGCGGCCGGCCGGTGTCCGGCGTCGCGGCAACATCCGCTTCGAACTTCCCGAGGAGACCCCAGGTCGCGCTGTGGCGCCGCTTGCCATCGTGGCGATGGCGGTCGGCTTCAACCTGTGGGTCCTGCGGGCCGAGATCCTTCCCGTCCTCTACCCGAACGATTCATCGGTTCATCTGTCGATGGTCCGGTGGGCCCTCGACCGGATCCGCGATGGCCACCTCCCGTTCGACGGCTGGTACCCGTATGTCGGGCTGGGATCGTCGCTGTTCCACCATTACCAGAGCCTGCCGCACAACCTGACCGCGGTCCTGGCATTGGGCATCGGGGCGGACTGGGCGTTCTCGATCATGCTGTACGTCCTGCTCGCCACGTGGCCCATCAGCGTGTACTTGGGAGCTCGGCTCCTCGGGTGGGAGCGCTGGGCTGCGGCCGCGGCGGCTCTTGTCTCGTCGCTCCTTGCCAGCACTCCCGGGTATGGCTACGAGTTCGGCAGCTATGCGTGGCGCGGATACGGGATGTGGTCGCAGCTATGGGCCATGTGGCTGATGCCACTGGCGTGGGGGCTCTCATGGCGCGCGGTGAGCCAGAGTAAGCCCACCCGATACGCGGTCGCCGCCCTCGTTGTGGGACTCACCGCCGCGTTCCATTTCCTGAGTGGGTACCTTGCGTTCCTCGTCCTCGGGGTGTGGGTGCTGATCCGGCCGGCAGAATTCCTTCGGCGGTTGGGGCGAGCCGTCGTGGTTGGCCTGGGCGCTCTACTGATCATCTCGTGGGTCGTGGTCCCTCTCCTGCTGGACAGTCGGTGGACGAGCCAGAGCCAGTACCTTCGGGGGACATTCTGGTTCGACTCTTTCGGCGCCCGGAAGGTGCTCGTCTGGCTGTTCACGGGGCAGCTCTTCGATGGAACCCGGACGATTCCGGTGATCAGCGTGCTGGTCGGCGTCGGAGCCGTCGTATGCATCTCGCGATTCCGTCACGACGAACGAGCGCGCGCGCTGCTGGGCGTCATGCTGTTCAGCCTGCTGCTGTTCTTCGGGCGGCCGACCCTGGGTCCGGCGCTCAAGCTCCTGCCGGGAAGCAGCGATCTGCTGCTCCATCGATACATCATGGGCGTCCACATGGCCGGCATCCTGCTCGCGGGGGTCGGCGCTGCTCGGCTGAGCCTCATCGTGCTGGGCGCGATGCGCCGCCTGATGCCGCAAGTGGCGCGTCCCGCCACCGCAGCCGCCGTCGTCCTGTTGGGAATGGGGGTCCTCGCGCCCGCGTGGGCCGAGCGGTGGGGAACGTTCGACCGGCAGGGCGGTGAGTGGATCCGGCAGCAGCGAACGGTTGACGCCAGCCCCGATGCCGTCATCCGTTCGCTCGTCCGGGAGGCCCAAGCGCGGGGCCCCGGCCGCTTCTATGCCGGGATGTGGGGCGAGTATTCGTGCACGGCCTCCATGGAGGGGTTGGTGGCCGGATGCCAAGCCCTGCTCGGCTACCAGGTCGACAGCCTCGGGTTCTCGCTGCGGACCACATCCCTTGCCTCAGACTTCGAAGCCAACTTCGATGACACGAACCCGGCGCAGTACGACCTGTTCAACCTCCGGTACGTGATCCTGCCTTCCGGGCGGCAGCCCTCCGTGCCCGCGAGTCTGATCGACCAGGACGGCGGAGCCGCGCTGTGGGAGATCGAGACGAGCGGCTACGTGGATGTCGTGGACACCGTGCCCCCTCCGATAGCGGCAAACCGATCCGACCTATACCAGCAGGCGGGGCCCTTCCTCCAATCGGATCTGCTGGCGCATGGCCGGTATCCGACCGTCGCATTCGCGGGCCAGCCCGCGGCCCCGCCCACATGGAGTGGAGGGGAGCAGCCGCAGGTCCCGGCCGGCTCGGTCGAGTTCGAAGACGATGCGCTCGCGGACGGAGCCGTGACCGTACAGGTCGTGGCGAACCGGCCGGCGATGGTGATCCTGAAGAGCTCCTTCGATCCTCGGTGGCAGGTGATCGTGGACGGCGTCCCTCTGACGCCGGAGATGGTCGCGCCGAGCCTCGTCGGGAGGACGGTCCCCCCAGGCCCGCACACGGTCCAGTTTCGCTACGAACCGTTCCCCTCCTACGACGTGCTGTTGTCGATCGGCGGACTCGCGTTCGTCGCGCTCTGGTTCGGCCAGGTGCTCGTGACGAGAGTTTTCCGCCGCCACCCGCCACGAGAGGCAGTCCCAGATGGATCCTCTCGTTGACAAGGGCGGGCCGCTGATCCACCCGACGGCCGTGGTCGAGGATGGAGCCGAGATCGGCGCCGGGACCAGGGTCTGGCACTTCGCCCACGTCCGAAGTGGCGCCCGTATCGGGGAGCGCTGCGTCCTGGGCAAGTCGGTCTTTGTCGACTCGGGGGTCGTGATCGGAGCGGGATGCAGGATCCAGAACTTCGTGTCCATCTACTCCGGGGTGACCCTGGAGGACGACGTGTTCGTGGGACCATCGGCGGTCTTCACGAACGACCGCTACCCTCGGGCCTCTGGCGGGGAGTGGGACCGGCTGCCGACCCTGGTTCGCACGGGCGCCTCGATCGGGGCGAACGCGACGGTCCTGTGCGGCCTCACGGTCGGGGAGCTCGCCGCGGTCGGGGCGGGCGCCGTCGTGACCGCCGACGTTGAGCCGCACCGGCTGGTGGTCGGCAACCCCGCTAAGCCCGTGGGGTGGGTGTGCCGATGCGGCAAGGGGGTGCCCGGGGGGCCGGGCACCGCTTGCCCGGCCTGTGGTGAGGACCTCGCTCTGTGAACAACACGTTGGATATGGGCGGCCCGATGATGGGTGACGAGGAGCGTCTGGCCGTCGACCGCGTCCTGCGGAGCGGCCGGCTCGCTCAGGGTCCGGAGGTCGAGGCCTTCGAGCGGGAGCTCGCGGCGAGTCTCACGGGGACCCGGCACGCAGTCGCCGTTGCCTCCGGCACCGCCGCGCTCGACCTCTCGCTCCTCGCACTCGATGTGGGGGAGGGGGACGAAGTGATCACGACTCCGCTCACGTTCCCCGCCACCGTGAACGCCATCCTCCGATCGGGAGCTACCGTCCGATTCGCCGACATCGGGGAGGACTTCCTGCTCGATCCGGAGGCCGCGGAAGAGTCCGTGACCGAAGGAACGAAGCTGATCCTTGCCGTTCACCTGTATGGGCTCTCGTGCGAGACGGATGCCCTGGCGGCCGCGGGCCGGCCCGTGCTCGAGGACGCGGCCCAGGCTCACCTCGCGAGCCTGGGCGGCCGTCGGGTCGGCAGCCTCGGCGTTGCCGGGTGCTTCTCCTTCTATGCCTCCAAGAACATGACCACCGGAGAAGGCGGCGCCGTCACGACGGACGACGACGAGGTCGCCGAACGGGTGCGTGTCCTGCGGAACCAGGGCCAGCGGGGCCGCTACGAGTTCGCCGCAATCGGATGGAACCTCCGGCTGACGGAGGTGGCCGCCTCGATCGGAAGAGCGCAGCTCCATCGCCTGCCCGAATGGACCTCGGCGCGCCGGAAGGTGGCCTCGAGCTTGTCGGAGGCGCTCGGCCAGATCGAGGGCGTCATCCTTCCCGTTCTGCCCGCGGGGCGGGAACACGCCTGGCACCGGTTCACGATCCGGCTCGACGCGACGATCGATCGCGATGCGGTCGCGGCCAAGCTCGAGGCCGACGGCATCGAGGCCCGTGTGTACTACCCGCAGATCGTGCCCGACATGGACCCGTACGTCGGGCATCCCCGGATCGATGCATTCCGGCCGCTCGAGCGCGCTCGAGCGGCCGCAAGGACGGTCCTTTCCCTCCCGTGTCACCCGCTGATCGGGGACGGTGACGTCGAGCGGATGGCGGGATCCCTCCGCGCCGCCGTCGCCTCGACCCGATCAGCCCGGCGATGACGGTCTCTGTCGCGGTCGTCGGCGCGGGGTTCATGGGCACCAACCACGCACGCATCCTCTCGGCGCTCCCGGGCGCCACGCTCGCGGCCATCGTCGACCGAGACGCATCGCGCGGCCGCCTGGTCGCGGCCGAGTTCGGGTGCGACTACGCGGCCTCGATGCAGGACGTCGCGGTTCAGGTGGACGCGGCCGTCATCGCCACGCCGACCGAGACGCATCGCGCCGTTGGCGTCCAGGCCATGGCCCGGGGATGGCACGTGTTGGTGGAGAAGCCCTTCGCTCCCTCGGTGCGGGAGGCCGAGGAGCTGGTGGCAGCTGCCAACGATACGCGGAGGATCCTGGCTGTCGGGCACATCGAGCGGTTCAACCCGGCCTGCCTCGACCTGCCGCGATTCGTGACGGAGCCGCAGTTCATCCAGACCCGGCGGCTCTCGCCCTTCAGCGAGCGCGTGAAGGAGGGAGTCGTGCGGGACATGATGATCCACGACGTCGACCTAGTCCTGTGGCTGGCGCGTTCGGAGCCGGTTCGCGTGGCCGCCGATGTCTCGACTTGGCGTTCGGAGACCGAGGACCTGGCGGTCGCCACGATCGTGTTCGAGTCCGGGCTCGTCGCCCACATGACCGCCACCCGGATCGGCCAGGGGAAAGTGCGACAGATCGACATCCTGCAGCCCGACTCGCTCGTGAACGTCGATCTGCTGCGTCAGGACATCACCATCCGCCATCAGTCCACGGCCGAGTACCCGGAGGCCGGGGCCCGCCGGCTCAAGGAGGCGTCCGTCATGGAGATCCCGTATCTGGAACACCGGGGTGAGCCCCTGTGGCTCGAGCTCCAGGACTTCGTGGAAGCGGTCGGTTCGGGCGGCCGGCCGCTGGTCGATGGGCGAGCAGGTGTGGCGGCGCTCGACGTCTGCCAACAAATCCTGGACGCCGCGAAGCGGGACTGATCCATATTGTTCAAAGGCCTTCGCGTCGCGGTCGTCGTCCCCGCCTTTAACGAGGAGGCCCTGATCGGGACGACCGTAGCCACGATGCCCGAGCTCGTCGACCACATCGTCGTCGTGGACGACGCGAGTACCGATGCCACGGCCGAGAAGGCCAGGGCGACCGGCGACGAACGCGTCGATGTCATCACGCACGACCGGAACCACGGAGTCGGGGGGGCCATCCTCACCGGGCATCAGCGAGCTATGGACATCGGTGTCGACATCTCCGTGGTGATGGCCGGCGACGCGCAGATGGACCCTGACTATCTGCCGAGGCTCCTCGATCCCATCAGCGACGGCGGCTACGACTTCGCCAAGGCCGACCGGTTCTTCGACTTCGGCTCCTACGAGGGCATGCCCCGGACCCGGGTGATCGGCAACGTCCTCGTCGGCTTCCTGGCCAAGGCGGCGACGGGCTACTGGCACCTGTTCGACCCATTGAACGGATTCACCGCGGTTCGAACCGACGCCCTCCGCCGGCTTCCGTTGGGCCGGATCCGCCGCGACTACGCCTTCGAGTGCGACTTGCTCGTGTACCTCAACATCATCCAATCGAAGGGTAAGGACGTACCGGTGCCGGCCGTGTACGGCGAGGAGCGTTCTGACATCCGCCTGTTCAGGGAGGGGCGCAAGCTCCTGTTGTCCCTGTTCCGCGGGTTCTGGCGCCGGATGATGTGGAAGTACCTCCTGTGGTCGTTTTCGCCGATCGCGATCTTCCTCTTCGGCGGCCTCGCGCTCGTCCTGTGGGGGATCGGGTTCGGGATTGGGATCGGGATCAGGACACTCGGTCCACCCGAGGCCTCGGCCGCGACAGTGCTGATATCGGTGGGCCCGCTCCTGGTGGGGATCAACCTGCTGATCGTGGCCTGGGTGCTCGACGTCCTCGAGAGTCCTCGGTAGGAGCTCCGTCGGCTCAGCTTCGATCCGGAACCTCGCCGCCGGCCAGGGCGTACACGATGCCACCGACCACGCTCGATGCCAGGGTCACGGTCAGCACGAGGAGGGCGAACGCGAGAGCCCGGTCGTGGCCGATGCCGTACGAGGCCAGGCACCAGACGTACGCCGCCTCCCGGAACCCCAGGCCGTTGACGGAAAACGGGAGCGCCGTCGTGAGCGTGGCGATCAGCACGATCGCCGGCAAGGCCGCGACTGGAAGTGAAACCCGGAGTGAGTCGGCGAGGAGCGCGTTCACGGCGACCAACAAGAGGGCGGAGACGACCCCCACCACCGTGCCACATCGAATCGCCTGCGGTTCGCGGCCCGCCGTGGCGAAGGCCTGTCCGAACACCCGGAAGCGGGAGGCGACGGCGGAAGGGGAACCGTCCGTTTTCGACCGACGGGGGGCCAGCCACAGCACCAGCGCCGAGCCCACGATGATTCCGAGGCCGAGGATCCAGGCCGCTACGATCACGCGGTCGCGGGCCCCATCGGCAAAACGCCACGCGCACCCGGCCAGCGCAAGCAGGGCCAGGCCTGCGAGGCCGGCCAGTCGGTCGAGGACCACGGTCGCCAGGGGGGGCGCAACGCCCGCCGCCCGATCGCGCAAGCGGAACGACTTGTACGCATCGCCCCCAAAACCCGTCGGGAAGAACGCGTTGAAGAAGGTGCCGACGAAGGTGAGGCGAACCACATCGGAAGGCGGCAAGGCGAGCCCCAAGGGACGGAGGAACAGTTGCCAGCGGAACGCGTTCACCACCAGCCCGGCGAGCAGCACGAGGAACGCGAGCGCAACCTCACGCGCATCAGCATGCCGGAGCGATTCGGTGAGCGCGTGCGCGTCGGCCCGGACCAGCAGGAGGACCACGATCAGTACTCCCACCGCCGCCCGAAGGCCGATCCGCATGCCGCGGCCGCCGAAACGGGACCGGCTGATCGGCGAGGGTGGCTTGGAGTTCTCGATGACCGGTCCTACGGTCACGGCGTGGCGGACCCAGAAGCCTGAGGTCCGACGGAGTGGCTCGGCTGCGGCAGTGGGCTGGTCCGGAGATCTTCGGGGATGCGATCGGCGAGCGTTGGATCCAGTCCCACAGCGATCGTCAGCTCCGCATTGCCTTCCCTCTCCTGCCCGTTGTCGAGGAGGAGGAACCCCAGGTTCAGGTGGGCCGCGGCGTAGCCCTCGTCGATCTGGATCACCTGCCTGTACAAGTCGATGGCCTCGCGATCGCCGCCCGAGGACGTCCGCAGGATCGCCAGGTTGAAGAGCGCCGGCACGAAGTTCGGGTCGATCATGAGGGCGATCCGGTAGTCGGACTCGGCCGACCCGCCGTCGCCCTGCGTCTGCTCGATGACGCCGAGGTTGTAGTAGGCGAACTTGTTCCGTGGGTCGTAGACCAGCACTTTGCGGTAATCGGCCGCGGCCTCGTCCAACCGGCCTGCTTCATGGGCCTTGAGTCCTGCAGC
>Ga0184632_10001064_pt1 | contig 11119 bp, 9 predicted proteins | sample PLM31_50_b1_FD_133153 | JGI IMG/M metagenome (GOLD analysis project Ga0184632, IMG submission 133153) | Groundwater sediment microbial communities from an aquifer in East River, Colorado, USA - PLM3-1_50_b1 | ecosystem: Environmental > Terrestrial > Soil > Riparian zone | place: USA: East River... | reverse complement strand
GCGCCCCTCCCCAGACGGCCCGGTCGAGCACCCGCAAGGTGCCCTTGGCCACCGCGGTGGTCGGGATGACGTTGGCCACCGTGCCCGACTGGACGGCACCGAACGTCAGCGTGAGGCCGACCCGCGGGTCGACCAGGCGGGAGAGGGCGGCCGGCAGGTCGGTGACCACCCGGGCGATGACATAGACCAGGTCGGACGTCTCGTGCGGGCGGGCGGTGTGCCCGCCCGGGCCGCTCAGGTGCACCTCGATCGAGTCGGACGCCGCGGTGACGGCGCCGACCCGGATCCCGACCCGGCCGACGTCGAGCTTGGGGTCGCAGTGGAGGGCGTAGATGACGCTGACGTCCTCGAGCACCCCGGCCTGGATGGCGTCGAGCGCGCCGCCCGGGATCTTCTCCTCGGCGGGCTGGAACACCAGCCGGACGCGGCCGGGGAGCCGTCCGGCCTGCTCGGCCAGGGCCAGCCCGGCACCGAGCAGCATGGTGGTGTGGACGTCGTGCCCGCAGGCGTGGCACGCCCCGGGGATCGTGGAGCGGTAGGGGACGTCCTTCTCGTCCTGGAGGGGAAGGGCGTCCAGGTCGGCCCGGAGCGCGACCACCGGGCCGTCGCCGGTGCCCACGTCGCAGAACAGGCCGGTCCCGATCGGCAGCAGCCGCGGCCGGAGGCCGACGGCCTCGAGGCGGCGGGCGACCAGCGCGGTGGACTCGCGCTCCTGCCGGCCGAGCTCGGGGTGGGCGTGCAGGTGCCGGCGGAGCTGGACCAGCTCACCGGTGTGGGTGGCGAGGAACTTGCTGAGGTCGAGGATCACGGCACGGTTGGGTTTGGTATGGGTGAGAAACGGTCGCTGCGGAGCTCTTCGACCAGGCTGTCGACGACGTCGACTGGTGTGCCCCCTGCCGCGACCACCTCACGCTGGCGGACGTAGCTTGGACCACGCTCCATCACGGCGAGCGCGTTGCGGAGCTCGCGCTCGCAGCCAAGGCGCTGCGCCACCGGGGTCAGCTCGTCGACGAGCTCCTCGATGGCCTCGCGCACCGGCTGCAGCGTGCCCTTCTGGTCCAAGATGATGTCGGCGTCGAGACCGTGGCGGGCTGCCCGCCATTTGTTCTCGCGCACGATCCACCCCCTGGGCACCGGCAGCGTGTAGCCGCGGTCGATCAGGGTGTTGAAACGGTCGACCAGGCACTGGCTCATGGCCGCCACTGTCGAGACCTCCTGCATGGTGGGCAACCCATCACATATTCGCAACTCGACGGTCCCGAAGTTCGGATGTGGGCGGATGTCCCACCAAACTTCTCGGATCGAGTGGATTGTCTTGGCGGAGATGAGGGTGTCCATGAACTGCTCGAACTGGCCCCAGCCTGAGAGCTGATAGGGCAGGCCGGCGGTGGGCAGGCCTTCGAACACCTTGGTCCGGCAGGAGGCCAGGCCGGTGTCCTGGCCCTTCCAGTAGGGGCTGGACGCCGACAGGGCCAGGAAGTGCGGGATGTAGAAGGTCAGGGCGTTCACGATCGGGATCGCCTTCTCGGGCGAGCGCACGCCGACGTGCACGTGGATCCCGAAGATCTGCAGCCGCCGTGCCAGCCACTGCATGTCCTCCACGAGCTGCGCGTAACGGGGGTTCGGGCTGATCTCCTGCTTGGCCCAGTCCGAGAACGGGTGCGTCCCCGAGCACATCAGCGCCATCCCGCGCGACGCCGCCAGCGAGCCCACCTCCTCGAGCGTGGCGGAGAGGTCCTGGCGCGCCTCCTCGACGGTGGTGCACACGCCGGTGATGATCTCGATGGTCGACTCCAGCAGCTCGTGCTTGGCCTTGGGGTGGACGCCGCCAGGGTGGCCCTGGCCGAGTACGGGCAGGAGCTCCGACGCGCCGCTGCGCAGCTCCCTCGAGCCCTGGTCGACGATCTCGAGCTCGACCTCCACGCCGAGGCTCGAACGGTCGGAGGAGGCAAAAACGATCTGCAAGACGAACTCCGCTGCTCGGTGGGATCTGGCCGATGATACCGGCCTTCATATCCGGCCGGTTTGCCGGCTACACCGTCATGGTTCCAGGTCGATCGACGAAGTAATACTGTAATTGCATGGACGCCGACGAGGTCGCTGCCGAGATCGCCGACTGGCTGGCCGCCCGGATCCCGGCCGGCTGGTTCGCCGGCCCGCCCGAGGTGGCCGCCGACGGCGAGGAGATCCTGGTCGTCGGCCGCCTGGCCCAACCGGCGCTCCCGCTTGACGCCTCCGAGGCGGCCGTCTCGACCGCCTGCTTCGTCCTGATCAAGGACTTCCGGGAGAGCACCCGGGAGCAGCGCATGCGCCTGGCGGCCGAGCTCGAGCACCGCTACGGCCGCAAGGTCTCCTGGGGCGCCGCCTGCGGCGACCAGCAGCGCCTGTTCACCACGCTGAGCGTCCCGGTCATGACCCGGCTGCGCATGCGCGAGCGGGCCGTGCTCGACACCCTGATCCAGGCCGGCGTGGCCCGCAGCCGCAGCGACGCCCTGGCCTGGTGCGTCCGGCTGGTCGGCAGCCACCAGGCCGAGTGGATCCGCGACCTGCAGGCCGCCCTGATCGAGGTCAAGAAGGTGCGCGCCGAGGGCCCCACCTCCGGATGACCAGCCGGCCCGGCACGCCCGACGGAGGCGCACCGCCCCTGCCCGGGGGGTTTCGGGTGGTGCTCGACCCGGGGTCACGCCGGCTCGACGGCGGGCGGACGCTGCTCGGCGGTGCGCCGCTGCGGCTGCTGCGGCTGTCGGGAGCCGGCAGCCGCCTGCTCGACCGCCTGCTGGACGGCGCCACGGTCGCCGAGGCGGCCGCGTCCGGACGCGGCGACGCCGGGCTGCTGGCCAGGCGGCTGGTCGACGCCGGCGTGGTGCATCCGCGGCCACCCGCCGTCCGCGACCCCGGCCCGGTCGCGGCCGTGGTGCCGGTGCGGGACCGCGCCGCGCTGGTCGGCCGGACGATCGCCGCCCTGGGCGGCATGTCCGAGGTGGTCGCCGTCGACGACGGCTCCCGGGACGGGAGCGCGGCAGTCGCCCGCGACGCCGGCGCCCGGGTCGTGCGGCGGGCCGTCCCCGGCGGCCCGGCCGCCGCCCGCAACGCCGGCCTGGCCGTCACCACCGCCCCCCTGGTCGCGTTCGTCGACTCCGACTGCGTGCCCGAGCCCGGCTGGCTCGAGCCGCTGCTCGCCCACTTCGCCGACCCGATGGTGGCGGCGGTGGCACCGCGGATCGGCGGACGCCGCGCCGCCGCCGGCCGCCCGTTCGAGCGCTACGAGTCGGTGCGCGCGCCCGAGGACCGCGGGCCGGTCGAGGGGCCGGTCCGGCCCCGCGGCCGCATCGCCTACGTCCCCACCGCCGCGCTCCTGGCCCGCCGGGCCGCGCTCGTCGCCGTGGGCGGCTTCGACGAGGCGCTGCGCTTCGGTGAGGACGTCGACCTGGTGTGGCGGCTGGTGGACGCGGGCTGGACGGTCCGCTACGAGCCGGCGGCCCGGGTGCGCCACGACCACCGGCGCACGCTCGGCCCGCTGCTGGCACGGCGGCTCGCCTACGGCACCTCCGCGGCTCCCCTGGCCCGCCGCCACGGGCGCCGGCTCGCGCCCCTCCAGGTCTCGGCCTGGACCGCCCTGGCCTGGGCGCTGGCCGGGCTCGGCCACCCGGCCGCCGGCGGCGCGGTGGCGGCCGCCACCACCGCGCAGGCGGCCCGCGGGCTCTCCCGCCTCGAGCACCCGTGGCGCGAGGCGGCGCGGGTGACCGGGGTGGGGCACTGGCGGGCCGGCCGCCTGGTCGCCGACGCGGTCGTGCGGACCTGGCTGCCGCTGGCCGCGGCGGCCGCGGTCGGCAACCGGCGCGCCCGCCTGGTGCTGCTCGCCTGCGTCGGCACCGCCGGGCTGGCCGACTGGCGGGAGCGCCGGCCGGCGCTCGACCCGCTCCGCTACGTCGGCCTCCGGCTGCTCGAGGACGCGGCCTACTGCACGGGCGTGTGGCTCGGGTGCGCCCGCCACCGGACGCTCGCGCCGCTGGTCCCCGATCTGTCCGGGCTGCCGGGTCGCAGGCGCGAAGCTGGCGGGAGCGCAGCTGGCGCGAGGCGCCGGTCCACAAGTTGGCCCTCCGGGGTGGCGTGGCAGTGACTCGCGTGCGAACGTGTGCGCACCGGTCCCCGGTCCTGGCGGGTGTGCCCCGCCGGCCCGGCGCCAACCGGTAGGCCAGGTCGTCACGGCCGACCGGCAGGACCTGGTCCCGGACGCGCGACACCCGGAGGGCAGCCATGGAGCGCACGCAGGAGCCGACCGGCTCTGTCCTCGACCCGCCCGCCACCGCTTCGGCTCCCGGCCCCGGCGCGCCAGCCGACGAGCTGGTCGAGGAGGAGGCCCTGGTCGAGGAGATCTCGATCGACGGCATGTGCGGCGTCTACTGAGCGGGGTCCGGCCATGACGTTCGACACGGCGCGGCCCTACCGGCTGCACCCGCAGGTGGCACTGCGCGACGAGCCGTTCGGGGCCCTCGCCTACCACTACGGCAACCGGCGGCTGACCTTCCTCAAGTCACCCCGGCTGGTGGAGCTGGTCCGCGGGCTCGACGCCCACCCGAGCCTGGACGGCGCCCTCGACGCGCTCGGCCCGCCCGCACCGGAGCGCGCCCGCTGGCTCAGGTCGCTCGAGCAGCTTGCGGCCTCGGAGGTGATCTGTGCTCGCTGACCGGCTCAAGCGTGGCCTTGCCGCGCCCATCTGCCTCACCTGGGAGCTGACCTACGGCTGCAACCTGGCCTGCGTGCACTGCCTGTCGTCCTCGGGCCGGCGCGACCCGCGCGAGCTGTCCACCGCCGAGGCCAAGGCCGTGGTCGACGAGCTCGCGGCCATGCAGGTCTTCTACGTCAACGTCGGCGGCGGCGAGCCGCTGGTCCGCGGCGACTTCTTCGAGCTGGTCGAGCACGCCGTGGCCAGCGGCGTGGGGGTGAAGTTCTCCACCAACGGGGCCCTGCTCGACCCGGTGAAGGCGGCCCGGGTCGCGGCCATGGACTACGTCGACGTCCAGGTCAGCCTGGACGGCGCGACCGCGATCAGCAACGACGCCGTGCGCGGCCCCGGCAGCTTCGCGGCTGCCCGCCGGGCCATGGACAACCTGGCCGGGGCGGGCTTCGGGGCGTTCAAGCTCTCGGTCGTGCTCACCCGCCACAACGTCGCCGAGCTGGACGAGCTGGAAGCCCTGGCCGACGCGTACGGCGCGGTGCTGCGGGTGACGCGGCTGCGGCCGTCGGGCCGCGGGGCGGCGGCCTGGGCCGGCCTGCACCCCACCGCCGAGCAGCAGCGGGCCGTCCACCGCTGGCTGCTCGACCGGCCCCACGTCCTCACCGGGGACTCGTTCTTCCACCTCTCCGCCCTGGGCGAGCCGCTGCCCGGGCTCAACCTGTGCGGCGCCGGCCGGGTGGTCTGCCTGGTCGACCCCGTCGGCGACGTCTACGCCTGCCCGTTCGTGCTGCACGACCAGTTCAAGGCGGGCAGTGTCCGCGACCCGGGCGGGTTCGCGGCCGTGTGGCGCTCCTCGGAGCTGTTCCGGTCACTCCGCGAGCCGCAGAGCGCCGGGGCGTGCGCCTCCTGCGGCGCCTACGACGCCTGCCAGGGCGGCTGCATGGCGGCCAAGTTCTTCACCGGCTTGCCCCTGGACGGGCCCGACCCCGAGTGTGTCTTCGGCCACGGCGAGCGGGCGCTGGCCACGCTTCTGCCCGGGTCGGCGCCGACCCCGGGGCCCGGGCACTCCAGGCGGCGGCTCCTGCCCGTGCTGCCGAGCCGCTGATGCCGTCCGGGCTCGGGGGTCGGCCGCCCGCCCGCCCGGGGCGCGCGAGGCCGAGGCTCTCCACCCCCCTGGCCCTGGGCGGCCGGACCGCACCCGGCCGGATCTGGTTCGGTCCCCACGAGACCAACCTCGGCCGCGGCCGGGCCCTCTCGGAGCGGCACGTGGCCTACTACGCCCGTCGCGCCGCCGGCGGCGCCGCGGTCGTCGTGGTCGAGGAAGCATCGGTCCACCCTTCCGACTGGCCCTACGAGCGTGCCCCGCTGGCGGACCGCTGCGCCGACGGATGGGCGGCGGTCGCGGCCGCCTGCCGGCCCCACGGCACGCTGGTCCTGGCCGCCATCGGGCACGCGGGCGGCCAGGGGTCGAGCGCCTACCACCAGCTCCCCCTCTGGGCGCCCTCGCGGGTGCCGGAGGTGACCAGCAGGGAGGTGCCCAAGGCGATGGAGCCGGAGGACGTCGACGCCGTCGTGGCCGGGTTCGCCCGGGCCGCCCGCTTGGCCGTCCAGGCCGGGCTGGACGGCGTGGAGGTCAACGCCGGCCAGCACAGCCTGGTGCGCCAGTTCCTGTCCGGGCTCACCAACCAGCGCGACGACGGGTACGGCAGCGACCGGCTCCGCTTCGCCCGCGAGGTGCTCGCCGCCGTCCGGGAGGCGGCCGGGGACGCGGTCGTCGGGCTCCGCCTCTGCTGCGACGAGCTGGCGCCCTGGGCCGGCATCGTGCCCGAGGCGGGCGCCGGCCTCGCGGCCGAGCTGGCCGGACCGGTCGACTATGTCGTCCCGGTCCGCGGCTCGATCTACTCGGTCTCCGCCACCCGGCCCGACGGTCATGTCGAGCCCGGCTTCAACCTCGGGCTCGCCCGTGCCGTGCGCGCCGTGCTGCCCGGCCGGGTCGCGCTGGTGGCCCAGGGCTCCATCGTCGACGTGGGCATGGCCGCCGGGGCGCTCGCCGACGGGACCGCCGAGGCGGTCGAGATGACCCGGGCCCAGATCGCCGATCCCGACCTTGCCGCCAAGGCCGCCGCCGGCCAGGCCGGCCGCATCCGCCCCTGCATCCTCTGCAACCAGGCCTGCCAGGTCCGCGACGTACGCAACCCGATCGTGAGCTGCGTCGGGGAACCGTCAGCCGGCCACGAGCAGGAGGACGCGCCGGTGGACCTGCCGTTCGCCCTGCCCGCTCCGGCGGCGGCCAGCAGCTCGACCACGGAGACGCCAGCCGGCTTCCCGACGGGGTCCCGCGCCACCGGCGACCCGGTCGACGTGCTGGTGGTGGGTGGCGGGCCTGCCGGGCTGGAGTGCGCCCGGGTGGCCGCCCTGCGCGGCCACCGGGTGCGGCTCGTGGAGCGCTCCGACCGGCTCGGCGGCGCGCTGCGGGTGGCGGCCCGCGGTGCCGGCCGGGCACGGCTCGCGGTCCTGGCCGACTGGCTCGGCGCCGAGTGCCTGGCGCTCGGCGTGGAGGTGCGGCTGGGCCACGAGGCGACAGCGGCCGAGCTGGCCGGCCCCGGCAGCGCCGTGGTGCTCTGCACCGGCGGGCGGGCCGGCGAGCCGGCCTACGAGGTGCGGGACGGCGCGGCCGTCGTGACCGCGCGCCAGGCGCTCGACGCCGCGCCCGGCCTGCCGGACGGGCCGGTGGCGGTGTGGGACCCCGTCGGGGGGCCGGTCGGCGTCTCCGTGGCCGAGCTGCTGGCCGCCGCAGGGCGGACCGTCAGCCTGCTCACCCCCGACCTCGTGGCCGGGCAGGAGCTGGCCCGCTGCGGCGACCTCGCGCCCGCCAACGTCCGCCTCCAGCAGGCCGGCGTCCGCCTGGTCAAACGGGCCGTGCTGCGCCGGGCCGGCCCCGGCGAGGCCGTGACCGAGGACCGCTTTGCCGGGACGACCGAGGCCGTCCCGGCCGCCGTCCTGGTCGACGCCGGGCACCGGCTGCCCGACGACCGGCTCTGGCGCCAGACCGGCGGCACCCTCCCCCGGGCCGGCGACGCGGTCGCCCCCCGCACGGTCTACGAGGCGGTGCTCGAAGGCCGCCGCGCCGCCCTGGCCCTGGAGCGACGCGGGTGACGGCCCGGGGCCGGTACCGGCACCTGTTCAGCCCGCTGCGGATCGGGCCGGTCACGGTGGCGAACCGGATCGTGTTCGCCGCCCACCTCACCAACTACGCCGAGGACGGCCGGCCGAGCGGGCAGCACGCCGCCTACTACGCGGCCCGGGCGGCGGGCGGCGCCGGGCTGATCGTCACCGAGGAGCACTCCACCCATCCCACCGACTGGCCGTACGAGAAGCTCATCCACGGCTTCCGGCCCGAGGTGATCCCCGGCTACCGGCGCGTCACCGACGCCGTGCACGCTCACGGCGTGCCGATCTTCGCGCAGCTCAACCACAACGGCGGCCAGGGCTCCGGCATGTACTCGCGCCTGCCGGTCTGGGCGCCCTCCCCCGTTGCCGACCCCCTGTTCCGGGAGGTGCCGAAGGAGCTCACCGTGGCCGAGATCGGCGAGGTCGTGGCCGGCTACGCCACCGTGGCCGGCCACTGCGCCGAGGGCGGCTTCGACGGCATCGAGCTGCAGTGCTCGCATTCCTCGATCGTGCGCGCGTTCCTGTCGCCCTGGGCCAACCGGCGCACCGACCGGTATGGCGGGACGCTCGCCAACCGTGCCCGGGTCCTGCTCGAGATCGTCACCGCCGTCCGGGACGCCGTGGGGCGCGACCTCGCCCTGGGCGTGCGGCTCTGCGGCGACGAGCTGATCGAGGGCGGCATCGTCCTGGACGAGGCGGTCGAGGTGGCCCGCACGCTCGAGGCGACCGGTCTGGTGGACTACGTCAACACCTCGGTCGGCGTGGCCACCATGAACCTGTTCATGATCGAGGCCTCCATGCACGTCCCGCCCGGCTATGCGCTGTTCGTGCCCTCGGCGATCCGCAAGGCGGTCGACCTGCCGGTGGTCGGCGTGGGCCGGTTCAAGGACCCGCTGCAGGCCGAGCGGGCCATCCAGGAGGGCCACTGCGACCTCGTCGGGGTGGTGCGGGGCCAGATCGCCGACGCCGACTTCGCCGCCAAGGCCCGGGCCGGCGCCGCCGAGCAGATCCGCCTCTGCCTGTCCTGCAACCAGGAGTGCGTCGGGCGTATGGGGCTGAACCGCTGGGTGGGCTGCATCGAGAACCCGCGCACGGGCCGGGAGGCTGCCGCGACCGCCCGGCCGGCCACCCGCCGCCGCCGCGTCCTGGTCGCGGGCGCCGGCCCGGCCGGGCTGCAGGCGGCCATCGCCGCGGCCGCCAGGGGCCACGCCGTCACCGTGCACGAGCGCGAGCCGGTGGCCGGCGGCCAGGTCCGGCTCGCTGCTGTCGTCCCGAGCCGGGCCGAGCTGGGCGACCTGGTCCGCAACCAGCTCGCCGAGTGCCGCCGTCTCGGCGTCGAGATCCGCTACCGCAGCCGCGTGGATCTCGAGCTGATCCGCGCCGAGGCACCCGACGCCGTGGTGGTGGCGACCGGTGCCGACCCGGCCCGCCCGTGGTGGGCGCCGCCCGCTCCCCCGGCCGGCGCGGACGGCCCGAGGGTGGTGGACGTGCGCGACGTGCTGGAGGGCACCGCCGCGGCGGCCGGGCGGGTGGTGGTCGTCGACGAGCTCGGCTTCCACCAGGCCACCAGCGTCGCCGAGCTGCTCGCCGACCGGGGCTGCCAGGTCGAGGTGCTCGCCCCGGCGATGGTGGTCGGCCAGGACCTCGGCGTCACCCTCGACATGGAGGGGTGGTGCACGCGGGCGGCGGCCAAGGGCATCGTCCAGACGCCGGACTCGGTCGTGGTGGGCATGGAAGGCGGGACGCTGCAGGTCCTGCACCACCCGACCGGCCGCACGGTGGGCTACACCCCGGACTGGGTGGTGCTGGCCGTGCCGCAGGCGCCGGCCGAGGCGCTGTACCTCGACCTGAAGGCGGCCGGGCTGCCAGGGGTCGAGGTCCACCGGGCCGGGGACTGCGTCGCCCCGCGCCGCGCCCACGCCGCGGTGGTCGAGGGCGACCGGGTCGGAGCCGCCCTGTGAAGCGGCCACACGGGAGCGGGCGGTGATCGCCGTCGTGCCGGTCCGGGCCGGCACCCTGCCGCTCGGCGCCGACGAGACGGTGGCCGAGGCGGGCGGTGCCGCCCTGGTCGTCGGCGAAGGCGCGGCGGCGGCGGCCGCGGAGCTGACCGCCGCCCGCGCGCCGGTGCGGGCGGCCGAGGCGGGCGTGTTCCAGCCGGCGGCCTGGGCGGCGGCGCTCGCGCCGCTGCTGGCCGAGGAGGCCCTGGTCGTCCTGCCCGCCTCGCCGGACGGGCGCGACCTGGCCCCCCGGCTGGCCGCCGTCCTCGGCCGCCCGCTGCTGGCCGGGGCCGTGCGGGTCGAGGCGGGCCGGGTCGTGCTGGCCCGCTACGGCGGGCTGGTCGCCGAGGAGGTGGCGGTGGACCGGCCGGTCGTGGCCACCCTGCAGCCGGGGGTCAGGGGCGTGGAGCCCGGCCAGGCCGGCTGGCAGCCCGTCGAGCCCGTCGAGCTGCCCGGCCGCGCCGGCGACCACGAGGCCGAGCCGCTCGGTCTGCTGCCTCCCGACCCGGCAACGATGGACCTGGCCGAGGCGCCCCGGATCGTCGCCGGCGGGCAGGGCCTCGGCAGCCGCGAGGCGTTCGCGGCGCTCGGGCGGGTGGCCGCCGCCCTGGGCGCCTCCCTCGGCGCGACCCGCGCGGCCACCGACCAGGGCTGGGCGCCGGCCGAACGCCAGATCGGCACCACCGGGGTGACCGTGGCGCCACGGCTCTACCTGGCCGTCGGCATCTCCGGGGCGGTGCAGCACGTTGCCGGCCTCGGCCACCCGGAGCACGTGATCGCGGTCAACACCGACCCGAGCTGCCCGATGATGGCCATGGCCCAGCTCGCCGTCGTGACCGACGCGCCGGCGCTGGTCGCCGAGCTGGCCGCCCGCCTCGGCACGGCAGCGCCCGCGTCTGCTCACCCAGGACCAGGAGGTGACGATGGCTGACGGCTTCGACGTGGTCGTGGTCGGGGCAGGCCCTGCCGGGTCGGCCGCCGCGCTCACCCTTGCGCGCGCCGGGGTGCGGGTCTGCCTGGTGGAGCGGGGGCCGTTCCCCGGGGCGAAGAACATGTACGGGGGGGTCCTGTACGGCCGCGTGCTCGACACCCTGCTGCCGGGCTGGTGGCGGGAGGCCCCGGTGCAGCGCTGGGTCACCCGCCGGGCCACCATGGTGGTCACCCCGACCCAGAGCCTCACCGTCGACTTCCGCACCACCGCCTGGGGCGAGCCGCCCTACAACGGCGCCACCGCCTACCGGTCCGACCTGGACGCCTGGCTGGCCGCGAAGGC
>Ga0184632_10001063_pt1 | contig 11123 bp, 8 predicted proteins | sample PLM31_50_b1_FD_133153 | JGI IMG/M metagenome (GOLD analysis project Ga0184632, IMG submission 133153) | Groundwater sediment microbial communities from an aquifer in East River, Colorado, USA - PLM3-1_50_b1 | ecosystem: Environmental > Terrestrial > Soil > Riparian zone | place: USA: East River... | reverse complement strand
TACTGCCGCTACAACGAGATTCCGGTGCCGTGCGGTCCACTCGGCTACGCGGGGGGCACGAACATCCTGTATCGCAACAGCGGCGACGGGACCTTCGAAGACGTCTCGGAAGCGTCCGGCATTTCCCGGCCCCGCGGGCCGTCTTCCATGGTGTTCGTGACCAGCGACTGGCGTCCGGTCGGCTCGTACGGCATGGGAGCAGCCTCCGCGGACTTCGACAACGACGGGTGGCCGGACATCTACGTGGCCTGCGACACCGCGCCGAGCCTGCTCTATCACAACAACCGCGACGGCACGTTTCGCGAGGTCGCGGTCGGCGCGGGAACCGCATTCGACGAGCATGGCGTCGCCCTCGCCGGCATGGGCGTCGGTGTCGGCGACTACGACGCCGACGGCTGGCTCGACATCGTTCGCACGAACTTTTCCGAGCAGGTGACGGTCCTTTACCGGAACTACGGTGGCGCGTTCGAAGACGCCAGCATCAGGGCGGGTCTCGGGGTCAACCGGAAATACGTCGGCTTTGGTGTCGACTTCTTCGACTTCGACAACGACGGCTGGAGCGACATCTTAGTCGCCAACGGGCACGTGTACTCGCAGATCGCCGGCAGGAAGCTTCACCTCTCGTACCGGCAGCCGCGGCTGCTCTATCGCAACCTTGGGAACGGCCGGTTCCGTGACGTCTCGGCGGAGGCCGGTCCCGCGGTAACGGCGGAGAATCTCGGGCGGGGATGTGCCTTCGGCGACTTCGACAACGACGGCGATGTCGATGTGCTCATCAACAACCTCGATGGTCCGCCTACGCTGCTCCGGAACGACGGCGGTACCAGGAACAACTCGATCCTGATCAAGTGCGTGGGCACCACATCGAACCGGTCCGGGATCGGCACTCGCGTGAAGGTGACAGCAGGAGGCCGCACGCAGATGGACGAGGTGACCAGCGGATCGAGCTACTACTCGCAGAACGACTTCCGGCTGCACTTCGGGCTCGGTGCGCTCACCCGGGCCGACGTCGAGATCGCATGGCCCTCGGGCGTGAAGGAGCATCTTGCGAACGTCGCTGCCAATCAGCTGCACGTCTGCCACGAATCGAAGGGCATCGTCAGCAGCCGAGAGCTCCGGCAGCCATGAGCTCGCCCGATTCAATCCGCTGGCGCGCACCCGCGATCGCGCTCCTGGTTCTTCCTGGTGTGTTTCTCGTCTCTGCCCCGGCTGTTCAGTTCACCGACGTGACGCAGGCGGCGGGAATCTCGTTCGAGCACCGGAACTCCGCGACGCCGGGCAAGTACCTCCTCGAAACGATGGGAGGCGGCGTGGCCCTGCTCGACTACGACAACGACGGCCGTCTCGACCTGTTCTTCACCAACGGCGCGAAGCTCGAAGAATCGATGACCGGAGGCAAGTCACCCGACAAGACCGATCCAGCATTCTGGAACCGGCTTTACAGGCAGACCACCTCCGGAACGTTCGAAGACGTCACCACGAAGGCAGGCGTGAGCGCCGCCGCGCAGAACCATTACGGCATGGGCACTGCCGCCGGTGACTACGACAACGATGGGTTCATAGACCTCTACGTGACCAGCTATGGCCGCAACACCCTCTACCGGAACATGGGCGACGGCACGTTCACCGACGTGACCGAACGGGCCGGCGTCGGGGCCGGCGGATGGAGTGCCAGCGCCGGGTTCTTCGACTACGACAACGACGGCCGGCTCGACCTGTTCGTGACCCGCTACCTCGACTGGGGCTTTCAGAAGAACCGGTATTGCGGTGAGAAGCCACCTGGATTTCGCGCCTACTGCCATCCCGACAACTTCGACCCGATCGGCAACATCCTCTTTCACAACGACGGCGATGGCCGGTTCACTGACGTCTCGGCGAAATCCGGGATCGCCGCGGTGCCGGGCAAGGGCCTCGGCGTGTCGTTTGCTGACTACGACGGGGACGGGTTCACGGACGTGTACGTGGCCAACGACTCCGTCCAGTCGTTTCTCTTCCACAACAACGGCAACGGCACATTCGACGAGGTGGGACTGGCCGCGGGAGTTGGCTTCACCGAAGAGGGCAAGGCATTCGCCGGGATGGGCGTGGACTTCAGCGACTACGACAACGACGGCCGGCCCGACATATTCGTGACCGACCTCTCCAACGAGCGCTACCGGCTGTTCCGACACAACGGCGACGGCAGCTTCCGAGACGTCAGCAACACGACGGGCGTCGGAGGCATCAGCCTTCCCTACTCAGGATGGAGCATCCGGTTCTTGGACTTTGACAACGACGGCTGGAAGGATATCTTCGTTGCCCAGGGACACGTGATGGACACGATCGAGAAAACAGCATCCAACCTGCGATACCTCCAGCCCCCGCTCCTTCTGCGTAACGAGTCCGCACGCTTCGTGAGAGTCGATGCCGGCGCGCCCTTTCGGGGGGAATGGGCCGGCCGCGGCGCCGCGTCCGGCGACATCGACAACGACGGCGACGTGGACCTGGTCGTGAGCAACGTCGGCCAGAAGGCCATGCTGCTCCGCAACGACGGCGGCAACGAGCGGAGCTGGCTCGAGATTCGAGTGATCGGTACGACATCGAATCGCGACGGGATCGGCGCGCGCGTCAGGGTAGTGTCGGCGTCGGGCGTCACGCAGCATTTCACCATCACGACCGCGGCGGGATACCTGTCGGCCAGCGACAAGCGCCTGCTGGTCGGACTGAACGGCGACGCCACGGCCAAGCTCGTCGAAATTCGATGGCCGTCCGGGACGGTTCAGACGTTTGAGAACGTCAAGGCACGAGCACCGCTGGTCGCGACGGAACCGGCGTCCGGTGCGGCCGCCGGGACCCGGCGATGATCACGCGCCGCACGCTGCTCGCTCTCCTTGCCTGCTCCGCGTCGCCCGCATTCGGGCAGGGCATTTCCACCCGAAGCGTGAAGCCGCAGCCCCGCGGCAAGCCGTCAGGCCGTCCTTTCAACGCCCGGTTCACCGATGTGGCAAAACAGGCCGGCTTGACCTCGCCGATCGTCTATGGCGGGGTCGACACCAAGAGCTACATCATCGAGGTCGTCGGCTGCGGCGCCGCATTCATCGATTACGACAACGACGGCTGGCAGGATCTCTTCATCCTCAACGGCACCCGCCTCGAGGGGGCGCCAGCGGGGACGACGAACCGGCTCTACAAGAACAACCGCGACGGCACGTTCACGGATGTCACGGACAAGGCTGGCCTGACGAAGTCCGGCTGGGCGTCGGCGGTCACCGTCGGCGACTTCGACAACGACGGCTTCGACGATCTGTTCATCACCTACTATGGACAGAACGTCCTGTATCGCAACAACGGCAACGGCACCTTCACCGACGTCACGGAAAAGGCCGGTCTTCGCCGGAGCGATGTGCGGTACGGCTCCGGCTGCACCTGGGTCGACTACGACCGCGACGGACGCCTGGACCTGTTCGTTGCGACCTACCTGAACACCACGCTCGAGAAACTGTCGAAGCCCGGCCAGAACGCGGACTGCCGCTGGAAGGGGGTCCCGGTGAACTGCGGTCCGCGCGGCCTGCCGCACGGATTCGTCAGGCTCTATCACAACAATGGCGACGGGACGTTCACCGACGTCAGTCAACAGAGCGGCGTCGCAAAGGCGTCCGGCTCCTATCCAATGACCGCGGTCGCCGCCGACTACGACAACGACGGCTGGCCGGACATCTATGTCGCGTGCGACTCCACCCCCAGCTGGCTGTTCCGCAACCAGCGCGATGGAACGTTCCGCGAAGAGGCGCTCGAACGCGGCATCGCCTTGAGCGAGGACGGGATGGAACAGGCAGGCATGGGCATCGGCGTCGGCGACTACGATCTCGACGGCAATCTCGACATCTTCAAGACCCACTTCTCCGACGACACGAACGTGCTCTATCGCAACGACGGCAAGGGGAACTTCGACGATGTCACGATTCGAGCCGGCATCGGAGTAGAAACCCGCTTCGTAGGCTGGGGAACCGGCATGGTCGACCTAGACAACGACGGGCACCCGGATCTGTTCCTGGTGACCGGGAGCGTCTATCCGGAGGTCGAGCGTCAGCTGCCCGCTTATCCGTTCAAGACGCCGCGCCTTGTGTTCCGGAACCTCGGTGAGGGTCGTTTCGAGGAGTTGATCGAGGAGGCCGGCGACGCGATCGCCTCGACCCACGCGAGCCGCGGCTGCGCCTTCGGCGATTTCGACAACGATGGTGACGTCGACGTTGTCATCGTCAACCTGAACGAACCGCCGTCGCTGCTCAGGAACGACGTGTCGGGACAGGGCCATTGGCTGAAGGTGCTGCTGGAAGGCGTGAAGTCGAACCGGAGCGCGATCGGCGCGCGGGTGGTCGCTCAGTACGGGGCCGTCAGCCAGGCCCAGGAAGTGACCGCGCAGTCCAGCTTCTACTCCGCAAACGATCGCCGGCTGCATTTCGGCCTGGGGCCAGCCGCATCCGCCGACCTGACCGTGCGCTGGCCAGGCGGCACGATTGAAAAGATCGGCGCGGTTCCAGCCGATCAACTCGTGGTGATTCGCGAGGGCGCGGGAATCCTGCACACGCAGAAATTCGGGAAGTGAAAGGCCGCACGCATCCTTCCGGCTACAGCCGGAAGCCACATCAATCTGGAGGGGTGGCTTCCGCCTTTAGGCGGAAGGCTGGAGCCGACCGACGAGATAAAATTAGGTCCCCCATGTCCGTTGGCATCAAGGACATTGCCCGCGCGCTGGGCATTTCCACGGGCACGGTGGACCGCGCCCTTCACGCCAAGCCCTTCGCGACGGCACGAACGGACTCATCGTGAAAAGCCGTACATCGACGACGCCGCGCAGCGCAACATTCCTGTCGTCTGCGTAGTGACCGATGCCCGGGCACCGGCCGTCTCGCATCGGTATCCGCTGCCCCTTACGCCTCCGGCGCTGTCGTCGGCGAGTTCCTGTCGCGCTGTCACCCCGGCGGCGGGAAGGCCGCATTCTTCACCCGCTGGCTGTCGACGCACGAACATGCGGAAAAGCTGCGCGGCTTCGAGTCCAGCCTGGACTCGTTCGGTGGATCGCTCCGGATCGGCCCGTTCATCGAGGGGCATGACGATGAGCGGGAGGGCTATCAGCAGGCACTGGGCGTCCTTCGCGCCCATCCCGATCTCGCGAGCATCGACGTCAGCGACGGTTAACTCGCCCCGGTGTTGCACGCGGCAGAACAGGAGGGCCGGCTGCCGCAGCTCACCGTGGTGACGACCGACCTGTTTCCCGAACTCGTCGAGCGTCGTGGCGGCGCGATCGCGGCCACCGTGTACCGCTGTATCAGTGTCTCAGGGAGGGGAAGCGGCCTCCCGAACGCATCCACGTGGTGCCGCACCTGGTGATGCGAAGCAACCTGGATCTGTTCCTCGAACGGCGGCCGGCCGATCTGGAACGCGCATAGTGAGGAGTGTCATGCGCAGATACGTGCTGTTCGTCGCGTTGTCGCTGGCGATCGGGATCATGGAGACGAACTCTTCGATGTCCACGACACCCGGAGAGCCGCAGAGCGCATCCGGCGTCTCGTCCTACTCGAACCCCGTGATGCAAGGCGACTTTCCGGATCCGTCGGTCATTCGCGTTGGCCGCGACTACTGGGCGACCGCCACGACCTCACAGTGGGCGCCGATCTTTCCACTCCTGCATTCCACCGATCTCGTGAACTGGGCACTGAAGGGCGCCGTCTTCCAGACGGCTCCATCGTGGTCGGCCGGCAGCTACTGGGCTCCGGAGATCAGCGCCGATGGCGGCCGCTTCTTTGTCTACTACACGGCACGGAAGAAGGGCGGGCCGTTGTGCGTAGCGGTCGCAGATGCCGGCAGACCGCAGGGACCCTACACGGATCGCGGTCCGCTCATCTGCCAGGAAGCCGGGTCGATCGACGCGGCACCGATTCGCGACGAGAACGGCCGCCGGTATCTCGTGTGGAAGGAAGACGGCAACAGCCGAAAGCAGCCGACGCTGCTCTGGGCGCAACCGCTTTCAGACGATGGGCTCGAGCTGGTTGGCGAGAAGAGCGAGGTCCTGCGGAACGAAGCGTCCTGGGAGGCACACCTTGTTGAAGCGCCATACCTGCTTCGCCGCGGCGACTGGTTCTATCTGTTCTATTCTGCCGACGCCTGCTGTGGCCGCCGCTGCAACTACAAGCTCGGCGTCGCACGCGCGCGCAAGCTTCTCGGACCGTGGGAGCGCTACACGGGAAACCCGATCCTCGCGGGCAACGAGCAATGGAAATGTCCCGGACACGGCAGCCTCGTCCAGGGTCAGGCCGGGCGCACGTTCCTCCTCTATCACGCGTACGAGGCCACGACGTTCGAGTTCGTCGGCCGTCAGGCGCTGCTCGACGAAGTCACGTGGAATACGGACGGCTGGCCTGCGATCAATGGGGGCAAGGGTCCGTCCGGCTCGGGGGCATCCCCCTCGACGGTCGCTCAGCGTCGGGCTCCTGGTGTGACCGAGGACGACTTCGACAAGGCGGGAATCGATCCGGGCTGGCAATGGCCTTGGGATCAAACGTCGGCGCCGTCAGTCGAAGCTGGCCGCGGCGGCTGGCTGCGGCTCACGACCGGAAGCGCATCGATGGCGATCGCGGCACGGCCGACGCGCGGCGCCGACTATGCGACCACGACGGTCGTCGACGTGGCGTCGATCGGATCAGGAGCGCGCGCCGGCCTCGCCGCGTTCGGGAATCGCGACAACGTCTTCGCTGTCACCGTCGAGCGGCCAGGGGGGAACGCGTCCGGCGGCGCATTGACAGTGGTTGTCTGGCGGACCCTGAAGGGCGAGCGCCGAACACTCGCGACCGTCCCGGCCCGACCGACGGAGCAGCTCTACCTGCGACTCGCCGCGAAGGATCGCACGCGGTTCGAGTTCGCAATCAGCCCGGATGGCCGGAATTGGAAGGCCGTGGGGGGTGGCGAAGGTGAGTATCTGCCGCCGTGGGATCTCGCCGTCCGGGTTGCCCTCATCGTGACCGGTCAAGCGGGATCATCCGCACGCTTCGGGACGTTCAGGCTGGAGGCACATCCGTGAGCGTCAGAACCTTGTACGCCATCCAGCGTGCCGCACTGGTCTTGAAGTGCCGGAAGCGAATGTCGATCTCGCCCTGAGTGTCGCGGAGGACTTGCGGGAAACACTCGTTGATGATCCGTGCCTGGTCTTCAGGGAAGAAGAACTCTGCGACGGGCGTGTGCGTCGCCTGCTCGAACGTGTCCAGTCCCACCATCTGCAGGCCGGCGCGATTGACAAAGAACGGCACGCCTTGGAGATCGCAAATCCCGATGAAGTCCGGGCTGTCTTCGAGAACCTTGAGCAATCTCTGGCGCTCGGCCTCAGCGTATTTCCGCGCGGACACGTCCCGCAAGATCCTCGAGGCCGCCAACACTGCTCCGGTTTCGTCGACGATTGGCGAGATCGTCAATGACACCCGGATCGCTGTGCCGTCGGCCCGAGCGCGTTCGGTTTCGAAGTGATCGATGCGGCGTCCGGCTTTCAACGTGGCGATGATCCACTCCTCCTCGTCGATCCGTTCCGGCGGAATCACGAGCGAGATGTGCTTGCCGATGGCGACCGCGGCCGGATACGGAAGGCATCCGCATCCTCCGGAAACGTGCCGACTACGAGCACCACGGGGCAGTTCTGTTTCATCCAGTAGTCAACCCAACTCTGTTTCTTGATCCTGAAGATCTCCGCATTGTCGCGTTTGCGGCGTTCTAGATGCGAATTGCCGGCCTTGAGTTGGAGGAAGATGCGCTTGCCGGTGCCTCGCCCTTCGTCATCAGTGAATTCGACCTCCATGTCCAAACCCTCGTCCTCGACGCCAGGGATCTCGAAGCACTTCTGATCAGCGCTAGTGATGCGCGCTGCTACCTCAAGCGCGAGCAGCTTTCCCTTGCGCCGTACGTCAAGCGTGATGCGTTCGTGCTCTTGGAGTAACCGCACGCGCTGGGAACGAGACCTGCTAGGTCGCGCCACGCGCGAAGTGCGCGCCGACGGAGTCACCGCGACGACGTACGTGTACAGTGCGACGTCTGGCCGGCTCGTGACGATGACGGATCCGAAAGAGCAGGTCACGACGTACAGCTACGCGCTCGATACCGCAGCGCTATCAACGGTGTATACAAACGCTGAGGTCGCCACGGCCAACGGTCAGCTACACGTACGATGCGCAGTACGGTCCCGTGGCAACGAGGACCGATGGAACGGGCGTCACCACGTACGCGTACCACCCCGTCGGGGGCCTGGGCGCCGGGCAGCTGGCGACTGTCGATGGCCCGCTTATCGACGACACGATCACCTACACCTGCGACCAGCTTGGCCGGGTAATAGTTCGAGCGATCAACAGCGTGGGTGTCACGTTGGCGTTCGATGCGCTCGGTCGAGTCACGAGCGAAGTCAATGTCCTGGGTACGTTCGGCTACACCTACGACGGCGTCAGCGGCCGAGTGGCCGGCGTAACGCACCCCAATCAACAGACAAGGATCTCAACGCTCTTGCCACAAACTGCTGAAGCGGGGCGGAGTTGCGTATTGCTGGTGAGCCTTGTAGGAATCAACCGGTACTCACCCATCATTCCGGCCTCTTCCACGCGTCGAATCACTCCTAATTCCTCAAGACATCTGTTCTGTTTGGACCGTGCCCGAACAAGGACGCCTTTGCCGCTGCGCCCCGCGGTGGTGGGCGCACCTGGTGGGCGCACTTGAAGTTCGCCCCTATGAACATTGCGCTGACTATCCACAAAAATCAGTTCGAAGAAATTTTCAAAACCTCACGTTCATGTCCGCGTTTATTGAGGATTATCGATTCTGGCGCCTGCCTATCTCCAGAAGTCGCTAAAAGTCTCAGCAAATCTCGCGATGTGTCGCGAGTGGTGCCTATTCCCGCCATGATCTCGTTGGCGTCTGACTCGAAGCGTTCCGGGTCGAGAACAAGACGACTCACAGGAAATCGTATGGTTTCCACCCCTGGCACGTCGAAGAGGACGTCGGGGCGACGACGGGCGGACCCTGTCCATCACCGCCGAAACGGGCATCTATCGCATCAGGCTGGACGCCGGCGGGTTCTGATGCGGCCATCTGGCCGAGGCGTTGCCGTATACTTCCGATGATCGGCTTCGCCAACCTGCGCGGATGCCTTCGCTTCCCGACGACATTATGAAAAACAGAGCCCACGTATTCAGCACCACGATCCTGCTGCTCGTCGCCGCTGCCGCGGCGCCGGCCCAGGAGAAGCCCCAGGGACCTCCGCCCGCGCAGGGCCGCGGCAACATGGGCAGGCCCATCGTGCTCGGCCCCGACGATGTCCGGGCGTTCCCCGACGCTCCCCCGGGCTTCAACACGCGGCGCGCCGGCGTCCCGGCCGGTCGCATCGAACCGTTCGAGTACGACTCGGGCGTCACCGGCACGCGGCGCAAAGCGAACGTCTATCTGCCACCTGGGTACTCGAGCGACAGGAAGTACCCCGTGCTCTACTTGCTGCACGGCATCGGCGGCGACGAGACGGAATGGATCCGCTTCGCGACGCCGGACGCCCTCTTCGACAACCTGATCGCCGACAAAGTCGCGGTGCCGATGATCGTCGTGATCCCCAACGGCCGCGCGCTCGCCGACGACAGCGCGACGGGCAACCAGTTCGCGCCGGAGAAGGTGGCCGGCTTCGCCAGGTTCGAGCAGGACCTGCTGGACAATCTGATTCCCGCGATCGAGAAGAAGTACGCGGCGCTCACCGACCGCGAGCACCGGGCCCTGGCCGGCCTCTCGATGGGCGGGGGGCAGACCCTCAACTTCGGGCTCGGGCACCTCGACACCTTCGCGTGGATCGGCGCGTTCTCCTCCGCGCCGAACACCAGGCCGCCCGCCGAGCTCGTGCCGGATCCGGCCGCGGCGAAGGCCAAGCTGAAGCTCCTCTACCTGTCCTGCGGCAACAAGGACGGGCTCATCAACATCTCTCAAGGCGTCCACGCCTACCTCAAGGAGCGCGACGTGCCGCACATCTGGAACGTCGACGACGAAGGCCACACGCCCAAGACCTGGGCCAGCAACCTCTATCACTTCGCGCAGCGGATTTTCCGCTGACGCCCGGCGCTCGCCGAAAACGAGTCGTCAGGCAGCGCGTGGCAAAGTCAGAAATCGACTGGCAGGAGGTTGCCCTTTTCTTGCCCTTTGGGCGCACCAAAGACCGGCAAACGCCAGCAAGCGCCGGCACAAAGCGAAGGGCAGAAATCGTCGGATTCTAGGAGTCATAGAGCGGGATCCGGCAACGTCCAGCACACGCGCGCAAAGGGCGACTAACGCTTCTTTTTCCGCCTGTTAACCGGAGGGTTCCTGGTTCGAGTCCAGGCTGAGGAGCCACGCCCATAAAGCCAATTCAATCAATAACTTGCGCGACACGATAAAAGGCGAATTCCCTAACTGACGTTCTTTCAGGGCTTTAGCTACCGTCAGGCCGCGCTGGACGATTTCAGAACCGCGTCACCAAGGGCCACCAAGCCAAGAGCGTTTCCTCACGTTCGCTTTCAGCAGTACAGACTCCGGCTCCAGCCTCACCATCAAGACGCCGGGTGCGGGAACGACCGCGACCGCAGACGCCACCAGCGAACCCAGACGCGTTCGGCGTTCTGAAGTCAGTGTCGAGGAATGCGCCTTTCGTTTGTCTTGGAAGTCGCAGGCACAATTGTACGAAGCGATAGCGACAATGTGAGCGGCTCGCGGTCGACGATCGGCCTGTTCGCCGCGATGTTCTCAGGCGAGAACTCGCGCGCGAGCGCCTCACGGTCGGTCAGCGACTGGTAGCGGGCGAGACCGCGAATGCGCCCGCCGATCGAGTAGTTGCCCTCGCGATGCCAGCGAACGAGCTGTTTCGCCTGCTTCTTGTAGATGTCGAGACGAGACATGCGCACACCCTCCCTACGTGGTTGCTGTAGGTGGGCCGTGCCCTTCCGGCGGGAGCCGATGCGCCTACGGACTGAGATGCGATACGAATACGCCCGGCCACTGCACCTCGTGGTCAGGCCCTCGTGCTGCGCAAGTCGCATCGTAAATCCGTCCAACGCTGTCGTCAATGTGCGTCCGTTGCAGGGCGCGAACGGGCGCAGCGAGTG
>Ga0184632_10001062_pt1 | contig 11126 bp, 19 predicted proteins | sample PLM31_50_b1_FD_133153 | JGI IMG/M metagenome (GOLD analysis project Ga0184632, IMG submission 133153) | Groundwater sediment microbial communities from an aquifer in East River, Colorado, USA - PLM3-1_50_b1 | ecosystem: Environmental > Terrestrial > Soil > Riparian zone | place: USA: East... | reverse complement strand
GAGCTCCGAAGGCCAACGCCTACGCTGAGCGCTGGGTCTCAACCGTGCGGGCCGAGTGCCTCGACTGGGTCATGGTGCTGGGAAGCCGGCACCTCGAACGGGTGCTTCGAACCTACGCCCGCCGCTACAACCAGCACAGGCCGCACCGGGGCCTCGCGCTCGACGTCCCTGAGCCTCAGGAACCATCGACTCCCACACGTGCACGAGATGTCCGGCGCCGAGACGTCCTCGGTGGGCTGATCCACGAGTATCAGGGGGTGGCAGCGTGAGGGATCACAATATTGGCGCCCCACAGCCTGCTCCGGTCGCATTATCGCAAGCTATCTGGGGCTTCCGCGAATTTCCGAAAGGACCGGTTTCGTGCTCAGAGCTGCCGAAACGCGCTGCGACCTGGGGGTGCCTTGTACGGGTGTTGTCCTCTGTCGCCGCCCTTGCCCAACGTGGCGCGGACGCCTCGCCTGCCCTCTAGGTCTCTCTTCTCCTTCGATCGTCGCTGGTCCAGCTTCTTGCGGCCGCTGTCGTGCTTCTGCTTAGCCACTAGGACCCCTATCTCCGGAGGGCAGAACCTTAGCACCACGAGATAGCGGCCCCCTCATACACGGAGTCGTCGGTGAGCCGGATGACCTTGAATCCATCCGCCTCCATCACGTAGAGCTCAAGATTGCCGTCCCCTATCCGACGTGAACACGATCCGGGACCCGTCGGGCGACCAGTCCGGGTTCCCATCAAATGCGTTGTTGTGGGGTAAGCCGGACCGTCTCGCCATCGCCCACCTCCATCACATAGATCTCAGGATTGCCGTCACGGTCCGAGGAGAAGACGATTCGGCCGCTTTCGAGGTCAGCGCCGCCAGCACCACAGGATGTAGCCACCAAGACCAGAACGGAGGCAGCCGCACCATTCATCAATGAACCGTGTTTTACACGCATACCTCCCCGGCTTCATTGGGTCGAGACGGATCCCAACCGCCAGCCAATCTGACGGCCAAGCCGGCGGAACTCAAGGCTCGCACGACCCTTTAGAACTTGAACAGCGGCGCGGTGATCGAGAACCGAAGACCAGAGCCAATCGTTGCGAGCAGCCCGAACATGGCGAGGCATGCACCGAGGAGAGCGACGTTTCGGAAGAAGCTCGCCGCCTGAGTCTGCCGCTGCCCCGGATCTTCGATGGTCCAGAATCTGTGGAAGTAGAGGGCAGCGGGGATGACGAACGCGCCGAGCATCAAGGCACCGAGGTCCGGCCAGATGCCAAGGGCCAGGAGGACCGATCCCGCCCCCAGCCATAGTGCCGACGGCCATCCCGCGAGATAGGGCAGGGGGAGCTTGGCCGAACGAGCGTACCCGATCATCATCGGCTGCTTTCGGTAGTGGCCCCATGCCGATCTGGCGAAGAATGTGTTCGCTTGTGCCGCGCAGACGCTACGTAACGCTCCAACTCCTTAGTCAGGTTCGCACACATCGAGTTGTCGCGGTGACGATGCGGTGACGGCGGGGTGACGATGCCTGCCTAGATTGAAGCCGGGACAAAGCAGAAGTTCCGGTAAGCGAAACGATGGCGTCGAAGGGAGGAATAGACGTGTTGCGGTCACGACGAATGACAACTCTGGTGTGTTCCCTGCTCCTTCTGGTCGGCCTGAGCACAGTACGGGCCAGTGCGGATGACTCCGAGCAGTCTGAATTGGCAGCTCTCCTTCAAGATGAGGGTCTCTCAGAGAATGGAGCACAAGCGCTTGTGAATGCGCTCGGAGGCACGCAGTCCATTACAACCTCCGACTACGACGCTTGCCCAGATGCCAACCCGAACAAGCCAGCGACCTACCCGAACATCGCATACAAGGGCTTTAAGAGAACGCCTTCCAGCGCCTCCATCCCGATCTATCTCGATGAATACGATCCATCCGGATCCGGTCCCTTCTCGGTAATGATCTTGGTCCACGGCGGCGGGTTCTGGCGGGGATGCAAGTACGAGCTGCAAGACGTTGCGTGGGAAGGTGCCGGTCGTGACCCCGGTACTGTTCTATACAAGAACTTCGTTGTTCTCAACATCGACTATCGCTTGGCCTGCGATCCCTTCGATCCCAACCTGCAGAGCTCGCCGATCCTACCCATGTGCGGCTGGCCTTACACAAGGATCGACCTAGGCACCGGGACCATCGGGGCGGCAACCCATGACGTCCAAGACGCCGTGAGGTGGGTCTCGACCGAATGGAGCACGCTGCCGGGCCGGCCTGCGTGGGACGGCCGGGTGGTTCTCCTGGGTGGGAGCGCTGGCGGCACCTTCGCCTATTCGGCTGTTGCTCCCTCTCCGAACGTGGGGGGAGCTGTCACGGTGAACGACCTGGCAGCCTGGTCCGGCGCGCTGCGCTTCGACCTGATGTCGAACGGCCACTATCCGTGTGAAGCTGGTCAGTCGAACGACCCGACGAATTGCTCTCAGAACGAGAACACGTACCTGGGGTGTAACCCCCTGGTCTATCCGGACCCGGTTTGTGTCTCGGCTGGCCGCTATACGGATGCGTCCCCCAATGCTTGGTACACGAACACGTCGCTGCCTCATGCGTTCTTCGGAAATGGGGGCGGCGGAACAGAGGGGCCAGAGCTGATCGCCCTTCAATCGGCGTTGGACTTTGAGTTCACGCTGCAGACTCAACTCTTGTGGCAAAATCACGTCCAATACCTGAAATGCATAGTGGATAAGCCGGTTCATGGCAGGGCGCTAAGGAACAACGTGTGTGACGATGGAGTTACGGGAACTGTCTGGTACAGAACGTCGAAGTGGTTGTACGGTATCCCGTCGTGAGAAGTGGCTCTCGGCGTTCGCGGTGGAAAGTAGTCGCGTGGAGCCTTCTGGCGTGCCTTACGTTCATAGAGACTGGGACCTCGGGCGCGCATGCAAGAGCGTCAACCACTGCAACCCTGCGGCTCGCGCCTTCCGTCGGCCCGCCCACCACTCGTCTGACGGTGAGGGGGATAGGATTCGACCCGAACGAGATCGTTGATGTTAGCTTCGACGGCGGGCTGCTGAGGCAGGTCAGGACCGACGAGCGAGGGCGATTCGGGACCAAGGCGAGGACCCCGGCTTCAGCGCTTCCGGGTCACCATACGGTTACGGCTGTCGGGGAATCCAGTGGCTCGTCTGCCCTGGCGACGTTCACGGTGCGCACCGACTGGACCAAGTTCCACTTCGACAGCTCGAGCACCGGCCTGAACCCATTTGAGAACCTGCTGTCCCCGTCCAATGTGGGGGCGCTCACTCCCAAGTGGCTCGCCAACGTGGGCAAGGTAACATCCTCTCCAGCGGTTTCGCGGGGAATTGCATACATCGGAGTGAACGGTAGCGGCCCTATCGACGCCAACCTTGTCGCTCTGGACACGAGCACTGGCACCGCCCTGTGGGAAGAAGTTACTCAGGGCCTCACAGCATTCAGTCCGACGGTTTGGCGGGACTTTGTCTACCTTGGAACGCTGTACGACCACACCCTTCGCGCCTTCGATGCGAGGACCGGCGCCCTCCGATGGCAATTCGTGGGGGCGGGAGCAATGGTCTCGCCCGTAGTTGCGGAGGGAAGGCTCTACGCGGCCGCTAATTCTGGCATCATCTACGCGCTCGATCCCACGACCGGGGTTCAGCAGTGGCAGGCTCAGACTGGCATCGGGATTCTCGCTACCTCGCCCACTGTCGCCGGGGGGATGCTATACATAGGATCGAGTGACCACAGTTTGTACGCCCTCGACGCCGCGACTGGGGCGTTGGTCTGGACAGCGAACATAGGCGAACAGACCTCCTCAACGCCGGCTGTCTCTGGCGGCGTCATCTACATCGGTTCTGATAACCACAACCTCTACGCTTTCGATGCTTTCACCGGGGCTCCTCGCTGGTCGGCGCCGACAGCATCCAATGTCGGATCCTCGCCGGCCGTCGCAAATGGTCTGGTCTATGTAGGTGCTGGCGAATACGTCTATGCGTTCGACGCCGCAGTAGGCAAATTGCGCTGGCGGGTAACTACCGGCGGTACGATTGCCTACGCGTCACCGATAGTCGCCAATGGCATTGTCTACCTCGGTTCAGGGGATGACGTGTTCTATGCCATGGATGCTATGTCCGGCGAGGTTCTGTGGACGTACACGACCGGCGGCCCGTTCAATGGTGCCGCCGCAGTAGTTGACGGAGTCCTATACGTCGGCTCGTTCGACGGGAACCTCTACGCCTTCGCTGCGCCGTATTAGATCCGAGTGGCCTCATTCCACAAGGTTACTGCTGCCCGGGCGCTGCCCCGGGCAGCCGTCCAGATCCCGACAGCCCAGGCCCAGGTCGTTCGTAAGGAGTTTGCGGTAGAGCGCGTATTGCACAAAGTGAGCCCTTCCGGGTGCTGGTGATCTTCGAGCGGACTTAGTGAGAGGGGACGGGTCGATGGTGAGGAGAGACGGGGCGCACTGGTTGGTCATAGCGCTTCAACTCGTTGCTGTCGCTCCGAGCCATGCGGGTTCTACCTAGGCAGAATCGAAGGGAACGTCACGAAGACTATTCTCGATGCGGTGTGGTTGGATCCACTCCGCGCTGCGTCAAATGCCTTGTACCCAGGCGCTCTGAGCGAGCCCCCAAGTGTCGTTGAGGGCACCAGCGGGGAATGAACGGGGAAACCTAAGAATCAGTCTTTCAAATGTTGTTTCGGAGACCCTAACAGAGGGTCAGCCTTCGATGCGTCGCTCTGTTGCGCCGGATGTTCCGGAGGACGAAGATTAGGTCCCCCCGTGTTCCGAGAAGAAGGAGGTACCAATCTGCGGTTTCGTGCCCCCGGGGTGAATCGAACACCCGACACACGGTTTAGGAAACCGATTGCAGCCGTCTACGCCGTCTGACGCAGTGGGTCACAGTGCCTCTGACCAGCGCCTTTGATCTATGCCGTCAACCTCGGTCGGAGAGGATGCGCTGGAGTAGATTCCCAAGAGATTCCCAAAGGCAGATTCCCAGCGAGTTTGTGACGTTCCGGCTCGAACCGCGATCTTCTCCGGCGGCTCTCAGCGAACGGCCCGACGTGATGCTCTACGCGGACCGGTCTGAGTCTCTCTAGAGGCCCTCGGGTACGAAATCGGCCCGGTCTCGCTGCCACGCTCCCGGGGGTTCGCCGGTTGCCCTGAGGACCAACTGTGGTGGCAGGCCCAGATGCGTCTCGTCCTGCGCCCCTCCGCGTGAGAACGGCCACAGACGCCCGGCCGTGTCAGTAGGGGCCTGGCCGTCGGGCATCTCCGAGCTGCGGACGAGTAATCCTGCCTCTCGGGCTTTAGCCAAGTGGCTGGGGACGGCATTCTCGATGAGGGATCGGTAGAGGCTGCCGAACCACGCCAACCAAACCGGGAAGCTCGGGAGCCCCATCCAGACGTTTCGGACCACTAGGCCGGGGTTGGTGACGGTGTCGGCCTCGTACGACACGTTTCCTCGGCTGTAACCGACGTTGCGACTGACGTCAGCGTGGGCAAAGAAAGCCGGGAGACGCTCAGCCAACACAGCGAACAACTCGACGGCATCTTCGCGCCAACCCGTGTCGAGGAAGGCCCGACGGTCGAAAGAGAGCCGGATGCTGCCAACCGGATGGGGGCCAGCGTGTTGAGCTCCAATGAGGTCATCTCCGAGGCCAGCCATGGAGCCTCCAAGGCAGGGTGGTTTGGCCTTCCAGAACAGCAACATCGCTTCGGCGTGCCAGGCGGCGATCCACCCCTCTCTGCCTGCCTCCTCAAGCCGCCCTTGCAGCGGCTCGAAGCCGCCGAACCTTCGCGGAAGCGCTTCGGGCATATAACTACGGAGCAAGTCAAAGAGCAGGGCCGCCAGGTCGGAGGCCACATCCTCACGACGCACGAACCATTCGAACTGAACGAGGTCTGTCTTTCGCGCCGGCTCTGGTTTGAACTTACGCTTTGGCCCGCGAGGCCATACGACAGCATCTTCTTGCGGATCGTAGACGACACCATCACTGCGCTGAGCAAGTTCTCGAGCGAACCGACGAGCGAGCTCGATGGCGGGTCCACCACTGCCCTCGACCGTCAGTTGGTAGGTCCATCGGATGCCCGTTGCAGCGGTGACGACTGCGCTAGGAAGATCTTCTTGGTCCACTCGAAGGGGACCATCGACATTGAAGGCGTAGTCGAAGCCGTCGTGTGTCTTCCGCTCTACGACGAGGCCGCCAGATGCGTCATCGCCCACGACCCTCGATCCGCTGAGCACGGCGGCGATCGCTCTGACCTCGTCCACATCGAGCGGAGCGGTCCCGAAGACTTGCAGGTCATAGCTCATGGCGGGAAGTAGTCTGCCAGCCATTCCCTAGGTCGCATAGCGTCGCAGCCACGCACGGTCCATCAGCGTCGCCGTTCGAGCACGGCCAGCACCAGGTGTGCCAGGAATCCCGCAGCGGCGTGGAGCGGAAGCGGAAGCCCAACCAGGGACGCTGCGACCTCCACCGCGACGACGGCAGCGGTCTTTCGCCCATTAGGGTCGCCTCAGGGGTCCCGAGACCCTCCTGAGTACAATCGAGCATCGGGTCACCCCGGGTCGTTCGCTAGAATCGGTCGCGGTAGGGTCGCCTCAGGGGTCCCGAGACCCTCCTGAGTACAATCGAGCATCGGGTCACCCCGGGTCGTTCGCTAGAATCGGTCGCGGTAGGGTCGCCTAGGCTGGCCGAGGGCGGCGGTCTCGAAACCCGCCATGGGGAGCGGCGTCCTCCACTTCCGCGACGGCCCTAACCCGCAAGGTGGAGAAGACGCACTAGTGCTGCCGGTTGCTCGGATACCAGAGGCCGCAACCCGGGGAGTTCCCGTGCCCCGCGTCTCCCCGCTCAGCCAACCGCGCCACAGCAAGCGCCAGATCCCGACCCGGCCGAGTGTCCGGCCGATGACCTTGTTTCGGAGCCGCCGGACCGCTCGCTCGGGATGACCTGAATGGACCGGGAAGTAGTGCAAGCACCCGTTTGGAAGCCCTTTCAATTGGGGCTATCGGGTCCGATCCCCGGGGGCGTTTCCTTTGCCAGTCGATGGACGCCCCCGGAATTCAAGACGTCCATCGTGAACCGGTCACCCCCAAGGATCTGCATTCGTACTCGGAAACCACCCTCTATCGGCTCGACGTCATCCACCCGGATTGAGTCAGCCTGCACTTCGCGAACCTCGGCGAGGAAGTCCCGCGATAACTGGACGGCCGACTCGGCCGTGAATGGACCGCGTCTGTGCTCCCGAGATGCCAATCTCGCGATCAGGTTTGCGATCCGCTCGACCATCAGTACCGCGGTCCCGCTCACCATTCCGATCAGGATTTCAAGGCCCGCGCCGCTAGCGCCCCACTCGGTGTGCTTCCACCGTTGTTCAAGGTGGAAGACCTCGGTCCCAAGCAAAGCCTCAAATTCCTCGACAAGCTCGTCTAGCGACAGTTTGCCAACCTCGACCGGATCGAACATCCAGGCCAACTCCAAGTCGTCGCCGAACGGATGACCCCAGTAGCCACGGAGCTGAACGGCCATCGGGAAACCGCTATAGCGACGGAACATCGATCCCTTACTCATGCCCACTCCCAGGTTCGGCGCCCACCGCCGTTCCAGCTATGAAAGGTCAGATTGTCGGTGACTCTGGCGGATCGTACGTCCGGTCATGGAACCCGCGCCACAAGCCAGAAGCCGGGCGGGTGGGGCTCCGCTGTCAGAGCGGGTTCTTTCCCGTAAGAACGAACCAGAGGCCAGCGAGCAGCCCAACAGCAGCCATCCCGAACAAGCCACCGAAAAACAAACCCGCAAAGTGAGGTGCCGGAGTTGATGACACCTGACGCTTGCAAGATCATGGAACCCAGTTTGGCACGGGCCTATGACACTTAGGACACGAAAGTCAGTCCAGAGATTCGGCTTCCGTACGGAAACGTTTTGCTCGCCTTTCCCATCACTCAGCCGAGCGTGTGCCGCAGCATGTCGATTACCTGCTCCCGGAGTAGTTCGTCGGCCTCAAGGTCCATCAGGACTTCGGCAAGGTCCAGGTGGCGCTCGTGGAACTGTCGGATAAGGTCGGCCCGGACGTCGGCGGGCGATGTTAGGACGCGGAGTAGCTCGGCCCGAGCACCAGGCGGTAGTCGCTTCAGCCGCCGCAGGGTTTCATCCGTGGGTTCTGTCATATGCCTCCGCTACTATGCATAGCATTCTTGGGGGTAAGGAGGGCCACATGACGAAAGCACATCTCGAACTCCCTAATGGGACCAAAGTCGAGATCGATGGCACGGCAGAGGACGTGGCTAAGCTCCTCGCGACCTTTGCCGGTTCGGCGGCGCCTTCTGCCGCTAGTAAGAAGCCTAGGAGGCGCCGAGCAGTCTCAACGAAGCCGGTAGGCTCCTCGCCCCGAAAGTCCTCGCAAACCGGACCACGCAACCATATCCGGGAGCTCATTACTGAGGACTACTTCAAGACTAAACGCAATCTTGGCGACGTTCAGAAGCGGCTCGAGGAGAAGGGCCATATCTACGCTCAGGAGAGCCTGAGTGGGCCGATGCTTCGGTTGACGCAGGCTGGTGAGCTTCGTCGGTTGAAGGACGGCGGCCGGGGACCTTGGCAATACGTGAACCGATAGGGTCGCATGCCCGCCAAGAAGAAGAAAGGATTCCTTGATTCCTTCCGCGACCTCGACGGTGGCGTAAAGGACGCGCTCGCTGACATCACGACGCCGCTTGATCTCGCATTGTCGGCGATGCTCATCGCCCATGACTTCGCCGATAAGGATGATGTCTCGGTCGAAGAGATCCGCGCTGGTCTCGAAGCGGCGGGAGTAGCACTCGGGAAGTCGTCGATAGCAGGAGCTCTCGGGCGGGCTGGGGACCGCATCAGCCGCAAGTGGGTTGATGTTGATGGCGACTGGAGGTTCCGGCTGATGACGAAAGGCCGACGTCAAGTGGAACCTCTCCTCGGGAAGGGCAGCGTTGGAGTTCTCTATGTGGCCGGAGATAAGCCTCGAACCGCACGCCGCGAACTGGGCGAGATCCTGGGCGGCCTGTCAGGAACCATTCGGATCTGCGATCCTTACTATGGAATTGCCACCCTTGACAGCTTGGAAATGGTCCCAAAAGCCTGCGACGTTCGATTCCTTAGTGCACAAATCAACGAAGATCAGGGAAGGTTCGCTCGCGCCTTGAAGACGTTCAAGAAGGAACATCCCAACACGCAGCTAAGGGTCTATCCGAGGCCAGCTGAGCTGCACGACCGTTACATTCTAAGCAGCTCTAAGCTCCTGCTTGTCGGCCACGGCTTGAAGGATCTTGGCGGTAAGGAAACCTTCATCATCACGATAGACCGGCCGCTCGCGCCGGACCTTCACAAGCAAGTCGAGGCGGCATTCGATGCTCGCTGGGCCATCGCTTCAATCACGTAGCAAGATAGGGACGACCATGGACAAGAACGAAAGCCCCCCTACTTGGCTTTGTTGCCGAATGGGGGGCTTCGTGTTTCCTTACTTACGTCGAGCCGCGGCGGGCTTGCTAGCGCCGAGCTGGCGCCTGGCGGCCAGCTGACTCCTCCGTTTGGACAACGCTTAGTACAATCGCGCCCCGAGCGGTCTTCGACGAGCATTGGGTCACCCGGGCGTTTCGATAGCATAGACCGCGGTAGGGTCGCCTAGGCTGGCCGAGGGCGGCGGTCTCGAAACCCGCCATGGGGAGCGGCGTCCTCCATTTCCGCGACGGCCCTAACCCGCAAGGTGGAGAAGACGCGGATCCGACCGGGAGCAAGCTTTCCGAGCTGTAGAGGTGAGGACCGTCTTGGAACCAGCAGACGCCCCGCGACCGATTCTATCGAACGCCCCCGGCGATCAGGTAGCTCGTCTCTCCTCAACACGTCGCGCTGCCAGTCAGCCGATCGGGGTAGGGGGTGTAGCCGACCGATCTGTCGGGCGCGCGTGGCGGGCATGGCCGGTGCCTCCGAGGTAAGCAGGTAGATTCGGACTGGCGTGCTCAAGGTGCAGGCCCCAAGGCCGGCGATGGCATGGATATGTGGCCTCCTCCTTCTGGTTGCATGCGGCGGCCGGAGAAGCGAAGGAAGCTGCGCCATGCCCTCTCTCAGCGTATTTCCGGAGGAAGTGGGCGCTGGCGGTGCCGTGACTATCAGCTGGCAAGGACTCCTGATGTGCGAAGGCGAACCGGCCATCGAGGGAGGCCTTGCACAAGTCTCGCTCGCCGAGTGGAACGGGACCCCTATCCCTGAGCCCTATACACCGCCGACCGTGGTGGCCGCGAATTGGGCGCAGATCCCGTTGATCGGCCAGACCCCGCTTGGATCTGTGGTTGCCGTCGTTCCCGGCGACCTTCCGCCCGGACAGTACTACGTGTTCGTTAATGGGGTGGACTTGATCATGAGTCCTCCGTTTACCGTGAACGGGTAGGGCAAATTCTTCGCGAAGATCGCCGGACGGTTTGGATCGGAGTTGCAATCCAGGCGGCCCTCTAGATCGGACTGCTTAATACCCGCCTGGAATGCTTGGTCTGCGGCCGGAAGATCCCCCACGGCGAGCCGTACTCCTCCGTGGACTACCACATCGAACGGACTGAGGAGGGCGGCTACATCACCGTCGAGCGCGCCGAGTCGCTCCTCACAACCTGCATCGACTGCGCGCCCGGGCGGGAGGCCGTCGCCGAGGCGCTTCGGGCCGCCGGCCTTCCCATCCCGCCCTCGAGCGACGAGCCTTGAGGGCTTCTCGTCGAGCCCTTCTAGCGTTTCGCCGAAGACCGTTAGATCCCTGGTGAAGACCAGAGCCAGTGTCGGCCATTCGATGCCTCACCCTGTGCGCGGACCTCGGCGATCTTGGCGAACCTAACCTCCGCGGTAGGGCCCTACTTGGCCGGATCCATTTCCACCAGGAGCGAGGCCACTGACGCACAGCCCTCTGAGCTGCCTAAGCAGCAGTGCCAAGATGGCCCTGCCACTTTGGCTCTTGGGTCAGGCTCCCGCCGCCCTCGGCCAGCCTAGGCGACCCTACCGCGGTCCATCCTATCGAACGGCCCGGGTGACCCGATGCTCGACGAAGACCGCTCTGTGTCTCGGCGGCGGGCCGTTTGACGCCGCATGACGGTCATTCAGCAACCACAACTCGGGACGAGTGGGCTTCTAGCCAGCCTCG
>Ga0184632_10001061_pt1 | contig 11132 bp, 12 predicted proteins | sample PLM31_50_b1_FD_133153 | JGI IMG/M metagenome (GOLD analysis project Ga0184632, IMG submission 133153) | Groundwater sediment microbial communities from an aquifer in East River, Colorado, USA - PLM3-1_50_b1 | ecosystem: Environmental > Terrestrial > Soil > Riparian zone | place: USA: East... | reverse complement strand
ATGGACCAGATCGCGGACCTCGCGGCAGATGGCCTGCTGCCAATCGGGCAAGGCATCGATGTAGGCGTCAACGCGTGGGTCGGCTGTGTATGCCACGGTAGATCCACTGTAGCTTGATGACTGTCCTCGGCAGTGTCTCAGTCTGATCCGCTAGCGCCGTTCAACGCAAGGCCTCTACCCTTGTGAGTTCGGGCCGTCGCGGAAGGGGAGGCCGGCTCTCCATAGGAGGTTTCGAGACCGCCGCCCTCGGCCAGACTAGGCGACCCTACCGCGACCGATTCTACTGGGCGGTAGCTGCTGCTCGAAGACCGCTCCGGGGGCAAAGGGGCGGCTCTCGGGAGTCCTCGTACGAAGCTCCGTTGACCGGGGAGCGGTACACTGCGAGGTCGAGCAAGGAGGTCCCGCATGTCTCGCGACGCGCCCTCACCACCATCTCCTCTCCGCCCACGACCCTTTCGGGAACCCCGATCGATGCTCACCCGCCCGGCGCTCGCCGCGGCCGTCGTCGGGTCAATGGTCTTTGCCCCTGCCACTCGAGCCGACGCTGATGCCCGGTGGCGACAGACGGCCGGCCCGAGCGCGGGCTACGTCAACGCCCTCGCCATCGATCCGACCGCGCCTCTGACCGTGTATCGGGCGGGGCTGGAAGACGGCGTGTACAAGAGCACGAACGGAGGTCTGCGCTGGAACCCGGCGAACACCGGCCTCCCTGACGATCACCAGGTTGGTCCCCTGGCCATCGACCCGTCGTCGCCGAGCATCATCTATGCGGGGACCGTCGAGGACGGAGTGTTCAAGTCGACCGATGGAGGTATGACCTGGGTTGCCGCGAACAGCGGCCTCGCGTCGCCCGTCACCGAGCTGGCCGTAGACCCGACAACGACCACGACGATCTACGCCGGTACGGTCCTCGGCGTGTACAGGTCATCGGACGGAGGTGCCACCTGGACCCCGGCGAACCAGGGCCTGCCCGTCGGCACCATCACCTCGCTGGCGATCGATCCGGTCTCCTCGTCCACCCTCTACGCGGCGCGAGACGACCCGGTCATGGGTGGCGACGACGGGATCTACAAGTCGGTCGACGGGGGCGCGACCTGGGCGGAGCTCGACACCGGGATCGCTCGCGGGCTCACCTCGTTGGCCATCGATCTTTCCACGCCCACCACCGTTTACGCCGGGGACTACGAGGATGGCGTGTTCAAGACCATCGACGGTGGGCTGCACTGGATAGCGATGAACGACGGCCTGCCGGGCTCGCCCGACATTCGGTCCCTGGCCGTCAGCGCCTCCACCCCGAACACCCTCTACGTTGGTCTGAACGCGGTGGGAGCCGTTTTCAAGAGCACCGACGGGGCCAACAGCTGGAACCCCGCCTACTGGGGGGTCACGGACACCTCAGTCCACGCGTTAGCCATCGATCCGGGAACGGCCACCACTGTGTATGCGGGGAGCCCGGCAGGCGGGGTGTTCAGGACCATCAATGGAGGCGCTCGGTGGCGGGCCGCCAACACCGGGCTTGCGAACACGAACGCCTATGCGTTGGCCGTGGATCCCTCCTCGCCATCGACCGTGTACGCCGGGACCGAGGCCGGGGTGCAGAAGACGACGAACGGAGGCGTCGGATGGACACCGATCCGCCAGGGGCTGCCGGTGGGGGTCTCCGTCTCCTCCCTGGCGCTGGATCCGTCCTCGCCCGCGACCGTCTACGCCGGCACGGCCTACGACGGCGTCTTCAAGAGCGTTGACGGGGGCCAGACCTGGCAGCCGTCGGGCGATGGACTCCCGGTTGTGATCATCTACGCGCTTGCCATCGACCCCTCGAACCCGACCACGCTGTACGCGGGGACCTCTTACCGCGTGTACAAGTCCGTTGACGGCGGTGACCACTGGTTCAAGGCGAGCATCGGCATGGGGCAGGACCTCGACGAGTGGGCGCTCTCGCTCGCCGTCGATCCCCACCACCCGCGCGTCCTCTACGTGGGAACGGGCTGCGATTCCTTCGAGTGCTCCCACGCCGGGGTGTACAAGTCGGTCAACGGGGCCGACAGGTGGGAGAAGAGCCTGGACTTCGAGGTGTTCGACGACGACGAGTACACGGCTCTCGCCATCGACCCCTCCAACACGGCGATCGTCTACGCGGGCAATCGCGGCAACGGTGTGTTCAAGACCACTGACGGAGGCACGAGCTGGGTCCAGGTCAACGCCGGTTTGACGCAGCCCTACGTCCTGGCTCTGGCGATGGATTCGACCGACCCTCTGACCGTGTATGCGGGGACGGAGAACGGCGGCATTTTCCGGACCGTCGACGGAGGCAACCGATGGGCACCCTTCAACGCGGGCCTCTCCAATCTCTGGGTCACGGCCTTGGCGTCGACGTCGGCGTTCCCCTTCACGGTGTACGCCGGGACCTACGGCGACGGGGTGTTCAGGCTTGTCCAGACCGGTTGACGTGAGCACCATCCGGAATGACGAAGAGATCTACGAGGTCATTCGCACAGACCCTGTCCCTTCCTAGGCTCGAAGCTGGGCTGCCTACCAAGGAGCGGTTTGGAAGGGAGGCGGTCATGCGTCTGATCAGGGAGAGAACTTCACTCGCGCTGGTGGCCATCCTGGTGGTCGGGGGGCATGGCGCCCTCTGGGATAGACCCCACGCCGTGGCCTTGGAACGCTCCTCTTCGCTCAAGGGCGACTCGTAGGTTACCGGATCCGACCAGGCCTTCGCGCACTTCGGTAACTCGGTTGAGACGGCCGGGGACGTAAACGGGGACGGTTACGCCGACGTGATCGTGGGGGCATACCTCTACGACCACGCCCTGCCCGACGAGGGCGTCGCCTTCGTCTACCGGGGTCGTGCCTGGGGCTGAGCCCGCTCGATCAGACGCCGGTACTGGCATTTCTCGCTTGACGGGTCGCACCGTGGCGGCACAGTATGTTGTCCGAGCCCAGCACGAACCCAGGGAGTGTTTCATGCGTTTCGTCCCGCGTCACCTCATCGTGGCCATTGCCCTACCCGCCTCGCTCACATGGCCCGCGGCAAAGCAAGCTGTCGCGACCAGTGGCTGGGTCTCTTTCGGTCCCGAAGGCGGCAAAGTGCTGGCCCTGGCCGTTGACCCGGCAATGCCGTCCACGATCTACGCGGGCACTGGCGGCGGGAACGTCTTCAAATCAACGGACTCGGGTGCCACCTGGACCCGTACTGGGCTGATCGCTCCTGAGGTGCATGCCATCGCCATCGATCCAATCACCCCGACCACGCTCTACGCTGGCGTGGGCTCCTTGGACTACACCGGAGGGGTGTACAAGAGCACCGATGGCGGGGTCACGTGGCTCTCTTCGAGCCACGGGATGGCCGCGCAGATGGTGGACGGACTGGTCGTCGACCCCTCGAACCCGAACATCCTCTATTCGGGCGACCTCTACGGCGGCGGGGCTTGGAAGAGCACAAACGGAGGCTCCAATTGGGTAGCCATCAACGACGGCCTGACCAACAAGTCCGTGACCGACATGGTCATAGACCCGGTGTCGCCCGCGACGGTCTACGCCGGTACCGGCCAAGGCGTGTTCAAGAGCACCGACAGTGGCGCCACGTGGGTGTCGGTCCACACAGGGTTCACCGGCAGCGTCAACAATCTGGCGATCGATCCGTCGAACCCCCAAGTCCTATACGCGGGTTCGACCTCACGCGCCTACAAGACGATCGACGCCGGTGCCAGCTGGCACCGGTCGGGGCTTGAGAACAGGTACGTCATGGGCCTGTCCGTCGACCCCGCCAATTCACAGACGGTATACGCAGGGACGATCTCAGGGGTGGCGAAGTCGGCCGACGCGGGAGCCACCTGGTCGATCTCCAACGGCTCGCTGTTCAACTACCCGGACTTCCCCGTCCTGGCCACGGAGTCAGCGACCGCGTTCGCCGGCACCGAGGCGGCCGGAGTGTACCGGACCTTGGATGGGGGAGCCTCGTGGGGCGAGGCGAACGACGGACTGGCTGCCACATGGGCCACGTCCGTCGCCATCGACCTCTCCACTCCCGGAACCGTCTACGCGGGAACGTGGGGTTCGGGTGGATTCAAGACGACCGATGGCGGACTCACCTGGTCGAAGCTTCGCGGCGGGCTGCCGGAGGGGGTCCTGGCCCTATCCGTCGATCCGCTCGCGCCCGAAACGGTGTACGCGGGGAGCGAGGAAGACGGCGTGTACAAGACGACCGATGGCGGGGCCCATTGGGTGCATACAGGCCCCGACGGCTTCGGTGTTTACTCCGTTGCCTCTGATCCCCTCAACCCGGAGACCGTTTGGCTGGGAGCGCTCAGCGTGACCCGCAAGAGCGTCGACGGTGCTCGCCATTGGGGACCTGGTGGGTTGTCCTATGCCTTCGCCAGCTTTCTGGACTTCGAGATCGACCCCACGGACTCGAACACGGTTTTCGCATGCAGCGGCAGCTACCTGGGCGTGTCTAAGACGACGAACGGCGGGGGTACCTGGAAGACCCTTAGAAACGGCTTCGGGGGAACCACCACTTGCTTCGATCTGGCCATCGCCCCCTCCGATCATTTGGTCGTCTACGACGGAACGCAGCTCGGCTTCTTCAAAACGACCGACGGGGGCGCGCATTGGTCGAAGTTGAACAACCTCTACGTCACCGCAGTCGTGGTGGATCCTACGGATCCCGACACCGCCTGGGCCGCCATTTACCCGGGCGTGTCCAAGACGACCGACGGGGGGTTCACCTGGGAGCCGATGAACGACGGGCTGGGCAACTTCCACGTCACGTCTCTGGCCCTTGCGCCCGACAGGTCGAGGCTTTACGCGGCAACGTCGGGGGGAGGGGTGTTCTCCTTCGACCAGCCCTGACAGCCGCTGTGGACATTGTCATCCAAGACAGAATCTCCTTCGACGAGGAAGGAACGACGCCACCAGGTCACGGCGGTCCTTCGACGTTGATCGTCGCGGGACCACTTCCTAGCCTAAACGCGATCGAGCGTGACACTTCTCCGCTGGGGTTTCCCTCTCGGTGCATCAGTCCCTTGGGGAGATGAATGAAATCGTCCGGTCCTGCGATTACGGACCGAGTACCACCCGGCCCGTACTCGATTCGTTTCAACCCGCTCACGACGTACGCATACGTGTCGTGATCGCCATGATGATGCCAGGCCGACATCGCGCCAGGCTCCGTAGTCACGATGCCGACCCACACGTCGTCGGTGGAAAAGGCCTGCTCGCGAAGAACGCCGGCGGTTTGTAAAGCGGCCGACCACAGCCTCTGTTGAGCCCGCACGACCCTGGGCTCGAGGTGCTCCTTCATCCGGCCCCCTTTCATCGACGCGCCAAGTTGCCCCCAAGTTGAGGGTATAGCCGTCAGCCAACAGTGGCGAGCGGCTTCGGACCGGGAACTTCTCCCCGATGATCGACAGCACCGACGGGGCGAGCGCCGCGAAAAAGGGAGGGCGCCGCCCTCGAGTGCACCTGCGCCTTCGTTTTGCGTAATCGTCCCCCCTTAGCCTGCCCGGCGCGGAAGATCCCTCACCAGCCCAACCCCCACGATCGCCCAGGCCGCGAACACGAACCAGTACCCAACGACGGCGGCGGGATGGAGCCAGCCGAGGCCGAATGTCGTGCCTATGACCTGCGCGGCCACCACGACTATCGCTGTCGGGAACACCAGCCCCCACCACGTTGGCGAGTAGCGCCGCGACTCAGGGTCTCGCACCAGGCGCCAGGCCTGCAGCGTGATCCACAGCGGCGCGAGTAAGGCGGATATCGCGAGACCGCCCAGTGCCACGGGCTCGTACACGAGTCGGAGCCACGACGCCGAAACGAAGGTCTGAGATGCGGATGAGAGCCTGGCGGCGACCAGTCCTATTAGGCTTGGCACGGCCATCAGGGTCCAGTAGTCGGGTGTCAGATCGGCTGGAACGATTGGCAGGCGACGGAAGTGACGGACGATCGCAGGCACCACCGCTAGGTACGAGGGGATGCCGATCAGCCAGAGCGCGACCGCCGCCGCTATGCAGAGTTCAGACCGAGCTTTCAGCCCCAACGAGGCCGCCAGCAAGGCGAGTGCTCCGATGGCGACCGACGGGAGTTGCCAGTTCCCCGTCACCGCCTCCGGCCGGCCGGTGTGATGCTGGACCATCCGAAGTCCGGGGACGGCGAGCGCCGCGCAGCCCACGACTCCTACGGCCAGCGCGCCGACAGGGGACACCGTGTGCCCGTCGAGCGCGAACCGTGCCCCGACCACGGCGAGTGCCGCGACGAAGGTGTACGGCGCGAAAGCGGTTTTCGGGTTCCGCGCGTCTTCGCGGAGCCGGTCGCGGTGCTGGAAGACTCGCAAGAACGCGAGGATGCAGAACAGAGCGAGTGTACCGGCCGCCATCACGAATAGAGCGACCGACAAGCCGTTCATACCCAGCAGCAGCGCTCCAGTCGAGAGCGACCCCGTGCCCATTACCATCGCCGGGTAGATCGGATGAAACTCGGATGGGCGCAGCCCCGCCAGACGCATCCTCGCGCGACCTGCGATTGGCTGGCCTTCGCGGGTCGCGAACGCTGGCACGTTCGGAGTCTAACCTCGCCGCACTAGCAGGAACTCATTCGAACCCCAACGATGGCTGGGCCGTATTCCCTGATGGCAGTCGACCAGGAGTATCGGGGTGGCGGCGCGAAGGAACTCGATCAGTCCACTTACGGTCGTGGTGGCCGCGGTAGCGCTCAGCAGCGGAATCGGGACCGGAAATGCGTCCACCGCGGCTACACCTCCTGGACGAACGGAGGCTGGCATGGCCTACGACGCCGCCAGGCGTCAGGTGGTGCTGTTCGGGGGCCTCGATGTATCACAGTTCCCGCTGGGTGACACATGGACCTGGGACGGGGCCGCGTGGACCGAGAGACACCCATCGGACGCGCCATCACCCCGATATGGGGCGCACATAGCCTACGACGCCGCCAGGCGTGAAGTGGTGCTTTTCGGAGGATCCTCAGGCGGGGACGAAACATGGGCCTGGAACGGGAGCAACTGGACTAAGAGGACTCCCCCGGTCTCCCCCGAGCCGCTCATCGATGCCGCGATGGCCTACGACGCCGCCCGTCGAGAGGTCGTGCTCTTCGGTGACTCGGATACCGGTATCCCGGGCGATACATGGATCTGGAACGGAGTGACCTGGGAGGACCGAAGTCCGGACCTCTCTCCGGCCCTCCGGTACGGCCCCGACCTCGCATACGACGTCGCCAGGCAGCAGGTCGTGTTGTTCGGCAGCAACCTCGAAATCGAGGAGACCTGGGTTTGGGACGGAGCCAACTGGACTCAACTACACCCCTCATCCTCTCCCCCTGGTCAGGATGACCCCACGATGTCCTATGACCTCGCGCGCCAACGTGTCGTGCTCTTTGGCGGATGCTGCCCCTCGGATGACACGTGGCTGTGGGACGGGACGTCTTGGATCCGCCGAGTGCCATCGAACTCACCACCCGGCCGCTTCGGACACACGATGGCCTACGATGCGGCCCGACGCGTGACCGTTCTGTTCGGAGGCACCGCGGGACTCTTCGAGGTGTTCGACGACACCTGGATTCTCAGGAACGGATCCTGGCAACAAGTGGGCTGATCAGTCCGGCGCTCACGCGGAAAGGCTGAACGGTGGATACCGGTCCGTCACCAGCGTGAATGCGTACCCGGTGACCCGGTTGCCCCACCGGATCACGCCCTCCACGAAGTCGAACATCCCCCGCGGATAGCGGCCGGTGAAAAGGATGGCGAACCAGGCAACGATCACCACAACGATCGAGGCGATCACCAGGAATAGGAGGACTACGTAATGGGGGATCGCCAGAAGCCACTTCACCAGGGGGAGCCACCTGTTGAGGTCTTGCCGGGCGTCGGGGTACGTGTATGTCAGATGAACGGACTGCTCCTCGTCGGTGGACGGATAGCGGTCGTCCATTAGCGCCAGATACACGCCAACGCGGGTGGTGAACCGCTGGAGCTCCAGGTTCCAGTCGAACCACCACCTCGGGTACTTCTGCCGGAACACGATCAGTAGCAACGGAGCTGCGAACAACAGGCCGCCGGCGCTGGCCAAGGCGAACGATCTCTGTCCGGAACTCCATTCCCAGTTTGTCCCCGATACGACCGCCAGCACGATGAGAATGGGTACGGCCACGACGAGTCGGAAAAACGTCGTCAGCCGGTTGAGGGGGCGGTCTGGATAATCCACCGAGAACCGAACCGGATACACTGCCTGCTCCATCTCTCCCTCCTTCGCCTGCGATCGAAGGGATTGCACTCCATTAGACGCAGCCGCGCAAGCTGATTGGGAGACGCGGTGATGGCGACAAGGCCGAACAGGTGGACCAGGGCGAACGTCCTGCATGTGGCCGAGTTCTTCCGCCAGGGCCGCAATCCGGCTGCGCGCGTGTACGAGAGCATCGGCTCTGACTTCTTCCTTGCTCCGGCTCCGGGTTGGCTGAACCTGGGGCTCTGGGAGGGTCCCGGCTCGGAGTCAGAGGCCGAGGCCGCCTGCCGGCGCTTGGTGGAGACCGTGGCGGCCGCCCTGCCGAAGGGCGGTGCGATCCTCGACGTGGGGAACGGACTCGGTACGCAGGATCCGGTGATATCGGCGGTGGCCCGCCCGCAGGCGCTGGTCGCGCTAAACATCACCGAATGGCAGCTTCGCGCCGGGCGGGCGAGGCTCCAGGCGGCGAACGCGGCACCGGTGGTCGGGGATGCCTGCCGTCTCCCCATCGGTGGCGGGAGCCTCGACGGAGTGATCAGCGTGGAGGCAGCCTTCCACTTCGCCTCCCGGCGGGCCTTCTTCGAGGAGTGCGTCCGGGTGCTCCGACCCGGCGGCGTGCTCACCATGTCCGACATCGCGGCCGAACGGTTGCCTCGAGGGCCTCTGGAGGCGATTGCCGGGGTGACCCAGCTCCGGTTGTGGGGGATGAACCGCAGGGCGGCGATGACCGCCGCGGAGATCGCCCAGACGGCCAGGGCCGCCGGCCTCATCGAGGTGGAGGTCTCGGCGTGTGGCGACCGGGTGATCGAGCCAGCTTTGCGACTGACTAGGGAGCGGCTGCGAAATGACACTCGCGCTCCGTTCGGCCACCGCACGGCGGCGCGAGTGATGCTGGCTCAGGTCGAGCTGCTGTGGCGGCGAGGGATGATCGAGTACCTCTTGATCCGGGCCGAGAGACCCTGAGATGGCCGCTCAGCCACGCTTCCTGGCGCGGGAGCCGGCTCCACCGCCACCAAGGGCAACTGCCACCCCGAGGAAGAACCCGAAGTCATACCAGTTCCCGTTGTTCGCTACCTCGTACACGCTCACGTTGTCCGTGAACAGGGAGATCACGAACGTGATGGGGAAGATGACGCCGTGCCAAAGACCCAACCAGAAGCCGGCCGGACTCTGGCCCGTTCCCCCGGCGGTGTTCTGGCCAGGCGCACACGAGGACAGGAGTAGCACGGTCCCGAGCAGCGCCACGACAGCAACGTAAGCGCGCAGATCTCGGACGCAGTTCACTGTGTCGGGGTGCTCGGCCATCTCCACCGCTCGCGAGTCTAGCCGCAGGCGATCCGGCCCGAAGGCTTCGTCAACCCAGGCTTACGACGATCACGCCCCTCATCACACGCGGTCCGTGGACCCTGCAGGAGAACAGATACCGGCCGGCGGCCTCCGGTGCGTCGATGTAGCCCACGTCTCCACCGAGCAATTTTCCCGTGTCGAACGACCCGTCCTTCGCTGTCAGGGAGTGCTCGCGGAAGCCGTCCTCATTGATCACCGCGATCGTGGTCCCAGGCGCGACCTTGAGCTTCGATGGATGATATGAGGACCCGAATATCAGCACGATCGTCGCGTCCGGGGAGACCGCCGGGCCGGCCGCCGCAGATGCGGGTGCTCCGAGGAGGACGGCGAGTCCTACACCCAGCGTGAGCGAGCGAAGACGAGGCATGACCACCTCCTGTTCAAAAGACCGATCCCTCTCTGATGGACTACGCAGGGCGTCGCGAATCAGATTGGTTGCCCGGAGACGTGCCGGACCAGTGGACGCGTTCAGTTCCGGGGAAGCCCCTACAAGTAGCGAGCGGTCGCCATGGCCGTGACGACGAGGAGCAGCAGCACCAGGTCGATCTTCCCGAATCGCTCGACATCCCGGAGGAGCTGATCGATCCGGGCTTGCTGCTCGGCCGACGGCGGACCGCCCGACGCCGCGACCTCGTTCCCAGCGTCGACCAGGCGCTCCACGTTACGCCCGACGCCGATCGAGCCGACTAACGCCGAGATCGTAGCCAGCACCCCGCCGATGGTCAGGACGAGCCCGAACCTCGTGCTCACCCAGTCGCCGAGCGAGTCGTACAGGGTCATGTTCTTCACCCACAGCACCCACCCAGCCAGGACGGTGATACCACCGAGGCCCGTGATGACCTTGGCGACCTTGCGCTTCTTGACCACGGCATTCAGCAGGGGGCCGGCGGCCGGGCCGACCTCGGCGGCGGACGGCCCGATGAACGCGACGAACAAGAACGCCGCGCCGACCCAAAGGACTCCCGCCAGGATGTGGAGGAGTCGGAAGACGACCATGAACTCCGCTGTTGCGATCATCGGCCCCCATCCTGTGCACGCGATGGCCGAAAGATACCTGATCACGCCGGTGCGGGCCGGATGAATGTACGGTTACGGCACATGATCCTCGGCTTGGGAGGAGTGATCGGTGCCAGCGTTCACGGGGTCGACGTTCGGCAAGTACATTCGGAAGTGGCTGATCGGCACAGCCGTATTCGAGCTTCTCCTGGCGGCCATGTTCCTTGTCATCGGCGCCCTCGTGCCGGTCGTGCGCGTTGCGTTCGTCGCGACCGGTGCATTCCTTGTTCTCGTTGGGATCGGGCTCATCTGGTTCGGTGTCCGGTCGGGCGCAAAGGCAGCAGAGGTCGACCGTATCGAAGCGACCGGGATCCCGGGCCAGGCGACGGTGGTGGGTCTCACACAGACTGGGCTCTTCGTGAACGAGAACCCGCAGGTAGGCATCGACCTGACTGTCTCGGTGCCCGGGCGTGCTCCCTTCCCGGCGCACGTGCAACAGATCGTGCCCTTGATCCTTTTGGGGCGGCTGGTCAACGGGGCGATCCTTCCGGTAAAGGT
>Ga0184632_10001059_pt1 | contig 11137 bp, 4 predicted proteins | sample PLM31_50_b1_FD_133153 | JGI IMG/M metagenome (GOLD analysis project Ga0184632, IMG submission 133153) | Groundwater sediment microbial communities from an aquifer in East River, Colorado, USA - PLM3-1_50_b1 | ecosystem: Environmental > Terrestrial > Soil > Riparian zone | place: USA: East River... | reverse complement strand
GCGTGGATGACGTCGTACTCCCTCCCGTCGAGCGCGGCCCCGAGCGCGCGGAAGAACCCGCGCAGCGTGTCGTCGCCGGCGAAGACGGCGATCTGGGCAGGCGCCTCGAGCTGCGGCCGGAAGTACGTGCAGATCGCGAGATCGCGCTCGTCCATGAGTGGAAGGCAGTGCTCGTTGTACTGCCCGTTCGTCTCTCCGAGCACGATGATCAGGTGCAGCACGCGGAGGCGCCGAGAGGCCGAGGCTCCCTCGGTTACGTCAGATCCGCTCGACACATCGCTCGCCATCGTCTCCCGTCACTCCCATTCGCATCACGCGTCGTCGCGCGTCGTCGCGCTTCCCTGTATCAGGTTGCGAGCGCGAGGTGCCTCCGTCAACTCCCGTGCCCGGCCCAACCCAAGCAGCTCTGCGAGCTCGCCGGCGATCCGAGCGGGCGGCATCGTAGCCGTGTCGAAGCGGAGAACGCGCGTGCGGCCGTAACTCTCGACCAGCTCGAATACCCGGCCGTACGCCTCGCGGTGTCGCCCGAGGAGCTCGAGCCCCTGGTGAGACGGGACGCCTTTCGCATCGTGGCGCTGCTCTCTGGCGTCGATTCGCTCGAGCAAGACGGCGTCGGGCGCGTCCAGCACGACGATCGCGTCGAGCTCGCGCGACCAGCGCTCGGCCATGCGCCGGAGCCACGCCTCGAAGGACGCGTGCCGGGTGACCGGCTTTCGCCCCCAGAGCAAGCACGCGAGGGCGAACATCGGCCCCTGGTCGAGAACCACGACGCCCTGTCGGTCGCGGTCCTCCGCACGGAGGAACCGGTCCCACTCCGCCACGTAGAGCACGAACTTCAGCTCGTCCCAGCTCAGCGCAGGCCGGTCGCGCATGCTCGCCGCGAAGAACGCCACGACTCGAGGCAGACCGTGCACGACGTACGGCCAGTGACCTGGCAGCTTCGTATGAAGCGAGTCGGCGACGTGGCAGTCGTGGTCGGAGCGCAGGGCCCGGGTCAGGGTCGTCTTGCCAGACCCCGCCACGCCGACGATCTCGAGAGCCTGAGTCTTCCCGGTCACGATCGAGCGGACGCGCCTACGCGAGAACGGACCACACGAGAGCCTTCAGCTCTCGCGCGACCGCGTCCTCGGACTGGCTCGCGTCGACGACGTGAGCCCGGGAGCCGCGCCAGTCGATGTTCCAGACCTCGGCGCCTCGCGCGCGAACGGTTTCGGGCCTCTCCTCGGTCTTCCGCTGGACCGCGATCTCGGGATCGACACGAAGGACGACGAGGAGGTCGGGAGATGCGATCGAGCGGTGATAACGCTCCTCGAGCGCGATCAGTGCTCGCACGAAGCGGTTGTCGGGACCGTCGCTGGTCCGGCTCGCAATCAGGGGTGCCTCCATCGACCTGAGCCGAGGATGTGGATACCGGTCGCAGAGTACGAGTCCGCCGCCGGAGGCGTATCGGCGCGCGTCGCGATAGGCGTTCTGCCTGTCGCGCGCGGTGCAGACGAGCCAGAGGAGCGGCCGATACGTCTCGACCGCCGACGCAAGACGCCGCGTGGGAGTCACGCGAATCGACCGCGCGATCCCCTCAGCCCCGACCGCGACCGCCTTCAGACCCGTCCGCACAACGACCGTCGTCGCTGACCAGCGCGGCTTGCCGAGATGGACGAGGCGCACGTCGAACTCGGCCTCGAGCCAGTGGCCCAGAGCGGCCAGGGCGGTGGACTTGCCGGATCCGTCGCCGCCCGTGATTCCCACCATCGCGCCCCCGCCAGCGAGGCGATTCCGCCTGGGCCCGGTGGTGCGTCGCTCGGCGGCGACCGCGAGCCGGCCTCGGATCCGGCGGATGCGGTCGGCTCGCCGGGAGTAGCGCGCGTGAGGCTGAAGGCTCTGCTCGAGCCTGCTCGCCGCTCGAATCCGTCGCCCGATCGACGCGTCGGGCTCGAGCGCAGCGACGCACTCGGCGAACAGCTCGGCGCCGACGAAGGGGAGATGCTCCTCGACGACGGAGGCCGCCCGCACGTCGTCGACCCGCCTCGCGAAGTCGGCCAGCTCGTGGCTCTCGGTCCGGCTCGGAGCCGCACGTCGACCGCGGGCGGCGCGCCAGGCAATCTCGTCCCACGTGCAGTACTTCAGGATCATGCGGATTACGAAGACGACGTACTCGAGCTCGGCCGACGGGAGGGCGAAGAGGCCGCGTCGGCTCGCCGAGTCGAGGTAGGCGTCCTCAATGGGCAAGCGGTAGTTCTTCGTCCGGTCGTCCCCGAGGACGAGCTGGTAGTGGGCGTGCACGTGCACCAGCCGGCCGCTCGCCACGTCGTAGCCGTAGAAGCTCTCGATGCCCGGAATCGACGATCCCGGCTTGGACGCGCGCACGAAGCCGAGGCGAGAGAGGAGCTCGGTGAACGAGCGAACGTCTCCGCGATGCACGAGGAGATCGAGGTCGTTGTCGCCCGTCGCCGAGCGGTCGATCGCCGCGTTGCTCTTCCAGTGGCAGTACCGAAGGCCCGCCTCCTCGAGGTCGGAAGCCACACGGGCGATCAGCTCGAGCGGTTGAACGGGCGGCTGAAAGGGGTGCAGCTCCTCGGTGGCCACGACGCCGCTCATCATGTCCCCTCTATCTGGACGCGGCGCGGGGAAGCGTGGACGTGCTTCTGCCCCAGGAGACGCTCGTACTCGCCCATGTACGCATCGAGCATGCGCGACACCGTGTAGCGCTCTCGCTGGACCTGCTGGCCCTTCATCCCCAGGGCCTGCCGGTACGCCTCGTCGGTCGCGATCGACCGAATCGCCGCAGCCAGGCTCGCGGGATCCTTGGGTGGAACGAGGACAGCCGCCTCACCGTCGTTCGTGACCTCGCGGTTGCTTCCGATCGAGGTCGTGACGACCGGCCGGGCCGCAGCCATGGCCTCGAGGAGTGAGATCGACAGACCCTCCCAGAGTGACGGCAGGACGACGAGATCGGAAGCCGCGAGCAGGTCGCCGATATCGGAGCGATGCCCGAGCAGGACCACGGCGTCCTCGAGGCCGAGACTCGCGACGAGCTCGGCCAGCTCGCGACCGAGAGGGCCGTCGCCGGCAAGGACGATCCGAGCAGCAGGCATGTCGCGGCGAAGGAGCGGGGCGGCACGAATGAGGTACTCGAGGCCTTTCTGCTCTGCCAGCCGCCCCGTCGAGAGGATCATGAACGCATCGCCGATTCCGAGCTCCGCACGCACCTCCGCGCGCGAGCGACGAGCCTCCACCCTGTCGCTGGGGACACCGTTCGGAATCGCGATCACCTGCTCCGGCGAGCCGATCCCGACTCGAAGCGCCCAGTCGCGCTGGAACTCGCTCACCGTGACGATCCTGTCGCACCACCGCGCGGCAAGGCGCTCCGCACCCACGTAGGCGGTCGTGACGAGCCGGCCCGTCTCCTCGTGAAACGGGAACAGGTGGACGGTGTGCATTACGGCCGGGACACCTGCACCCCTGGCCGCGAACGTCCCGACGATGCCCGGCTTCGTCGTGTGCGTGTGCACGAGCGCGTACGGCGAGCGCGCGAGGAATCGCCTCAGGCGCACGAGACCGCGAAGATCCCAGAAGGGCCTGATCTCCCTCCGGATCACGTCCATCTCGACCAGGCCGAGCTCGTGCGCCCGGATCAGGTCCCTGAAGTACGGATCCGTTGCCAGAATGTCGACGTCGAAGCCCTGCTCCGTCGCCGCCCGTCCGAGCTCGAGCATGAGGACACAGTCGCCGCCGAACGGCGCCGATCCCTTGATCAGAAGCAACTTCGGCCGTGTCACGAGGTGCCCATCCCTCTCCCCCGGTTGAGACCGTACATGCCGCGTTCCATCTGACTAGGGCAAGTCGATGGCGAACACGTCGTTCGCCGCCAGCCCGAACGCGGATCCGTCGAAGTACGGCATCGGTGAGAACGTCCCCGCGGTCGTCGTCCCGAGCGTGGAGGGGGTGAACACGAAGACGTCGTCGTCCTGGCCGCTGATGCCGGGCACGGAGAAGCCGTTGAAGGTCGAGAGGTAGATGCGCCCGAGCGCGTCGACCGCAGCGGCGTCGACGTCCTCTCCTGCCGCCGTGAGCTCCACGTCGGAGCCGTCGAAGTAGAGCGAGAAGGTCCCGGACGTGCTCGGGCCGATCGAGGTCGGGGTGAACTCGAGCAGATCCTCGTCCTCGCCGGCCACGCCTGTGACGGCAACCGTATTCGTCGTCGAGAGGAGGAGGTGCCCGTTCGGGAGGAGCTCGGCCGCGTCGACGTCCTCCCCGGCGACCGTCAGACCTACGTCGGAGCCGTCGAAGTAGAGGGAGAACGTGCCCGCCGTGTCCGTCCCGAGCGACGTCGACGTGAAGCGAACGATGTCCGAGTCGTCGACCTTACCGGGTACGCCCGGGACCGCACCCGAGGCGTCGAACGAGAGCAGAAGGCTCGTCGTCGAGAGCCACGAGAAGGCGTCGATGCGGAAGTTCGCGAGGCCGACGTCGGAGCCGTCGAACGCGAGGCTGACGCTCGTACCGTCGAAGTAGAAAATGTCCTCGTTCTCGGCGGTAACTCCACCGACCGTCGCGACGTCGACGAGCGAGAAGTAGAGCGGCGAGCCCGCGTTCTGGCTCACGGTGACCGACATCGCCTGCGCGTCCGAGAGGCTGTCGTCCGAGGCCGAGACGACGACTTCGTAGACGTTGTTCCCGCCGACGTCGGTTGGTGCGTCGAAGTCGGGGGCAACCACGAAGGCGAGGACACCGGTGACGGGATCGATCGTGAAGCCCGATTCGTCGTCACCGCCCGAGATCGTGTAGGTGAGTGGCTGGTTGTCGCCGTCGGTCGCGTTCACATCCGTGACCTGGGTCTGACCGTCCGGTCTGGAGAGGGCTGCGCTGGGGCCGCCGCCGTCCGAGGTGATCACCGGCGAGAACTCGTTCACGTTGTGGACGGTCGCCGAGATCGCCTGCGAGTCCAACGCGCCGTCGTCGTCCGAGGCCGAGACGACGACGTCGTAGACGTTGTTCCCGCCCGCGTCGGTGGGCGCCTCGAAGTCGGGGGGAACCACGAAGGCGAGGACACCGGTGACAGGATCGATCGTGAAGGCCGTCGCGTCCGCACCGCCGGAGATCGCGTACGTGAGCGTGTCGAGGTCGGAGTCGGTCGCCTCGACGTCGGTGACGAACGTCTGGCTTTCGACGGGCGAGACGGAGGCCGTGGCACCGCCGCCGTTGGAGGTGATCACGGGCGCGCTGTTTCCGCTCCCGGCGCTCCACTCGACGTGAAGCAAAGGTGCCGCAGCAGGGATCTGGTTGTGCGACACGGCGACGCGTCGCCCGTTGCCTCTCACGAGGAGAACGAGTGCGTTTCCGCTCGTCCAGCCGGGCCGGTTCACGATTTCCTGGACGACGCCGGTGAGAGTCGTGCTGCGCTGCGCAAGGCCCGCGGCGCCGGTCACCCACGGGTCGGGCGACCATGTTGCAGACGCCGTTGTCGTCGGCCTCGACGAGAGGTCGAAGTTCGCGGTCGTGAACGCCGGCGGGTTGTCCGCTACCTGGGCCCTGATCGTGAGGGTCGTCGCCACCGAGTGCGACTCGTCGGCCTGGAACTGCAGGTAGGCGTTCGTGATGCTGGCGCCCGGCGGAATGGCGACGCCGTTGAAGCGGGTGCCTACGACGAGCTTCGTGTCGGCGTTGTCGGTCATCAGGTCGAGGTCAGCGTCTCCGCGCTGGACCACACCGGAGCCGGCAACCTCCTCCGCATCGTCGGCATTCGCGTTGACCCGTACGTCGAGGGTCTGCACTCCGCCCGACCCCGTGAAGACGAGGTTGATGTCGTCGGACAACGTGAACTCGCCGTCGTACGCCGACAGGCGCACGATGTACGTCCCCGGCACGGTCGCGCTCGCCGTCGTGTCGATCGCATTGGCGGTCCCGAAGGTGAGGGTGCTCGGGCCGCTGACCTGGCTCCAGGCAGTGGTCACGGCTCCCGGCGGGTCCGGCTCCCCGTCGTCGACGACGTCGCCGTCGAGGCTGGCGCTCGAAGGCAGCGTGACCTCCTGATCGGGGCCGGCGTTGACGACGGGCGGTGTGTTCTCGGGAGGGATCGGGTCCGGGGCCGTGAGCTCGAACAGCTTGCCGTCGACGGCGTCGGGGTCGACGTTGTTGTCGATCCCTCGATCGACGACGTAGAAGCTCCTGGCCCCGGGGGGACCGATCGTCGCGGGCGCATAGGCGAGGCCAGCGTGCTTGAGCCCCCCCGCGGCCGAGATGTCGAGCGAGGCGAGCAACGTGCCGCTCGTCGTCGTCTCGACGATGAGGGAGTCCTGGCTCAAGACGAAGAGGGTGCCGCTGACGGGGTTGAACTCGACGCTCTCCGGATCGTTCACGCCGAAGCCCAGGACGTCGAAGTGACCGACGAGGGTGCCGTTGGTCTCGTACTCGTAGATCTCCCTGTTGACGCCGTCGGCGACGTAGAGTCGGCCGTTGAACGTGTTGTAGGTGACGCCTTCGGGATCGACGTTGTCGTTTCCGTCCGCGATCGTGCTGAACGAGGTCCAGGTGTCGCCGACTGTGCCGACGAGGCCGTCCGGACCCGGATTCAGGTCGAAGATCACCTTGTTGTCGTCGGCGGAGAAGTAGTAGTGACCGTTACCCGGGTTGAACGCCACCCCGGCGGGCTCGTTCGTCATGGGGACGACGGTGGGAGGAACGCTCGAGACGTTCGCGGTGCGAATCACGGCTCCGCTCCGCGTCAGCTCCCAGACATTGGCCCCTTCGAAGTGCTCGATGCCGTTGACGGTCTCCTCGATCTCGCCGTCCGAGACCATCAAGCTGTCGCTCGCGGGCAGATACGTGATCCCGGAGGGATCGGAGCTCGGGGGTGCGAGCGCCCCCAGGTCGACGGTGTTCACGAGCGACGACGTGAAAGAGGTCGTCGTCATGGAGAGGGGTGCGAGCGATAGCTCCACGATCCTCCCTCCGCTGTCCGCCATGTACACGCTCGTCTCGTCGGCAGCATCCGTCTGGTCACTGCTGGGAGCGATGACCATTCCCTCCGGACTGGCGAGGCCGACACCGGACAGGTCGCGGGTCGCGACGACCTCCCCGGCTGTCGTCAGCTCGTGCAGCGCCTGCCCACGACGAAGATGGAGGTGTCCGGTCGACGCATCGAAGGCCAGGCCGCGGGCGCCGCTCGTACGGAGCGATCGCAGGTCGACGGTCGAGACCGTGGCGGCGTCGAGGCTACCGTCGGCGCGAGGCTCGACGCGAAGGATCCGCGACGTGTCCGCGTCGAGGACGAACACGACGCCACTCGTCGGATCGACTGCCATGCCCTGGGGATCGCGGAGATCGAGGCGGAGCGCATCGTGCCGGACGAGCGTGCGGGGGTCCAGCGTGCCGTCCGTGTTCGCCCGAACCTCGAGCAGGCGATCGGCCTTGTCCACCAGGAGGAGACGGCTGTGGCGAGTGTCGAAGGCCACGTTGACGGGGTCCTCGACGGCCGCGGCGATCCGTGCCGCGCCGACCCGGTCCGCGGACGGGCTGAGCTCGAACGGCTCGAGCGCGACGATCTCGGTCGACGCCTTGCCGGGATTCGCTTCGACGACGTAGAAGGAGTCGCCGGCGGACGAGAACGCCAGCCCAGCCGGAGACGTGACACCCATCCTCTCGACGTCGAGCACCTGAGCCTGCCGGACGACGGCTCCACCGCTCGCCGAGCGGGCTTCGTCCGGAGCTGCGGCGGCGCGCACCGCAAAGAGGACGCCGAAGGCGCCCGAGACAACGAGCACGGAGGCGGCAATTCTCATGAACGGCGCGCGTGCTGCTACCGCGTCTCCACGCGCGTCGCGAGCCTCCGTTCGCTGGATCAAGCTCCCACCTCCTCCCCGCGGCGAAACGACGCCGCGCAACCCTTGTCGCAGCGTACGGCGAAACGCGAGTCCTGCAAGACCGGCCGAGCTCGCGCGATCCGTGAAACTGCTTCGAGGTTTCTAGGGACGCTCGATCGCCGTGAGATCGTTCCCGGCGAGCCCCAGAACGCTCCCGTCGAAGAACAGCGTCGACGAGAACGTGCCTGTCGTGTTCGCGCCGAGCGTGGTGGGCGTGAACACGAAGACGTCCTCGTCCGAGCCGGAGACTCCCGTGACGCTGAAGTTCCCAGCGGTGGACAGGTAGAGGTTGCCGCCCGAAAGCGCGAAGCCGTCGACATCCTCGCTCGCGTTCGTGAGCCCGACGTCGGTCCCGTCGAAGTACATCGCCCAGAGGCCCGTTCCCGGATTGAAGTCGAGGACGTCCTCGTCCTCACCGCTGACGCCTGTGACATTGACGAGATCCCTCGTCGACAGGAGCAGGTGCCCATTCGACAGGAGCTCGACGGCGTCGACGTCCTCCCCCGAGGCCTCGAGCCCGACGACGCTGCCGTCGAGGCGCATGGACCACGAGCCGGTCGACGTCGCTCCCAGCAGACCGGGCGTGAGCTCGATCACGTCCTCGTCCTTGCCGGACAGCCCGGGCACGCTGAAGCTGCCCGTCGTCGAGACGAGAAGATGGCCGTTCGGGAGCAGCTCGAGCGCATCGATGTTCTCGCTGGTCGCATCCAGCCCGACGTCCTCCCCGTCGAGGAGAAGGCTGAAGCTCGAACCGTCGAAGGCCACGATGTCGTGAGTGGAGACGGCCACGCCGCTGAGCGTCTGCACCGTTCCCGCCGAGAAGTAGAGCGTCGCAGCATTGACGGTGACCGTGATCTCGTCGGAGCTCGTGAGCGCACCGTCGAACGCGCTCAGCCGGAGCACGTAAGCGCCTGTCGCCAAGAACGTCGCAGTCGTGTCGACGGCACTGGCGGACCCGAAGTTGACAGTGCCTGGGCCGCTCACCTTCGACCAGGTGGTGGTCAACTGGCCCGGCAGCCCGTCGTCCGTGGCCGTACCGTCCAGGGCTGCGCTCGCACTAGGAGTGATCGCCTGGTCAGGCCCGGCGTTCACCGAGGGCGGCTGGTTCGTCCCGGACGGGTTGACTGTGATGGTGACGGTGTCGTTCGACGTGAGCGCGGTGTCGTCCGCCAGGAGCCGGAGGACGTACGAGCCCGCGGCGGAGAAGCTGGCGATCGTGTCGACGACGTTCGGGTTTCCGAACGTGACCGTGCCAGGGCCGCTCACCTTCGACCAGGTCGTCGTCACAGCTCCGGGTGGGTTCGGCAAGCCGTCGTCCGAGACCGTTCCGTCGAGGTTGGCGTTCGCCGGCAGCGAGATCGTCTGGTCGGGGCCGGCGTTGACGAACGGCGCGTTGTTCACCGGCGGCCCGGTCGAAGGTGCGGTGAACTCGAAGATCTTCCCGTCGATGATCCGGGGATCGTTGTTGTTGTCGATCCCGCGGTCGGCGAAGTAGAAGCGCTTGACGCCGGTTCCGTTGCTCGCGGGGGCATAGGCGAGCCCGGCGGGCTTGAAGTCGGCTGCGGCAGACACGTCGATCGTCTGCAGCAATGCGCCGCTCTTGGTGGTCTCGACGATGATCGGGCCGCTCTGGCGGTTCGAGAGCACGAAGAGGGTGTCGCTCACTGGGTTGTACTCGACCGTCTCCGGGTCGCCGACCCCGTAGGCGCCGACATCGAAGTGCCTGAGTAGCGTTCCGGTCGTCGTGTACTCGTAGATCTCGGTGTTGACGCCGTCGGCCACGAAGAGGTGGTTCTGCGCCGTGTCATAGGCGATTCCCTCAGGGTCGCCATTGTTGTTCCCGTTGGCGAGCGTGCTGAAGAAGGTCCAGGTGTCGCCGCTCGTGCCGAGTTTGCCATCCGCCCCTGGGTTCACGTTGTAGACACGCTTTCCGCCGTCCTCTGAGACGAAGTAGTGGCCGGTGCTGGGCTCCCAGGTTACGCCGACCGGCTCCTGCGTCATCGGGGCCGGAGGCGGTGCCCCCTGGTAGCCGTTCTTGGAGACGTTCCCCATGTTGACGACTGTCCCCGAGAGCGTCGTCTCCCAGACGTTGACGCCCTGGAAATGGGTGATGTTGTTGACGGTCTCCTCGACCTCCCCGTCGGTCATGAGGAGCGTGTTTCTCGGAGGAGGCAGATAGGTGAGCCCGGAGGGATCGGGGCTCGGCGGCGAGAACGCCGCCGTGTCGATGGTGTGGACCAGGGACGCCGTGAAGTCGATTGCAGCGAGTGCGGCAAGCGGAGCGAGCGCCACTTCCATGATCTGGCCCGTGCCCTGTGCGGTGCCGCTGTCGGCGACGTACACGCTCGTCTGAGTCGGGTCGTCCGTCAGGTCGCCGCTGGGCGCGAACGCCATGGCCTGCGGAGCCGCGAGGTCGAGGCCGGAGAGGTCCCGCGAGGAGACGAGCTCGCCTGCCGTCGTCAGCTCGTGCAAAGTCTGTCCGCTGCGGACATGGAGATGTCCGCTCGACGGATCGAATGCCAGCCCCCGGACGTTCGCAAGACCGCTCTGCACGTCTATGGCTGAGATCGTCGCGGCGTCGAGCCCGCCATCGGCACCCGGCTCGATGCGGACGATGCGCGGCGGAGCTGCATCGAGGACGTAGATCGCTCCGGTCGTCGGATCGACGGTGATCCCCTGAGGATCGGCGAGCTCGAGGCGCAGGGCATCACGGCGGACGAGCGACTTGGGATCGAGCTCTCCGCCGGCGTTGGCTTTCACTTCGAGCAACCTGTTCACGTTGTCGAGCAGGATCAGTCGGCTGCCGCGCTCATCGAAGGCGACGTTCACCGGATCCTTTATCGCCGCTGCGATCCGGGCCGAACCGGCCCGGTCCGAAACAGGCGAGAGGTCGAACGGCTTGAGCGTGACCACTTCCGTCTCTGCGGGCGCGCCGCCCGAGCGGGAGCCGACGACGTAGAAAGACTCGCTCCCTCGAGCGAAGGTCAGTCCTACTGGAGCTGCAACTCCGGTCCTCTCCTGCTCGAGGACGCGCACCTGTCGAGGAGCACCAGACGACGAGCCAGACGCCTCGGGAGCCGCCGAAGCCGTCAGGGCGAAGATCACCGAGATGGCGCATGCCACGAGAAGCCCGTGTCCGGCCAGCTTCACGATCGGCTGCCAGCGGGCGCCGCGAGCGACCTTCCCCTTCCCCAAGGTGAACCCCCTTCTCCCTAGCGCGGCGACATGGACCGCGTCCCGCGCCCCAGCGTAGAGACAAATCGCCGCCCGTGCAACAG
>Ga0184632_10001057_pt1 | contig 11142 bp, 8 predicted proteins | sample PLM31_50_b1_FD_133153 | JGI IMG/M metagenome (GOLD analysis project Ga0184632, IMG submission 133153) | Groundwater sediment microbial communities from an aquifer in East River, Colorado, USA - PLM3-1_50_b1 | ecosystem: Environmental > Terrestrial > Soil > Riparian zone | place: USA: East River... | reverse complement strand
GTGGGCCGTGCTCGAAGGCGAGCGGACCGGCCGGACCGTCTTCTATCTGGCGGCGGGAGCGCTGGCGGCGATCGCCGGCCTCGTGCGGCCCTACGACATGCTGTTTCTCCAGGCCGTGGCCGTGCTCTTCGCCGCCGCGATCGCCATCCGCGAACGGAAGGTCGATCCCGTATTCCAGTGGTGGGGGCGCCAGGGCGTGAACGGCCCGCCGCCGGTCCTGTCCCTGCTCCTCGGACTGGGTCTGCTGGTGCCCTTTCTCGTCGTCGGGCTGGTGGCCGCGCGCCGCCGGCCGTGGACGCCGGGCGAGATCCTCATGGCGTGCGCGGCCATGGCGGGCGCCGTCCTGACCTATTCGTATCCCTGGCTGCGCTTCAGCTTCCAGTTCGTGACGACGCTCGTCGTGCCCACGCTTCTCCTGGCCCGCGCCCGTCTCGAGCCTTGGGCCGGGCCTCCCGCGGGCGCCGCTTTCGGCCGCTCGTGGCCCTGCTGCTCACGGTCAATGCCCTGACCTCCGTCACCGTCTGGGCCACGAATCTGGCCGAGGTCCGCGCCGGCGACCACCGCATTGCGCGCAGCGACCTCGCCGTGTTCACGTGGCTGGACGCCCACTCCCGTCCTCGGGAAGTGGTGCTGGCGGCGCTGCCCACGGCCAACCGGATCCCTCGCTACACCCGCGACGCGGTCGTGGCGGGGTACGTCTTCTCCACGGTGCGCTTTGCGAGGAAGCAGGCGCAGGTCCAACGCTTCTACGACGCTTCCGCGGACGATGCGTTCCGGCAACGCCTGCTCGCCGAGCTGCAGGTGCGCTACGTGGTCCATGGACCCGACGAGCGCCGGCGGGGCGCCTACCAGCCGGCACGTTCGGCGTTCCTGGCCGAGGCGTTCCGCGACGGGCCGATGACCGTCTACGAGGTCCGGCCCTAGGGAGCAATTCGCGCCTCGGGCAGGACGACGAGGCGATCGTCCAGCGGGACGCTGCGCAGGACCAGGAAACGGCCGCCGCCGAAGCGGTCGGGCAGGGGCCCGTTCCAGCGCACGAGCCGGTAGTTCTTCCGCAGGTCGAGCACCGTGGCCTGCGCCTCCCGACGCGTCAGGAACCCGTTGGCGACCGCGTAATGGAGGGCGTTGCGGTAGCCGGAGGCCTGCGGCCACGGGTCCCACTCGATGAGGCGGGCCTCGTCGGATCGGAGCATCTCGCCGAGGCGCGGGTTGAGGTGCCGGTTGAAGGCGGGGTCGCGGAGGTAGCAGTACCACCACGCGTTCCACAGCCGCCACGCGTTGGAGGCCTTGATGGGATGGTACGGCGCGACGCACGCGACCGTGCCGCCTTCCGCGACCTCGTGCAGCCAATCGATGAGCGCCAGCTCGGAGGCCACGGGCGGAGGAGAACGAACGAGGCGCACGACCCCTGGCCCGAGCAGGGGCATCAGGCCCAGCACCCCAACGGCCGTCGCGTAGATCCGCTGCCCCGCGGGCGCGGCCGGCGAAGGCAGGAGCCGCGAGGCGAGCCGCGCCCCCAGCACGAGCCCCAGCGCCATCCATGAGCCGAGAGCGTAGGGGAGCGTGAAGGGAATCAGGACGGCGGCGGCGGTCGAGGCCAGCCAGAACACGGCCACCACCGCCGCCGCGGACGCGCGCTCGCGCCGATCGAGCAGGGCCGCGGCGGCGCCGGCGGCCCCGATGAGGAACGGCGCCACCGGGAACCGTGTCCCGAGCCCGGCCCGCGGCACCCAGCTGTGCTGAACGATGAAGGTCCAGTTCCAATACCAGAGCGAGGCGAAGGAGTCCGCCACTACGACGTAGACCAGCGACGGGAGCAGACCGGCCGCCACGCCGGCCGCGGCCCATTTCAGCTCACTGCGCCGCGCGCCGCGCCCGCGTATCCAGAGGAGGACGGCGAGAGCCACTGGGACCAGGACCACGCGCCGGTGGCTGAGGGAGGCGGCGAGCGTGAGCAGCAGGAACGCCGCCCCCGTGACGAGCCCCGCGCGCCCGCGCTCGGGGGGAGCCACGAGAAGCGCGATCCCGACGAGCACCGCCGTCGTCGCAAGCTGCTCGGGCCGGAGGATGATGCCTTCGCCGGCGTTGGCGACCCAGACGAGCGTCAGGATGCCGGCCAGGGCCGCGTCGGGGGGGAGGCTGCCGACACGACGCGCCAGGCGCACGGCGACGATCGCACAGACGACGGTACTGATCGCCATGACCACCCGCCCGGCCACGAGGGCCGCGGATGGAGGCCAGGGCGGCCAGAGGAACGGCCGGAAGGCGAGGTAACGCATCGGCAGCGCGCCCGCCGTCTCTCCGAGGTGCGCGGCCCAGCTGTCGGCGAGATAGAAGACCTCGTCGTCGTTCGGCGCCGTGCGGAATGCGCGCAGGAGGAGGACCGCGGCGGCCGCGATCACGACGAAGACCGTCGCCGAGTCTCTACGCTCGCCGTTGGCCTGGAAAATGAGCCGAGGCGCGAGCCCCAGGAGCAGGCCGGCGGCCAGGGGCCAGTAATCAGCCACGACAGGGCAGGAGCGACCTCACCACCGCCTCGAGCGCGTGGGCGGCCACGGCGTTGCCGGCCGGCGTCCAGTGCACGTCGCGCGTGTAGTAGGCGGGCGCCGCGCTGGCGTCCTGCCGCCGCAGCTCGTCCCGGGGATCGACGAAGGGAATCCCGAGGTCCTCGCACGTCGAGCGCAGGCCATCGACGACCGCGTCGCGGTCCCAACGGCGGCCCATGCGGTAGCGCTGGCGGCTCAGCTGCCACACCCCGTCGTTCACCTCGAAGCGAACGGGCACGTAGAACACGGCCAGCCGGGCGCCGTGGGCCGCCACCTCGTCCTTCAGCGCGGCGAGGAGGTGCCGCGTGCGCTCCCACATGTCCTTGACCTCCTGCGGGTGGTCACGGCCGAAGGGCCAGTACTCCTTCGGCGGCTCGTTGGACACGGGCTCCACGAGGCCGACGCGGGCCAGCAGGTGATGGAGCCCCGGGCTGGAGTCGACGGTGCGATTGGAGAGCAGCCGCAGGGCGACCGAACCGCGCCAGGGTTTCGGGGGCGGGATGCCCGGCTGCTGGCGGTTGAGCAGCCCTCGGGTCGGCGCCGGCACCGGCGAGTTGCGGAGCTGGAGCGCGCCCCCGTCCACCACCTCGAAATAGGGCTTCGGCTCGCCGCCCGGACCGACGCCGCTCGCGTTGTAGTACAGGTCGTTGTAGTAGAAGAGGAGCAGCACGACGTCGGCGCCGTAACGGTAGCCCTCGGTCTTGTAGAAGAGGTACTCCTGGTCGGTGCTGTAGGCGATGGTGCCCCCGTTGACGACCTCCCATCGCCCGCAGCCCTGGCGGTTGAGCCGCTCTTCGAGGACGGCCCGCACGGTCTCGGCCTCCTCGACGTAATAGCCCTCGGCGAACGAGTCGCCGAGGATCAGGACGCGGTGGGTTCCCGGGGGCTTGGGGTAGTCCCGCTCGGGCCCGCGCAGGCCCTTGGAGTTGAACTGGAGCGAGATCTGGAATTCGGGGCGGCCGACGCTCTGCGCGGCGCCCGGAGTCTTGTCCCATCCGAGGACGTCGTGGTACCGGCTGAGGGACAGCGCCGGCGCTTCGCGGCGGGCCTTCGCCAGCCCGGCATGGACCACCGCGCGCGCGGCGCCCTCGATGACGAGGGCGCCCACGAGGAGCGAAGCCGCGGCGAGGCCAGCGTTGGCGAGGACGGATCGCGCGCGGCTCACGGGAACCTACCTTAGCACGACACCTCGCGCGGCTCCGGCGTTCGCGTATCATCAGCGCGCCTCGCATGGCCCCGCCCAATACGGCGTCCTCGGCGCGCTCCGGGCCCCACCGGCCCGGCCTCGTGCGCGCCATCGGCCGCTGGGACTTCACGGCCCTCGTCGTCAACGGTGTCATCGGCAGCGGCATCTTCGGCCTGCCTGCGGTGCTGGCGGGCCTGACCGGCGCCTGGAGTCCGCTGGCCTACCTGCTGGCGGGCATCGGCATGCTGGCGATCGTGCTCTGCCATGCGGAAGTGGCGAGCCGCTTCACGGCGGCCGGCGGCCCCTACCTCTACGCGCGCGAGGCCTTCGGGTCCTTCGTCGGAGTCCAGGCGGGATGGCTGAGCTTCTGCATCCGCGTGACCTCCATGGGCGCGAACCTGAACATCTTCACGGACTACCTGACCCAGATCCTGCCCGCGACGGGTCAGGGCCGAGGGCGCATCGTGACGCTCGTCGTGGTGACCGTGATCGTCACGGCGATCAACGTCGTCGGAGTGCGCACCGGCGCCCGCACCGTCGATCTGTTCGTCGTGGCCAAGGTGCTTCCGCTCTTGTTCCTGGTGGTGCTGGGGCTGCCGCGCTTCAGCGCCGAAGTGCTGGCGACACAGCAGGTCGCCGACCCGGACTGGACGCAGGCCATCCTCCTTCTCGTGTTTGCCTACGGCGGCTTCGAAGCCGCCCTCATCCCGGCCGGCGAGATGAAGGACCCGCGCCGCGACTCGGCGTTCGCTTTGCTGGCCGGCACCGGCCTCGTGGCGATCATCTACATGCTCGTGCAGGTGACCGTCATTGGGGTGCTGCCGAACGCCGCGCAATACCCGGCTCCGGTGGCGGCGACCTTCGGCGTGCTGCTGGGGGCGGCCGGAGTGACCCTGGGCAGCCTGGCGGCGATGGTCTCCACCTACGCCTGGACGCTCGGCTCGACGCTCAACTCGCCGCGCATCCTCTACTCGATGGGCGAGAAGCGCGAGCTGCCGGCCTTTTTCGCCCGCGTGCACCCCCGCTTCCGCACCCCGCACGTGGCGATCCTCGTCTACGCCGCGTCGGGCCTGGGGTTCGCCGCCTACGGCAGCTTCGCCGCCAACGCGACCCTGGCCGCGATCGTGCGGCTCGTGACCTACGGGCTGGTGGCGGCGGGTCTCCTGGTCTTCCGGCGGCGCGCGCTCGAACCCCCCGGCTTCCGCCTGCCGATGGCGGGGATCATCGCTCCGGTGGCGTTGGCCTTCTGCGTGTGGCTGCTCAGCACGCGGACGTTCACCCAGGCCTGGATCCTGCTGGCGATGATGGCCGTCGGGGCCGCGCTGTGGCTGGTCTCGGCGCACGGCGCCCGGCGCGGGCCGGCCGTTTGACTTCGGGCGTCCCGCGGTCAAAATTGTCGGCGGTCCCTCATGAAAATCCCCACCTATAGGGAGGTGGAAGCCGGCGTCGGCGCGATCCTGCGCGAGCAGAACGGCCTCGGCGCCATCCTGATCGATCTCGCCTCGCTGGCCCGCGTCGAGCGCAACTTCGGCGCCAAGGCGTACCAGGCCCTGCGCGCGCAGATCGACCCTCTCCTCGGCGAGCTCAAGGACAAGGTCCGCGAGGGGGACATCCTCGTTCGCGACCCGGACGGGGACCGCTTCATCCTCTTCCTGAGCCGGCGGCGCGACGGCCGGAACGCGCTCTCGGTCAAGGACCTGCAGAAGCTGGCCTCCAGGGTAGAAGAGCACGTCCGCCCGCGGATCACCCGCCTGACCATGCCCTATCTCCGTGAGCGTCGATTGGTGGACGTCGGCTACGGCTTCGTCATCCACAGTCCCCTCGAGAGCGACGACCGCCAGATCCAGAGGGTGATGGACGAGTGCAAGGCCTCCTCCGACCTGCGCCGCCTCATCCGGGAGCGCGACGAGCACGAGGGTCTGATCGAGATCATCCACAACCGGCAGGTCTGGACCGCGTTCCAGCCCATCGTGGAGCTGCAGACGAAGCGGGTGGTCGGCCACGAGGGGTTGTCGCGCGGACCACGGGGGACGGAGCTGGAAACGCCGTACGCCCTCTTCGGGGCCGCTGGCCGCCACGGGGTCACCGAGGAGCTGGAGCGGGCCTGCCGCCGCCAGGCCTTCGTGGACTGGGAGGTCTTCAGCGCCCCCGGTCGCCTCTTCATCAACACGGTGCCGGCCACCGTGAGGGACACGAGCTTCCTCGGCCGGGGCGTTCTCGATTACCTCGGGCCGCGGCTGTCCCCGCGCGACGTCACGCTGGAGATCACGGAGCAGCGCGTCATCGAGAACCTCAACCTCTATCGCGAGGCCATGCACGCCTTCATGGACCTCGGTTTCTCGTTCGCCATCGACGACGTCGGCGCCGGCTACTCCGGGCTGGAGACGATGGCCACCCTCGGGGCGGCGTACCTGAAGATCGACATGGTCCTCGTGCGCGACGTGCACCACAAGCGCGTGAGCCAGCAGATCGTGAAGGCCATCCTCGACATGGGGGCGGGCGGCGACGCCATCGTGATCGCGGAGGGGATCGAGACCCAGGAAGAGGCCGAGGCGCTCGTCGGCCTCGGCGTGCGCTGGGGCCAGGGCTATTTCTTTGGCCGCCCCCAGGATCCTTACGCTCCGGGATTCCGGCCCGGCAAGCGCCCATAGAGCGCCTAGAGCGGGCGCCCCGTTTGCTTCCCTCAGGTCCGGATGACGACGGGGTCGCCGACCCGGACCAGCCCTTCCCGCACCACCCGGGCGCACACGCGCGACCAGCCCGGGTTCACCTTCTGGGCCACGCGGGAGAAGTCGCCGCCCCGGAAGGACCCGGCGATGTTCACACAGGGGGTCACGAACTTCGTGAGCTGCAGCTGGGCCTCGCCGACCTCGAGCTGGACGTCGGGGACCAGGAGCGACCAGTCGAGGCCGGAGACCGTGAGGTTCTCGCCGATCGTGCCCGGCGCGATGGGATGCCCCTCCTGCTGGAGGGCCTGGATGATCTCGAGTGAATAGAGACACACGGCGCGGATGGCCCCGCCGTGGAAGCGCAAATCGCGATGGCGATCGCCGTCCAGGCCCGACTCGGTGACGAGGCACTCGCTCACCGGGAGCTTGGGTACGCCCCCGTTGGAGCGATTGATCGAGACGAGCCTGCCGTTCACGACGCTATTTCGGCCTGAAGTGGCGGACGAATCGCGTCCTCACGCCCGGCGTTCCGGGGTGCTCACTGATCGCCTTACATGTAGGACAGCTGATGGGGAATGACGTCGGCGCATGCTTCTTGCCGGACGGGATAGGCTCGATCTTGAGCTCGGCAAGGAACTCATCCCCGCACTGGGTATTGCCACAGGTCAGCGGCTTCAAGGCGCTTGTCTGTCCTTTCGTCGGCATGGCGACCCCCCCCTGTTTCGATTCTAAGCTGCGTGGGCAGGGCAAGGGGGAGCGGTTAGCCCATGGACACACCACTCTGCCGTGGGAGGAGGTTGGCCTGGGAGGGGGCTGGCGGGTCGGGGAGAGACGCCGGTGCTATTGCAACAAGCGCGCGACCCGCAAATACGATAGTACTTTCCCGAGTCGCACGCAAGCGCTCTCTGACCGTTCGTAAGTGTTGCCTGCGAGGTTGCGGGGCCTGGCGTGTCCAGGCCCCGCGTTTCAACCTCTCCTAGTCGTGATCGTGCTCGTTGTCGTTGTTCCCGTGGCCGCCTTCGCCTTGGCCCACGAGGACTCCGTTCACGTCGATGTTATCGAGTACCGCGGCGCCGAATTGATCCGGGGCGCCGGAGGCATCCTGCCCCTCGTCGAAGACGATCGTGATCCTCTCGACCCTGACCCCCGTGATGTCGCAGGCTCCGCTGGGATCCGCCGTCGTGGGCGCCACGCAAACGCCACCGGCCGGGAAGGCCAGGACGGGTTGAGCCGGTGTTCCGCCGCCCCAACGAAGGCGCTGGAACCCAATCCCGGGCTGATCGACGGTCGGCGGTGGGGAGGCGCAGCCGACGAAGTAGGTCCGGCCTTCGATCACCACGTTGAAGCGCGGCGCGCCCGCGCCGCAATGCGACCCTCTCGGGTCCGCAATGTTGACACCCGGCTTGCGGATGTCATACCCGAGCTCGGTGATCGCGCGGCGCCTCACCCCGCGGAGCTCGGCGACCGCCGACGCGTTGTTCAGCGTGGGCCCGGTCTTGACGAGAACCAGTCCCTCGTTCGCCCGGTCCCGCGCATCGCCCGTCGGGCACGCCGGATCGGTGTACCGGCTCGGCGGTAGCAGGTCGAACGGAGGGTTCGTATCGAACAACACCACCTTCGCGTCGGTCGGGCACCCAGTACCCTTTTCCCAGTCCGAGTTGACCAGCCTGGTGCCCGAAGGGTCGAACACCCTCGGGATGACTTGGAACCTTCCGTCGCCATCGTTGTCCGCAGCGACAGGGAAGCTGACGGCAAAGAGAGCCAGGGCAGCTGCCAGCACGTACCAGCGTCTATTCATGCTTCACGCTCCTTGAACAAACGGCGCACACTCGCAGGGGGGAGCGCGGTCGTCGTGAAATTCAATAGTACGATCTCGCGGCTTCGAAGATCGGGGTGTCGATACTTTCATCTTGACCTGCATTCACTGCCGGTGCAGGGACTGGCGAGGTCGCCGAAGTCGAAGCCCCGGATGAGCCATGAAAACGCGTCGACTTGGTCGCAGGTGGGTGGCACGATCTGGCAGCCGCCGGATCCTGACCAGTAACTGAGTATGGAGGACAAGCAAATGGGCACACGACGACGGCGGCCGGCGACGACACCCCTGTCCTTCCGCCGGTTCCTTCTCTTCTTGCGCTGGCACGATCGATGCTTGGTCGCGTCGTCAGGCACGACGAGGCACTGAACACTAGGCTATCCGGCGCGAAGTGGAGCCGGCCGAACAGGCGACTCATGACGCGACAGTGAGCACGCGTCCGAATAGGATGAACGGCGGCGGAACCCGGGGGTTAACGCAGTCCTCGCGCCTCGCCCTGAGGTTGCTGCTCGGCTGCCTGTGCGCCCTCGCCAGCGCGCCCGCGGCGCAAGCCCAGGCGCCGTACCTCGTCAAGGAGATCAACCCGGTTCCGGGAGGCCGCGCGGAGGGAATGGGCGGCGGCCCCCTCGTGCCCGTCGGCAGCGTGGTGTTCTTCAACGGCTGCGACCAGGCCCACGGGTGCGAGTTGTGGCGCAGCGACGGCACCGCGTCGGGGACGGTGCTGGTCAAGGACGTCAACCCGGGCACCGGGTACTCCTTCCTCGACCAGCTCACGAACGTGAACGGCACCCTGTACTTCCTCGCGTACGAGCGCATCCACGGCCTCGAGCTATGGAAGAGCGATGGGACGGCGCCCGGAACGACTTTGGTGAAAGACACCTACCCCGGTTCTGCGGATTCCCCCGCTACGTATCTGACGAACTTCAACGGCACGCTGTTCTTCGCGCTGTACGGCGAGCTATGGAAGAGCGACGGAACCGAGGCCGGCACGGTACTCGTGAAGCGCCTCGACTCGTTGCCAGGAACCGACGTGTCCCGGCTGACGATCATGAACGGCATGCTCTTCTTCGCCGCTGGCGATGCGGCGATCGGGGAAGAGCTGTGGCGGAGCGACGGAACGGCCGCGGGGACGGTGCTCGTGAAGGACATCGCGCCGGGGACCGTTGGCTCGCACCCGTCAGAGCTCACCGACGTGAACGGCGAGTTGTTCTTCAAGGCCAGCGACGGCGCGACCGGAGACGAGCTGTGGAAGAGCGACGGCACGGCGGCCGGGACGGTAAGGGTGAAAGACATCCATCCGGGCGCGGCCGGCTCTGGTCCCTGGCAGCTTACGAGCGTGAACGGGACGGTGTTCTTCGCGGCCGATGACGGCACGAACGGGTCCGAGCTCTGGAAGAGCGACGGCACCGCGACGGGGACGGTGATGGTGAAGGACATCGATCCGGGAACCACCCCCTACAGCCCGACGCTCCTGACCGACGTGAACGGAACGCTCTTCTTCCTGGCGAACGACGGTACGCATGGGTCCGAGCTCTGGAAGAGCGACGGCACCACGACGGGGACAGTGATGGTGAAGGACATCAACGCGGGCGCCAACGGCTCCTACCCGTTCTACCTCGTGAACCTGAACGGAACGCTGTTCTTGACGCCCGACGACGGCACGCACGGAAGTGAGCTCTGGCGCAGCGACGGGACGGACGCGGGAACGGTGATGGTGAAGGACATCAACCCGGACGCCTCCAGCTCTCCCCGGTATCTCACGAACGTGAACGGGATGCTGTTCCTTACCGCGAACAACGGAACCAACGGGGAGGAGCTGTGGAAGAGCGACGGGACGGAGCCCGGCACCGTCCTGGTGAAGGACATCGACCCCGCGGCCGGAGACTCCTCGCCGTCCGCCCTCACGGACGTCGGCGGGACCCTCTTCTTGATTGCCGACGACGGCACGACCGGGCGAGAGCTGTGGAAGAGCGACGGCACGGAGCCCGGCACCGTCCTGGTGAAGGACATCCGCCCGGGCGCGGCTGGCTCCTTGGCGCCGGGGATGGGATATCTCACGAACGTGGGCGGGACGCTGTTCTTCACGGCGTACGACGACACGAACGGCGTCTCACTGTGGAGCAGCGACGGAACGGCGCCGGGAACGGTGATCGTGAAGAGCTTTCCCGCGGGTTTCCCGGCCATGCCGCCGCGGTTCCTCACGAACGTGAGCGGGACGCTGCTTTTCACGGCGGACGACGGCACGAATGGAAATGAGTTGTGGCGAAGCGACGGGACGTCGGCCGGGACCGTCATGGTGAAGGACATCAGGGCGGGTACCGACGGCGCTTTCCCGTTCCTCCTCACGAACGTGGACGGAACGCTGTTCTTCACGGCGGACGACGGGACGAGCGGGCGAGAGCTCTGGAAGAGCGACGGGACGGCGGGAGGGACGGTGCTCGTGAAGGACATCAACCCCGGCCCCCCGAGCTCGACCCCCGGGGAGCTCGTGACCGTGAACGGACTGCTGTTCCTGAGAGCGGATGACGGTACGCACGGATATGAGCTCTGGCGGAGCGACGGGACGGAGGCGGGCACCGTGATGACGAAGGACATCTCCCCGGGTGCTTCCGGCTCCTCCCCGCAGAATCTCACGAACGTGGGCGGAGTGCTGTTCTTCACTGAGTACAGCCCCAACACAACCGCGCTGTGGAAGAGCGACGGAACGACGGCGGGGACGGTGATGGTGAGGGCCATCCCGGGTTTATCGATGCGCCTCGCGAACGTGAATGGCACGCTGCTCCTCCTGATGACTGATCAAGCAAGCGGCTTCGGGGTGTGGAGGAGCGACGGTACGTCCACGGGCACGGTGCTGGTGAAAATCATCAACCCACGAGGGGCCGACTCCGATCTCCCCAGCCTCGCCAGCGTCAGCGGCGTGCTGTTCTT
>Ga0184632_10001056_pt1 | contig 11148 bp, 6 predicted proteins | sample PLM31_50_b1_FD_133153 | JGI IMG/M metagenome (GOLD analysis project Ga0184632, IMG submission 133153) | Groundwater sediment microbial communities from an aquifer in East River, Colorado, USA - PLM3-1_50_b1 | ecosystem: Environmental > Terrestrial > Soil > Riparian zone | place: USA: East River... | reverse complement strand
CGGGCGCGCAAATCCACCTCTGCGGCCAGCACCTTGCGCACGTACTCGCGATGGCTCTTATACTCAATCGGCTCCGGCAGCGATTCGGGGATAATTTCGCCGGGATCCCGTTTGTCGAACTTGCGAAATACTGCGAGGACATAATGCAGATGCCCCAGTTCGTAGTCGACGAATCGCTCCCAGATCGACTTGACCCGAGAATTCGTCTCATATTGCAGACAACTGTAGTAGTTGTAGATCTCTGCGGCCTCGTGCATGAGCCATTTCTCCAGCCAGGTCTCTTCCGGGTCGATGATGGATTCGTACTGAGTGACATGCTGTTCTTCTATAGAAGCGATCTCGGCGTAGAGCTGCCGCGCCACCGGATCGGCGAACATGGGTCCAATGGTCATGTAATAATCGTGGGTCTGATGCTCGCCACCCATGATTGTTACAGCGTTGAGCTTACTGATCGGTTGGGCCTTTTTGCGGTCATAACATTCGCGTAAGTCATCTTCAGGCGCCCGGTGTTCAACTGAGGTAGGACGTCCAGGCAATATGTCGCTATAGCTCTGTAAGATGTTATTGGCATCGCCTCCGCTTACCCGGTCCATCAAAGCGGCAAAGCGGTACATATGATCAAAATCCTCTAGCAGGCCGAAGCGATAAACCTGCGAAAGGTACGGGTCCGGCTCATGCTGCGCTACGCTGGCGGTTACTTCGATCGCTACCTGTTCGAAACCTATGGTGGTTTCCAGCGGCGAGAGATCGGCAGGCAACATCCAATTGATCATCGTTTGCTGGTGCTGCTCGATACGACGCACTCGAGCCAATGCAAGCTGCAGTTCCTTGTTCATGCGCGCGCAGGCGTGTTGGAAGCGGAGCGCTTCGGATTCGATACCGTTCATAAGTATGATGCGCACCCGCGTCAGCGCGTCATCATCCAGTTTGCTAGTGGGCATGCGGACTATGTCGCGCCAATCAAATTTTTGTTCGTCCAGAGGAATGCCTTTTTCTTTCATCAGTTCTAAACTCACGTGTGTTCTCCTTTCTTGTTCTCTGCGGGGCCTAGCCCGTAACGATCGTCGAAGCTAAACTAGACATCAAGTTTAGCTGGCAATGATTTGGCATGTTCGAGGAGTCAATGTGTCTGAGAACGTGCAAGCGCGATGCCAAGGGATGCTGGAAGAGAGGCGCCCTTGCTCCTCACGTTCGATCCTTACTCACGCGGTTGGCCTGATTCGGGATGAAGCAAATTCTTTTTTCGTGGCAGGTGGAATAACTTCGTTCGGGCGGCAGAAATCACTTACTTACGCAGTAGCGGTAAAAACGGTTTAATCTCAAAAGTCGGACGCGCACGGCGGGCTCACCACAAGCACAGCGCACCGCTTGGGATTAGATCGTCGTCCCTGGTAAGATTTTTCCTTACGCAAGTGCTTATAAAGCCGACATCGTGTGCTAAATTCCATATCAATAATTTGATTTGGGCGATTGTTTCTCTTGGAGGACGGAGGCCATCGTGAGCCGATGCCGAGCGGTGCGAATAGCTCTATATTTGACACGAAGTTAACCATCTTAAGTCTTGGACCTACGTAATCATTCGGTTATTCCCTCGGTTAAAATTTACTCGTGATTTTGAACCCCGCAAGCTATAATCCCTTGACAGCCATTTAAAGGAGAACTCATGTGGACTGCGCTTATCCCCGTCCTCAGCTCGAAAGACCAGATTGGATGTCGCTGAACGGACCATGGAAATTTCTATTCGACGATGATCGGCGGTTCAAGCAACCGTCAGAGGTCCGCAAGTGGACCTCGACCATTCAGGTCCCCTTCCCTCCCGAATCTAAGGCAAGCGGCATCGGCGATCCGGGTTTTCACCGGGTCTGTTGGTATGAACGCAATTTCACTCTAAAGCCGGACGGTAGGCGGATTATCTTACATTTCGGCGCCGTCGATTACCTGGCCACGGTATGGGTGAACGGGCGCGAGGTCACCAGGCACGAGGGCGGGCACACGCCGTTTTCGGCCGACATCACCGCCGCGCTGAACGATTCGGGCGACCAGACGCTGACGTTAATGGCGGAGGACGATCCGCTGGACCTGACCAAGCCACGGGGCAAGCAGGACTGGCAACTGGAACCCCATTCCACTTGGTACCACCGCACGAGCGGTATCTGGCAAACCGTCTGGCTCGAGCATGTCCCGAGCACCTATATCGGCAAAATCCGCTGGACCCCACATCTCGTAGGCTTTGCCATCGATTTCGAGGCACGGGTTTGGGGCGATCCAGTGGAGGATCTGAGCATCGAGGTCGAGCTGCGGCGCGGCAGTCGCTTGCTCGCGAGAGACTGCTATCAGGTGATCGACTGCGAAGCCAATCGACGCATCACTCTGTCGGACCCCGGGATCGACGACTTTCGCAATGAAATTTTGTGGAGCCCGGAGCAACCCACGTTGCTGGACGCCGAAATTCGCCTCAAGCGCGGTAATGAGGTGCTCGACAGTTTCAAGTCCTACACGGCGTTGCGCTCGGTTGATGTCGTGCGAGATCGCTTCATGCTGAACGGGCGGCCCTATGTGCTTCGGCTTGTCCTCGATCAGGGGTATTGGCCCGACACGCTTCTCGCGGCCCCTGACGACGACGCCCTGCGGCGCGATGTGGAGTTAGTCAAGGCGATGGGTTTTAACGGCGTGCGCAAACACCAGAAAATCGAAGATCCGCGATATCTCTACTGGGCCGATAGGCTGGGGCTAGTGGTATGGGAGGAAATGCCGGCTGCATACCGGTTCACGCGAACTGCGATCAAGCGAACGGTCCGTGAGTGGACGGAGGCGATCGAGCGCGACTATAGCCATCCCTGCATCATCGTGTGGGTGCCGTTCAACGAATCCTGGGGCGTGCCGGAACTGGCATCGCGAGGAGATCAGCGCCATGCCGTCGAGGCGCTCTACCATCTGACGAAGACGTTGGACCCGACCCGCCCAGTCATCGGCAATGATGGTTGGGAGGCGAGCGCCACCGACATTATCGGGATCCATGATTACGACGCGAACACCGACCATATCCGCCAGCGCTATGGCCCGGAGATCAAGCCTGAGCAGTTATTCGACCGGCGGCGGCCGGGCGGTCGCATTCTCACCCTCGACGGCTATCCACATCGCGGCCAGCCCATCGTCTTGACCGAGTTTGGGGGTATTGCTTACGACAAGCGCCGGCAGGCCGGAGTCAAAGTCGCGTGGGGATATTCTGTTGCAAACAGTGACGAAGAGTTCGCGCAGCGCTTTTGCGAGCTGATGGAAGTAATAGCCCGGCTCCCTCTGTTCAGCGGCTTCTGCTACACACAGTTCGTCGACACTTTTCAGGAGGCCAACGGACTGCTGTGCGCCGATCGCACGCCCAAAATCCCGCTCGAGCAAATAAGAAAGGCTACGAAAATCTCGCGCACTTACATTCCCGGAGCGTCGTAGATGCACACGTTGGCGCTGACAAAACCGGACGGCAGGCAGCTAATGCTCTATAGCCGTAAGCCTCTTGCCGGAAACCCAACAGCGCCGAGCCCGTTTTCCCAACCGCTGAACGCCAATCCGCATCTGCGCTGGCATCCTCTGCGCGGCGAGTGGGTCACTTACGCCGACTACCGGCAGGGTCGCACGTTCCTGCCTCCGCCGGAGTACAACCCGCTAGCCCCGACGAGCGACCCGACTTATCCGACGGAGCTACCGCAGGGTAACTGGGAGGTCGCGGTGTTCGACAATGGCTTTCCTTCGCTCGCCTTCGAAGCCGACAAGCCACCGGACCTGTTCGTTCCGACCGCGCCCGCACGCGGCAAATGCGAAGTGGTTGTATTCACGCAAGACGCCCGCTCATCGCTGGGCGCTTTGCCACTCGACCATATCGAGCTGGTGCTGTGCGTGTGGGCGGACCGGACGGAAAGATTGGCCAGCCTGCCTGGTATCGAGTACGTGCTGCCGTTCGAAAATCGCGGCGCGGAAGTCGGGGCCACCCTCCATCACCCGCACGGGCAGATCTACGCATATCCCGTAGTTCCGCCGGTACCGGCGCGGATGCACCAAACCGCGCTCCAGTACTACGAGAGCCACCGAAGCGGAGTGCTGCAGGACCTTGTTCAGAGAGAGCTCGATGCGGGAGACCGAATCATTTATCGAGGTGCGCAGGTCGCGGCTTTCGTGCCTGTCTGCGCGCGTTACCCTTATGAGGTTTGGATCGCGCCGATCGCACCGAAAGAAACCTTTGCGCATTTGAACGAACTAGAGCGATCCGATTTGGCGCGCGCGCTGAAGACGGTGCTGTTGAAGTTCGATGGCTTATGGCAACGACCTTTCCCTTACCTCATGGCCTGGTACCAGGCACCGACCGATGGCACGTCGCATCCAGAATCCCATCTGCACGCCGAGTTTTATCCGCCATATCGCACAGCGGACAAGCTAAAGTACTTGGCCGGAACCGAGCTCGCCGCAGGCTTTTTCGCCATGGACGCGCTGCCGGAGGAGAAGGCGCGTGAACTACAGCACGTAAAGGTGTCACTGGATTGATGATGAAGACTTTTGCCGATGTGTTCGGGAGCGCGCCGTCTGCCACTGCCGAAGCGCCCGGCCGGGTAAATCTCTTGGGCGAGCACACCGACTACAACGACGGCTATGTGTTGCCGACCGCGATTCCGCAGAAGACTCGCGTGGCGATAAATAAGAACGCGGGGACCTTATTTACGGTCTACGCCGCGGCCCTCGAATTGACCGCGCAATTCACTCTGGCGGCGCCGCCGACGGAACACTTCGCGAAATACGTTTACGGCTGTGTCCGGGTGCTCGATAATCTAGGTGTCGCGGTGCCACCGTTGGATATCCACGTTTCGTCCAATGTGCCCATTGGGGCCGGATTATCCTCGAGTGCCGCCCTGGAAGTCGCCACCCTGCGAGCATTGCGCGCTCTACTCAAGCAGCCGCTTGACGATATCGTTATTGCGCAATTGGCACAGCAAGCGGAAAGCAAATACGTCGGCGTGAACTGCGGAATCATGGATCAAATGGCATCGAGTCTCGCGGACACGAGGAGCATGTTGTTTCTCGACACCCGTAGCTTGGAGCGTCAATTGTTGCCGCTGCCGTCGGGAGCGGAAATCCTGGTCGTGGATTCCGGAATTCCGCGCACGCTTGCGTCAAGCAAATACAACGAAAGACGCGCCGAATGTGAGAGAGCAGCGAGATTGATAGGCGTTAGAGCATTGCGCGATGTCACCGATCCGACCGCGGTGGAGAACCTTCCGGAGCCTCTCCGCCGGCGCGCCCGACATGTCGTGACCGAGAACGCTCGCGTGCTAAGCGCGTTCGATGCTTTCGCCGACCATTTCGGCGAACTGATGAACGCCTCGCATCGAAGCTTACGTGACGATTACGAAGTCTCGACGCCGGAACTCGATCGCCTGGTTGAACTTTTGCAAAAGGAGCCGCCGATCTACGGTGCACGACTCACCGGGGCGGGGTTCGGCGGCGCGTGCGTGGCTCTCTGCCGCCAAGAGCATGCTGCAAGAGTGGGGCAAAAGGTTGTCAGTGACTTCAACGGCGCCGGCCACAAGAGCAGCGTCTGGGTGCCGGAGACCTGATTCGGCACTTCCGCCAAAGTGCTCACGCCAGCAGATACTTATCGTCAAACAACGGTCCATCAGTTTGGTTTTAGCGAGAGTAGATTCCTGCCGGATGCACTATGGGAGCACCGCCCCATACTCACTATAAGTCTCTTTACTCGCGGCCCGAATTGCCCGTGTCAACCGCGCACTGACAGAAATACCGGCCGAGCGCGTCATCCAGGGGCGGCATTAGAAACGAGCGGTTGCTGCCCAAAGCGCTGTAAACCGGCCGGCGCGCAGCGAAGCGCAACTCCTCGCTATGGCAGACCCGCAGCAGGCTCGAATCGACCTGTGCCAGTTCGGCCGCCCAACGCGCTAGATCCGCCCACGTTATCGCGAGGCCGTTGCTCAAGTGCCAGATTCCGACCTCCCGATCGATCAGCAGATCGAGACAAGCATTGACCAGATCAGGCACGTAGGTCGGCGACACGGTCAAATCATTGGCCGCTAAGAAGGGCAGTCCATCACGTAACCTGCGCAGAAGAACCGTAATGTAGTTGTACTCGTCCCACGGACCGAAGAACGAGCTGGTGCGGATCACGAGAGAGCCGGGATGCCTCTCGAGGACGCGCATCTCCGCTTCAGCTTTGCTTCTGCCGTAAACATTTAGAGGAGCGGTCGGATCGGTTTCGATGTAAGGCGATTTCTGTGTGCCGTCGAAGACGAGATCGGTCGAGAAAGTCACCAGCGGAATGTTTTCTCGAGCGCAGATGGCCGCGAGGTTGGTCGGGCCCAGGGTGTTTTCCCTGAAGCAGCGTTCGATGTCTTTCTCGGCGTCATCGACCCGTACATAGCCTGCGGCATTGATGACCGCCCAAGGGTCGTATCGGGCCATCGTGTTCTCGATGGAATTTGCATCGGCGATATCCATATCGTTGCGGCTCATCAGCCGATAATTCAAGCCGCGCTCTTTGCAGAGGTGCGCGAACGCTCCGCCCAACGTTCCGGTTGCGCCGGAAACCAGGAGCGGCGCCACCTTGTTTGACGGCTTGGGCTGGTCCTCGACACTAGCTGATGGCAGGGTTACCGGTGGACAGTGGAAGCGCTCCGGCCGATTCCACCATCCAGGGCCGACCAGTACCGGATGTTGTGGAAGTTGGCCGGCTGCCAGGTCGCGCATCAGCGCAGCAATCGCGGTTGGACGAGGTTGCGCGCCGCGGACATCGAATGCCCCGGGTTCGTAATAGCCGCGGCATTCGGTAACCAGGCAGTTCCAATCGTACGAGCCGAACAGCGCCCAGACCGTGACTGCGCGAATATCCACGCCGTACCCTTTGGCCTGCATTGCCGCACGCCAAATTTCGGCAAGCCAGCGCATTTGATCATCGCGCGTCGAGTCGATATGGGCTTCCGTCACAGCTAACGGCAGCCGATAACGTTCCCAGGCTTCGCGGAGTAGAGGCTCGATGCCGCCGGTCCCTAAAGCGAGACAGCGCGCAGCCTCGATATCAGCATAGCGGTGCTGCCCATTGCCACCGTGGTAGCGCGAAGGATAATTGTTCAGATTATCATCGAGAAATCGCACACTTGTGATGTAATGATTTGCGCCGATGATGTCGGGAGCACAAGTATTTCTCACAAACCAAAGCAACTCAGACGGGCTCGCTCCGCAGCATTCGTTCAGCCACTTCCATAGCTGATGATCAGGAGTCACACGACCGCATAACAGGTCCCATGCGAGCCAGCGCAACTCGTTATTGAAAAGCGCCTGGTACGCTAATAACGGCGTGCTGTAAGTCTTCCCCAGGTCCTCTGTTTGCACGAGTTTGGCGGTCGGGTTAATGCACCGAATAGCGCGCATCGCCGAGACGACCGCGCGACACTGCGTAAAGAGCGCGTCCTTAAAGGTTTTTTCGCTGAGCCCGTGCGGGTACCAGAGGCCATAGAGGCCGCTGAACCGCGCCGTCGTCAATGGCTCGTTGACCGGCGTGTAATACTCGATCCACGGATAGCGCTTAGCGACGGCTGACGCATACTCGGCTAGCTTGCTGGGAAATTCGGGATCCACAAGGCTGGTATGCGCCGGACCGCTACCATGATGGACGAGACCCACGATCGGCGTCACACCAAGCTTCAGCAAACGCCCGAGCCGCTCGTCAGGCCACGACCAGTTCGCCTGCGCAATTCCGTTGGGCGCCGTACCCTCCCATAGAATCGGATAGCGGAGCGCACGAATGCCGAGCGCAGCTACCCCGTCGAGATCGTCGGCCCGTGACGCATGGCCGTTTCTCTCGAGCTGGCTAAAATACTTATCCTGCACCCGATTCATGGTGCACTCGATGCCTCCCCAAAGCTCGAGCGCGCCGGTGGATGAGCCTTTAATCGACCTCGTCATGCTTACGCCAGGCGCCGAGATCCGGGGTGCGACAGCCTCGATGAAACTACACCGGTTCGCATACGTGCCGCCGTATCACCGGGTCAGGGTAGATGCAAGGCAAAGAATTTTTAAACGGCGCCACGGACTTCGCACCCATTTGTAGGACAATCTCCTCAGCTGCCTTGAGGGCAGCTCCCGCACACTGGTCCATATTGTAGTAGCGGTACTGAGCGAGCCGACCCACGAAACTGACGTTTGGCTCTTTGACGGCGAGGGCGAGGTATCGTTTCAGCAAACATTCGTTCTCCGGACGGGGAATCGGGTAATACGGATCGCCGTCGGGCTGAGGATATTCTCGGACAATGGAGGTTCCCCCATGATGCTGGCCCGTGACATGCTTGAACTCAGTGATCCGAGTGAACTCGTAATCGTTTGGAAAATTGACCGTGCCCACTTGTTGGAACTGCTTAGTGTTTGCGAAATGCTCGTGCTCGAAATGAATCGAGCGGTAGGGCAACTTGCCATAGCAATGGTTGAAATACGCGTCCAGGGGTCCGGTGAAGACAGTATGTTTCGCGCGTATTTTGCGTTGGACCGCAAAAAAATCGACGCCGACATCAATGCGAATGTTCGGATGATCTAGCATCCGTCGAAACATTCGAGTATAGCCGTGCAGCGGCATCTTCTGGAACGTGTCGGTGAAATAACGGTCGTCATTATTGGTCCGCGTCGGTATACGCGCGGCGACGGAAGCGGAGAGTTCGGAAGGGTCGAGCCCCCATTGCTTGCGCGTGTACCCGCGGAAAAATTTCTCATAAAGATCCCGACCAACGGCATTGATCACGACGTCTTCGCTTGTCTTAATTTGCGCCCGTGGCGCGCGCACCCGGTCATAAAACGTTTGAATCGTCTCTTCCGTCAGGTTCAACCCGTATAAGCGGTTGACTGTATCGATGTTGATCGGGATCGGCAAAAATTGTTCGTCCACCTTGGCGAGCACATGGTGTTCATAAGGCCTCCACTCAGTAAACTGAGATAAATACGAAGCCACCCGCTGAGAGTTTGTGTGAAAAATGTGCGGACCATACGGATGCATCAGTACGCCGTGTCGGTCGAAAGTGTCGTAAGCATTGCCTCCGATATGCGGCCGCTTGTCGATGATGACTACTTTTAGCCCATGACTTGCCAATCGTTCGGCAACTACCGAGCCGGAAAATCCTGCGCCTACGATCAATACGTCTGTTATCATCGAACCTTCCTTTTCATCGGCAAAGGATGCACCTCATCTGAAAAACACACCTCCGCTCCACACCATTAGGCACCCGCTTGCTGCGGGGCTGATCCGGGGAAGAACTCAGTTACGCTTCAACGATCAGAGTGTGCTGGAGTTACGGGAACGCGTTGCTCCGTGCTTGGCCGGCTAGTTCGACAAAGGGTTGAACGCTCTTCAGCATATAGCCACGCATGGCGCTCACGGTACCTTCCCACGATGCAGCATTTGCGCGTTCGATTCCTTGTAGAATGAAATCGGCACTAGGAGAGCGATGTACACGCTCCACGGCGAGAACGAACTCCTCATGCGAGCGGGCCACGTCAACAATCGGAGTAAAGTTACGCACCACGTCGGGCACCGCTGTTGAAACGATGGGCTTGCCCGCTGCCATGTACTCGAGCGTTTTAGTGGGATTGATGTATTGCGTCGCCTCGTTTAGCGCGAAAGGCATCAGGCATACATCGAACGCCTTGACGAAAGCCGGCAAGTCGGAATAGGCCTGCTGTCCCAACCAGTGGATGTTGGGCAGACTCGGCAACATATGCCGCTCAATTTTCGCTAGCGGCCCGATCATGACGATCGAGGCCTCGGGACGACGCTTCGCAAGGTGTGTCAGCAGATCGTAATCCAGCCGCTCGTCTATGACACCGAAGTAACCGAAGATTGGACCGGGCAGATTCGCCACTGCTGCAGGAACAGCTGTCTCTTCCAGAGCGGCCTTACCGAAATGATCGACGTCCACGCCGCAGCCGAAAAAATGCACGTTGGGGTGAAGTTGAGACTTCGATTCGAAAAGTTGATAACCGCCGGTAAATACGACGTCTGCCCTGGAGAGGAGAAACTGCTCGCGGAGGCTCATGTCCGGCGGCGCGAACCGGAAGCTGGCGAGCTCATCCATGCAATCATAAACGACGCTGGCAGCGCCGAACTGCCCTAGGAAACTTGGTGCAGTAAGTGGCGAATAGAACCACTGAATGGGCGACTCGAATCTGCCGGCGAGCAGGGGATGTTCCGACACGGCGCTTCGTAGCAGCGGCAATACGGCTTCACATTGGGCGTCGACGTCCATCGCGTATTTTGGATGAAGAACCGGAATCAGCCGAAAGATGTTTGCGTAAGTCTCACTAACTCTAACGTGGGCTTGTCCGTCTTCCCACATCGGTTCTTCCGTGAATAGTATCGGATGATGTGCAGCGAGCCGGGAAAAAATCTGCTGCGGGCGCTGCCACACAAAATCCCACCGCAAGTGACAATGCACGAGAATCGGCAAACGGCCCGCGTCGAAAGAACACCAATCTGAGACCGTTCTACCAATTGCGTTTCTGATGTTTTTTAACGGAAGAGCTGCAGAATTGTGAGCACCATCGTTCGATAGTGGCTCTGTGCGGGTTTTAGAGCGGGCCTCCCTTCGCTTAGTGATACTACACTCACTCACCGGTTACCCTCGCACTCAGCTTTCCCGCGAGGGCGTTCGATTTTTCGCGATCCGTCCTCTGATCTTCCGATTGAGCTAAAGCACTCTCCGCCGCCTGCTTCACCCTTTCAACTGTATTCTCTGCAGTGTCGCGTACCTGCTCATAGGCTTCGGCGCCCCGTTCCTTTATTTGTGAAATCGTCTTGTCGCGCACTGGTCCCAAAAGGCGATCTTCGTGTTCAGTGGATGGCAGCACAGCGCCTAGGGCGGCCCCTACGGCGAGCCCTAGGGCGCCCAATATTATGGGCTGTTCCTGTAGTAATGTGTTCAACCCTTCACGAGCGCGTTTTGCTTGGGAGTGAGCCGTGCTTGCCGTCTCGCTTATGCGTCCCATAACGGCATCTTTAGAACTCTCCCAAGAATTTGCGAGCTGATCATGCGCGGCCGCCGCACCGGTCTTTAGTTTTCGACCGGCATCGGCCGCCCTGCTTTTGATTGATTCTCCCAAACCTGCCAAATT
>Ga0184632_10001054_pt1 | contig 11151 bp, 7 predicted proteins | sample PLM31_50_b1_FD_133153 | JGI IMG/M metagenome (GOLD analysis project Ga0184632, IMG submission 133153) | Groundwater sediment microbial communities from an aquifer in East River, Colorado, USA - PLM3-1_50_b1 | ecosystem: Environmental > Terrestrial > Soil > Riparian zone | place: USA: East River... | reverse complement strand
CATGCAGGTCAAAGGGTTCCCAGAGGCTCCTGGGGGAGCGAGCGGGACCGTGCCCGATGTCACCGGGATGACCGAGGAGGAGGCGGTCAAGACCCTTGAGGCAGCCAACTTCACGGCAATCGTGGAGGAGGGGGCCTCCATCGAGCCTGAGGGGACTGTCTTCGAACAGGACCCGAAGGGGGGTGCCAGAGTCCCACTCGGCAGCGCAGTGACCATCACCGTGAGCAACGGGAAGGCGCCGACGGTGCTGGTACCGAATGTGGTCGAGGAAACGGAAGCAGATGCGACGGACATACTCGAAGGTGCTGGCTTCGTGGTCAACGTCGTCTACCAGGAGGTGTTCGACCCGTTACAGGCAGGGATCGTGCTGTCCCAGGATCCGAAGGGCGGCTCGAAGAAGAAGACTGGAACGACCGTGACCATAGTCGTGGGACAGCTCTCGCCATCTCCCCCGCCAACGCCTGGGCCTCCTTAAGGGCCCAGCCTCTCGCGGACCCGGGCCTGAACGAGCTTTCCATCAACACGGCCGCGGGCCGAGCTCATCACGTGGCCCATCACCTTGCCAAGGTCGGCCGGGCCAGAAGCACCAGTGGCCGCTATCGCATCCTCGATGAGCGCCGCTACCTCCTCGTCGGAGAGCGCGGCCGGCACGTAGGCCTCCAGCACTCGCTGTTCCTCCCGCTCCGTGTCGGCCCGGTCGGCCCGGCCAGCCGCCTCGTAGGCCTCGACCGCCTCACGCCGGCGTTTCACCTCTCGGATCGCAACCTCCACGAACTCCTCATCCGATAGCTCATGCCTGAGCTCGACCTCTCGATTCTTCACAGACGCTGATAGCAGCCGCAGCGCACCGAGGCGGACCTTCTGCCCAGCTTTGAGCGCTTCCGGAATCTCTCTAGCCAGCCGGTCCTTCAGAGTGCTCACGCGAGACGACCTCCTACAATCGCTTCTCTCATGTCGTTCGTGTCCTTCGTGTCCTTCGTGTTGAAGCCCCTCTTTGTCGGCGCCAGCCTAGCGGACCCATTGATGTGGGGGCTGGCCATCCTCGCGGGTGCGGGACTGCTGTGCGTGGCCTACGGCGTCCTGATCGAGCGGAGGTGGTATCGACGCGCTTATTACCGGCTGGAGGTCCTACCAGCCGAGGCCTCCGGCTCGCTCGCCCTACTGCACCTCTCGGACCTGCACTTCACCCGCTCGGATCGGCGCAAGGCTCGTTTCCTCAGCTCTCTCCCGCGCCCCGACGTGTCCGTCGTGACCGGGGACCTCCTTGGAGAGCCAGAGGCCGTTGATGCGGTGGTGGCCGCCCTCCAACCCCTTCGCGGGCGGCTGGCTTCGTACTTCGTCCTCGGCTCGAACGACTACTTCGCGCCCCAACCTCTCAACTACTCGAACTACTTCAGGAAGGAACGCCGGCACAGGCGCGGGCGCCGCGGCCGGAGCGCCGAACTCGTCACGCAAATGGAGGCCGACGGCTGGATTCATCTCCGCAATCGAAAGGCGGACCTCGCCGGAGATGGGGTCAGGCTGGAAGTGGTGGGGCTGGACGATCCGCACATAGAACGGCACGACCTGCGCGTTGCCATGCGGACCGACCCAGAGGCGATCGGACTGGCCATAGTGCATTCGCCGGACCCGGCACCGGAGCTGGCCGCAATGGGATACGACCTCATCCTCTCCGGCCACACCCACGGTGGGCAGGTCCGCCTGCCCTTCCTTGGCGCGCTCGTGACCAACAGCAGCATCCCGACGAAGCTCTGTATGGGGCTCTCCAGGATCGGGCCTGCTCTGCTCCACGTCTCGCCAGGGCTCGGAACCAGCAAGTTCGCACCTTTCCGGTTCCTATGCCGGCCCGAAGCGACGGTGCTCCAGCTCCAACCCACGCGCGAGGGAGCTCATCCTCCTCGTACACTGTCTGCCTGGCCGGCGCGGCCGGCCATCGGGACGTAGCGCAGTTTGGTAGCGCGCAGCGTTCGGGACGCTGAGGTCGCGGGTTCAAATCCCGCCGTCCCGACAGGACAGTACGGTGTCACCCCGGCTGTGAAATGGAATAATGGTCGGGTTCCCCGAACGCCGAGGCGTTCAAGCCTGATCGGATCAGAGGTCGAATGGAGAAGCTCGGACCGAAACACAGGATGTGTCGGAGGGTCGGCGCTGCCGTGTGCGGCAGGCCGAACTGTCCAACGAACAAGCGCCCCTACCCGGCGGGCCAGCACGGGCGCGGCCGCCGCCGCCTCTCAGAGTTCCACATGCGACTCTTGGAGAAGCAGAAGCTCCGCTCGATTTACGGCGTCGGTGAACGCCAGTTCCGTCGGTACTTCGCCGAGGCCACGCGAAAGAAAGAGGTCACCGGCGAGGAGCTCCTCCGGCTTCTGGAGACCAGGCTGGACGCCGTGGTGCTCAGGCTAGGATTCGCCCAGACGATGCGACAGGCCCGCCAGCTCGTGTCGCACGGCCACGTTCTCGTTGACGGCCGCAAGATCGACGTGCCGGGCGCGAGCGTGAGAGTCGGGCAGACCATCGCCGCGACCCCCGCCGCCAGGAACTTCCTCTCGGTGCACGAGGCTCTGGCGGTGACCCCTGATCCCCCGCCGTACCTCGAACGTGACAAGGCTGCCGTGACCGGGCGCCTGGCTCGGCTCCCGTTGCGGCAGGAGATTCCGCTGCCGGTCCCCGTCGAGGAGCGCCTCGTCGTGGAGTTCATGTCCTAGGGCTTCTCCACGTAGAACGGACCAAGAACCAGGACGTCCATGTGCGTCCGCCGGAAAGTGTCCACAGCCTCCTCGGGCGTGCAGCAGATCGGCTCATTTTCGTTGAATGAGGTGTTCAGCAGCACTGGCACGCCAGTCATTCGGCCGAACGCTCGGATGAGGTCGTAGTAAAGAGGATTCTGCTCCCGTCGGACCGTCTGAAGTCTTCCGGTCCCGTCGACATGTGTGGGCGCTGGTATCTCGTCCCGTCGTCCCTTCTTGACGTCGTACGTAAGAAGCATGAACGGCGAGGGATAGTCGTCTTCGAACCAGTCTGAGGTCGCCTCCTCCAGGACCGATGGAGCGAAGGGCCTGAACGGTTCGCGGTGCTTGATACGGGCGTTCAGGACGTCCTTCATCTCGGCGCGGCGTGGGTCTGCGAGGATGGAACGGTTGCCCAAGGCACGCGGCCCGAACTCCATCCGACCCTGGAACCACCCCACGATCTTCCCCTCGGCGAGGGCGGCGGCCGTTCGTTCCACGAGGTCGTGGTCCTCCATCCTTTGGTAGGCCAGACCCGGGCCATCAAGGGCGTTACGGCACCAGGACACGGCGAAATCCGGCCCAAGGTAGGCGTTGTCCATGACGTAACGGCGGGGGAACCCCAGACGATGGTGGTAGACGTAGGCGGCTGCACCTAGGCTGGTCCCTCCGTCATAGGCGGCGGGCTGGATGAAGACGTCCCGGAACCCTGTCTCCCTCCGGATCTGCCCGTTCACGACGCAATTCAGCGCGACCCCACCGGCCAGACAGAGCGCGTCGAGCCCGGTCTGCTCGTGTAGCGACCTGAGCATGGCCAATTCGACCTCCTCCAGACGGCGCTGCATGGACGAGGCCACGTTCCGGTGGCGCTCGTCCACGGGCTCCTCCGGCCCAGACCGGACCGGGCCAAAGCGCCGAACGAGGCCTTCGTCCCACACCGGGCCTAGCTTCGCCGGCCCGCCCTTCCAGACCATCGGCTGGATCTCCCGCGCGTGACGGAAGCACCTCATATCAAGCTCGAACGCGAGCCCACCAGGATGCCTGAGCACCTCCCGCATGCCTTCGATGTACTCCGGCTCTCCGTAAGACGCGAGCCCCATGACCTTGTACTCGTCCCCGTATCTGTTGAACCCGAGGTACTGGGTGAAGCCCAGGTAGAACATGCCCAGTGAGTGCGGGAAATTGACCTCGCCTTCGACCCGGAGTCGGGTCCCCTGGCCGACGCCCCACATCGTTGACACCATGTCTCCGAATCCGTCCAGCGATGCGACCGCGGCTCTCTCGAATGGAGAGACAAAGAACGCGCTCGACATATGCGCGAGGTGATGCTCGACCATATGCACCTTCGCCCGGAGCTCGCGGGGTTCAAGCCCAAGACTCGCGGCCAGAGCTTTCTTGACTCTCAGCTGAGCCACCGGTTCACCGCGCTGCCGTACCAACTTGCGTCCGGATGGAGTCGCCAGCGCGAACCAGGCCTTGCGCAGCAAGTTCGACAGCGGATTCCCTGACACGCCTACGTGATCAATGTCAGCGGAGGAGACCCCCGCCGCATCCAGGCAGTAGCGGATCGATCCGTGTGGGAACCCGGTCTCGTACTTGGTTCTGGTGAAGCGTTCCTCCTCGACGGCAGCTACCAGCACACCATCAATGAACAAGGCAGCGGAGGCGCTCGAGTGATACGCGTTGATGCCCAGGACTACGGTCAGGTATTTCCTCGCTTCCAGAAGACTCGGCGGAGACTAGCGCAGGAGGACCCTACAGTCGACGCTCTTGCGAAGCGCCATGCATGAAGCCAGACTCATCCGGCCAAATGACCCTCAGCCGCCAAACGCAGATCCCTCGATCGCGGAGGGTGATGTGGGCGCTCCTTGCTGTGGGTCTCCTTGCGCTTCCTTTTCTGTCGTTGCCCGGCCGGTACGTGTTCGACACGAGAGACTCACTCTGGCTAAACCCAGCTAGCTATCTGTCTCGAGCGCTGGTCCTATGGAGACCATCACCATTCCTGGGGCACGAACAGCACGACGGCATCGCGGTCCCGATGGGTGTCATAGTGTGGCTCCTTCGGTCTATCGGTCTGTCCGTGTGGGCGGCCGAGCGCGTCTGGCACGGCCTCCTCATCTTTACCTCGGCCGCCACGACCATGCTTCTCGTCGTCAGGCTCCGAGGGCGCCGGACGATCCTGGCGCCCTTGGTGGCGGGCCTCGCATACAGCTTGACTCCCTACACCTTCGGCTACGGGCTGCCCTTCAGCGCGGTGTACCTGCCATACATGCTTCTCCCCTTGTTGCTCCTGGTAACGCTCCGCGGGATTGAAGAGCGGAGTTTGCTGTGGCCGGCGTTGTTTGGCCTGACCACATTCCTGATGGGTGGCGGCAACGGAGCGCCGCAGGTCTACGTCCTGCTCACTGCGGCGGCCCTCATGGTTTGGGCGGTTTTCGCTGAACACAGTGCAGGCTTCCATGCCGTCCTGCGATTTGGCTTGCTATCGCTTTTCTTCGTGATCGGCCTGAACGCTTACTGGTTATTCCTCCTGGGCTCGAGCGAAGTGTCCAACGCGCTCACGTTCTCGGAGCAGCCGAGCGTCATAAACGTGAGCTCCAGCGCCTCAGAAGCGATTCGGGGATTGGGGTTCTGGCAGTTTTACGGCGGCGACCAGTTCGGCTCGTGGCTCCCGACCGCAAGGACTTATGTCACATCCGTGCCGCTCGTGCTGACCGGGTTCGCGATCCCAATTGCCGCCCTGATCTCGGCCTGGCTGGTTCGCTGGCGCTACAGACTATTCTTCCTCTTCCTTGCCATCGTGTCGGTGATCGTGGCCGGCGGCGTCTTCCCCGTATCCTCTCCCACGCCATTCGGCCGCTCCCTTCTATTCCTGTACGACCACGTCCCCGGGGCCGCAGGTCTGCGGACCACTTACAAGGTGACCGCCCAGCTGAACCTAGCCCTCGCCATCCTGGCCGGCTTCGGCCTGGAGGCCCTGTGGATCCGCCTGGCGCGTGCACCCAGGCGGGTAGCGTGGCGAGCCCTCGTGGCGGGGGTGGCCACCCTGATAATCCTCGCGAACGCATATCCGCTGTGGATCGGGCACCTGTACAACCCGGCGAGAGGCGTCGGAGAGATCCCCTCCTACTGGCAGCAGACACTGGCCTTCCTGGACCGCCGCGACCAGCAGAACCGGGTGTTCTTCGCCCCCGCGACAAGCTGGACCACATACCGATGGGGAGCCATCAAGGAGGGCGTCACGGCGACCGACTGGGACCTCTCGTCGGTCGTTCCGATCCGGCTGCCGGTGGGAGAACGATACGGGTCGAACCTGCTCGCCGCCATCGAGCAGCCATACCTGGACGGGCTGCCCGCTTCCGGCACCGCTGCGTTACTCCGATACCTCGGGGTGCGCTACGTCGTGCTGCAGAACGATCTGGACTGGCAAAGGAGTCATACGGCAAGGCCAGCTGAGCTGCAGTCGCTGATGAACGACCCCGAGCTACAGCCATTCAGAACATTCGGGCGGCCGGGGCAGAACGTCGTCGATCGAGATGCGACTCCCGACGAGCTCTCGAGGAGCGAAAGCCTGCTCACGCCCGTGTCCATCCTGGATGTCATGGACCCCGTCAGGGTGGTGCGAGCGGAGGGACCGAATCCGATCGTCCTTTCGGGCGACGGGTTCGGGCTGGCCTCGGCCGCGCGGAGCGGCCTGCTGTTCGGACGACCCCCCATCCTCTACTCGGGGTTGCTGGATCCAGTCGACCTCCAAGCCCTACTCGATGAATCCCATCCATCATTCATCGTGACCGACTCGAACCGCCGGCGAGTCTGGTATTTCACCGGCCCCAGATCGCCGCACTCTTACACGCTCCCCGCGGGACAGACCGTAGACGGACGAGATACCGGCTATCTCCTGTTCGACGAAGCCGCCGACACCCAATCGGTGGCCGTCTATCCGGCCCTCAGGTCGATCTCGGCGTCGGGGTACGGGTCCGAGTTCGGGGCGGACCCGCAGTTTCGTCCGGCCAACGCATTCGACGGAGATCCTGCGACGTGGTGGGTGGTCGGCGTCGGCGGTGAGCCCATCGGGGCTTGGATCCAGGCAGTGTTCGATCAACCTCAGACCTTGTCGTCGCTCGAGATACGGGTCCCGACGGCCCAGTGGGTCCGGGCCGCGCTGAGGGCAAGGCTGGAGTTCTCCGACGGGTCCACCATCCTTGCCACGCTGAATCGGGGCGCAAACACGATCGAGTTCCCCGAGCGACAGACGAGCCTCCTGCGTCTGCAGATCGAGCAGACAACCCCTCCCACCGGCCAGGGAAGACCGGGCGCAGCTATCGGGGACATCGTCATCCCAGCGTTGGATACGGCCGAGCTGATCCAGGTACCCAACGACCTTCTCGACACGGCTAGGGCCATCCCGATCGGGCTCGAGCGCATCGCGTCGGTCCCCCTCACGTACCTTTTCGACCGGGTACGAAGCGGTATTCCGGGTGAGGTCGACGAGGAGATGGGGATCTCCCGTCGGTTTGAGGTGCCGGCTCCTGGTGGCTTCCACCTGTCCGCCAAGGCTCACCTCAATCGCTTGGCGCCGGACGACCTGATCGACGACGTACTTATCGGACCAGGGTCGATCCGCGTGACTTCTTCAAGCCGCTTCCTTGACAGCCCGGCGCTCCGCGGGAGCGCGGCCTTCGACGGCGATCCCCAGACCGAATGGATACCGGCGGGCTCGGTCGGCGAATGGGTGTCGATCCAGCTCCCGAAGCGGCCGCTCGACCGCATCGAGATCGACACGGGCACGGGCCCGGATCGCACCCACGTCCTCCAGGCCACGGCGACCTTCTCAGACGGCACCACCCTGACAGGCACGGTCGACGACCCGGACACAGGACGGATCACTTTGGCCTTCCCTCCGACACTGACCTCGACCGTGACCATCAGGATCGACCGCATCCTTTCGTTTGGAGGCGCCTCCGAGCAACCGGTGTCCATCAAAGAGATCCGGATCGCCGGAGTAGATTCGGTCGCCGTCGACACGAATGCTCCCCTGCCTTGTGAAATCGGCCCCGATTACTCGGTCGATGGGAGATTCGTACCCGTCCGCCCGGTCGGCACGGTCGGTGATCTACTGGAAGGCAAGCAGTTGGTGGTGGGCACGTGCGACGGATCTGACCTGTCGATCGATGCCGGATGGCACAACCTCGTCGCCCGCGGCGGTCTGCAGCCGGACAGCATCGCTCTGTCCACAGGAGGATCGCGGGTGATTGCCGGAGTGCGGTACCACCTCCCTTCGATCACATACTCGCCGCTTCGCTCGGACGGGTTCGATGCAGAGGTGCGAGACGCGCTCACCCCCTACTTCCTGGTGATCGGACAGAACCACGATCGGGGATGGCGGGCATCGATCGGCGACCAAGACCTGGGTCCGCCACTGTTGCTCGACGGCTATTCGACAGGGTGGTGGATCCAGCGCCCGGGCTCGTACACCGTCAAGATCCTGTACGAGCCCCAGCGCAGATACGCATTCGCCATCGGGGTGACAGGGGTGACTCTGGTCGGGGCCCTGACAGTCGTGGGCTTCAATCTGGTACGTCGCCGTAGAGGCCGGGAGAACCTATCCAGGGAGGTGGGCCATGACGACTAGCCCGTGGTCGTCCCGAACCGAATCCACTGTGAGCCGAGCATCATCGAACCAAGGTCTGATGTCCGGCCATAGGTAGCGGCGTTCGAGCGGAGCGCTCAGAACGTCGAATGCACTGAGCCACAGCGCCTTCAGGGGCAGGCGCCGGTAGAAGGCGAGAGGCAGAGCGCTCAGCGAGCGTACCCGGAGTCTCGCACCAAGCCTTCCCGGCAGGACCACGCTCGCGTAGAGCGTTGCGGCCAGGACGGCACTGACGGCCCTCAGAGCCCGATGGGGCATGTGCACCGTCAACCGGCGTAGCGCCGAGGAGGTGCCGACTACCAACGATCGCAACGTGCCGGGCTCGGGCCTCGAGTACACGAAGATCAGGATCCGGCCTCCAGGGGCGAGGAGCCTAATCAACGACCGAAACGCATCTTCCGCATAGTCCAGGTGGTGGAGGACCCCGATGCAACTTATGAAGTCGAAGCTCCCGGGCGCGAAGGGAACAGCCCGAAGATCCGATCGTGTCACGACGGCGCGCGGAAACGCGGCCAGATTCCTGGCTGCCGTCTCCACGGCCACCGACCCGTCGAGGGCCACCAGAGCGCGCAGATGTGTCGCGAGGAATCCGGAAAACCGCCCGCTACCGCACCCTGCATCCAGACCTATACCGCCCTCGAGCTCGTCGAGAGGGACACCCGAAAACAGATAGCGCCAATACGATTCCTGGTCGCGCTGCCTCTCCACGAACGTGGTGTGTTCGTATCCGAAGCTTGTTAGCGTGCGAGCCGTCAGCTTGTCGGGCGGCGCGTCCAGGGCGTCCAGGTACCCGTCACGGACACGCATGACGTGCCCATTGCTGCAGGCGAGGCCCTGTTCGTTCCGGATCGGTTCCGCACACCTCAGACATCTGAGCCGCTCCAGAACTTCGCTCGGCATCGTAACCGCATCTTCCCGAAGCATCACCACTCCGCCGACACCTCCGGTGCCTTCGGCGGCTTACGCAGGAGCACCACGCAGTTCCACATCACCACTTCACGGACGCCGGGGACTTTCGCGAGTGCCCGCAGAGATGGCCAGTAGCGCGGCGCTACGTCGGAGACGTCGACACCCCGTTCCCGCAGCCCGCGCAAGACCTGGCCGACGTGGACGGGAAAGAGGGTCCGACCGGGGACCTGGAGCGGAGGCCTACCTCTGACGAACCGGAAGACGCGCACCCCAAGGCGGGGACCAAGATAGTGGAACGGGCTCCAGTCGTGTCCTCCGAATGGCGAGTACCAATTCGTCCACGACAGGTACACATGACCACCAGGTCGGCACACACGTAAGAGCTCCTCGATCATCGCCCAGGGGTGTGCGACATGCTCGAGGACGTTGGACGATGCAACTCCGTCAAAGACGGCGTCTGCGAAAGGGAGCTGTTCGCCACGGCCGACGACGAACCCGGTCCGGGCGGCGCCCGGCGCACGCCTGTCGGCAACGTCCAACGCCACGACGTTGGCTCCGGCGTTCTGGAGGGCCTCGGCAAGCGAGCCCGATCCGGCACCCACTTCGAGCCAGCTCAGGCCTTGGATCGGTACGATCCTGCTCAGCATGTACCGGAGGGCCAGATCCGAGACCGCCCGCCCATACCGCAGAGGGTCGCGCCGATGGCTGAGTGCCAAACGCAACGTCCGCAACATCTCGCCCGCCTTTGGGCCGGCAGGTGACAGGGGATCCGCTCCATCGTGGCGCCCATAGCCGTATCGATTCAGTTGCGGCCAAGTCGCGGCCGTCACGACCGCCCGGTCGAGCCGTGACATCCGACCCGACCACTCCTCGTCGGGTTGGATCTCTATGTCCCCCTCCTGGAATCGCATCGGGTTGCCGGCGACCGTATGCGCGCTCGAAAGACGTGCGGTCCTCTCTCGGAGAAAGCTGAGGTCGGCCTCGCCGAGCTCCAGGACGTTGACGATACGTTCAAGCTCGCCACGCGGATTCCGGACAAGGTCCTCGTACCTCACCAGCACATAAGGGAAACCGAATCGGCGTGTGGCGCGGGCGGCCATGTTCGCCAGATCCCAAGCCATTGCTGTGCGCATAGCGGAGAACCGCGGCATGTCCCTTTCCTCCCAGAAGACCTCGGGACGGCGTCTGACTCGGCGCCACGAGTAAGCCACGGACCTGCTGTCACGCACCAGGTGCACGAACCGGACGTCGAATCCCGCAACCTTTCGAAGGAGATACGCGTGCTGCGGATCCTTGGTGGAGTCCACGAGATAGGAAGCTCCGGACACCTCATGCATCGCCGTGTAGAGATCGGCAAGAGGTCGGGCGTAGGCGGCCATTTTCCGCCGGTACCCGGGCGTCCACACCCCAGAGACGATCCGAGGAATATTCCAGAATCCGTCGACCGACCGCTTGTCCCGGCTGACGGCCGCGGCGTCAATTCCGTCGAATCCTCCGAATGCCCTACCCACCACCTCTTGCCAGAAGGGGCATTCGCGGAATGGCTCTCCACAGCCACAGAGTTGGTTACCCAGGAAGGACCTGTCCCAGATGTGGCGTACTTCGCCGAACGACTCCAAGCCCTCGATCTGGCCGAGCAGTCGATCGAGCAGGGTGCTGCCAGTGCGGGCATAGCCGCCGACGAACACTATCCGGGCGGGAGGGTGGTCCACGACAGAGTCTATTGTGGGGGACGATGGCCGCTACGAGGAAACAGGGGTGGTCTCTCGGAGCACTGCTCCTCGCCCTCTGCTTCCCAGCGGTTGCCTACTTCCTCGAGGGCGAGTTCGGCCTGATCGCTGGGGTGGCCGCGCTCATCGCCTGGTG
>Ga0184632_10001053_pt1 | contig 11155 bp, 11 predicted proteins | sample PLM31_50_b1_FD_133153 | JGI IMG/M metagenome (GOLD analysis project Ga0184632, IMG submission 133153) | Groundwater sediment microbial communities from an aquifer in East River, Colorado, USA - PLM3-1_50_b1 | ecosystem: Environmental > Terrestrial > Soil > Riparian zone | place: USA: East... | reverse complement strand
CGGAACGTGGCTTCGATCGCGAAGAACCCGAACACGAGCGGACAACCCAGCAACCAGGTGGAGAGATAGGCGTGGCCGAGCCGCGCCACTTCGGGTGGCACGGTCATAAGGCGGAACATCGTGTCCGCCAAGGCCAAGCCCGCGATGCTCACGAGCAGTCCCGCCAGCAGGGCGTACGCCACGGCGATCAAACCGATCTCCACCATCTCGCCGAGACTCAGCGCCACCCACACATAGAACCCAGCGGTGGACACGGCCGCGAGCGCCGCCGGGCCGATCAGCCGTCCCACCCAGATCGTGTCGATCAGATTGAACGAGAAATGGCAAGCCATCATTGCGACGGCGGGCAGCGCGAGGCGCCATACCACCGGCCGCAGCGGGCCGACCGTCAACGCGCCCGGTACGGGAGTTGACGTGATGTCAGACGGATTAGCGGGCGTAGCGTGCTACCAGGACGAGCGCGTCATCGTTGCCCTTCGCGTGGCGGGTGATGACGAAGTCGGCGATCTCCTGCGGTGAGTTGGCGAGCACGAGCGAGTCGGCGAACCCGTCTCTGATGCCATCGGAGTAGAGGACGACCGTGTCGCCGAGCGCCAGCGGCACGGACCGCGTCGTGGGATGCGTCTGCTCCCCGCCGATGAATCCCGCGTTCGGCACGAGCGTAATGCGGGACGGGCGTCCGCCGGAATCGGCGCGCAACAGGATGCCACCGATATTTCCGATGCCTAGCCACGTCATGTGCGCAGCCTGTGGATCGAGGTAGGCGAGTCCGAGGACGACGCCCCGCAATCCGACCAACGCCTCGCGACTGCGCTTTACGAGATCGGCGAGCGGCTCGCGCGCGTAGCGGTCGAGCGCGCCCACGGCGGCATGCGCGGCGGAGGCGGCATCCTCCCCGTGGCCGAGTCCGTCCACTACGGCGATGAGCGTGCCCTTGCCGACGCGCTTGATCAGGCTGAGATCGCCGGACTCGGCCTGGCCCGGAAGCGGGAGGGTTGCGAACGCCGTGTCGATTTTCAAATTGCGCGGCGCCACTTCTTCATGGTGACCGTCGTACCCCGCCCCACCACCGAGTCGACGTCGAACTCGTCCATCAGGCGCTTCGCGCCGGGGAGGCCCGCGCCGACGCCGTGCGACGTCGAGTAACCGTACTGCATCGCCCGTTCGATGTCGGGAATGCCCGGGCCCTGGTCGATGGCCACGATGGCGACGCCCTGGCGGTCGCCGTTCTGGACGAGGCTGAGCGTGATCTCGCCCTTCTTCGCGTACATGAGGATGTTGCGGGCGATCTCTGAAATCGCGGCGGCGATGACGGTCTGCTCGCCGCTGGAGAACCCTGCGACCGCGGCTAACGCGCGGCCCTGTTGCCGGGCCTCGACGACATCAACGTCCGCGGCAATCGACAGGCGCAGCTCTTCACCCACGGCCGCTCGGCTTCTTGGGTTTGGCCTCGAACGAGCGTTCTTCGGTGCGGCGATTCAGGAAGGCAAGGCCTTCTTCGAGGTCCAGCACGGTGGCGACGCCTTTGAGCGTCAGGCCGAGCTGAACCATCGCGAACGCGACGTCGGGCTGGATGCCGACGATTACCGTCTCCGCACCGCGCAGCCGCGCCATGTGCGCGATGTCACGCAGGGTGCGGACCGCGAACGAATCCATCACGTCGAGCGCGGTGACGTCCACGATGACGCCGCGGCAGCGCGACCGCCCGACCTGGGCAATCAGCGCTTCGCGAAGATGCGAGAGATCGGCGTCAGTGAGGGCAGATTGAATGGAAGCGATGAGAAACTGCCCCTGCCGCAGAATAGGTACTTCCACTGCTCCTCCGCTGGCGGGTGTTTGGGGGGGGAGCTACCGCGTCGCTTCTGGGGCGATCTCGCGAACGGTGCCGGTAGCCGGAGCCCGGTCGGCGAGCAGCCGCTCGGCCTCTTCGATGCCTCCCTGCAGGTCACCGACGGTGGCCATTTCGCTCAGGTCGACGCCGATGGTCACGAGCGTCTGCGCGATTTCCGGCGACAGGCCCGTCACGATGACGGTGGCGCCCAGCAGGCGCGATGCCTCGACCGTCTGCACCAAGTGGTTCGCTACCCCTGAGTCCATGGCCGCCACGCCGGTCACGTCGATCACGACGACTTTCGCGCGGTTGGCCCGAATCGCGCGCAAGAGCTGTTCGGTGAGCTGGCGGGCGCGCTGGGGGTCGATGACGCCGATGATCGGCAGAATGAGGAGCCGCTCGCGCACCTGTAGCACTGGCGTGGACAGCTCGCGGATGGCTTCCTGTTGCTGCCGGATGATGCGCTCGCGCTCTTCGACGAATCCGACGGCCACCGTGTTCGCGATGCGGTTCGCCGCGGGTTCGTAGCTGTCGAGAATCCGGTTGAGCTTTTCGACGTTGTCCTGGTATTTGTTGAACAGCGAGCGGGCGAGCACGTCACGAAGTAACAGCACGATGCCGACGACTTCGTCTGTTTCGACCCCTCGCGGAATGATTCGCTCCGACAGTCGCCGCGAGTAGGCCTGGAGGGCTTCGAAGGTTCCCGTCTCGAGCGCCTCCACATAGTTGTCGTATACCGCGGTGGCCTCGGCGAAGATTTCTTCTTCCGTCATCGCCGTCAGCAGCTCCGCGCGCGTGATGCGTCGCGCCCACTCTTCACGCAGCTGCGTTCGGTTTTGCCGCAAGTGCGCGACCAGCTCGCGCAGCAATCCGGCGGACGATTCGGACAGCGCCGGAGCTTCTGACGCGCGCGTTACGCTGGTGCTTTTCTTGGTGTCCATGGCTCCAAACCTACTAGGGGCAGGTTAGTGAGCAAGGCCCGCGGACCTGGTCTTGCGGCGTTCCTTGGTCTCGTACAGGGCGACGTCCGCCGCGTTCAGCAGTGCCTCCACTGTCTCACCGTGGCCGGGGTACACTGCTACCCCGACACTGATCGACAAGTTCGGCTTTTCGGCGTCCGTGGCCAGCCGGTCCGCCACGCCGCGCGCCACGTGCCAGGCGGCCGCCTCCCCCGTCTCGGGGAGTACGAGCGCGAATTCATCGCCCCCGAAGCGCGCCGCCGTGTCCGTCGCGCGGCAGGAACCCAGCAGCGCTTCAGCCACGCGGCGGATCGCAAGACTGCCCGCGAGATGCCCGTGGCGGTCGTTGATCTGCTTCAAACCGTCGAGATCGAGCAGAACCACCGCGAGCGGCTGCCCGGTGCGGCGCGAGCGCCGGATCTCGGACTCGAGGGCCTGGATCAGCTGACGATGATTGGCGAGTCCGGTCAACGGATCGGTGACGGCCAGCTCGCGCCATGTTCCCTGAATATCGCGTTGCGCCGCGACGACGGCCGCCAGCACGAGACTCGTCACCGCGGTGATGCCGGTCCACACCTGCAGCAGCACCAGGGATTCGTTCGCCGAGTAAACCGAAAACGGGCCGGCGCGGGCCAGCGTCTGGCTGATGGCGATTGCAGACACGATCAGCATCGTGGTCGCCGCCTCGCGCGGGCCGAAGCGGAACGCGACCCAAATCATCACCGGCCAGAGCAACACCGTGAGCGGATAATGCCGCGACGGAAACACGCCACCGAACAGCGCCAGCGTCACGAGCACGGTGACGAGGGCAAGCGCGACCGCCTCGACGAGCTGCTTGCGGCTCCAGCGCGGCGCGGGCTTGACGCCGATCCACAGAATCAGCGCCGGCGCGATGACGATGTCGCCCACCGCGTCACCCAGCCACCACGTGAGCCAGACGCGGGGCGCGTCCGCTGTCGACACGAGGCCGCCCAGCGCGAGCGAGAGGACGCCGATGGATGCCGCGACCGTCGTACTCAGGAGCGCCGCGAGCACCGTGAAGCGGATGATGTCGCGGACGCGATCGAAGACCCGCCCGCCGCGCGCAAAGCGGTTGACGAGATACGCGGCGAGCAACCCTTCCAGCGTATTGCCGAGCGCGATACCGACTGACGGCAGGATGGCGCCCGTCGTCGAGACATTCGCGAGAAACGCGGCGCCGAGGATCGCGGGCCACACGCGATAGCCGAGCAACACGAACGCGGCGAGCGCGATGCCGGCGGGCGGCCAGATCGTGGTGACGGAGCTGTTGATGTAGGCAAAGCGGAGTCCCAGCTTCGCGGCGAAGTAGTAGACAGCCGCGAGCCCCAGCAACAACGCCAGTCGGCGTAATGATTGGCTCATCGGGCCTGAGCTAAAGGAGCGATTCGGCATGAATCAGCTCATCCTCACGATCGCTGCCGCTGGTCCTACCGCTTCACGCGCTGACGTGCGGGCGGGAACTTCCCGCAGGAACCGCTGAAACACCGGATTACCCGGATAGCGCGCGGCCAGTCCCTCGACATAGCCGCGCGCTTCCTGTTCCAGCACGGCGCGGCCGGCGGGATCGCGCGCGGCCTCCCGTATCAGTGCGGCCGCGAGGACCCACGTGCTCTCCACCTGCGCGAGATCGCCGTCATGGGCGGCGCGACGCATGTACCGGATGCCGCGCTCGGCATTGCCGCTCCCCAGGCCGATAATGCGCGCAAAAAACCGCGCCAGCGCTCCTGCGCGCGCGAGACCGTAGTCGTAGACACCCAGTCCGAGATAGCAGTCCGCGCAGGAAGAATCCGCCGCCAGGAGGCGGCGATAGATGTCGCGCATCGCCTTCGCGTCCTTGGCGGCGCTCAAGGAATGCCCGTTCTCCTCCCGTTGCCGCGCCCGGTAGCCCAAAGCCGTGGCGCGCCAGAAGTCCGGTGCCGGCGCCCGCGCCAGCGCGACCGTGAGGAGCGAGTCGATGCGCCGCAGCTCGAACGTGGCGGAGTCGCGCGCGGAGGCCCACCAGATATAGGCGCCCGCCTGAAACACGACGGGTGCTGGATCGCTCGTGTCGCGCGCGGCCAGCGCCGCGAAGTACGCCGCGGCGCGCTCGAATTCCCCGCCATACAACGTGTCCAGCCCGGTGCGTATGGCCGCGCGCACATTGTCCGGTGCGGGGACGGCGGGCGCCGCGCTCTGCAGCACCAGAAGAATCGTGAGGAGCACGTGCACGTCAGCGTGGCGCGCCGGTGATCGGAAGCGCGGGCGTCAGACCCGCGGTGCGGGCCGTCACGGTCCGGGCCAGCTCTCGCAAGGCGATGCCAGCCGGTGAATCCGGCTGGCGCACGACGATCGGCTCGCCGCGGTCGGCAAGCTCCGCCATCCCGGCTTGCAACGGGATTTGGCCAAGCAGCGGGACGCCTAACTCGGCGGCAAGCCGGGCGCCGCCGCCGGCCAGAAAGACCTCGGAGCGCGTCTGGCAGTGCGGGCACACAAAGTAGCTCATGTTCTCGACGATGCCGACGATCCCCACGCCGACGCGCTCGAACATCTTCGCGCCGCGCAGCGAATCGCCGACGGCCATCTCCTGCGGCGTCGTCACGATCACCGCGCCGTGCAAGCGCACGATCTGCGTGAGCGACAGCTGGGCGTCGCCCGTCCCCGGCGGCAGGTCAACGAGGAAATAGTCCAGCTCGCCCCACGCGACGTCGCGCAGGAACTGCCCGATGATCTTCATGATGATCGGACCGCGCCAAATCGCCGGCGCGTCGCGCTCCACGATGAAGCCAAGGGACATCAGCTTCACCCCGTGCGCCTCGAGCGGCTGAATCTTGCCACCCTGGACTTCGGGCTTCTCGTTCCGGCCGAACATGCGCGGGATATTGGGGCCGTAGATGTCGGCGTCCATCAGACCGACGCGATGTCCGTCCAGGGCCAGCGCCGCGGCGAGGTTGGCGGAGACCGTGGATTTCCCTACGCCGCCCTTGCCACTGGAAATCGCGAGCACTTTGCCGAGCCGCGGCATCTCTTCCGCCGTCGGTGGGGCCGGCACGGCTGGCGTCTGTGCGGTCCGAGTGGGACCGGAGGCGTCTGCCAGGTTCACCTTGACGCCCGTCACTCCCGGCACGCTTTCGACCGCCTTGCGCGCCTGCCGCGCGAGCGAGGCCGGATCGGCGGTGGTGAGGACGAAGGTAAACGACACCGCTCCCCGAGCGTCGACCAGGAGATCGCGCACGTGGCGGGGTTGGGTGATCGCGCCGAGCGCTTGCTCGACGAGTGACTGGAGATCGGGACGGCTCACGCTGCCTGGCCGTTCGCCAGGAAGATGCGCGCCGCGCCCAGCACCTTCTCCTCCACCTCCGCCATTGAGCCGTCGATCGACGCGCCCGCGGCGCGATGGTGACCACCGCCGCCGAACTGGTGCGCCAGTGCGGCGACATCCACCTCGCCCATCGAACGGAACGAGACTTTGACGCGGCCGTTGGCGATATGCCGGAACAGGAGTGCCATGCGGACGCCGGCAATGGAGCGCGGGAATTCGACGATGCCGTCCAGATCGTCCGCCGTGACTTCGTGCCGGCGCAGCGCGTCGGGCGGCACACTCACCCACGCGAGGCCGACGTCGGGCTCGACCACCAGCGTCTGCAGCACTTCAGCGAGCAGCCGCACCCGGCCTTCGGGCGCGCTGGCGTACACCGATGCGTAGATCGATTCGGGATCTACGCCCTTTTCGAGCAGCGCGGCGGCGACGCGCAGCGCCCGCGCCGTCGTATTCGAGAACCGGAATCCGCCCGTGTCGGTGAGTAATCCGACGTAGAGCGCCTGCGCGCTTTCGGGAGTCAGCGGCCAGCCCGCGACGGTGGCCAGATCGAACACGAGCTCGGCCGTGGCCGTCGCCTCCGGTGCGATGAGACAGGGACCTGCAGGAAGCTTCACGGGGCCGACATGATGGTCGATGCACACCAGCGGTGGCTGGAGTCGATTGATCACCGTCGCCAGGTTACCCAGCCTGCTGATGTCGCCGATGTCCAGCGATGCAACGATGTCGGCGCGCTCGATCTCCCGCACCGCTTGATGGCTGGAGTCCGCACCGTCCGGGACCAGAAAGTTGAATCGCTCGGGAATGCTGGTGGGATTCGCGATGGTGACGGAAACGCCCTTTGCCCGCAGCAGGTACCACAACCCGATCTCGCTGCCGATGCCGTCGCCGTCGGCGTTCACATGCGTCGTGAGCACGACGTGGCGGGCGCTGGTCAGCGCCGCCGCCACCTCGCGAGCCGCCTTGGCACGATCGGGCGGAACGGGAACGCCGTTCAGACTCATCCTCTGGAAGATAGTCGCGTTACCGCGGGGCACCCGCCGCACCCAGACCTTCGATCTAGTTCCTTTGGTCGTGGTGCAGCGGGCGCCGTGCGTGACTCCGATGCTAGCGGGGCGGCTGGCCTCGCATTCCACCACCCGCGCCCGGCCCGCCCGGCGCGCCCGGCCCGCCCGCGAGCTCACGCTGCAAGCGGCTGTGCTTGCGGCTGTACCCAAAGTAGATGACGAAGCCGATGAGCAACCAGACGATGAGCCGGATCCAGGTATCCCCCGGCAACGTCGCCATCAATCCCAGACAGCAGACCACACCCAGAATCGGCACCACCGGAACCCAGGGCGTCCGGAACGGGCGGTCGAGCTCAGGCCGCTTCTTGCGCAGCACCCAGACCCCGGCGCACACCAGGACGAAGGCCAGGAGCGTGCCGATGTTGACGAGCTGGCCGAGCAACTGGAGGGGCAGCAGTCCGGTCGCGAAGCTCACGGCGATGCCAGTGAAAATCGTGGACAGGTAGGGCGTGCGGTATTTGGGGTGGACTGCGCCCGCCCATTTGCCGAGCAGCCCGTCACGCGACATCGAATAGAAGACGCGCGACTGGCCGAGGAGCATCACGAGGATCACCGAGGCGAGACCGAGGACCGCGCCCACGTCGATCGAGATGCGAACCCAGTGCGGCGCGCCGACCTTCTCCATCGCGTAGGCGACGGGCGCGGGCAGATTCAATTCCTTGTAGGGCACCATCCCGACCAGAATGGCCGAGACCACGATGTAGAGAATCGTGCAGATCGCGAGCGATCCCAGAATGCCGATGGGCATATCCTTCTGCGGATTTCGCGCTTCCTGCGCAGCCGTGGATACCGCATCGAACCCGATGTAGGCGAAGAAGACGAGGCCGGCGCCCCGCAGCACGCCCGACCACCCGTACGTCCCCCATTCGCCGGCGTTGTCCGGGATGAATGGCTTGTAGTTCTCCGGGGTGATGTGTCCCAAACCGATCGCGACGATCAGCAGGATGATCGTGACCTTCAGAATCACGATGAAGTTGTTGACGGTCGCCGACTCCTTGATCCCGATGACGAGAATCGTGGACATCAGCACGACGATGAACACGGCGGGCAGGTTGACCCACGCGCCGGTGAAATTGAGCCCCGCGCTGGCGCATCCCGCGACCGACTGCTGCACCTGGACGGCGGTGCACCATTGGGTGGGCGAGGCGGCAAGATGCGGCGGAATCGTGAGGCCGAGCTGGCTGAGCAGGGAGACCAGGTGACCGGACCACCCCACACCGACGGTTGCGGCGCCGGCGGCGTATTCGAGCACCAGGTCCCAGCCAATGATCCAGGCGACCAACTCACCCATCGTCGCGTACGAATAGGTGTACGCGCTACCCGCGACCGGGACGGCCGACGCCATCTCCGCGTAGCACAGGCCGGCGAAGGCGCACGCGATGCCGACGAGTGCCATCGAGATGGGGACGGCCGGTCCCGCGTGCAACGCCGCCGCCTGACCCGTGAGTACGAAGATGCCGGCCCCGATGATAGCGCCGATTCCCAGCGTGATCAGGTTGAGCGGGCCGAGCGCCCGTTTCAGCTGGTGCTCTCCGGCCGCGTCGGCCTCGGAGCGCAGGGTCGCGATGGATTTCGTAGCCCACAAATTCATGCGGGACTCCGGTCAGGGGGTGACGAATCGCCGGCGGAGACGGACCCAACGTCCGCCGCAACCGGCGATCTGTCAATAGACGCGAAGGTCAGATACTGTAGTTCGGCGCTTCTCTTGTAATGACGACGTCGTGAGGATGGGACTCCCTGAGTCCCGCGGTCGTGATGCGGATAAACTCCGTTTCGGTCCGCAGGGCGGCGATGTCGCAAACACCGCAGTAGCCCATTCCGCTCCGCAGACCACCGACCATCTGGAAGACGACATCGGCCACCGGGCCCCGGTAAGGCACACGCCCTTCGATCCCCTCGGGGACCAGCTTCTGCGGCGAGACCTCGCCCTCCTGGAAGTAGCGGTCCGCCGACCCCTCTTCCATCGCGGACAGGCTCCCCATCCCACGGATCATCTTGAACCGCCGGCCCTCGAGCAGGAACGCCTCGCCGGGACTCTCTTCGGTGCCGGCCAGCATCGAGCCCATCATCACGCTCGAAGCGCCGGCGGCAAGCGCCTTCACGGCGTCGCCCGAGTATTTGATCCCGCCGTCCGCGATCACGGGGATGTCGCCCGCGCCCCGCACCGCATCCACGATGGCGGTGATCTGCGGAACGCCGATGCCCGTCACGACGCGCGTCGTGCAGATCGAGCCTGGCCCCACGCCCACCTTCACCGCGTCCACGCCGCGCTCGACTAGCGCGCGGGCGCCGGCTTCGGTCGCGACGTTGCCGGCCACGAGCTGGGCGTCGGGAAAGACGTCGCGCAGGCCGGCGATAGTGTCGAGCACGCCCTGGCTGTGCCCGTGCGCCGAGTCCACCACGATTACGTCGCAACCAGCGTCGAGCAGCGCCTGCGCCCGCGCGCGCGCGTCGGCGCTGCCGCCCACCGCCGCCGCGACCCGCAGCCGGCCGTGCTGGTCCTTGTTCGCGTCCGGATACTGGCGCCGCTTGAAGATGTCCTTGATCGTGATCAGGCCGCGCAGCAGACCCTGTTTGTCCACGACGGGCAGCTTCTCGATGCGATGCTTCGCGAGGATCCGTTCCGCTTCGTCCAGCGTGGTGCCGACGGGCGCCGTGACCAGCTTCTCTTTCGTCATGACGTCGCGGATCGGCCGGTCCAGCTCGCGCTCGAACTGCAGGTCGCGGTTCGTGATGATGCCGACGAGCTTGCCTGCCCCATCCACGATCGGCACGCCCGAAATCTTGAAGCGGAACATCAGCTGCTGTGCTTCGCGCAGCGGGCGGTCCGGGCCGAGCGTGATCGGGTTCATGATCATGCCCGACTCGCTGCGCTTGACGCGGTCCACTTCGGCCGCCTGCCGGTCAATCGGCATGTTCTTGTGAATCACCCCAATGCCGCCCAGGCGCGCCATGGCGATCGCCATCTCCGCTTCGGTGACGGTGTCCATGGCGGCGGACACGATCGGGATGTTGAGCGGAATCGCGCGAGTGAAGCGGCTGGCTACGGCGACGTTGCGGGGATGCACCGTCGAGTGACGGGGCACGAGCAGGACGTCGTCAAAGGTGAGGGCGACGTCGGGCCGGAAGGTTCCCATGGCGAAAGTTACTGGGACGGTTTGGTTTCCTCAACAGGTTTTTCAGCCGGTTTCTTCTTAGCCTCCTCGACTGCCGCCTTTCCTGCAGCCGCCAGGCCCTCGAAGAACCGCCCGGCTTTCCCGACGGCGTCCATCGTGCCCTTGATAATCGTGACGGGCACACGACCGGCGCGCATGGTGTCTTCCAGCGTCTCCGCGACCTTCTGGAACGCCGGCGCGCCCGCGGAACGTTGTGCGTATTTCGACTCGAGAAACTCGATGTAGTCGAGCACCTGGTACGCCTGCTCGTCCGGCATGGCGTCGAGTTTGCGCCGGACGCGCTCGGCGAGTACGTCGTTCACGGGGTTGCGCCTCCCTCCAACGAAATCAGCTCCACTATGGGATTGCCGAGATACCGGCTGCGGCCGTTCCGTACCCGCGCGGTGATCTGCATCGTGACCAGGGGCGTCAGCGCGCGGAATGCCGGCAGCCTGCTATCGGGAACAATGACGTAGACGAAACCGCGCTCCGGCAGCGGCCCGCGCGCGAGTACGTACGACGCGCCGCTGGGAATATCGGGCCGCAGGTCGTCGGCTTGCTGGATCGCGATGAATTCCAGCCGCCAGCGGAGGACCTGGCCGGCATAGCGCTGCGGCTCCGCGCGCAGCTCAGCGGCGGTGACGCCGACCAGCACGCCTGCGGGCGCGGCCTGGAGCTCGCCGCCTTTGACCCAGCCCTCGAACTGTACGCGCGTCCACTCGCCGTTGCGGCTGAGCACGCGCAGCGGAATCTCGGCGGCGAGCGTGCCCGCTTCGGGGCCGTCGGGCGCGCGGTACAGCGTCGTCATGCGCACAGGTTGGGCGCGG
>Ga0184632_10001052_pt1 | contig 11156 bp, 9 predicted proteins | sample PLM31_50_b1_FD_133153 | JGI IMG/M metagenome (GOLD analysis project Ga0184632, IMG submission 133153) | Groundwater sediment microbial communities from an aquifer in East River, Colorado, USA - PLM3-1_50_b1 | ecosystem: Environmental > Terrestrial > Soil > Riparian zone | place: USA: East River... | reverse complement strand
CACCGGATGCCCGGGCGGCCCGCATTGATCATCGGTTCGACGGTGAAGATCATGCCGGGCTGCAGCTTGAGTCCCGTGCCCGGTCGTCCGTAGTGGAGCACCTGCGGCTCTTCGTGGAATTGGCGGCCGATGCCGTGTCCGCAGAACTCGCGGACGACGGAAAAGCCGTGGCCCTCGGCAAAGCGCTGGATGGTGGCGCCGACGTCGCCCAGGTGCGCGCCGGGCTTGACCGCGCGAATGCCGCGCCACATCGCCTCATAGGTGATTTCGGACAGACGCTTGGCCTGGATCGACGGCTTGCCGACCTGGAACATCCGGCTCGTATCGCCGTGATAGCCGTCCTTGATCACGGTGACGTCGATGTTGACGATGTCGCCGTCCTTCAATTTCTTGTCGCCGGGGATGCCGTGACACACGACATGGTTGACGGACGTGCACAGCGACGCCGGATAAGGCGAGTGGCCGGGCGGCGCGTAGTTGAGTGTCGCCGGGATCGTTTGCTGCACGTCCACCATGTAGTCGTGCGCGAGATCGTTGATTTCGCCGGTCGTGATTCCCGGCTTCACGTGCGGCGTCAGATAGTCGAGCAATTCGGACGCGAGGCGCCCGGCGACGCGCATGCCCTCGATATCCTCCGGCGATTTGAGATTGACCGACATTGGTGCCGCTGTCACGCGCGCAAAAGTTCGTTGATGCTGGTTTTCGCGCGCGTCTTCGCGTCGACCTGCTTGACGATCACGGCGCAGTAGAGTTGACACCCCTGGTCGCCCGAAGGAAGGCTGCCGGCGACGACGACCGAGCCGCTCGGCACGCGGCCATAGCTGATCCCGCCCGTCGCGCGGTCGTAGATCTTGGTGCTCTGTCCGATAAATACGCCCATGCCGAGCACCGAGTTCTCCTCGACGATCACGCCTTCGACCACTTCCGAGCGCGCGCCGATGAAGCAGTTGTCTTCAATGATCGTGGGATTCGCCTGCAGCGGCTCCAGCACGCCGCCGATGCCGACGCCGCCGGACAGGTGCACGTTCTTGCCGATCTGCGCACACGAGCCGACGGTCGCCCACGTGTCGACCATCGTGCCTTCGTCGACATAGGCGCCGATATTGACGAACGAGGGCATCAACACCACGTTACGCGCGACATAGGCGCCGCGCCGCACGACGGCCGGCGGGACGACGCGCACGCCGGCGGCCGCGAAGTCGGCGTCGGAATACTGCGCAAACTTGGTCTTCACCTTGTCGAAGAAACGAAACGGCACGTTGGGGCCGGACAATCCGATGCCCGCGTTTTCGGTCAGCCGGAACGACAGCAGCACCGCTTTCTTGATCCACTGATGGGTGACCCACTCCCCGCCCACTTTTTCCGCGACGCGCAGGCGCCCGGCGTCGAGGTCCGCAAGCACGCCTTCCACGGCGTCACGGACTGCGGGCGGTGCCGATGTCGGAGACAGCGCTGCGCGCTGTTCCCAAGCGGCATCGATCGTTGCGGCAAGAGACGGATTCATTCGGAATTATCGCGGCCAAAAAACCAACATTGTACCGGGACGTAGCACGATGCCCGGGACCGTGGGTATTTGAGGACGTGAAGGCGAACCCGCAAGTCGATCAGTCGCGGCGCCCCTGCACCGTTGCGGGCGCAGACTGAGTGTCGTCAGCCAGCGCGAGCGGTTGCGGGAGTCTTTTCGAGGCGGCGCGCGAACGCCACGACGCGCGCGACCGCTTCCGCGCATTCACCCTGACTTGCCACCAGCGCCAGCCGGATTCGGCGCTGTCCGGGATTCCACCCGTGCGCTTCGCGAGCGACATAACTGCCGGGAAGCACGGTCACATTCTCTTCGGCGAACAATCGCCGCGCGAATTCGGCGTCGTCGATCGGCGTTTGCGCCCACAGGTAGAACGCCGCCTCGGGCATCGTGCACGGCAATACCGACGCAACCTGCGGTTGCAAATGCGCAAACTTGATCGCGTATTCGACGCGATTGGCGCGCACGTGCGCCTCGTCGCTCCATGCGGCAACGCTGGCCGCGGCGACCGCGCCGGACATCGCGCTGCCGTGGTACGTGCGATACAGCAGAAAGGCCTTGACGAGCGCGGCGTCGCCCGCCACGTAGCCCGAGCGCAATCCTGGCGCATTCGACCGTTTGGACAGGCTGCCGAAAACCGCGAGCCGTGGATATCCGTCACGTCCCAGCGCGTGGGCGGCGGCCAGCGCACCGAGCGGCGGACGCGATTCATCAAAATAGATTTCCGAGTAACATTCATCGGAGGCGATCACGAACCCGTAGCGGTCGGAGAGCGCAAAGAGCTCGCGCCATCCTGGCAAGTCAAGCACGCGCCCGGTCGGATTGTCGGGTGAGCACACATACAGCAACTGCGTGCGCGCCCAGACGTCCGCGGGCACGGCGCCCCATGCATGCGCAAAGCCGGCCGCCGGATCGGCATTGACGCAATACGTTTGCGCGCCGGCGAGCAGCGCTGCGCCTTCGTAGATCTGATAGAACGGATTCGGCACGACGACCGTGGCATGCGGACGGCTGTCGTCGATGACGGTCTGGGCAAATGCGAACAACGCTTCGCGGCTGCCCAATATCGGCAGCACTTGCGTCGCCGGATCGAGCGCGGGGAGGCCGTGTCGGCGAACGAGCCAGCCGGCGATCGCCTCGCGCAACGGGGGTGGGCCGAGGGTCGTGGGATAATTCGACAGCGCGCCGGCGCCGGCGTAAAGCGCGTCGACGACAAGACGCGGCGTCGGGTGCTTCGGTTCGCCCAGCGACAGGCTGATGGCTCGTTTCGCGGGATCGGGCGTAACGCCCGCGTACAAGCTGCGCAGTCGTTCGAACGGATACGGTTGCAGCAGGGCGAGCCTGGGATTCACGCGGAGGGTCCGTGCGGGAGAATGTCGATTATAGCGGGGCGTCGAGCGCGGTTTGCCGCGGCGCCGGCGGCGCGCGATCGGAATCCGATTCGCGCGTGGACAAGCTGCGCCAGCAATCGCCGCGATGAGCGAATGGCCGCTGCGCGTCGTTGCGGGACTGGCTACGCTTCTGGCAATGGCGCTGCTTGCGATGGTGGTCGCGTGGTGGGGCTGGCAGGCGTTCGGGCCTGCATCGGTGCGCATTCTTCCGGCCGCGCCCTCGGATCCTGCGGCCACCATTCTCGCCGCCGGGCTGCTTGCCGCACCAGGCGCCGTCCCGGCAATGACGGCACCCAAGGACGAGAGCACGCTCGCCACCGGCGATACGCGCCTTCTCGGCATCGTGGCGGAGCAGGACGGCCGCGGTTACGCGCTTTTTCGCTTGCCTTCCGGGCCGCGCCTGGTCGCTGCGGGGCAGGAGATTGCGCAAGGCGCGACGCTCACCGCGGTACGACCCGACGGCGTGACCATCCGCGACGCGGGCGGCGAACGCCGGATCGCGTTGCGTGGCGAGCCCGTGCCGAAGGCTGCGCCGGCGGCCGTGGCAACCGCGCGAGCGACACGCAATCCTGCCTGCATCGCGCCCGCGGGATTCAAAGGCGCCGTGCTGCGACTCAATGCCGAGTTGTTCCAGGGCATCATCGCCAAGCCCGAAAGCTGGACCGCGCTGATGGTGCCGGAACGAGGCGCACTCACGGTGCGCGACGACAGCGGCTTCGCGACGATGCTGGCGATGAAAAAAGGCGACCGTCTCGAGCAGGCGAACGGCGTGGCACTGACAACCCCCGACGATGTCGTGGGCGCCGTGTTGCGCCCGCTGGCTGCGCAGCAAACCGTACGCGTTATCGGAACGCGCGACGGCGCGCCGCGCGAATGGCTTTTGCTCAACGTGGGAACGTGTCCAGCGTAGGCAACCAGTCGAGGAGTTCGAGAGGCCGGGCAATCCAGCCGGTGGCCGGCCACCGCGCGGGATCGCCGCCGCTGCCCATGTAGCCGTAGCCCGCGACGATCGTCGGCATGCCCGCGGCCTGGCCCGCTTCGACATCGCGCAAATCGTCTCCGACGTAGACGCATGCCGCCGGCGCAATGCGCAGTGCGTCCGCCGCATGCAACAGCGGCGCCGGATGCGGCTTGGGATAGGGCGTCGTATCGCCCGAGACGACGATGGCGGCGCGCTTGTCGAGACGCAGCGCAGCGACGACCGGTACCGTGAAGCGTGCGTGCTTGTTGGTGACGATGCCCCATCGCAGCCCGCGCGCTTCGATCGTCGTCAGCAACGCGTCGATGTCGTCGAAGAGGCGCGTCGTCTCGGCGAGGCATTCCGTGTAGTGCGCGAGAAATGCATCGCGCAGCGCGCCATAGTTCGCATGTTCCGGCGTCACGCCCATTCCCGCGTACAAGAGGCCGCGTGCGCCGGACGACGCGTAGCCGCGAAGCGTCGCCGCCGGTACCGGCGGGAGGCCGTGCTCGGCGCGCACGCGGTTCAGCGCCAGCGCAAGATCGCCGGCCGAATCGGCGAGCGTTCCATCGAGATCGAAGAGCACCGTGGTGACCGGCAGCGGTCGCGCTGCCACGTCAGCCGGCATGCGAAGGTTTGCGGTAGGCCGCGAGGTAGTTGACGGAAGTGTCTGCTTCGAGCCGATAGACGCGCGTCAGCGGGTTGTAGGTCATGCCGGTCATCTGGTCGAGATCGAGACCGGCGCGGCGCGCAAACGCCGCGAGCTCCGACGGGCGCAGAAACCTGGTCCAGTCGTGCGTTCCGCGCGGCAGCAATCGCAGCAGGTACTCGGCGCCGAGGATCGCGAACACATACGACTTCGGATTGCGATTGAGCGTCGAGAAGACGAGCGTACCGCCGGGCTTCGCCAATGCCGCGCAGGCCGCCACGATGGAGCCCGGATCCGGCACATGCTCCAGCATTTCCATGCACGTGACGACATCGAAACGCGCCGGCGTTTCCAAAGCGAGCGCCTCGGCCGCGATCAGCCGGTAGTCGACCGCGACTCCAGACTCGAGGCGATGCAATTGTGCAACGCCCAAGGCCTTCTCGGAAAGATCGATGCCGGTCACGCGCGCGCCGGCGCCGGCCATCGCTTCGGCCAGAATGCCGCCGCCGCAGCCGACGTCGAGGACTGCCTTGCCCGGCAAGCCGCCGGCGACGCGTTCGATCCAGCCGAGGCGCAGCGGATTGATTTCGTGCAGCGGCCGAAATTCGCTGCCGGGATCCCACCAGCGATGGGCGAGCGCCGAAAACTTGGCGAGCTCCGCCGGATCGGCGTTGGGATAAGGGGTCGCGGTCGTCATCGCATCTTCAGAACGTGGCGAGCTTGTGTTGCCAGGCGCGCGTGCGCGCCAACACTTTCGACTCATCGATCGTAGCGAGCCTTCGGTCCGCCACAATTCTAACGCCGCCGACCCAAACGTCGGAGACGCATCCGCGATCGGCCGCGTTCACGAGATGGGAAAGGGGGTCGAACACCGGCTGCGTCGTCACATCGGACAAGTCGACGGCCACGAGGTCCGCGTGCTTGCCCGGTAGCAACGAACCCGTGACATCGGCGAGACCGAGCGCGCGCGCGCCGTTCAGCGTGGCCATTTGCAGCGCCATGGCCGCCGGCAACGCGGCGGCATCCCCGGTCGTCACCTTGGCGAGCAGGCTCGCGAGCCGCATCTCGGAAAAGAGATCGAGCCGATTGTTGGAGGCGGCCCCATCGCTGCCGAGCGCCACGTTGACGCCCTGCGCAACCAGCGTCGCCACCGGCGCAATGCCGCTCGCGAGCTTCAGGTTCGATGCCGGGCAGTGGACGACGTGACAGCCTTGGCGCGCCAACATCGCGATGTCGACGTTCGTGACATGCACGGCGTGAATCGCGACGAAGCTGGGGCCCGTCGCGCCCAGGCGATCGAGCCGCGCCAACGGCGTAATACCCGTCTTCGCCATCGCTTCATCGACCTCCGCTCGCGTTTCGGCGAGGTGCGTTTGAATCGGCAAATCGAGCTGGCGCGCATACATCACGATGCGCGCCCATGCCGCATCGCTCACCGTGTAGGGCGCATGCGGCGCCAGCGCGAAGCTGAGCAACGGCACATGCCGGAACGCATCGCGCGCCGCCAGCCCGCGCGTCAGATACGCATCGGCGTCGGCGGCGTACGGCGTCGGAAAGTCGAGCACCGGCATGCCGAGCAATGCGCGCATGCCGGCGATTTCGTAGGCGCGCGCCGCAGCATCCGGATAGAAGTACATGTCGTTGCAGCACGTGATGCCGCCACGCAACATCTCGGCCGCGCCGAGCAGCGTTCCGTCGAACACGAATTCCGACGACACGAAGCGCCCTTCGCGCGGCCAGATGTACTGTTCGAGCCACGGTTTCAACGGAACGTCGTCGGCGATCCCGCGCAACAGCGTCATCGCCGTATGCGTGTGCGCGTTGACGAGACCTGGAATGAGCGCATGGGACGCGAGCGCGTGCGTTGCCCTGGGCGCATAGCTCGCATCCGCGTCGGCAACGGGAACCAGCGCCACGATCCGGCCGCCGTCGACGATGATCGCGTGACCCGTCAGCACGCCAGACGGTTCGACCGGGATGATCCAGTGCGCGTCTATACGCAAATCTACTACTTGCGGATTGCTCATAGTCTAGTCATCGAAGCCACAGTCCCAGCGTAGCATTTGCCGCCGCGAATCGTCCGGCTCCGCCGGCGATTCGCATGAAGCCGTAGGGCCGCCCCAAGGCGCAGCCCCTTTGGGGGAGGACGCCGCAGGCTTTTTCGGGGGGAGTCTTCTCCACTCTAGATGGAAAACGAGCGCAAACGGTTTCATCGTTTGCGCTCGCCCCAAAAAAAAGCCCCGCGCGAGGCGGGGCTTTGGTGAAGCTTGCTGCGATCAACGGCGGGCTTCGCCCTTGACCTCGACTTCGACACGGCGATCCGGCGCGTAGCAGGCGATCAATTCCTTCATGTTCTTCTGCTTGCAGACCACACCCGGAACCGGCTGCGTCTTGCCCATGCCCAGCGTCTCGATCTTGTCCTTGGGCACGCCCTTGCTCACGAGGTAATCGCGAACGGCGTCGGCGCGGCGCTCGGACAGCTTCTGGTTGTACTGCTGCGTGCCGATCGGATCGGTATGACCGGTCACCAGCACCAGCTCGAGCTTCTGCACCTGGTTGAGCTTGGAGATGATTTCCGAGTCGATCGCGGCCTTGCCTTCAGGCTTCAGCACGGCCTTGTCGAAGTCGAACAGCGCCTTCGACGCCAAGGTGATCTTCTGGACTGCCGGAGGCGGCGGCGGTGCTGGCGCTGGCGCGGGTGCCGGAGGCGGCGGGGGCGCAGGCGCAGGGGGTGGCGGGGGAGGCGGCGGCTTCGGCACGAGGTCGGGGTCGCACTCGACAATCGCCATCGCCGGAGTCCAGTAGCCGGTGCGATAGCACAGGTTGCCGGAAAGGCCCGCGGTGCTGTTGTAGACACCACTCTTCACGAGGCCGTCCGTCGGCGTCGGGTAGGCGTTGCAAACATATCCGGTTCCCGGCGCGCATGGCGCTGTACCCGGAACGTACCCTTTCGTTTGCGCGACTGCACCACCGGCGAAGGCCGCGGCGAGCAGGCCGGCAACGGCACCGGACACGAGACGTCGAGTCATTGTTTCACCCCTTTGGCTTTGGTTTTGAACAAATTCTTACGAACTTGCGGTTTTGGGCGCCAAGTTTGTTCCTCTGGCGTCAAATGCGTTATCTCCCGGACGAATATAGCACACGGGTTTTGGCGCCGCAAAGAAAAGACCGGTCGGCTTGCCTCCGGGGAAACGACTGTCGCGGCAATACAACGCCGTGATAAAATTTCATGATTTCAAGGGCCTCCGAACGGATCGCCGCGGGCTTGCGCGCCGCCAAACGGCACGCGGGACGCCCCGACCAACGGAAAAGCCGGGCTCCGGGGCAATTTTCCCGGCGAACGGCGTCCTGACCCCCTTTCGCCCAACACTTCCGGAAAAAAAGCCCGCCCATGGAGCAGTTCGCCAAAGAAACTCTTCCTGTCAGCCTCGAAGCCGAGATGCGGCATTCCTACCTCGATTACGCGATGAGCGTGATCGTGGGCCGGGCGCTCCCGGACGTCCGCGACGGGTTGAAGCCTGTCCACCGCCGCGTCCTGTTCGCGATGCACGAGGCCAACATCACATGGAACCGCGCTTACGTGAAATGCGCGCGGGTCGTCGGCGAGGTGATGGGTAAATACCATCCGCACGGCGACCTTGCCATTTACGACACGCTGGTCCGGATGGCGCAGGACTTTTCGTTGCGCTACCCGCTCATCGACGGCCAGGGCAACTTCGGCTCGGTCGACGGCGACAACGCGGCCGCCATGCGCTACACCGAGTGCCGGCTGGAGAAAATCACTGCCGAAATGCTGGCCGATCTCGACAAGGAGACGGTCGACTTCGTGCCCAACTACGACGGCAAGGAACAGGAGCCGTCGGTCCTGCCGTCGCGGTTGCCGAACCTGCTGATCAACGGATCGTCGGGCATCGCCGTCGGCATGGCGACCAACATTCCGCCGCACAACCTCACCGAAACCGTCACCGGTTGCCTGGCGCTGCTCGGCAATCCGGAAATCACCGTCGATGACCTGATGGAGATGATTCCGGCGCCCGATTTCCCGACCGCCGCGATCATCTACGGCCTCGAGGGCGTGCGCGAAGGCTATCGCACGGGCCGCGGCCGCGTCGTGATCCGCGCGCGGACGCACATCGAAGATCTGGAGCGCGGCGGAAAGCAGGCGATCATCGTCGATGAGCTGCCCTACCAGGTCGGCGGGGACCAGCTCCTGAAGCGCATCGGCGAGCTCGTTGGCGAGAAGAAGCTCGAGGGCATCGCGGAGCTGCGCAACGAGAGCGACATGAAGGGCATGCGGCTCGTGATCGAGCTGAAGCGCGCCGAAGTCCCGGAAATCATCCTCAACAACCTGTACAAGCTGACGCAGCTGCAGGACAGCTTCGGCATGAACATGGTCGCGCTGGTCGACGGCCAGCCGCGCCTGCTCAATCTCAAGCAGTTCCTCGAGTTCTTCCTCGTGCATCGGCGCGAAGTCGTCACCCGGCGCACCGTGTACGACCTGCGCCGGGCGCGCGAGCGCGGGCACATCCTCGAAGGCCTGGCCGTCGCGCTGTCGAACGTCGACGAGATCATCGCGCTGATCAAGGCGTCGGCGACGCCGCCGGAAGCGAAGGCCGCGCTGATGGCGAGACTCTGGCGCTCGACGATCGTCGAGGACATGTTGCGGCGTGCGGCCGCCGATGCGGCGCGGCCGGAGGGACTGCCGCTCGAGTTCGGCTGGCAAAGCACGGGCTACCGGCTATCGGATGCGCAAGCGCAGGCGATCCTCGAGCTGCGTCTGCAGCGCCTGACCGGCCTCGAGCAGGAAAAGATCACCGGAGAATACAAAGAGGTGATGGCGCTCATCGTCGACTTGCTCGACATCCTTGCCAATCCGGCGCGGGTCACGACGATCATCCGCGACGAGCTGACGGTGATTCGCGGCCAGTTCGGTGACACGCGCCGCTCGGAAATCGTGGCGCAGGGCGTCGACCTGTCCATGGAGGACCTGATCGCGCCGGAAGAAATGGTCGTGACGTTGTCGCACGGCGGTTACATGAAGGCGCAGCCGGTGGACGAGTACCGCGCCCAGAAGCGCGGCGGCCGTGGCAAGCAGGCCACCGCCACCAAGGAAGACGATTTCGTCGACCGGATGTTCATCGCCAACACGCACGACTTCATCCTCTGTTTCAGCAACCGCGGTCGGGTGTACTGGCTCAAGGTCTACAGCGTGCCGCAAGGCTCGCGCAATTCGCGCGGCAAGCCCATCGTCAACCTCGTGCCGCTCGTCGACAACGAGAAGATCACCGCGATCCTGCCGGTGAAGGGGTTCACCGAGAATCAGTTCGTGTTCATGGCAACTGCTTTCGGTGAAGGAGTTCACCGAGAATCAGTTCGTGTTCATGGCAACTGCTTTCGGCACGGTGAAGAAGACGCCGCTGTCCGAATTCTCGCGCCCGCGTCCCTCCGGCATCATCGCGGTCGACCTTACCGATGGCGATTCGCTGATCGGCGTCGCGCTGACCGACGGCACGCACGACGTGATGCTGTTCAGCTCGGGCGGCAAGGCGGTGCGGTTCGACGAGAACGACGTGCGCCCGATGGGCCGTAACGCCCACGGCGTGCGCGGGATGATGCTCGACAGGAAGCAGCGCGTGATTTCGATGCTGGTGGCCGAAGACGAGGCGCAATCCGTGTTGACCGCGACCGAGAATGGTTACGGCAAGCGCACGCCGATCGTCGAATACACGCGCCATGGACGCGGCACCAAGGGCATGATCGCGATCCAGCAAACCGAGCGCAACGGCCAGGTCGTGGCGGCGGCGCTGGTGCACCCGGAGGATGAAGTGATGTTGATCTCGACCGGCGGCGTGCTGATTCGCACCCCGGTCAAGTCGATCCGCGAGATGAGCCGGTCCACGCAAGGCGTGACGCTCATCAATCTCGACGATGGCGAGAAGTTGGCCGGCCTCGAACGCGTGGTCGAGACCGACGACGACAACGGCGAGGCCTAAGCACTCGATGGCTCACGACGATCCACCGCCGCAGCCCCCGGAGGACCTGGCGCGCCACCGCGCGGCCATCGACGCGCTCGACCGCGAGATTCTCGCGCAGCTGAACGAACGCGCGCGCCACGCGCAGGCGATCGGCGCGTTGAAAGGGGGTGACGGTGCCTATCGACCCGAGCGCGAAACGCAGGTGCTGTCCGCATTGCACGCACGCAATGCGGGCCCGCTCCCCAACGAGGCGGTCACCGCGGTCTTCCGTGAAGTGATGTCGGCGTGCCGGGCGCTGGAGCAGACGATGCGCGTTGCCTATCTGGGTCCCGCCGGAACGTTCAGCCACGCCGCCGTGGCGAAACACTTCGGCACCTTCGTCGAAGCCGTGCCCTATCCGACGTTCGACGACATCTTTCGTGCCGTCGACAGCGGCCAGGCGCAATACGCCGTGGTTCCCGTCGAAAACTCCACCGAGGGTGCGGTGGGGCGCACGCTCGACCTCATGTGGACGACCGATCTTTCCATTTGCGGTGAAATCAAGTTGCGCGTCGCGCAGAATCTGCTGTCCAACGCGCCCAATCTCGGCGCGGTCACCAAGGTCTATTCGCACGGCCAGTCGCTTGCGCAGTGCGTGCAATGGCTGGCCCACCACCTGCCT
>Ga0184632_10001051_pt1 | contig 11161 bp, 10 predicted proteins | sample PLM31_50_b1_FD_133153 | JGI IMG/M metagenome (GOLD analysis project Ga0184632, IMG submission 133153) | Groundwater sediment microbial communities from an aquifer in East River, Colorado, USA - PLM3-1_50_b1 | ecosystem: Environmental > Terrestrial > Soil > Riparian zone | place: USA: East... | reverse complement strand
GCGGTTCCGGCGCTTGCCATCGCCTTTTGGCGCAACGCGTTCGGCGCCGCCGCGGTCAGCGTTCCGGCGCTCCTCCGGCGCCGCAGCCGGTCCGAGCTCATGCACATGCCCAGCCGCTTGTGGCTGTTCGCCGCCCTGGCCGGTCTGTTGCTGGCCGCGCATTTCGGCACGTGGATACCGAGCCTGGACTACACCTCGGTGACGTCCTCCATTGCACTCGTCTCGACCCAGCCGATCTGGGCCGCACTGCTCGCCAGGCTCGCCGGGTTTCCGGTCCCGGGCCGGGTGTGGCTGGGCATCGTGATCGCGCTGATCGGCGTCCTGGTGCTCACCGGTGTCGACCTCACCGTCTCCGCGCGGGCGCTCGTCGGTGACCTGCTGGCACTCGTCGGCGCGATGTTCGCCGCCGGTTATGTGACCGCGGGTGCGGTGGTTCGCCGGCATGTATCGACGGCCACGTACACGACGGTCTGTTATGGCGTATGCGCGCTCGCGCTGCTCGTCGTATGCCTGTCGGCGGGGGTGGCTCTCAGCGGCTACGAGGCAGTCGACTGGCTCAAGCTGGCGGCACTCACGGCGGGCCCGCAGCTGCTTGGCCACACCATCTTCAACCACGTGCTCGAGACGACCAGTGCCACCCTCGTCTCGCTGGCAATCCTCCTCGAGGTGCCGATCGCGACCGTGCTCGCAGCGTGGTGGCTCGGGCAGACCCCACCGCCGGCTGTGCTGCCGGCGGTGGCTCTGCTGCTGGCTGGGATCGCCGTCGTGGTCGGGAGCGGTACGAGCGCAGACGCTCCACGTTCCGTTCCGGTCGAATGACAGCGCTTCATTCCAGCTGGGACCGTGGCGCCGCGCCACGCGTGACCTTCGCCACGCGGCGACGTACCGCATCGCCAGGCTCGCTACGCTCGGCGCTCATGGCGTCCGAACCTCGCTCGCGTCGATCCTGCTTGGCGGTTCCCGGCAGCAGCACCAAGATGCTCGGCAAGGCGCCGGGACTATCGGCAGACCAGGTGTTCCTCGATCTGGAGGACTCGGTCGCACCGCTTGCGAAGGAGGATGCCCGCAAGAACGTCGTCGCCGCACTCAAGAATGGCGATTGGGCGGGAAAGGTGCGCGTTGTCCGGGTTAACGACCTCACAACCAGATGGACCTATCGAGACGTCATCGAGATCGTCGAAGGCGCCGGAGCCGCGCTGGACTGCCTGATGCTGCCCAAGGTCCAAAGCGCCGAGCAGGTGGTGTGGTTGGACCTCTTGCTCAGCCAGATCGAGGAGACGATCGGCCTGCCGGTTGGTGGGATCGGCATCGAGGCGCAGATCGAGAACGCGGCCGGGCTGATCGCCGTTGATGCGATCGCCGGCGCGTCTCCCCGACTGGAGACGATCATCTTTGGGCCGGCTGACTTCATGGCGTCGATCAACATGAGATCGCTGGTCGTCGGTGAGCAGCCGCCCGGTTATGACGTGGGCGACGCCTACCACTACATCCTCATGCGCATCCTGATAGCCGCGCGGGCGCACGACCTTCAGGCCATCGACGGTCCCTATCTCCAGATCCGCGATGTGGACGGCTTTCGCCGAGTCGCGGGCCGCTCGGCCGCGCTGGGTTTCGACGGCAAATGGGTGCTGCATCCCGACCAGATCCAGGCCGCGAACGAGGTCTACGCACCGAGTCAAGCCGACTACGACCATGCAGAACTGATCCTCGATGCGTACGCCCACTACACGTCGGAGCGCGGCGGTATGCGGGGCGCCGTCATGTTGGGTGACGAGATGATCGACGAGGCGTCTCGGAAGATGGCGATCGTCGTCGCAGCGAAGGGCCGCGCCGCCGGTCTGGCCCGCACTAGCACGTTCCACCCCCCGACCTCTTAGGCGGTGTGCGCGGGGCATCAGGCGGGCCGACGAGATGATCGACGGTCCAAATGATTGACTAGAAGAGGCCATCTCTGTCCGGCTTAGTGGCCAACGATCCCTCTGGACCTGGCACGCAAGCAGATCGCCGTAGCGGAACGGCTAGTCCCAGCGGAACGGCTAGTCCCAGCGGAACGGCTAGTCCCCGGGGGCCGTAGCGAGGGTCAGCATGTAGTCCTTCGTCTCGTTGCCTCGCTTGACGGTCAATGTCACCCGGTCACCAGGTGCATGTGCGCTGATGGCGACGATGAGGTCGTCGGAGTTGCTGATCGGACGGCCGTCCAGGGCCGTAATCACATCGCCAGGCTTCAGCCCGGCCTGGGCGGCCGGGCCGTCCGGCTGCACAGGGGTTCCGTCGACCTCTCCCTCACCCGAGATTCGCGCGCCTTCACCGCCATAGCGCACATCGAGAGACACACCGATGATCGGCCGATCGGCCTTCCCGTCGCGGATGAGTTCTTCTGCGATGCGCCGAGCCTGGTTGGCCGGTATCGCAAAGCCGACACCGATGTTGCCCTCCTGACTGCCGCCCAGCCCCGCACCCGGGATCGTCGCGATGGCGCTGTTGATGCCAATCACCTGGGCACGGGAGTTGACCAGTGGACCACCCGAGTTACCTGGGTTGATCGCGGCGTCCGTTTGGATGGCGTTGATGTACGACTCCTGGCCGGACTGCTCGCCGCCTGCCACAACGGTACGGTTCTTAGCGCTCACGATGCCCGACGTGACGGTCCCACTCAGGCCAAGCGGCGAGCCGATCGCGACGACCGGGTCACCGACTTGTACGTCATCGGAGTTGCCGAGCGTCACGGCCTTCGCAGCGGCCGGCACGTCTCCGGTTTCGACCTTTATGACGGCCAGGTCGGATCGCGGATCAGCGCCCACGACTCGTGCGCCGGCAGCCGAGTTGTCGCTGAACCGCACATCGATCCGCCCACCGTCTCCGGCCAGTTCCGCGACATGGTTGTTGGTCAAGATGTAGCCGTCGCCACGGATGACGAACCCGGATCCGGAGCCGGCCTGCCCGCCACCACTGACGTCGATCTTCACGACGCTTGGCAGCAGCCGAGCTGCGATGCCGGCCACGCTGTCCGGCGGCCGATCAACCGCACCGGTGGGAGCGGAGCCGAGCGACGCGTTCTCGTCATGGACATGCGACTTGTTACGGTCGGCGACGATGTAGCCCGCCACGGCGCAAGCGCCGCCACCGACGAGCAGAGCGAGCGCGACGCAGGCTGCGAGCAATCCGGCGCCGTACCGGCGTCGTGGCGTGTCCAGCCGGGGCTGACCCAGCGGGCCGTGCCCGGAGAAGATCCACTCAGCCCCCTGCTCCGCAGCGGAGGCGCCGTAGGCAGCCGATGGCAGCTGGGCGGTGTCGGCGTCGTGCTGCGGCGGTGCGAACGGATCATCCGTGGCCTCGCGGTCAGGCCTGGACCACCACGGAGGGTCGGCTCCCTGAGGGTTCTCCGCGCGGCCGGCGGGATGCGTTTCACTCATGACCAGCAACGTCCAAGAGGTACTCGAGCGACAGCGGCTGGCTTCGAGTCTGTCAGCTAAATGGGTTGAACCAAGAGGCGGCCCGGTCGACGCCCCTACTCAGCCGTGACATCACGCCGGCCGCGGTCCGCTCGTGCGGAAGGCCGGCGATCACCGCCTGCACCACGTCATCCGGGGCATCGCCGAGGACGGTGTACACCATTCCATCGGCGGACCAGGTCGCGCGATAGGGGATTCCGTCCCGCGCATAGACCTCGGCACCGCTCACCCTCGTGGGTCGGAAACCGTCGAGCCGCTGCGCGTCCAGGTGGCCGCGCTGCTGGAAGACGGAGACCGCGGACAACCCGTCGGTGTAGGTGAGGTGCAGGATCGTGTCTCCGTCTGTAGTGAGCCGGCGGACATCGGTGAGCTGGAAGCGCGGTGCGAGCACGCCGGGCGTCGCCCAGCCCGCAGTGCTCAGGGTGACAGCCGCGCCAACAGGGACCCGGTCCGACCAGATGTCAGGCATGTGCGCCGGTAGCCGCTTAGCAAGGCGGGCGTGCCCAATCGTGAGATCGACGAACGCACTCGCCTTGGTGATGGCGCCGGTGCTGTCGAACACCTCACGGCGCAGCGCCAAACCCGAATCCTCGTCCAGCCAGAGCCGGGCCGCGACCGCTCCGCTCGCCCTGCGCGCCTCAACGACAAACGCAGCGCGACCGGCGACCGCGTCGCGACCGGCGACAACGAGGTGGTAGTTCCTTGCCAGGAGGGTGACCGGACCGTCCTCTACCGCCGCGTCGGGCGCGTCGTCCGTCGCATTCTCCGCGGTGAAGACTGCGCTGTCGGCAGTCGCCGGCGTGCCGTGAACGGCCACCAGGCTGCCGGTACCCGGCACATGGGTAACGTCCACCACTTGGCTCGCCGAACCGCTCTTGCACCAAGCCGAAACGTACTGGACGCCCGCGTAGGCCACTCGAGACGACGCGCGCTGGGCAACCTCCAGAAGGAGGACCGCACGTGGATCATCTCGTTCGGTGGAAACCGGCTCGGGCGGGTTCGCGACGATGGCGACCGCGGCCGGGGCGGTCCCGGCAGCCGCTACGACGACCACGACCAGGACCGCCAAGCCGGGCACCAGCCAGACCGGCACCGGCCATGCCGTCATGGGCGGTCGGACATGCTTCATCGGCCGGGCGCCCCGGCGATGGTCGACGGGATCGGAAAACCTGCGATGACCGCGGTATAAGCCGGGTCGCCGACGATCTGCCCGCTCATCTGGGCGTGCTGGTAGGTATAAGAGTCCAGCGGCGGTGTCAGCGCAGGACCCTGCTCTGCCGGCTCACCGATCGCGAAGGCGGCAGCGAACGCCACAGCCGATACGGACAACGCACCCGCCGCGGCGACGTACACGACCCGGCGACGCGGCGCCACCCGCCCCGGCCCGCGCACCTCCCTGCGGCCAGACGGCGCCGTCGCGGGACGCTGTGCTACCGACGGCATGCGGCGATCGCCCACCGCTAGCGGCGGGCGCTCGCGCGGAGTCGGCTCGCCGGGCTCGGACATGGAGATCAGCGAGCGGATGAGCGCATCGGATGGACCGGGGACGGCGGCTGACACGGAAACCTTCAGTCGGCGCTGCTCCTCGGCGGCGTTGCGGCAGTCGCGGCATTGAGCGAGATGGCTGAGGACGCGATCGCGGGCGTCGTGGTCGAGCTCGCCATCCACGAACGCAGAGATCCGGTCACCGAGATGCGTCATACGGCCTCCTCCGTTGTGCCACGAAGGTCTCGGCGGGTGCCTGCCGCACTCGACGAGTCGCCACGGCCTGATCGGCGCCGCCGGGTAGCGGCCCGATGCTCGAGCGCGGCCTTGAGCTGGGTGCGGCCTCGGTGGATGCGGCTCCTGACCGTGCCGAGCTTGACGCCGAGCGTCGCGGCGATCTCCTCGTAGGAGAGCCCTTCGATGTCGCAAAGAACGACGGCGGCGCGGAAGTCCGGGTGCAGGCAGTCAAGCGCCGCCCGGACGTCGGCGTCCAAGATCCGATCGTCGTACCACGTCTCCGGCGACGGCTCACGCCCCGGCAGCCGCTCGGGTGCATCGTCGGCAAAACCTTCGAACTTGATCCGCTGCTTACGGCGCACCGAGTCGAGGAAGAGGTTGGTCGTAATGCGGTGCAGCCAGCCTTCGAACGTGCCAGGCGTGTAGTTGGAGAGTGACCTGAAGACACGAACGAAGACTTCCTGCGTGAGATCCTCAGCGTCGTGCTGGTTGCCGGTGAGGCGGTAGGCGAGCCGGTAGACCCGGCCAGAGTGGGCTCGGACGACCTCCTCCCAGCTCGGCGGCGTCCAATCCTCCGGCTGCGGCAACTCCACCGGCGCGGCCGGTGCTGCCGGAGCCGACTCGTCCGCTGATCGCGCCGGATCGGCCGCCGACCTCGGCGGATGCGCGGCCGGCTCCTCTCGCCGGTCTTCCACGCCGTCACCTCCCCCGGCTGCCGCTATCTGGCTAGGCAACCGACGTCCTATCGTCTCTCGGCTGTGGCGTTTGCCCAAGTCCGATCAACCGGCGTCCTTGCCGCGAGTTCGTGGTATTTCTCCGCACTGCTGGCTAGCACACCGGTTCGTACCTGGGAACGCCGAAACGGCCGCGGAGGTTCCCCCGGCTTCGAATCAAGCGGGTCCGGCTCCACGCCGCTTTCGACCTGGTTACGGCCTCAAGGCGGGGCAGAGCCGATCTGCAGCCAGCGCAACAGGGCGCGGACGCCGAAACCAGTCCCGCCCTTGGTGATCTCGTGCTCCTCAAACTCGACCTTGCCCGGACCGGCGATGTCGAGATGGGCCCACCGATGACCCCCGATGAACTCCCGCAGGAAGAGAGCGGCGGTTATCGAGCCGCCGCCGACCTTTGTGTCCTCCACGACGTGGCAGATATCGGCGATATCCGAGTCGAGCGCCGACCGGTAGTCCTCCACCAGCGGCATCCTCCACAGCGGGTCGCCGGCCGCCTCACCCGCCGCCATTAGGCCAAAGGCCAGCTCGTCGTCGGTCGCGTACAACGCTGCGACTCGCCGGCTCAAGCCAAGGGACGCCGCTCCGGTGAGCGTCGCGAGGTCGATGATCACGTCCGGATCGAGGGTACGGTCGGCATAGGCGAGTGCGTCGGCGAGGACCAACCGGCCCTCCGCATCGGTGTTCACGACCTCGACCGTGGTCCCGCCGTACTGTGTGATCACATCGCTCGGCCGATACGCGGAGCCGGAGGGCATGTTCTCCGCCGCGGCCACCAGCCCGGTGACTCGGTGCCGGACGCCAAGCTCCCTTAGCGCACCGAGGATGGCGATCACGGCCCCACCGCCGGCCATGTCGGCCTTCATCGGGATCATCGCCTCCCGCGGCTTGATCGACAAACCGCCGGAATCGAAGGTGATCCCCTTGCCGACGAGGACCACATGCGAGCTCTGCGCACTCACGCCGTTCTCGTCGTCCGGCCGATAGCCCAGTGAGATGAGCCGGGGCGGTCTCGACGAGCCCGATCCGACCGCGAGCAAACCGTTGAAGCCCTCGCCTCTGAGCTCTGTCTCGTCCCAGATCCGACACTCAAGGCCGGTTGCCATGGCAACCTCACGCGCTCGGTCCGCGAGCCAGGCCGGATCCTTCTCGTTCGAGGGGGTGTTGGCTAGGTCCCGGGCCAGCCAGACCGCCTTGACAACGACCAGTGCATGGTCGGCGGCCTTACGACCGAAATCGCCGCCGAAATGGAGCGCGATCCCCGCAACAGGGCCGGAGCTGGGCGGCTCGGATCGCCGCGAGAAGGTGTACGAGGCGAGCAGCAACCCCTCGATGTGCGCCTGTAAGCCGGCATCGTCCGTACCTTCGGGGAGCGCGGCGGCAAGGGTCGCCCGTCCCTTGGACCGCCGGGCGATCGCCGCGCCTGCCTTACGAAGCTCAGCAGGAGAGCCCTCACCGACACCCACGACGAGGAGCTCGGCCGGGCCGGCTGGCCCGCCTGGCATCGGGACCGCGACGATCTCGCCCGGCCGCCCCTTGACCTGACCGTTCCCGCTGGCACGGGCCAGGTAGGTGGGCAGTTCGAGATCATAGGCGGCGCCCAACCGCTCGGCCGCGACGTCGAGGACGGCGCCCTCATTGCCGGCCCGCATGGGGACCGCCACAACGTCTGCATCGGCCTGTGCGATGTCGTCCCTGACGAGGGTTAGCGAGGGCATCGACATGCTCGGCACCATATCGCCACGACCTGGTTCCTAGGCCCGGGGCGATCGGGTGGGCTCGGTGCCGGCCTCTCCATCTGGCCGGGCAAAGTCTCGTGTTGCGCCAGGGGTGCCTGACGGCCCCGGTCCGGCGTCCGCGGGGGGACACCGGGCCGGGGCCGTCGGGATCAGCTGACAGCTCGGCGGGCTGGTTGGAACCTCAGCCGGCGACGTTCTTCAATGCGTCGCCAAGCGCGCTCGCCTCGTCGCGCGACATCTCCACGACGAGCCGCCCGCCACCCTCGAGCGGAACCCGCATGACGATGCCGCGCCCCTCCTTGGTGACCTCAAGCGGTCCGTCGCCGGTCCGCGGCTTCATGGCCGCCATGCTCGTTCCCCTTCCGGTGGACAAGAAAATACAGAGATCACCCGACCGTGCGGTCGGCCAGTATCCATTATCCCGACTCTTAGTACTCGAAGGAAACGATCTCCAGCCCGGAGTTTGCGGCTCCACCTGCACGTCCAGCGCGAGAGCCGGCGGCCGGTACAGCCCTGCTCGCCGCAGGTGAAATGGACCCTTGTCCTCTCGGTTCTGGCCGTTGCCAGGGCTTGAGGGTCGCCCCACTCGATCCCGTGGGACCTGGGCGACACTCGACGTGGACCAAGGTCGAGGATCACGTGCGCACGCGGATACTCCTGGACGGGCGCGGTGACCATCAGCCGCACGTGCGGATGCCAGCAGGCGAGTGATATCTCCGGGCCGGCGCGCATCCTGATTGCGTACGGGGTCGGGGTGGTGGTGCCGATGCTGGGGGGCGCTAGTGCAAAACTGCACAGCGTGAATGCTCGATCCGCGCTTTTCGATCTTTATGGCGACCACCTCCGTGCACGCGGCGGCCGCGCCCCGATCGCTGCGCTAGTGCGGCTGCTCGCGCCCCTCGATATCGCAGCTCCCGCCGTGCGTACCGCGGTCTCGCGGATGGTTCGGCAGGGCTGGCTGCAGCCGGTCAGGCTTCCTGAAGGCGCGGGATATGCCCTCACGCCCAAGGCAGTCCGGCGGATCGACGACGCACTCGCACGCATCTATCGGACAAGGACCGAAGATTGGGACGGACGCTGGCACGTCCTCGTTCTCTCGCGGATCGGCGAGCGGGGAGCGAGGGATCGACTGCGCGATGCGCTCGGCTTCCTCGGCTATGCGGCGCTCGACGACACGACCTGGATCGCGCCGCGTCGTTCCGAGGAGGTGGACGGCCTGCTGGCGGCGGATGGCGTACGCGCCGAACGGTTCACCGCCGAGCATGACGGCGACTCGGTCGGCCTCGTTCAACGGCTGTGGGACCTGGAAGGTCTGGGCCGCAGTTATCAGCGCTGGCTGGCCGAAGCCGAGGTTCTGACGGCGCAAGCCGGCATGGAGCCGGGTGACGAGACTGCGTTCGCGGTCCGCAGCAGGCTGTTGCACGAGTGGCGGAAGTTCCTCTTCCGTGACCCGGGGCTTCCCCGGATCCTGCTGCCGAGCGACTGGCCGGGCGACAAGGCCGCTGCGTTCTTCGACAGCGAGTCGCGGCGCCTCCTTCCCGGGGCGGTCACGTTCGTCGACTGGTGCCTAGCGGAGAGCCGATCCAGTCACCTCACCTGAGCATCCCGAGGCTCTTGTACGGTTCGGGAGATCAGCGATCCGCGGCAGGGCCTGGTGAGCGGCCGGAGTGCGGGCGAGCAAGCCCACGGTGGCAAGGAGGAACACGTGACGGATGTCCTGCTCTACGACGTTGCGGGCGACGTCGCCACCATCACGCTCAACCGACCAGACGCGATGAACTCGCTCAACCTCGAACTGAAGGACGCCCTGCGGGATGCGGTCGCGGCGGTCGCGGCCGACCAATCGGTGCGTGCGGTCGTCCTCACCGGCAGTGGACGGGCCTTCTGTGCCGGCCAGGACCTCAAGGAGCACGCGGAGGCACTCCAGAGCGTCCCACTCGACCAGATCTGGCAAACGGTGGGAGAGCACTACACCCCCGTCGCCACTGCCCTCGCCACAATGCCCAAGCCCGTGATCGCCGCGGTCAACGGCATCGCCGCCGGAGCCGGCGCCTCGCTCGCATTCGCCTGTGACTTCCGGCTCGCGGCAGACACAGCCGGCTTCAACGTCGGCTTCTCCGCGATCGGTCTGTCGGCCGATACTGGGTCGACGTGGACCTTGCCCAGGTTGGTGGGGCGTGCGAAGGCGGTCGAGATCCTGATGATGCCGTCGACGATCCCCGCGCCCGCAGCACTGGACCTCGGTCTGGTCAACCAGATCGTTCCGGCCGCGGAACTCCCCGCGGCCGCCGCTGAACTGGCCGCGCGGCTGGCTACCGGACCGACCGTTGCCTATGGCGCCATCAAGCGTGCGCTCGCCTACTCCGCCGCCCATCCACTGGAGGCATCGCTCGGGTTCGAAGGCGAGATGATGGCGTTGACCGGCGCCACCGAAGACCACCGGAATGCCGTGGCGTCCTTCGTCGCTAAGGAGCCACCGACATTTCGCGGACGCTGACTTACTGCCGCGGACGGCGGGCGATGCAGCCTGCGAGGTGATCGTCGACCATCCCGGTGGCTTGCATGGTGGCATACACCGTTGTGGGTCCGACGAAGGCAAAGCCGCGGCGCTTGAGGTCCTTGGCGAGCGCCGTCGATTCGTCGGTGACCGGCGCTAGGTCAGCCAAGGTCTGAGGAGCAGGCCTGCCCGCTGGGTCCGGAGCATAGGACCAGAGCAGCGCATCGAGTCCCTCGGCGACATCGAGCGCTGCGCGTGCATTAGTTATCGCTGCCGTCACCTTCGCGCGGTTGCGCACGATGCCAGGATCGGCGAGCAGCCGGTCAACATCCGGCGTGCCGTAGGCCGCAACCTTTTCGAGACTGAAGCCGTCGAACGCCGCTCGGAACGCCTCCCGCTTGCGCAGGATTGTCAGCCAGGACAGCCCCGACTGAAACGCCTCCAGCGTCAGCCGTTCGAAGAGCACGTCGTCGCCGTGGACGGGCCGCCCCCACTCGTCGTCGTGATAGGCGAGGTACTCGGGGGCCGAGAGTGCCCACGGACACCGCAGCCTGCCGTCGGCTGCGGCGATCGGGCCGCCGGCGCTCACCGCCTGGTCCGCGATTGGTCGGTTTCATGCTGGGGCGCATCCTCTGCCCCAGCCGGTGTTGATCTCTGTCCGGGAGCCGGCAGAGTCCAGGAATCCGGCCCCTCGCTGGCGGCCCCCGCAGCCTCAGCCGCCTGGCCGACAGGGAAGGTGCGCGCCGGGTGATCCGTGCGATCGGTCTCTCGTAGTCTGGCCAGGTCGCCACGCAGGCGCTGGATATACGCGTCGCGGGCGGCGATCTCGACGCCTAGCCGGTCGAGCAGATCGTCAACCTCCTCCATCCGGTAACCACGGAAGGCCAAGGCGAGCCGCAGGGAATCCAGGTCCTCCGCGGTGAGCGAGCGGTCCTCCGGCAGCGAGAGGTAACGCCGGTCCGACCACGCCTGCGCCATCGCGTCTCCGCGGCCCGCGGCGATCAGTGCGATGGCGACCACGAT
>Ga0184632_10001048_pt1 | contig 11176 bp, 9 predicted proteins | sample PLM31_50_b1_FD_133153 | JGI IMG/M metagenome (GOLD analysis project Ga0184632, IMG submission 133153) | Groundwater sediment microbial communities from an aquifer in East River, Colorado, USA - PLM3-1_50_b1 | ecosystem: Environmental > Terrestrial > Soil > Riparian zone | place: USA: East River... | reverse complement strand
GGCCGGCTCGGTGTCCTTCACCAGGAAGCCGCTGGCGCCGACGCGCAGCGCCTCGAAGACGTACTCGTCCAGGTCGAACGTCGTGAGGATGACGACCTTCACGCCCGCGAGCCGTTCGTCCTCGGCGATGCGCCGGGTCGCGGCCAGCCCGTCGACGCCGGGCATGCGGATGTCCATCAGCACGACGTCGGGTGTCAGCGCCGCGGCCAGCCGTACCGCCTCCTCGCCGTCGCCGGCCTCGCCGACCACCTCGATGCCCTCCTCGGCGTCGAGCAGGGCCCGGAACCCCGAGCGGACCAGGACCTGGTCGTCGGCGAGCAGGACGCGGACCGTCCCCTCGGGGATCGCCGGGGTCATGTGGTCCCGTCCAGGGGGAGCCTGGCCAGCACCCGGAAGCCGCGGCCGGGGCGGGGCCCGGCCTCGAGCTGGCCGCCGAGGGCGGCGGCGCGCTCGCGCATGCCGAGGATCCCGCTGCCGCCGGGGGCGGCGTCCTCCGGCACGCCCCGGCCGTCGTCGTCGACCTGCACGGTGAGGTCGTGCTGGCCGTAGGTCACCTGGACGGTCGCGGTCGCCGGCCCGGCGTGGCGGGCCACGTTGGTCAGCGCCTCCTGCACGATCCGGAAGGCGGCCAGGTCGACGCCGGCGGGCAGCGGCCGGGGCGCGCCGGCGACCCGCGTGCGCACCTCGAGCCCGGCCACCGCGACCCGGGCGGCCAGGTCGTCCAGGCGGGTCAGGCTCGGAGTGGGGGAGCGGGGCGGCTGCTCGTCGACCTGGCGCAGCGCGCCCAGGGTGGCGCGCACCTCGCCGAGGGCGTCCTTGCTGGCCTGCTTGATCGCCACCAGCGCGGTGCGGGCCTGCTCGGGCCGCTCGTCGATCAGGTGCAGGGCGACGCCGGCCTGCACGTTGATCAGGGAGATGTTGTGGGCGAGCACGTCGTGCAGCTCGCGGGCGATGCGCAGCCGCTCCTCGCTGGCCCGGCGGCGGGCCTCCTCCTCCCGGGTCCGCTCGGCCTCGACGGCGCGCTGCTCGGTGGCGCGCAGGTAGGCGCGCCGCACCCGGACGATCTCGGCCACGGTGCCCAGCACCAGCAGCCACGCGCCCAGGCCGGCGGCGTGGACCAGGTCGGGCGGGGGGTCGCCGCGGACCAGGGGGACGAGCCAGAGGAAGGACACGTACCCCACGGCCAGGCAGAGCCAGGCGACCACCCGGTGGCCGGCCAGCACCACCGTGAAGAACGCGACGATCATGGCGAAGTAGATCGGTCCCTGCGGGTAGCCCAGGCAGGAATAGAGCAGGGTGACGGCGAAGGCGACGGCGAACACGGCCACCGGACGGCGCCGCCTGGCCAGGGTCGCGACCGGGCCCGCGGCGAGCAGGGCGTAGCCGAGCACGTCCATGGGCTCGCTTGCGGGCTGGTTCTGCGCTGCGAACGACGTGCCCACCAGCTGCATCATCCCGACCGCTGCGGCAATGGCCACGTCGAGGGGCCAGCCGCCCAGCCACGGCCAGGCGGCCGGCAGCCGCGGCCAGCCGGCCGGCGGGCGCCTCGGGGCGTCACTGGTGTGCATGAGGGCACGGTAGGCTATCGGCCCGCCCCGCGTCATCGGCCGACGGCGGGCGGCGGGCCTACCACGGCGGGCGTAGCCGGCCAGCGGTCGCCTGCGCTCCGCGGCGTAGGGCGGAAGCCTCTGCCGACCCGACGACGGCCACCGGGAAGGCGCGGGAGGATCGCTGGTGCGGCGCAACCCACCGCCCCGACACCCGTTCGACCACGAGGAGGCAGCCATGCACACCGCCACCACCATCATCCGGACGCTCATCCGGCTCACCGGGCTCGTCCAGATCGTGCTGGGCGTGCTGTTTTGGACCGGCAACGCCCGCGGCCTGATCCCGCTGCACCAGCTGGTCGGCTTCGGGCTGGTGCTGTCGCTGCTGGTCATGGCGGCCCTGGCCGCGCGGGCCGGCGTCAACCCCGGGCTGGTGGCGCTTGCCGTGGTCTGGGTCCTGGTCGTGCCGGTCCTCGGGCTCACCCAGGACCGGCTGCTGCTCGGCTCGGCCCACTGGGTCATCCAGGTGCTGCACCTGCTGCTGGGCCTGGGCGCCATCGGCCAGGGCGAAGCGCTGGCCGCCCGCATCCTGGGCCGCCAGGTCCCTGCCGCGCAGGCGTGACAGCCCGCGGCGCAGCAGCGCGCCGGGGCCGCCTCAGCCGCGGACCCGGTCCTGCAGCTGCTGCTCCCCGCCGCAGGCGTCCAGGGCGGTGCGGGCCAGGGGCGACGGCCCCTTGAGCTCCCGCCCCGCGGTGGTGCCGGCGAATGTGAAGGTGCCGTCGGCGTCGGGGTCGGGGAAGTCGTCCAGGCCGTGCTCGCGCATGCAGCGGGCGAAGCGCAGCAGCGCCGGGACGTCGCCCGCCGCCGGTTGCTCGCCACGCGCCGACGGCGGCAGCCGCTCGAAGATCGGCCGGCACGCCTGCGGCACGTCCCCGGTCGGCGGGCCGTCGGGCCAGTGCGGCCGCCCTTCGCTGTCGACCTGCGGGTCTTGCAGGTTCGGGTAGCCGTGCTGCCGCGCGCACTGGACGACCTCGTGCCACACCGCGGCGGCGTCCTGCCGCCCGGAGGTCGCGGTCGCGGCCCGGGAGCCGCCCGTGGCTGAGCACCCGGCCAGCCCGGCGAGCAGGAGCGCTCCCGCGACGGCGCGCCGGCCGCCGATGCCCATCCGCATGACGCCCTCCTTGCGGCCGCAGGCGGTCCGCGGCGCAACAGCCGCCCGCCGACCCTGTCAGGCGCGAGGCTCTCAAGCTGGCGCCTGGACCACATCACCGCCGGATGGGAGCCCGGGTTCCCCTTTTGTGGGATGGCGGCTCCCCCGCCCAGGGGAGCCTCGCGCGGCAGCGTCCGGGGCCCCGCATGACCACCCTGTCCACCGCCACCGCGACGTGACACCCTAGTCGCCAGGCAGCGGCTCGCGGGAGGGACGCCATGGAGCTGACCCAGGACAAGGCGCGCTGGATCTACGACCGGATGGTGCGCATCCGGGCCTTCGAGGAGCGGGTGGCGAAGCTGTTCGCCGACGGCCGGATCCCCGGGTTCGTGCACCTGTACGCCGGCGAGGAGGCGGTCGCGGTCGGGGTCTGCGCCCACCTGGAGGACCGGGACTACATCACCTCCACCCACCGCGGGCACGGGCACTGCATCGCCAAGGGCGTCGAGCTCGGCCCGATGATGGCCGAGCTGTTCGGCCGGGTGGACGGCTCCTGCAAGGGCAAGGGCGGCTCGATGCACATCGCCGACGTGTCCAGGGGGATGCTCGGCGCCAACGGGATCGTCGGGGGCGGCCCGCCGCTGGCCTGCGGGGCTGGCCTGACCGCCAAGTACAAGGGCAGCGGCGCGGTGTGCGCCTGCTTCTTCGGCGACGGCGCCGCCGAGCAGGGCACCACCCACGAGGGCATGAACCTGGCCGCGATCTGGAAGCTGCCGGTGATCTTCGTGGCCGAGAACAACGGCTTCGCCGAGTCGACGCCGGTCGGCTACCACTGCGCGGCGTCGAGCATCGCCGACCGCGCCGCCTCCTACAACATCCCCGGCGTCTCGATCGACGGCTACGACGTGATCGCCATGTACGAGGCGGCGGGGGAGGCGATCGCCCGCGCCCGCCGGGGCGACGGCCCCAGCCTGATCGAGGCCAAGACCTGGCGGTACTTCGGGCACTTCGAAGGCGACCAGGTCACCTACCGGACCGCCGAGCAGTCGGCCGCCTACCGCGAGCACGACCCGCTGACCTTCTTCGCCAAGCAGGCGGTGGAGCGCGGCCTGCTCACCGCCGGGCAGGTCGAGGAGCTCGACCAGGCCGCCGAGGCAGCGGTCAACGAGGCGATCGCCTTCGCCGAGCGGAGCCCCCAGCCGCCACCCGAGGACACGCTCACCGACGTGTACGTCGCCTACCGGTAGAGAGGGGGTCCGACATGGCCGTCACCACCCGCACGATCACCTTCCGGGAGGCCGTCAACGAGGCCCTGGCCGTCGAGATGGAGCGCGACCCCGACGTCGTGCTCATGGGCGAGGACGTGGCCGGCGGCGCCACCGTCCCCGGGTTCGAGCAGGACGACGCCTGGGGCGGGGTCCTCGGGGTCACCAAGGGGCTGGTGCAGCAGTTCGGCCGCGAGCGCGTGCTCGACACGCCGATCTCGGAGTCCGGGTACATCGGCGCCGCCGTCGGCGCGGCCGCGACCGGGCTGCGCCCGGTCGCCGAGCTGATGTTCGTCGACTTCTTCGGCGTGTGCATGGACCAGATCTTCAACCAGGGCGCCAAGCTCCGCTACATGTTCGGCGGCCGGGCGCGGGTGCCGATGGTCATCCGCACGATGATCGGCGCCGGCTTCCGCGCGGCCGGGCAGCACTCCGGCTGCCACTACTCGGTGTTCACCCACATGCCAGGCCTGAAGACGGTCGTCCCGTCGACCCCGGCCGACGCCAAGGGGCTGCTCGCCGCCTCGATCCGCGACGACGACCCGGTCATCTTCTTCGAGCACAAGCTCCTCTACGACGTCGCCGGCGAGGTGCCAGAAGGCGAGTACCTGGTGGAGCTGGGCCGGGCCGAGGTCAAGCGCGAGGGCGACGCCGCCACCGTGGTCGCCATCGGCCGCATGGTCCAGCTCTCGCTCGAGGCCGCCGGCGCGCTGGCCGCCGAGGGGATCGAGGTCGAGGTGGTGGACCCGCGCACCCTGTCGCCCCTTGACGACGAGGCGATCCTGGCCTCGGTGGCCAAGACCGGCCGGATCGTCGTGGTCGACGAGGACAACCCGCGCTGCTCCATGGCCACCGACATCGCGGCGCTGGCCGCCTCGCGCGCCTTCGACCATCTGGACGCCCCGCCCCAGCTCGTCACCGCCCCGCACACCCCGGTGCCGTCCTCGCCGGTGCTGGAGGACTTCTACATCCCCACCCCGGAACGGATCGCCGAGGCGGTGCGGGCCACCCTGTGAGCCGGGCGGCGCGATGATCACCGAGGTGCGGATGCCGAAGCTCGGCATGGCGATGAAGACGGGCGTCGTGAGCAAGTGGCTGAAGGGCGAGGGCGACCCGGTCGAGGAGGGCGCCGACCTGTTCGAGCTGTCCACCGAGAAGATCACCGCGGTCGTCCCCGCGCCGGTGTCGGGGATCCTCGGCCGGGTGGTGGCCGAGCCCGGCCGCGAGCTGCCGGTCGGGGCGCTGCTGGCGTTGCTCGGCGCCGAAGGCGACCCCTTCCCACCCGCCGCGGAGCTGGCCGTCGCCCCGCCCGCCAGGCCCGCGGAAGCCCCAGCCCAGGCCGCCCCCGCCGCCGGGGCGGCCGCCCCCACCGCCGGGGCCGGCGCGGCCCGGGGCGGAGGCGGGGGCGCGCCGGTGTCGCCGGCCGCCCGCCGGCGGGCCAAGGAGCTCGGCGTCGACGTCGACCTGGTCCCGCCGAGCGCCCCGGGCAAGCGGGCCATGGTCGACGACGTGGAGGCGTGCGCCGCCGCCGGCCCGGCGGCCGCGCAAGCCCCGTCCGGACAGGTCGTGCCGTTCGCGGGGATCCGCAAGGTGGTGGCCGAGCGGCTCAGCGAGAGCCTGCGGACCACCGCCCAGGTCACCATCTCGCGGGAGGTCGAGGCCGGCGGCCTGGTGGCCAGGCGGGCCGCGCTGGCCGCCGGGTTCGAGGCGGCCACCGGGCTGCGGCTCACCTACACCGACCTGCTCGTGCAGGCCGTCGCCGGCCTGCTCGGCGAGCACCCGCTGCTGAACGCCACCCTGACCGAGCAGGGCATCGTCTGCCCTCCCGAGGTCCACATGGGCGTGGCCGTGGCCCTGGACGACGGGCTGATCGTGCCGGTCATCCGCGACGCCGGCCGCCGCCCGCTGGCCGAGCTCGCCAGGGACCGCGCCGACCTGGCCGCCAAGGCGCAGGCAGGGACCCTGTCGCTGGACGAGATCGAGGGTGGCACCTTCACCATCTCCAACCTGGGCAGCTTCGGCGCCGACGCGTTCACCCCGATCGTCAACCCGCCCCAGTGCGCGATCCTTGGGGTCGGCCGGATCGTGGACAAGCCGGTGGCGGTCGAGGGCCGCGTCGAGGTTCGCCCCATGCTGTGGCTGTCGCTCACCTTCGACCACCGTATCGTCGACGGCGCGCCCGCCGCCCGCTTCCTTTTCGAGCTCGACCAGCGCCTGCGCGGCGGCGCGTAGGCCCGGCAGCGATGCCCGCGACGGTCGGCCTCATCGCGAACCCCGCGGCGGGGCGGGACATCCGCCGCCTCACCGCCCACGCGTCGGTGGTGCCCAACCACGAGAAGGCGTCGATCGTCCGCCGGGTGCTCCACGGCCTGGCCGCGGCCGGGGTCGACACGGTGGTGTACCTGGCCGACAACGCCGGGATCGTGGCCGCCGCGGTCGACGGCGCCCGCCCGCCGGTCGCCATGGAGGCGCTCGACTTCCGCGCCCACGGCTGGGCGTCGGACTCCACCACCGCCGCCGGCCTGCTCGCCGCCGCCGGGGTCGGCGCGATCGTCACCCTCGGCGGCGACGGGACCAACCGCGCGGTCGCCGCCGCCTGCGGCGACGTGCCGCTGGTGGCGGTCTCCACCGGCACCAACAACGTCTTCCCGACCATGGTGGACGGCACCGTCGCCGGGCTCGCCGCCGGCCTGGTCGCGACCGGGGCGGTGGCACCCGACCGCGTCGCCCGCAAGGCCAAGCGTGTCGAGGTGCAGGCGGCTGGGACCGCCGACTTCGCGCTGATCGACGCGGCGGCCTGCACCGACTCGTTTGTCGGGGCGCGGGCGGTGTGGGACCCGGGGCGGGTGCGGGCGCTGGTGCTGACCCGGGCCGAGCCCTGGTCGGTGGGCCTGTCGGCCGTCGGCGGCCAGCTCCGCCCCCTGGCCCCCGCCGAGCCCGCCGGCCTGTACGTCCAGCTCGGCAGCGGGCCCGCGGTCGTCGCCACCGTGGCGCCCGGCATGGTCGCCCGCGTGCCGGTCGCCGGCTGGCGGCTGCTCAGGCTCGGCGAGAACGTCACGCTCGAGGGCGCCGGCACCGTCGCGCTCGACGGCGAGCGGGAGCTGGCCACCGACGGCGGCGCGACCGCGACGGTCACCCTGACCGGTCCCCGGGTGGTCGACATCCGCGCCACCCTCGCCGCGGCCGCCGGCAGTGGCTGGTCCGGGGGCGGCGGCGCCGGCCGGAGGGTGGTGGCTGAGCATGGCTGACCGGCTGGTGGGGAGCGGCCATGGCTGACCTGGTGGTGGTGGGCGGCGGCCCGGCCGGGGTGGCCGCGGCGCTGGCCGGCCGGCGGGTGGGCGCCGACGTCGTCCTGGTCGAGCGTGGCCTGCTCGGCGGCACCTGCGTCCACGCCGGCTGCATCCCCTCGGCCGCCTACCACACCTCGGCCGGGCTGCTGCTCGCGCTGGGCCGCGCCGCCGCGGTCGGGGTGGAGACCGGCGGCGCCACCCTGGCGTGGGAGCGCGTCCAGGCCTGGGCGTCGCGGGCCAGCGAGGCGGTCGCCGCCGGGGTCCGCGCCCGGCTCGCCTACGCCCGCGTCGCGGTGGAGGCGCGCAGCGCCGCGGTCGGGCCCGGCGGGGTGGACGGCTACCAGGGCGTCCCGGCCGTGGTCGCCGCCGGCGCCCGGTCCGTCGCCCCAGCCGGCGTGCTGTCCAACGACGCCGTGATGGGCCTGGCCGAGGTGCCGGGCAGCCTGCTCGTGCTCGGGGCCGGACGGTTCTCGCTGGAGTGGGCGGACCTGTTCGCCGCCGCCGGGAGCCGCGTCACCGTGGTCGCCGAAGGCGGGCGCGTGCTCCCTGGGGAGGACGCCGACCTGGCCGGGTTCGTCCAGCTCGCGCTCGAGGAGCGGGGGGTCGCCTTCGTCGCCGACGCCACCGACGCCGTCGACGCCGCGGCGACCCTCTCGGCCGACACCCGCGAGCCCAGCCTGCCCGGCCTCGAGGTCGACCAGACCTGCCGGACGCGCCTGCCCGGGGTCTGGGCGGCCGGTGACGTGACCGGGCCGCGCTGGCTGTCCAACCGGGCCCGCGTGCAGGGCGAGGCGGCCGCCGCCAACGCCCTGGGCGGTTCGGTGAAGGTCCGCGAGGAGCGCCTTCCCCGCAACGTCAACACCAGCCCGGAGCTGGCCGCGGTCGGCCTCACCGAGGCGGAGGCGGCCGCCGGCGGGGTCGAGCCCGCGGTCGGCTTCGCCGACCTGGCCGCCAGCCCCCGCGCGCTCACCCTGGACCGCGCCGCCGGGGCTCTCAAGCTGGTGGTCGACGCCGAGTTCGGCGAGATCCTCGGCGCCCACATGGTGGGCGTGGGCGCGGGCGAGGTGATCGCCCAGGTCGCCCTCGCCATGGAGCTCGAGGCCGACTACCGCGACCTCGCCCGGGTCGCCCACGTCCACCCGAGCCTGGCGGAGCTGGTCACCGACGCCGCCGCCTCCATCTGACGCCGGGCTGGGCCGGGCGCCCCGCCATCCCCCACGACGGAGCCGGGCGCCGAGCTAGCATGGTGGCTGCCCGCGTCGACAGCAGGGGGGGAGCTTCCATGCCGGTGGCGGTCCGCTTCCGCTACCACACCGGGCTCGAGCGCGACGCCTTCGCAGCCGCGAGCCTGGTCGGCTCCTGGGACGAGCACGGCCGGCCGAGCCAGGGCGCCTGGACGGCCCGGCCGATGGACAAGGCCGTCGGCGAGGACGGCTGCCCGGTGTTCACCGCCCTGGTCGAGCTGGACCCGGGCGCCGGCCCGGCCGAGCTGGCCTGGGGCGTGTGGCTGCGGCCGTCGCTGTCCGGCGGCCGGGTGTGGGGGGTGTTCGCCGAGGTCGACGACCCTGGCAGCAGCGCCCAGCACCGCACCTTCACCCTCGACCCGGCCGCGGGCGCCGGCCCGCCGGTCCAGGCCTGCCACCTGACCCGCGACCGGTGGCTCGGCGCGCAGCGCTGGCTGCCCGAGGCGCCCGGCCCGTCCGGGGCTGCCGCCCCCGGCCAGGTGCGGACCGGACCGGGGGCCGCGGCGCACGTCCGGTTCGCGGTGTGGGCGCCGCACGCGCTGGCGGTGGAGGTGGTGTTCGGCGGCGCCAGCGGCTACGTCGCCGACGACGGCCACGGCATCGACCAGCGCTTCCCGCCGCTGGCGATGCGGCCCGGCCCCGGCGGGGTGTGGGAGGCCGTCCATCCCGGCTACGCCAGCTTCGTCGGCCGCCGCTACATGTTCCGCGTCACCCGCGACGACGGCAGCGTCGCCTACCGCACCGACATGTTCTCGCGCGAGCAGACCGGCCGGGGCGACCACGACCCCGACGGCCGCCACTACGACGGCAGCCCCGCCGGCCTGGACGGCACCCCGAGCTGCTCGGTGGTGGTCGACCCGTCGCTGGTGGGGGCCTACCCGCCCGCGCCAGGGGTGCCGCCGGCGACCACCGCCGCCTTCTGGGACGGCGAGCTGGACCCCGCCCGGCCGCTGCCCCGCCGGGTCGAGGACCTGGTCGTCTACGAGCTGCACGTCGGCGCGCTCGACCCGTCCCGGCAGAGCGCCGGGACGTTCGCCGACGCCATCGACTGCCTCCCCTACCTCGACGACCTCGGCGTCAACGCGGTCGAGCTGCTGCCGATGCTCGAGTTCAACCGGACCCGGTCGTGGGGGTACGGCACCTCGCACTTCCTCGCGGTGGAGGCCAGCGCCGGCGGCCGGGACGGGCTCAAGCACTTCGTCAAGGCCTGCCACCGGCGCGGCATCGCGGTGGTGATGGACGTGGTCTTCAACCACTACACCGACGACTCCGCCCGCGCGGCCTGGCAGTACGACAGCCTCGCCCACGAGCGCAACGGCTACTACTGGTACCAGGGCCGCGAGCGCGACCACCCGAGCTGGCAGGGCGGCTACGTCGCCAACGAGTCGAGCGGCTGGGCGCCGCGCTACCACGAGGAGCAGGTCCGCACCCTGTTCGTGGCCAGCGCGGTGATGCTCATGGAGGAGTTCCACGTCGACGGCTTCCGCGTCGACCAGACCACCTCCATCCACGCCTACAACCGCCTGGTCGCCGACGGGCGCGCGCTGCCCGCCGCCAACGTCGCCGGCCGCAAGCTGCTGCGCGAGCTCTGCCAGACCCTCAAGGCCGTCCGACCCGACGTCATGCTCATGGCCGAGGACCACTCCGGCTGGGACGCGGTCACGCGACCGGCCGGGCAGGGCGGGCTCGGCTTCGACGCCACCTGGTACGTCGACTTCTACCACCACCTCGTCGGCGACAAGGACGAAGGGCCGGGGTTCGCGCGCCTGCTCTGGACCGCCGGCCGCGACCAGCACGGCCCGCTCGCCATGGGCGGCCTGGCCGACGCGCTGCGCGGCTCGGCCGGGCGCGCCGTGGTCTACGCCGAGAGCCACGACGAGGCCGGCAACGCCGAGCACTCCAAGCGGACCATCCGGGTCGCGGTCGACGACGCCCCCCTGGTGGGGGAGACGCGGCGGTACGCCGAGGCGCGCTGCCGGTTCGCCTTCGGCATGGTGGCGCTGTCGGCAGGCACCCCCATGTTCCTCATGGGCGAGGAGGTCGGCGCCACCAAGGACTTCACCTACGACCGGTTCAGCGAGGACAAGGAGGACCTGCCCGCCCTGCGCGCCGGCAGCGGCGCGCACCTGTTCCGCTTCTACCAGGAGGTGATCGCGCTGCGACTCGCCAACACCGCCGCGCACTCCCGCGACCTCGAGGTCGTCCACGCCGACGACGGGCAGCGGGTGATCGCCTTCCGGCGCTGGGGCGGGCCGGAGGAGCTGCTGGTCATGGGCAGCCTCGGCAACCGGGCGTTCGGCGTGCCCGGCTACCGGCTGTGGCACCCGTCGCTGGCCGGCGGCGGCTGGCGCGAGGTGTTCAACAGCGACGCCGCCCGCTACGGCGGCGACAACGTCGGCAACGCCGGCGCGACCCTCCACCCCGACGGCGACCGCCTCGACGTGGTCGTGCCCGCCAACGGCTTCGTCGTGCTGCGCCGCGCCGGCTAACGCCACGCCTTGAGGGGAGGGAGGGCGGGCTGGCCGAGCGCGCCGGCAGCTTCTACAGTCAGACCATGCGGCGACTGTTGCTCGCCGGCGCTGCCGCTGCCGCCGGCGGGGTCTACCTGGGGGTGGTGAGCGGCCGCCTGACCGTCGACGTCGGCTGGGGCCGCCCCCGGCGGCGCCTCGGCCCGCTGGCG
>Ga0184632_10001047_pt1 | contig 11182 bp, 9 predicted proteins | sample PLM31_50_b1_FD_133153 | JGI IMG/M metagenome (GOLD analysis project Ga0184632, IMG submission 133153) | Groundwater sediment microbial communities from an aquifer in East River, Colorado, USA - PLM3-1_50_b1 | ecosystem: Environmental > Terrestrial > Soil > Riparian zone | place: USA: East River... | reverse complement strand
GTCGTGGCCCGCAACGTCTCGTGGGGGGGATTCTTCAAGGGTCGCGCGTCCACCTTCACCAAGGACTTCACGGCCCGGCTCACGCCGCCCCGCATCGAGGTGCTCACGCGGCAGCACTACGTGAACCAGGGCGGCTGCGACATGGTGGTCTACAAGGTCACGCCCGCCGAGGCCGAGAGCGGCGTGGTGGTGGGGCCGGCCTTCTACAAGGGTTTCCCCCTGCCGGGCGCGGCCGATCCCGCCGTGCGCTTCTCCATCTTCGCGCTGCCCTACGACGTGGATCCCGCGACGCCGATCCGCCTGCGCGCGCGGGACGAGGCGCAGAACGAGAGCCTCGTCGGCTTCTGGGTGAAGGTGTTCCCCCGCAAATTCCGCACGCGCGAGATCGAGCTCGAGGACGCTTTCCTGAACAAGGTCGTGCCGGAGATCATGAGCCAGACGTCCTCCCTCACCGACCAGGGCGACCTGCTCAAGAACTACCTGGCCATCAACCGCGACCTGCGCAAGGAGAACAACCAGGCGCTGGTGGAGCTGGCCGCGAGATCGAAGCCGGAGTTTCTCTGGAAGGAGCCGTTCCTGCAGCTCAGCAACTCACAGGTCGAGGCGTCCTTCGCGGACCACCGGACCTACAAGTACAAGGGGAAGGAAGTCGACCGGCAGGACCACCTGGGTTATGACCTCGCCACCGTCGCCCGCGCCCCCGTCTCCGCCTCCAACGACGGCGTCGTGATGATGGCGCGGTTCTTCGGCATCTACGGCAACACGATCGTCCTCGACCACGGCTACGGCCTGCTGTCGCTCTACGGCCACCTGAGCGCGTTTGGCGTCAAGGAGGACGAGCGGGTCAAGCGCGCGCAGACGATCGGCCAGTCCGGAGAGACGGGCCTCGCCGGCGGCGACCATCTTCACTTCAGCATGATCCTCCAGGGCACGCAGGTCGACGCGCGGGAGTGGTGGGACCCGCACTGGATCCGCGACCGCATCCAGGTCAAGCTGGAAGAGTTCGGCCGCGGCGCCGTTTCGGCTACGCCTTCGCCGGCGGCGACTCCCGCCGCGAAGAGGCGGTAGCCAAAGCTGCGCGCGGAGGCGAATTCATTTCGCCGGAGCGCGCGGGGGTCCAAGGGGGCGCGCCGCTAGCGCCCCCTTGCTCGACGAAGCCCGGCCAGGGCCTTGGCGAAGTCGGGAGGCAGCGGGCTCTCGGCCCGCACGCCTTGCCCTGTCTGCGGGTCCGTAAAGCCCAGCAGGCGCGCGTGGAGCATCTGGCGGCGCACCGGCACCGGGCTGCGAACGTCCCTGCCATACGCGGCGTCGCCGAGGACGGGCAGACCGACGTGGGCGAGGTGGATGCGGATCTGGTGTTGCCGGCCCGTCTCCAGCTCCACCTCGAGCAGTGCGGCGCCGGGGAATCGCTCGACCACCCTCCAGCGCGTGAGCGCGGGCCGCGCGGCCTCGCCGGGCCGGGCGATGCCGCGCCGCTTTCCCTCGTAGCCGTCGCGCAGGGCGAGGTCCACCTCGCCCCGCTCGCCGCGGGGCGCTCCGGCCACCAGGGCGGCATATCGCCGCTCGATGCGGTGGTGGCGGAACAGCGAGCGCAGGACCGCACGCATCTCGGGATCGAGGGCGAAGGCGAGCGCCCCGGAGGTGTCGCGGTCGAGGCGGTGCACGAGGCCTACGTAGGGCTGCCGGGGGCGCAGATACTCGACGTAATGGCGCACGCGCGCGAGGACCGTGTCCTCGTCGTGAACGTCGGGTGAAGAGGGCACCGAGAGGAGACCGGCCGGCTTGTCGACGATCAGCACCCTCGCGTCCTCGTACAGCAACGGCAGGGAGGAGCGGGCCCGGCGCCGCGCCGGTCGGTTGGCATTCCACTCGATCCGCTCCGTGCCCGCGACCCCTTGCCCCGCGTCGAGCGTGATCGCTCCGTCCACGGTGACCTGCCCCTTCTCGATCACCTCGCGGGCCTTGCGCCGCGAGAGATCGGGATGGGCGCGGATCAGGGCCACGTCCAATCTCAAGTCGGGATCGCGTCCACGAAGGCGAAGGTCTCGCGCAGGAACTCGTCCCGCATCTCGAGGCACGAGCAGTGGCTGGCCCGGGGACCGCGGAAGAGGTGGAAGCGGGCGCCCGGAATCAGCGCGGCCGCCTCCCGCCCGTAATCGGGCCGGACCTGGATGTCGTTCTCGCCTGTCGCCACCAGCGTCGGGGCCTTGACGCGCGAGAGCCGCGGGGTCGCGTCGTGGGCCTTGTCCGCGTGCAGATGGCCGAGGACACCCTCCCGGCTGGGGGGAAACGGGTTCTCGTCGAAGAAGCCGCGCTCCAGGGCCCGGTAGGCCTCCTCGTCGGCGAGGAAATCGCGCGAGAGGATGCACGGCAGGGCGAGGCGCAGGAAACCGCGCAGATCCCCGAGCCGCGCGGGATACTCCATGATCTCCATCATCTCCACGAACCAGCGGTCGCTGCGCGCCCAGGCGCCGTGCAGATGGAGGCTGCGGACGAGGTCGGGGCGCGCCGCGCCCAGCTCCATCGCCACCGCCGAGCCCAGCGACAACCCGGCGACGTGGGCGGGGCCCAGGCGGAGGCCGTCGAGCAGCGCCGCCGCGTCCTCGGCCATGACGCGCATCGTGCAGGTCGTGGGATCGGCCGGTCGCGTCGTCGCGCCCGTCCCCCGGGGATCGGGGGTGATGACGCGGAAGCGCGCGGCGAGGGCGGGGAGGTGATGCGTCCAGAGCGTGTGGTCGCTTCCGGTGCCGCCCAACAGAAGGAACGGGTCGCCGTTCTCCCCGTGGATCTCGTAGGACATACGAATGCCGGTGGGGAGGTCGACGAATCGCATGGGGCCGAGTCTAGCTGAAGCTAGGCGGCAACAGCTGCGAGCGAAGCGGGATTCATTCCCCACGGGCCGCGTAGCGGACCGCTGATCAGCGGCGGCGAATTCATTTCGACGCCGCGGAAGACGTGAGCGGGGGTTGCTGGGCACCTTCGCAGGAGCGAAGCTGCCCCAGCGCGCCCTCGCTTACGCTCGGGCGGCAAGGGGGCGCGCCGCTAGCGCCCCCTTGCTCACTCACGACTCACTTGAATCTTGTGGATGGCTTCTTCGGCCGAGGGACGGATCGCGTCGTGCCGGCTCGCCTCCGCGAGGGCCGGCAGGGCGTCGCGCGCGCCGGCCCCGATGCTCCCGAGGGCGATGGCGGCTCGCTGCCGGACCACGGTCTCCCGGTCCTTCAGCGCTCGCACGAGCGCGGGCACGGCCGGCGCCGCGTCCGGGCCGATCGACTCGAGCGCCATCGCGGCCGAAACGCGCATGTCGGAGGACGGATCCGACAGGGCCTCCGCGAGGGCCGGCGCCGCCGCCCTCGCCTTGGGCCCCATGCCGAAGAGCGTGGAGGCTGCCGTGGCGCGGTGCTGAGGGTCCTCGCTCTTCAGCATCTCGATCAAGCCGGGCACGGCCGGCTCGCCGAGGCGGACGATGGCGAGGCTGGCCTTGCCGCGCGCCTCGGGATCGGCGCTCTTCAGTTGAGACACCAGGGCGGCCGCGTCGCCGCTCTGCGGCCCCCGGTTGCACGCCGCGCCGATGGAGAAGCCCGCCACGAGCACCGCCGCGATTCTCACGCGCATAGGCCACCCCTGCGCGTCCGACCTTACACGCGACGCGGCGCGGGGCCTGTGCGATCGCTCACGGGCGGGAGGGGCTGCGCCCTCAGGTAGGCATTGGGATCGTGCTCGAGGGCCCCCGCGGGGAGCGAATCCCAGAGCGGGCCGAGGTCGTGACGCATCTGGTCGGTATAGAAGGCGGGTACCTCCCGGCTGTCGCCCTCGAAGAAGCGGCGCACGGACCGGTCGCTGTCGAGCAGGCCGCGCACCGTCGTGTCGTAGCGGATCCGTCCGGCGCCTTCGGACGACATCGCGCGCACGACGTTCAGCGAGCGGGTCATGAAGCCCCGGTTGGCGCCGAGCCGCCGGCGGATGGAGCGGGAGGAGAACGAGTGCTTGCGCAGGTCGATGACGTGGTCGTAGATCTCCGGCCACGCGTAGTTCTTGGGCCGGACGTTCATGGCGTGGTTGTTGTCGAGGAAGTGGAAGGGGAAGGGAAGGACCCGTCCGTCGCGTTGCAGCTCGAGGTTCAGCGGCGCGGCCTGGCCGAAGGCGGAGAGGAGCGAGTAGGCCGGGAACGCGCCCGGCGTCCGGTCCACGAAGAGCTTGGTCAGCTCGAACGGCTCCGGCCCGGCGTCGTCGTCCAGCCCGAGGACGAAGTTCGTCTGGACGTAGGGGATGTAGCGCAGGATGGTGTTGACGTGGTCGGAGACCCTCTTCACCTTATCGAGGCCGACCTCGGCCCCCGTCTTCGACTTGTTGCCCATCGAGTACCACGATTCGATCCCGGGCAGGATCGCCTTGAAGCCGTTGCGCTGGAGCCTCCGCAGCCGCGGCTCCGATAGAACGGACAGGCTGCTCTCGGCGGCGAAGTCGATCCGCCCCATGGGGACGGCTTCCTCGATCGCCCCCATCGTCTCCTCGAAACGGATGCCGAAATTGGGGTCGTGCCAGCCCACCCGCGGCCGTTTCACCTTCTGCAGCAGGAAGCGCAGGTCTTCCCGGATCTGGTCGTGGCACAGCGGCTGGTAGGCCACCGCGGCGTCGATGCAGAAGCTGCAGGTGTACGGGCATCCCAGGCTTCCGATCATCGGAATGATCTTCAGCGCCGGCGCCTTCGCGATCGTGGGCTCGATGAACTTCCACCGCTCCCGGACGCCCGGGAGCTGGGCCGGCTGCCGGGTGGCACCCAGCTTCAACCCGACGGGGCGGTGGGGCGCGCAGTCCCGCAGCACCTCCTCCACGATCGCCTTGTCGGTAAAGCCGAGCACGTAGTCGAAATATCGGGCGGCATCCTCCGGATAGCACCGCGCGTGTGGTCCGCCCAGGACCGTGACCACGCCCTGTTGGCGATACCGGTGGCTGATGGCGGCGGCGGTGACGGCGGCGTTGGTGAACGCGGCGATGAAGAGGATGTCGAGGTCCGAAGGGATCTCGCGCCGGAGATCCTCCATCCCTATGCAGCACACGAAGGTGACGTCGTGCCCCGCCTCCTCGCACCAGACCCCGATCACCTGGGGCATGATGCTCGCGAAGTTGGGCTTCATGACCCGGTTCCAGAGGCTCTTGTTGGGGGTGTTGCCGACAAGGTCGAGGATGCCGATGCGAAGGCGGCGCACGGTGGACCTCCTGGCTCTGAAAAAACTCGACGAATGGCTCAGGCCGCCTCGGCCAGCATGAACTCGGGGAGACTGGGGAGCGTACCACAGCACGGCGGCGGCGCCTATCTAGAGCTTCAAGCCGCGCGCGTCGTCCCACGCCGCCGGGTCCTGCCGGAAGTACTCGGCGAGAATGGCGTAGACCTCCCGGTGCCGGTGGCGGAGGGCGAGCGCCGACTCGAAGAACGCCTCCACCGCCACCGCCAGGAACTCGACCGGATCGCTGGCGCCGTAGTCGTCGATCACGGACTTGCCGCGCCGCAGCCGGTCCATCTCGCGCTCCGCCAGCTCCACCCACTCCCGGGTGCGCCCCGCGGCCAGGCCGGGAGGTATTCCGCTGAACTGTGCCTTGTCCCATCCGAGCAGGTGGGCGAACTCGTGAATGCCGACGTGATAGCCGTCGTCGGGATCGGCGAAGCTCTCCCGCAGGGCCGGGATGGAGAGGATTATCGTGCCCCAGGGGTGGGCCTGGCCGGCCAGCTCCGGAGTCTCGAAGGAGTAATCGCGATCGAAGTCGTGCGGGTAGAGGAGCACCTCGGTGAGCTGGTCCCACTCGTAGTCGGGCCAGGCGACGCTGAGCGTCACCGCGGAGGCGGCCACGAGGAGCCTCAGCTCGTCGGTGACCTTGGCCTCGATGCCGGTGATGCGCGTCTCGGACATGAAGATCCGCACGTCGTCTTCGAAGCGGCGGCGCAGATCCGGCGGAAGGCGGTCGTAGTGGTCGTAGTTGTCGAGGAGGAACTCCCGCCACCGGGGGGAAAAGGGCTCGGCGAGGGCGGCCCGCCGCCGGGCCGCACGTCCGCCGACGCCCTGCCACAGCGCGACGGCGCCGGCCGCGCCCGCCACGCCGCCCACCACCGCTCCCTCCGTCCGCGCGACGAGCGCGCCGACGCCCGCGCCCGCGAGCACGAGCACGGCGCCCGCCACCGGCGCGAACCAGCGGTCCGCTTCGCGCTCGACCTTCACGCCCGCGCGGCGAGCAGCCGGCCCAGGACACGTGCGTCGATGTTGCCGCCGGTCACGATCGCCACGACCGGTCGGCCGTCGGGCCGCCACTTCCCGGACCGGAGCGCGGCGACGCCGACCGCCCCCGCCCCCTCCGCCACCACCTGGTCGTCCGCGAGCAGGGCGACGATGGCGTCCTCGATCTCGGGCTCGGAGACGAGGACCACGTCGTCGATGAGGTCGCGGTGCTCGAAGACGATCCGGCCGATCCCCCCGGCCAGTCCATCGGCCAGCGTGGGCCCGGCCGGGTACTCGAGCAGCGGCCGTCCCTGGCGGATCGACTCCGGCAGGGCGGGCGAGGCCTCGGGCTGCACGGCCACGATGCGCACGCTCGGCGCGCGGCTCTTCACCGCCGCCGCCACGGCGCCGATCAGCCCCCCTCCGCCGACGGGCACGAGGATCACACCCACCTGCGGCAGATCGTCGAGGACCTCGAGCGCGACCGTGCCCTGTCCGGCCGCGGTGCGGGGGTCGTCGAAGGCGTGGACGTAGGTCGCGCCCGTCCGCTCCACGTGGGCCATGGCGAGGACGTGGGCGTCGTCGTAGGTGGCGCCCGCTTCGTGAACCTTGACCGGAAACCCCCGGAGCTTTTCCACTTTCGCCCGGGGCGCGGTCTCGGGAACGAAGAGCGTGGCGTCCGTCCCTCCGCCGAGGGCCTGAACGGCGAAGGCCACGCCGAGAGCGTGGTTGCCGGCGGAAGCGGCCACGACGCCTCGGCGCCGCTCCTCGGGCGAGAGAGAGGTCAGGACGTGCGTCGCTCCGCGCACCTTGAAGGACCCGGTGGGCTGCCAGCACTCGAGCTTCAGGTAGGCGTCGCCGCACCCGCGCAGCGCGAACGAGCGCCGCAACGGCGTCGGCGGGAGGTAGGGCCGGATCGCCGCGCGCGCGCGCTCGACGTCGTCGAGGGTGAGGCGTGCGGTCACGACCGGACGGGCAGCGCGGCCACCAGGTCGAGTCGCGGCTCCCCGCAGTGCGCGGCGACCGCATCCGCGACCCGGTCCCTCAGCGCGACCACCGATCGCCAGCCTTCGCCGGTGGGCGGGATCGGGTCTCCGACCCACAGCCGCACCGGGCCGGGCCGGGGCACGAGGCGCTCGGCCCTGAGCACGTGGCGCGTGCCCCGCAGCGCCAGCGGGACGACGCTCACCCCGGCGTCCATGGCCAGCTTGAACGCGCCGAGACGGAACGGGCGCAGGCCGGCGGCGGCGCTGAACGTCCCCTCGGGAAAGAACAGGACCGAGCGGCCCGCCTCCAGCGCCCGGGCCACCGCGCCCGCGTCGGCCAGGCTCTGTTGAGCGTCCTCCCGGTCCACGGTGAGGTGGCCGGCCTTGCGCACGAACCTGCCCACGAGCGGGTAGGAGAGGACCTCCTTCTTGGCCACGAACAGGAAGTCCACGGGCAGGAGGGCCATGAGGACGGGGACGTCCGCGTAGGAGCAGTGGTTCGCGGCGAGCACGAACGGGCCCGGCCCGCCGACGTTGTCCACGCCGTCGGCGCTAGCGCGCACGCCGGAAAGGCGTACGAGCGCCCGCGCCGCCGCCCGGCCCAGACGTGAGGCCGCGCGGCGCCCCGGCAGCAGCACCGCGGGCACCCAGAACAAGAGCACGAGCGCCACCCCGACGAAGGCCAGGTAGGCGGCATAAATCGCCCTCGGGAGGAGCGCCATCCGAGGCCGGATCTCGCTCCACGCCGCCCCCGCGAGCAGGCGCGCGCGTCGCCAACGCGGCTCGCTCGGCGCCTGGCCCAGAACTCCTTCCAGGTACATCCGCTTGGTGTCGGCGCGGCGGATCTTGCCGCTGGAGGTCTTGGGCACGGAGCCCGGAGGCACGAGCACCACCGCGTCGGGCGGAACCATGACCGCGGCGGCGATGCGGTCGGTAACGGCGGCGGTGAGCGCGTCAAGCCGGGCCGGATCGAGCTCGCGCGTCTCCGCCACCACCACCAGGCTCTCGGTCCCGAGCTGGGGATGGTCCACGCCGAAGGCCGCCACGCACCCCTTGCGGATGCCGTCCACGGCCGCGACCACCTCCTCGATCTCCTGGGGCACGAGGTTGCGTCCGGCCTTGATGATCAGGTCCTTCCGCCGGCCGGTGATGTAGATCTCCCCGTCCGCGCGGAAGGCCAGGTCGCCGCTGGCCAGCCAGCCCCCGTCGACGCTGATCGCGGCGGTGGCCTCCGGCTGGCCGAAGTAGCCCTTCATCATCGAAGGGCCGCGGAAAACGAGCTGGCCGACGGTGCCGTCCGGCACGTCGCGCGCGGCCTCGTCGATGAGCCGCACCTCGTGCTCGGGAAGGGGAGAGCCGACGGAGACGAAGCGAAGGGCCGCCGGATCGCCCGCGGCCGCCGGCTCGGCGCGTCCCTCACGCTCGAACGGGCCACGGGCCACGTGGGCCACCTTCGGTCCGCGTCCCGGCGGCGGAGCGCACAACGCCACCGAGTTCTCGGCCAGCCCGTACACCGGCATCAATGCCTCGCGCCGGAGGCCGTAGGGCGCGAACCGGCGGGCGAAGCGCTCGAGCGTCTCGGGGCTGACGGGCTCGGCGCCGTTGAGGGCACATCGCCACGACGAGAGGTCGAGACCCTCCAGGGCCGCATCGGGGATGCGCCGCGCGCAGAGCTCGTAGGCGAAGTTGGGGGCGGGGGAGAGGGTGGCCCGCCGCTCGTGGATCGCCCACAGCCAGCGCTCCGGGCGGGAGAGGAACGACAAAGGCGACATCAGCGCGATGGGAATGCCCGCGTGCATGCAGAAGAGCCAGGAGCCGATGAGGCCCATGTCGTGGTAGAGCGGCAGCCAGCTCACGCCGACGTCGGTGGGGCTGGCCTGAAGGCCGGCGGTGATGGCGCGGATGTTGGCGAGGAGGTTGTCGTGGGTCAGGAGCACGCCCTTGGGGCGGCCGGTGCTCCCGGAGGTGTACTGGATGAAGGCGGGATCGGAGCCCGCGCCTTCCGGCTCCGCCCAGCTCGCTCCCTTCCCCGACAGCCGGGCCGGCGTGGTGACCTCGACGAGGGTGGGGACGGCCGCCTTGAGGATCGACGCGATCGGCTTCGCCTTCTCGATCGTCACCAGCATCCGGACGCCGCCGTCGGCGAGGATGGCCGACTGCCGTTGCGCGTATTCCTCCAGGCGGTCCAGGCGCACGGGCGGATAGATGGGGACCGGGATGGCCCCCGCGATGAGGATTCCCTGGAACGAACGGAGGAAGTCCATGCCGGTGGGCAGCATGAGCGCCACGGCATCGCCGCGTTCGATGCCGTGCGTGCGCAAGGCACCGGCGATGGCCGCCGACTCGGAGAGGAGCTGGCCGTAGGTGATGGTGCTCTCCGTGCCGTCCTCTTCGCGGAGGTACACGTGGGGGCGGTCGGGCTCGGCCTGTGCTCGCCGCCACAGGACCTCGTGGACGGTGGCGGCGGCGGCCACGACGGCGGCGGGTCCGAGAGTCGAGGGGCGCGGCGTGCGCTCGACGACGCCGCGAGGCGAGGCCTCCGTTTCGAGGAGGACGCGGGCCAGGCCGGCGGGCGTGTCGATCTGCAGGCAGCGCTCGTCGAGCGAGCGGCCGAAGGCGTTCTCGAGCCGCAGCAGCAGCTCGACCCGCTCGAGGCTGCCCAGGCCCAGATCCCGCTCCAGGGACGCCTCGGGCGCGGCCGCCCTCAGGGCGCGGCCGCCGCCGAGCTCGGTGAGAAGCTGCCTCACCACCTCGAGCACGCGGTCCTGGGCCGCTTCGGACATCGAAACATTCACTCTAGCCGCGCGAGACCCTCGCATGCAATCATCATCGGCATGCTCGAGGTGGTGACGCTGCGCGAGATCGAGAAGATCTTCGAGGTGACGGACCGGCTGGGGATCCATCGCGAGCAGCTCGTCATCCCGCTGGGGCCGCGCCATCCGGGCCGGGTCCGGCGCATGCCGAACGGCAAGATCGAGATCGTCGTGGAGTCCGAAGGCAGCTTCGACGAGTGGGTGGCCGGGCTGGAGCCCGAGCTGCGCCGGGCGGCCGCTCCCTGAGGAGGGTCAGCCGGGCAGGGCGGCCAGCGCGCGGCGGTACGCGTCGAGATCCGCATCAGTGAAGAGCACGAAGCGGACGAGGTGGAGCGGAGAGCCCGCGCGCAGCACTTCCGCGACTGCGGTCACGGCCACGACACTCGCTTGCGGCACCGGGAACCCGTAGGCGCCGGTCGAAATGCTGGGAAAGGCCAGCGACGAGAGCCCCTCGCGGATGGCCACGGCGAGGCAGCTGAGGTAGCAGCGGGCGAGGATCTCCGATTCCCCCCGCTCTCCTCCCCGCCACATGGGGCCCACCGTGTGGATCACGTGGCGGGCCGGCAGGTGTCCGCCGCTCGTGATGACGGCTTCTCCGGCCGGCAGCGGCCCGCGCGCATCGACGATCCCGCGGCACTCCGCGAGGATCGCGGGGCCGCCCGCGCGGTGGATCGCGCCGTCGACGCCCCCGCCGCCCATCAGGGACGAGTTGGCGGCGTTGACGATGGCGTCCACGGGCTCGCGCGTGAGATCGCCGCGGGAGAGCTCGACGCGACTCGATCCGAACACGCGGAGGGCGTCGGCCCCCGTCCCTTCGGCCATAGGTACGGCGGCGGAGGCTAAGGCGCGAGAGGGAAGCGGTTGAAGCCCCCTCGCGCCCCGGCCAGGTTGACTACTTGGCGCCGAGCGCCGCGTCCTTGGCGGCCTTGGCCACCACGAACTTCAGACGCCGCCGCGCGGGGATCTTGATCTCCTCGCCGGTCTGGGGATTGCGCCCCATGCGCGCCTTGTAGCTGCGGACGACGAGCTTCCCGACCCCGGGGATCGTGAAGCCGTTCTTGGCTTCTCTGTGAGCCATGCTCGCCAGATTCTCGAGAAAGGCGGCCACCGTCTTCTTGGGGAGCTCTACCTTCTCCGCCAGGGCCGCCACGATCTTCGACTTGGTCATCGG
>Ga0184632_10001045_pt1 | contig 11185 bp, 7 predicted proteins | sample PLM31_50_b1_FD_133153 | JGI IMG/M metagenome (GOLD analysis project Ga0184632, IMG submission 133153) | Groundwater sediment microbial communities from an aquifer in East River, Colorado, USA - PLM3-1_50_b1 | ecosystem: Environmental > Terrestrial > Soil > Riparian zone | place: USA: East River... | reverse complement strand
TCAGCGGTGACGCACCGCCACGAGCAGGCGCGAGTACCAGTCCGCGCGGTCGGGGCGGGGCGAGGACAGGAGCGCGCGGCGCCGCTCCGCCCACGTGAGATTCGGATCCAGCCACTCGTCCCACGGCGCGCGCCGCGCGGCGTCCTCGGCGGGGTGCAGCAGGATCTCACCCAGCGCCCACGCATCGCCCGAGGCGACCGGCGTCACCCTCACCGCGGCCACGGCCCGGCCGCCGAGCGGCGCCGAGATCACGTCGTGATCCACGACGTACTGCGGCTGGCCATTCACCCAGCGCAGGTCCGCGCGCTCGTCGCGGCGGCGGCGCCGCGCCACCGTCTCGAAGGCCACGCCATCGGAGCTGACCTCCACGTCCATGCTCCGGAGCAGGCGCGGTCCCTCGAGGCCTGCCACGAGCGTGATCGCATCGAGCGCGCGAGGCGCGGGCAGCATCCAGGTGGACGGCACGGCCGGAGACGGCGACAACGCGGTGGCCAGGCTGGCGTCGCCCGCGGCCCCGGCCGTGGCCAGCGGCTCGACCCGGGGGCCGAAGGGCGGCACGAAGTCATGGAAGACGATCCCCTCGCCGGCCTCGCCACGGCGCCAGCGTCCCCCGGCCGCGCCCAACGCGGCCTCGAAGGCGGCGGGCGCGGGCAGGTCGGAGGGTATGCGCGGGGTCAGGACCCACGCCACGTTCCGGGCGAAGCGGACCTCGTCCAGGTACGGCAGCGGGTAGTGGAGGAAGCGCTCGTTCCACGGCTGCGAGGCCACGATCCTCTCTCCGCTCTCGAAGGTCAGCCGGTACGCGGGACCGTAGGACGCGTAGGCGCGGCGAACGGCGTGGTCGTTCAGGAGCCGGCGCACCGGCGCCAGATCCGGGAGCAGGAACGGAGCGGCGGCGCGGTCGGCGCTGCGCCACGCGGCGAGGAGCCCTCTCGCCGCTCCCAGGTGCAGGCTCGCCAGGCCCAGGACGAGGATCCATGCCCGCCGTGGCCGTCCGAGGGACAGTCCGGCCCATGCTACGAGCGCGGCGACCGGCAGGTAGAGCGGAGTAAGGAAGCGGATCGAGTCGGGGCCCGAGCGCAGCGGAAAGGGGAAGACGGCCACCACCAGCGCCGCGGCGGCAAGGAGGAGGCGCGCCGGCGGGCTTCGCCGGGACGCGCGCGCGGCGACGACGAGCGCCGCCGCATAGCCGAGGACGATCGCCACCGCCATCCAGGACGGCGCGTGCGCGATGTGATCGGCGTCGTCGGCGATCCACGGCGTCCGGAGGCCGAACACGCCGCCGAGCAGGCGCGGCAGGCGCGGCAGCACCTCGACGAGGTGCGAGGCGAAGCGCTCCTCGCGGCCCGACACGCTCACCACGCGCGTGGCCTGGCGGTCGACGAGCGCACGCGTCCACCAGGGCGCGCTCACGACGAGGAAGGGAACCAGGCCGTAGAGCACCGCGGCCCGGCGGCCGCGCGCGCGAAGGAAGAGGTAGATGCCGCCGCCGAGGACGATGCTCAACGACATCAGGTGGGTCCACGCGGCGAGGCCGGCGAGGACTCCGGCCAGGACCAGCTCACCCGCCGGGAGGCGTTCGGCCTGGAACCGCTCCCCCAGGCGGAGGGCCAGCAGGAGAAGAATGCCGCACAGGACGAGGCTGGAGGGATACATGGGCGGCGGAAGGGCCGACAGCAGGAGGAAGTAGGGCGGCGGGCACGCCACCAGCACCGCCGCGGGCAGGGCCGCCCGCGGGTCGAGCCGGCGTGCGAGAAGGTACGCCACCGGGATCAGGGCGAGGCCGAGGAGGAAGTAGCACAGCCGGAGCGCCTCGGCGCGCGGGCCCATGAGGGCGAGAAACGGCGCCGCCAGCCATGCTTCGAGCGGCGAGCCATAGGGTTGGCCCCACATCGTCCAGCCCCGGCCGAGATGGCGCGCCATGAGGCCGACGATGGCGGTGTCGCCGTCCACGGGCGTGCGCAGAGCCTCGGCCCAGAACGGGGCCCGCACCATCACCCCGAGCAACAGGGCCAGAGGGATGTGATAGCGGACGGGAGAGGCGCCCATGGGCCGCCGGACCATACCACGCCCGCATGGCGGCAGTGAGGGGTCCGTGATAGGCTGCGAGCCCCCTTGATCTTCTCCCCGCGCGTCAACCTGAAGCTGCTGGTGCCCTCCTACCGCACCCGCTACCTCCTCATCCGAAGGCTTTTCGAGCGCCTCTCGGCGGGCGAGCTCATCCCCCGCGCCTTCAACCTCGGCACCGGGCAGGGCGAGTACGACTACATGGTCAAGGGCTTCTGCCGCGAGCTGCACGCCTGTGACATCAACGTCCACGACATCGAGCACGCGAGGGAGCTGAACCGTGACCAGAGCGGCATCATCCACGCGGTGCAGGACGCGCAGGAGCTGACCTACCCGACCGACTTCTTCGACGTGGTGCTGAGCGTGGACGTGATCGAGCACGTCCAGGACTGCCGGAAGGCGGTGCAGGAGATGAGCCGGGTGTGCAAGCCGGGCGGCTACGTCATCGTGACCGCCCCCTCGCTACGCTTCCCCTTCGTGTACGACCCGGTGAACTGGGTCCTCAACCGGTTCGACCGGCACGCCGGCATCGGGGCCTGGGCGTACGGCCACTTCCGCCTGATCGACGAGGACGAGATCCGGACCTGGTTCGCCGAAGAACGCCTCGAGGTTCTGGACTGCTTCCACCTGTCCAAGCACCTCGTGGGCCTGCTCGAGATGTACTGGATGGGCCTGCTGCGCTCGCTGGTCCGCTTCCACACGCGCACCGCGGGGATCGAGCCGTCACCGGTGTGGATCACCGACCTTCTCGTCAAGCTCGACGAACGGATCTTCCGCTCGTCCCGCCACTCCGTCGGAATTGCGTTCCTGCTGCGCAACGAAAAGCGGTAACGTAGTCGCAAAGCGAGGAGGTGCCATGGCTCGGTGCGCTCCACCGAGGTTCCTCTGGGTACTCTTGGCGGCGACGATGCTCGCCAACCCGTCCCGCGCCGCCGATCGGCCGTGGCTCGAGGTCAGGACGCCGCACTTCGTGGTGGTGGCCAACACCGGCGAGAAGACGGCCCGCGACGTGGGCTGGCAGTTCGAGCAGGTGCGCCACGTCTTCGAGAGCCTCTGGCCGTGGGGCCGCCGGGAGCGCGGCCGGCCGTTCGTCGTGATCGCGGTCAGGGACACGAGCGACGTGAAAGCGCTCGCTCCCTACTACTGGGAGGCCGGACGCGACGGGACGGTGGGGGTGGCGGTCTCGGGTCCCGACAAGGACTACGTGCTCCTGGAGGCGGGGATCGCGCTTCCGGACGACCTGCGCACGAACCCGTACTTCTACGCGTACTGGGGCTACGCGTCCCGTGCCCTGCAGGCCGCGCTTCCCGGCTCGCCGCCGCTCTGGTTCTCGCGGGGGCTCGCGGACCTGTTCGGCAACACGGTGGTGCGCGGGAAGGACGTCCAGGTCGGGCGCCTGATCTCGCATCACCTTCGAGAGCTGGGCGGCCGCACCCGGATTCCGCTGGCCGAGCTGCTGTCGGCCGATCGGAAGTCCAAGTACTTCGTCGACGAAAGCTGGAGGCGCACGTTCGACGCCCAATCGTGGATGCTCGCCCACTACCTCGTCTTCGGAGAAAAGGGCGCCCATCAGCCGCAGCTCAACCGGTTCTTCGCGATGCTCCGGGAGGGACGTCCACCGGACATCAGCTTGCGTGAAGCCTTCGGCGATCTCGCGGCCCTCGAAACGGGCTTCAACTACTACGTCGGGCGCGAGATCTACAGCTATGCCACGATCAAGTCCGACCTCAACGTCAAGGCCGAAGGCTTCGCCGTCCGCACGTTGACACCCGCCGCGGCGGCCGCGGTGCGCGCCGCCTTCCACGCGGCCATGGAACGGCCGCGCGAGGTCCGGGCGCTCATCGCGGAGGCCCGCCGGACCGAGCCGGGCTCCGTGCTCGCGAGCGAAGTCGAGGGGCTTCTCCTCGAAGAAGAGGACAAGCGCGAAGAGGCGTCGGCCGCGTACGGACGGGCGGCCGAGGGCGGCTCCGAGAACTTCTACGTCTACTACCGGCGTGCGTCCATGATGCATCGGCCCAACCCGCCGACGGAGACCCTCAGCGAGATGGCGAAGCTGCTCGACCAGGCCGTTCGGCTCAACCCCGACCATGCCTGGTCCCAGGCGTCTCTGTCACGAGTCCTCGCCCAGCTGGAGCCGGGAGACCGGGCGATCCAGGCCGCCCGGCAGGCGGTCTCACTGGAGCCGAGCGTGGCGGCACACCGGCTCGCCCTCATCCAGGCCCTCTGGAAGGGCTCGCGGGAGGCAGACGCCCGGCGCGAGGTGCAAGCCGCCCAGGCCCTGGCGACCGATGAGGACGCTCGTCAGCATATTCAGGAGTGGATCAGCTTCATGAATCGCGCCGGCGCGCCCGCCACCGTCGAGGCGCGCCCTTCGCCCGAAGCCGCGAGCGGAGCACCCGTACCTCAGGGGGATTGGATACCACAGCTCACGCAGGCGTGCGATACCGGAACGACCAGCGCGTGCAAGGCGCTGGCCGTCGTCCATGCAAACCGATCGACGCCGGAAAGCCTGGCCCGCGCGCGTGCCCTCGTCGACAAGGCCTGCCGGGACGGGGAGGCGAGCGCTTGCCAGCTCCTGAAGTCCCTGCCGAAGTAAAGCTACCTAGTCCCGGGCCGAATGAAACGCGGAGTGGGCGACGTTCTCGGCGTAGCCGGGAATGAGCGCCGCGGCCAGCGCGCCGGCGAGCGCGTAGGCCAAGGCGCGACGGCCAAGACCCGGCCGCAGCGTCCGCTCCCGCCATCCGACCCAGCCCGCGGCGGCGAAAATGAACACGGCCGGAAGGATGGGTAGCCGGTAGCGCGGAAACCCATAGGCCACGACGTGCAGGAGCACGTAATAAAAGAGGAAGCCGACCACGAGGGCGCGGCGTCGGTCGAGCGGCGTGCGGGCCAGGCCCACCGCGAAGAGTCCCAGCACCGCGACGTAAGGGAGGACGACCACCGCCGACACCGCCCAGGTGAAGGCAGGCGAGCGCTCGCCATACGCGCGCCGGCGCAGGTGGATGAGCGTCTGGCTATCCCCCCAGAACCGCGGCATCACGGTGACGAACTTCTCGAAGATCCACCACGGCTGGCGGGCGAGAATCGCCTCGAGGCCCTTGCGAGTGGCGTAGCGGTATTCCTCGATGCGGCCGCCCGCGGCCCAGTATTCCTCGTACACCTCCTCCCGCGTCATGTCGACGTTGCCCTGCCAGAGGTTGAGGCCGGACGATGTCGAGACGGGTATGAAGGTCTGGAACACTCGCCAGTTGCGCCACGTCCACGGAGCGACGGTCAGCAGCACGGCGGTGAGGAACACCGCCCCGCGGGTCCGCGCCCGGGGATGGGAAGCACGCCAGGCGAGCCACAGCGCGGCCAGGGGCGCGAAGTAGAGCACGGTCTCGCGAGTGAGCGCCGTCAATCCGAGCAGCACGCCGGCGAGGACGGCGGGGAGCGTGCGCCCCGTGGCGTCCGCCGCCAGGAGCCGCTCGAAGGCCCACCAGAGCAGGAACAGCATCACGGTCTCCGACCAGAAGTGCGGCGCGAACCAGACGAGCTCGGGGAACGCGGCGGTGATGCCGGCGGCGACGAGGCCGGTGCGCTCGCCGAACGCGCCGGTACCCACGCGCCCCACCGCCGGGACCAGCAGCGCGGAGAGCGCCACCTGGACCCATTGCACCACGGCGAGGCCGCCGGGAAGCCATTGGAGTCCGGCGATGAAGTAGGGATAGAGCGGTGGGTGGAAGATCAAGTGCGTGCGGAAGGGCGACAGACCCACTCGCGCCGACGGCAGGTACTTGGTGCCCCAGGTGAGGTAGACGTTCTCGTCTCCGACCGGGAAGGTCGCGGGCTCGAAGAGAAGGAAGGCGGCGCGCAGGGCGAGGCCGGCGAGGAAGATGAGCCACAGGGCGCGCCGAAAAGACACCGCCGGGCAGGATAGCACGCGCCCCGCGGAGCCCGTGCGCGTGTTTGGCGCGCGGCGCGAGCCCATGCTACAACTGACGTTTTCGCCGGACGGCCGCCCACGCGGCCGGGAAAGGCCTGTTGCGACGTTCGACGTCGATCCTCGCTGCCGCCGGCCTGCTCGCCGCCTTGACCTCCTGCTCGCCCGCGGGCCGTCCCGTCGACCTCGTCGAAACGGCGCGGGATCGGATGGGCGAGAGCTCGGTGGCCGGCCGCGACCGCGGCTGGGTCCTGGGCCAGACCGGCAAGCAGGTCCGCATCAACGACATCGTCCGCCGAACCCTGCCCGCTTCCCCACCCGCGCGCCTCGTGTTCACCGTCGACGTCCCGCGCGGGGCGCACCTGGCCTTCGCGTGCGGCATCTCTCCCGACCGCCACGAGCAGCCGGGGGTGGAGTTCGCGGTGAAGGTCCGGCGCCGGGACAAGGAGGAGACGGTGTGGACGCGGCTCCTCGATCCCATCCAGCGCAAAGAGGATCGGCGGTGGGTGCCGGCGGAGGTGGACCTGTCGGCCCACGCGGGGCGGGACGTCCAGCTCATCCTCGAGACGCGCGGCTTCGACCGCGACGACGACCCCCGCCGCGCATTCTGGGGCACGCCGGCTCTCGTCACTCCGGACGAGAAGGCGCCGCTGGTGATCGTGTATCTCGTGGACACGCTCCGGGCCGACCACACCCAGCCCTACGGCTACGTACGCGACACGACGCCCGCTCTGGCGAAGCTCGCCGGGGATGGTGTGGTCTTCGAGCAGGCCATCGCCCAGGCGTCCTGGACGAAGCCGTCGGTGGCCTCGCTGTTCACGTCGCTCCTGCCCGGCAAGCACCGCGCGGTTCAGCTCCGGGACACGCTGGACTCGGGACACGTGACGCTGGCGGAGATGCTCCAGGCGAAGGGCTTCGCCACCGGCGCCGTGATCGCCAACTCCGTGATCTACTCCGCGGGGTCCAACTTCGAGCAGGGCTTCGACCTCTTCGCGGGCATGCACGGCGCCGGCAACCGCGTGACGAAGGCGGTGGAGGCGGCGCCGCTGGTGGACGGGGCGCTGTCGTGGCTCGAAGAGCGCCGCGGCTTCCCCACCTTCCTCTACGTCCACACGATGGATCCCCACGTCCCCTACACGCCTCCGGAGCCGTTCAACATGAAGTACGAGCCGCATCCCACACCCGACCACCCGGCCGTGGATCCGCGCGGCGACTACAAGGAGCCCGCGGACCTGGACCGGCTGGTCGCGCAGTACGACGCCGAGATCGCGTATGGCGATCAGGAGTTCGGTCGCTTCATCGCCGAGCTGAAGCGCCGCGGGCGGTACGACCGCGCGCTCCTGTTCTTCGTGGGCGACCACGGCGAGGAGTTCCTCGAACATGGCCAGTTCACCCACGGCAAGACAGTCTTCGACGAGCTCATCCGCATCCCGATGGTCGTGAAGTTCCCCGGCCGCCGCGACGCGGGCAAGCGGGTGAAGCAGCAGGTGCAGGAGGTCGACGTCCTGCCCACCGTGCTGCAGGAGATGGGCCTGCCCGTGCCCACGCCCCCCGCCATCGCGGGGCACCCGCTGCAGGCGGTGGTGGCGGGGGGAGCGCCCGAGCCGCCGGCGGTCTCCGAGATCAGCCACCGCGGGTACGTGGCCCATGGCATGCGCACGAGCCGGGACAAGTACGTCCAGCGCTTCAGCCCCGAAGAGGACGAGCTGTACTTCGACCTCAAGCAGGACCCGAAGGAGACGACGAGCCGGATCGAGGCCAACCGGGAGCGCGCGCGCTCGCTCAAGGCGGCGGGGGAAGCGGCCATGGTCTCCGATCCGTTCCGCCACAACGTGCGCGCGGAAGGAAGAGGCGAGTACGTGCTGAAGCTGCGCACCGGCGGCTGGATCGAAGCGGTCGAGCCGACGGGCTTCGGCCCCGAGGACCGATATGAGGTGCAGGGCAACGGACGCAAGCTCGCGCTTCGCCTGCGCCCGCGGCCCGGCCGTCCCCGCAGCGTGGCCTTCAGCATTCGGCCCATGGGCGCCCCCGTCTACCTCGAGGGCACGCGCGACGGCCGGCCGCTGCGCCCCTCCGACGTGACGATGGCCGAGGAGGCCGAGCGCCCCCCTGGGGTGCCGCTGCGGCTGCCCGAGATCGAGCCGCGGGGAGATACCGACGACGAGCACTTCGCCAACGTCTTCGCGCCCCCGCGGGGCAACCCCCCGGGCCTCCAGCTCTGGCTCACCATGGCCCCCAGCGTGAAGCTGCTGGCCATGGACAAGGAGACCCGCGAGCGCCTCTGCGCATTGGGCTACATCAACTGCGGTAAGCAATGATCAACAGATCCAACGCAGAGACCGCGGAGGCTCGCAGAGGACAAGGAAAGAGCCACAGCTGCGAGCGGAGCGGGATTCACTCCCGCGGAGCGAGCGGGGGTTCAAGGGGGCGCGCCGCTAGCGCCCCCTTGTTTGATGAAGCTGCTAGCATGGGTTGGTGGACGACAAACTCCGAGCGGCAGTTGCGCTCTTCAATGACGGACGCTTCTCGGAGTTCCAGGACGCAATGGAGGCCCTCACCTCCACCACCCGCGCCGCCTCCGAGCGCCAGTTCTACGCGCTCCTCAACAACCTGGCCGAGGCGCTTCTCCAGCTGAGCGACGGCGACGTGCAGGACGCGGAGGAGATGGTCGCGGCCGCGCTGCGCAAGCTGGACGACTTCGTGCCGCGCTTCCGCGGCCTGAACGTCGAGGCGCTGCGGGAGGACTTCCGGCGTGTCGTCGTCGAGCTCCGCGAGGTCCGCGCGGGCCGCAAGGTGGAAGCGGCGCCCTCGCGCATTCCCCGCCTGCGCATCCTGCCGGAGTGAACCGGGTCGAGCTGGTCGTCTTCGACCTCGATGGCACCCTCATCGATTCCGCGGGCGATCTCGCCGCCTCCGTGAACGCGGCGCTTGCGCGCCTGGCCCCCGGCACCCCGCCCGTCCCCGTCGAAAGGGTCCGGACGTTCATCGGCGACGGCGCCGGGATGCTGGTCGCCCGCACGCTCGCCGCCGCAGGGGTGGACCTCTCCACGGAAGCCGCCCTGCCCGTCTTTCTCGACTGCTATTCGGCGCGGCTGCTCGACACGACCGTGCTCTACCCCGGCGTGATCGAAGCCCTCGATGCGCTCCACGACCGCACCCTGGCCGTGCTCACGAACAAGCCGGGGCGGATGAGCCGGCACATCCTCGCCGGCCTGGGAGTGGAAGGCCGCTTCGCTCACATCTGCGGCGCGGGAGACGTCCCCGCCAAGAAACCCGATCCCGCCGGCCTGCGCTGGCTCCTCGCCGAGACGGGAGTCCCTCCCGAATCGGCGATCCTGATCGGCGACTCGGCCATCGACGTCCGCACCGGCCGCGCGGCGGGTGTGCACACGGTTGGAGTCACTTACGGCCTCGATCCCGCCAGCCTCGACGCCATGCCTCCCGACCTGCTCATTGACGACCTGCGCGATCTGGCGCCCCGCCTGGCCAAGCCCTTCCCCGCCTGACTGTGCTACCCTGACGGGCGCGCCAGGCCCATGTCCAGCATCCTCGTCTGGGGCAAAACGCGGGAGATCGTCGCCGGGGCCTTGCCCCCGGGGATCACCACCGACGAGGTATCCACCCTCGCCGAGGTGAAGTCCGAGCTGCGCGGCAAGGGCTCCATTCTCGTCCTCGCCGACTCTTCGCACCTCGACGCCGAGCGGGACGCGGTGGCGGAGTGGGTCCGCTCCGGCGAGAGCCGCTTGAGCTTGATCGTCGGCGTGGCGTCCCTGGGGGAAGCGGACGAGCTCATCCGCCGCCACCCGTACCTCGACGACGTCATGGTGCGGCCGGTCACGGCGCTGCGGCTGCGGTTGCGCCTGGACCGCGCCCTCGACGGTCTCAACTCGCGCCGCGTGATCCAGCAGCTCGACACGGCCCTGGCCCGCAAGAGCCAGGAGCTGCACGAGCTGAACAACATCGGTGTCGCCCTCTCCGCCCAGCGGGACATCAACAAGCTGCTGGAGCTGATCCTGGCCAAGTGCCGGGCGATCACCGCTTCCGACGCGGGGACGCTCTACCTGGTCGTGAAAGGCAAGGAACAGGACGGCCAGACCGGCGACCGGCTGGAGTTCGTCCTCGCCCAGAACGAGTCCGTGCCCGTTGCGTTCGAGAAGTTCACCGTCCCCCTCGACCCGAAGTCGATCGCGGGGTACGTGGCTCTCTCCGGCCAGATCGTCAACGTCGCCGACGCGTACCAGCTTCCCCCCGGCACGCCCTACACGATCAGCCGCTCGTGGGACCAGCGGTCGGGGTACCGCACCAAGTCGGTGCTGGTCGTGCCGATGCGCGACCATCAGGGCACCGTCATCGGCGTCGTCCAGCTCATCAACAAGAAGCGCGACGCCAAGACGGTGCTGCGGCCGGTGGCGCTGGTGGAGGAGGCGGTGGTGCCCTTCACCTCGGTGGACGAGGAGCTCGTCAGCTCCCTGGCCAGCCAGGCCGCGGTCGCCTTCGAGAACACGCGCCTCATCCAGGACATCCGCAACCTGTTCGACTCCTTCGTTCGCGCGTCGGTGACGGCGATCGAGAGCCGAGACCCCACGACCTCGGGCCATTCGGGCCGGGTCGCCATCCTCACCGTGGGCCTGGCCGAGAAGGTGGACGCCATCGATGCGGCACCGTTCCGCGAGGTCAGCTTCAGCCGCGACCAGCTCCAGGAGATCCGCTACGCGAGCCTCCTCCACGACTTCGGCAAGGTCGGGGTGAGGGAGAAAGTCCTCATCAAGGGCAAGAAGCTGTACGTGGGCGAGCTGCTGCTCCTGCGCCAGCGCTTCGGCTACATCAAGCGAACCCTGGAGGCCGAGCACCTACGGGCCAAGCTCGACCAGGTGATGGCCGCGCAGGCCTCCGCCGAGCTGCTGGCCCAGATGGACCGGGCCCACGAGAAGAGCCAGGAGGAAGTCGAGCAGATCCTCCACATGATCCTCCAGGCCAACGAGCCGACCATCCTCGAGGAGGAGAGCTTCCGCGCCCTCATGGACCTTCCCAACCGCACCTACACCGACGCGGAGGGCAACCGCCAGCCCTTCCTGAGCCCCAATGAGCTCTCCGCCCTCTCCATCCGCAAGGGCAGCCTGTCGGAAAAGGAGCGCCGCGAGATCGAGAGCCACGTGACCCACACCTTCCGGTTCCTCTCCGAGATCCCGTGGACGG
>Ga0184632_10001044_pt1 | contig 11190 bp, 7 predicted proteins | sample PLM31_50_b1_FD_133153 | JGI IMG/M metagenome (GOLD analysis project Ga0184632, IMG submission 133153) | Groundwater sediment microbial communities from an aquifer in East River, Colorado, USA - PLM3-1_50_b1 | ecosystem: Environmental > Terrestrial > Soil > Riparian zone | place: USA: East River... | reverse complement strand
CCGGTAGCGGGACGAGCGGCGGTGGGCCGAGCGGCGGTGGGCCGGGCACCGGGGTCGTGACGTTGATGACGCTCCACACCGCCAAGGGACTCGAGTTCCCCGTCGTGTTCCTCACCGGCATGGAGGATGGCGTCTTCCCGCACATGCGATCGATGAACGACAAGAAGGAGCTCGAGGAGGAGCGCCGGCTGGCTTACGTCGGCATCACCCGGGCGAGGGAGCGGCTGTACGTCACCCGCGCCGCGCTGCGCAGCGCCTGGGGGGCGCCCTCCGCCAACCCGAAGTCGCGCTTTCTCGACGAGATCCCCGACGACCTGGTGGAGTGGCGGCGGCTGGTCAGCTCGGCGCGGAACGCATTCGCCGCGCCGTCTCTCGCGGCGGCGGCAGCCCGCCCGGGGGTGCGTTCGCCAGGGAACCGTCCTATCGTGGCGCTGGCGCCTGGCGATCGGGTCAGCCACGACTCCTTCGGTCTGGGGACGGTCGTGGCCACTCGCGGGGCGGGCGACAATGTCCAGGCCCAGATCGACTTTGGCTCGGCCGGGACAAAGTGGCTGGTGCTGCGCTACGCGCCGGTCGAGAAGCTTTAGTGCCCGCTCATCGCGCCGGCCGCTCCCCGGCCTTCCAGTACTCCGCGTTGAGCCATCTCCGCTGCCCCCGGTGCGGCACCGAACGCGCTGCCGACGAGATCGCGGGGCGGTGCACCTGTGGATCGCCGCTGCTCGCCGAATATGACCTCGATGCCGTGAAGGCCGTCACTGACCCGGAGGTCATCGGCGGTCGACCGCCGACCCTGTGGCGTTACCACGAGCTGCTGCCGGTCCGTTCGGTCCACCATGTCGTCAGTATGGGCGAGGGCATGACGCCGCTGCTCCCGCTGCGCCGGCTCGGCGCGCACTATGGCCTGTCGCGGCTGCTGATGAAGGACGACGGGCTGTTGCCGACAGGGACGTTCAAGGCGCGGGGCGCCACCGTTGGCGTCTCGAGAGCCCGCGAGCTTGGCGTCGACGGAGTCGCGATGGCGACGAACGGGAATGCCGGCGCGGCATGGGCGACGTACGCCGCCCGCGCCGGCCTGCGCAGCTTCATTGCGATGCCGACCGACGCACCTGAGATCACCCGGCTGGAGTGCGCTCTCGCCGGGGCGGAGGTGGAGCTGGTACGCGGGCACATCGGACGGTGCGCCGAGATCGTTGAACGGGCAGTGGCATCGCGGTCCGGCTACCAGGACGTGTCGACGTTGAAGGAGCCCTACCGCATCGAGGGCAAGAAGACGATCGGCTTCGAGCTCGTCGAGCAGCTCGGCTGGCGGGTACCCGACGTGATCGTCTATCCCACCGGCGGCGGCGTTGGCTTGATCGGGATCTACCGTGCGCTCCAACAGCTGCGCGAGCTTGGCTGGATCACGGGGAAGATGCCGCGCTTGGTCTCCGTGCAGTCGGCAGGTTGCGCGCCGATCGTGCGCGCCGTCCAACAGGGGGCGCTGGCATGTGAGCCGTGGCCGGAGCCGCGGACGGTCGCCTTCGGCATCACCGTGCCGAAGCCGCTCGGGGATTTCCTCATCCTCGAGGCCGTCTACGCGACCGGTGGCACCGCCCTTGCCGTTGGCGATGAACAGATCCTTGCCGAGCAGGCGCGCTGCGCCCGACACGAAGGCCTGGTGATCTGCCCGGAGGGCGCAGCCGCGCTGGCGGCCGCTCGTCGCCTGCGCGAGACGGAATGGCTGGGGCCGGAGGAGGAAATTCTGGTCCTCAACACCGGTGCCGGACTGAAGTATCCGGACACCCTCGGCAATTCGTCAGGTGCGTTGTAGCACATTGTTGAGGAAGTCGCAAGAATCCTGTGAGTCCGCTGTGAAAGAGCGGGCCGGCGACGCGTTATAAACCGGCCTTTAGTAGCCGATCAGTAACGGATTGTATTGTAATCGAGCAGTGGCGCAGCGTTATTATTCGGCGTACAGAAAGTCCCGCCAAGCGGTGTGCTTCACCCGCATTGAGAGTGGGTGTTCAACCGCGATTGGCGGGACTTTCGTAGAAGGCCCAGACCCTAGTGTCGCTAGGGCCGCAGGCCGTGCCCGACCAACCAGGGGTACGGGTCGACCGGACCGCGGCCACCCGGATGCACCTCCAGGTGCAGGTGCGGACCGGTCGCGTTGCCCGTGCTGCCGACTCGGGCGATCATCTGCCCGACGGCGACCCAACCGCTCGTCCGGAGGAACGTGGCCAGGTGGCAGTACCACGTCTTCGTGCCGTCCGGATGCCGGATGATCAGCCGCCAGCCATAGGCTCCGGCCCAGCCGCTCTCGACGATCCGGCCCCGCTCCACGGCTTTGACCGGCGTACCTGCTGGTGCCGCGAAGTCGAGGCCGGTGTGGCGACCGGCCGCCCACAGGCCTCCACCGGCGTTGAATCTCGCCGTGAGGTGATAGCCGGAGACCGGCAGTGTGTACATCCTGGCCAGTGCACGCTCGCGGGCAAGCGCGGCCTTCCTCTCCGCGGCTGCCAGACCCCGCTTCTTCGCGGCTGCCTGGGCCTTCTCCTTGGCCGCTGCCGTCCGCTTCGCCTCCACTGCCTCGCGGTGGGCGGCCCGGCTGGCTCGCTCGGCCGCGGCGCTGGAACTGCGGAGTTCGAGCACATCGCTGCCCAGTGGACCAATCAGGCTGGCGCCGATGCGTGGGTTCACATTCGCGATGCCGGTGAGGGTCCTCATTGTGCTTAGTCCACCGTCATCGGATGAGGCATTTACCGCCCCGGTGCCGGCTATTGCGACAGCTACTGCACCTCCCACCAAGAGGGGCAGCCGGCCGCGGTCTTGGATGCGTTGCGAACGACTGCTACTGGTCGAGTTCGGGGTCCCAGGACCCCTCGCATGTCGGCCAGCCATATAGTGAAGTCACCGTCCTGTTTCGAGGGCAAAAACCCCAGCACCTTAACAATGCTTTCGAGGATCGGAAACCCACTCGGGCAATTACTTTGCCAGTTCCGCCTATCGAGCAATCAATTCGATCAACAGATTGCTAATGCATGCGTACCGCTTTGATGGCCCCTGTTGCAAATGCTGGTGACTTGCCATCTACGCTGGTCAGCGCCGTCGTGGCGGTGTCCGTGACATGATCGTGGAGACGTGGGTAAGCCAGGCCGTGCGACAGCGCTGTCGATCATTAACGAGGAGGCCCGTATGACCCCCATCACAGCGGGCGAGGACCGCCCTCCAGCCCCGGCTGCTGCCGGGGGGAAGATCCGAGTGGTGGTCGCGAAGCCGGGTTTGGACGGGCACGACCGCGGCGCCAAGATCGTGGCCCGGGCACTGAGGGACGCCGGAATGGAGGTCATCTACACCGGGCTGCACCAGACGCCCGAGCAGATCGTCGAGACTGCGCTGCAGGAGGACGCCGACGGCATCGGCCTCTCCGTGCTCTCCGGCGCTCACATGACGCTGTTCAGGCGCGTTCTCGAGCTCCTCCACGAGCGTGACGCGAGTGACGTAGTGGTCTTCGGCGGCGGGATCATCCCCCATGACGACATCCCCCAGCTCGAGCAGCTCGGCGTGGCGAAGGTGTTCACGCCCGGCGCCTCTACCCAGTCCATCATCGACTGGGTCCGCACCCATGTGCGGGCCGCTTAGCGTGGCCGCTGCATCAGCCAAGGGGAAATCAAGGGGAAATCAGTGCACGAGCACGTTCTGACGATCTCCTGCCCGGATCGGATCGGCATCGTCCATGCGGTCACCGGCGTGCTCGTATCGCATCAGTGCACGATCTTGGACAGCCAGCAGTTCAGCGATCGCAGCTCAGGCCGGTTCTTCCTCCGCATCCATGCCGCCGGGCCGGTGACCGCGGTCGAGCTGGAAGCCGGCTTCACCGATCTTGTACCCGAGTTCGGGATGCACCTCGAGCTGCACGATCTCGCCGTCAGGCCGCGCATGCTCGTCATGGTGTCCCGTTTCGGACACTGCTTGAACGATCTGCTCTATCGCTGGACTAGCGATCACCTCAGAGTCGACCTGCCGGCGGTGGTGTCCAATCACGAGGATCTTCGCGGCTTGGTCGAGAGATACGGCGTCCCGTATCACTACCTACCGGTCACGCCGGACACCAAGGTCGAGGCAGAGGCGGCCCTTATCGAGCTGATAGGGACCCTGCAGGTGGACTTCGTCGTGCTCGCGCGATACATGCAGGTGCTCTCGGACGACCTGTGCAAGAGGCTGGAGGGGCGGGTGATCAACATTCACCACTCGTTCCTGCCGAGCTTCGCCGGCGCCCGTCCGTACCATCAGGCCCACCTGCGCGGTGTGAAGCTCATCGGAGCGACAGCTCACTACGTGACCCCCACGCTCGACGAAGGGCCGATCATCGAGCAGGAGGTTGCCAGGGTCGACCATGGTTACGAGCCGGAGCAGCTTGCCGCGGTCGGACGTGACGTCGAGTGCCTCGCTCTCGCCCGAGCCGTCCAATGGCACGCCGAGCATCGCGTCCTGCTCAACGGCACCCGTACCATCGTCTTCCGTTAGCTGTGGGGCTAATGCCCACATTTGCGATAGGTATTTGTGACGGAGTCCTAACTGCTCTGGACACAAACAGTGCTCGATCCGGTACATTCCGTACCCGTGACCGACAGCCTCGCGAGGGTCCTGCGCGACCCGGCCCGTCTGGCCGCATTGTGGCGGGTCACTCCGGTGGAGCCGGCGATCGGCGGGGTTTTCGACCGGACAGCTGAGCTGGCTGCGCAGTCGCTGGGCACCCCGATCGGTGTCGTCGTTCTTGTGGAGGAGGAACGCCAGCTCTTGGCAGGCGGGTTCGGTCTGCCTGAGTCGCTGGCCGACATGACCGAGCTTCCCGCCAGCTGGGGCTTCTGCCCGTTCGCGCTCGCGCTGACCGGCCCGCTGGCGCTCGATGACGCGAGGCACCGGCCGGAGTTCGCCCGCAGCCCGCTGGTCAGGGAGCTGCACGCCGTCGCGTACGCCGGGGTGCCCCTGCGGGGCAGTCATGGTCATCCCCTCGGTGCACTGTGCGTCGTGGACAGCGCGCCCCGGCGCTGGGGGGCCGATGACCCGGCGGCGCTCGCCGAGGTCGCCGAGGTGGGCACCGCACAGCTCGCGGCCCTGACCTCAGACTGAGCAGTTTCCACCAGATCGCCGCTTAGGCCGCGCAATGTACAGTCCCATGAGATAGTCGGCTGAACCGCAGTCTGAGTGGCCGTCGTCTACGCAGAACCGCGAAGCGCGCTCTGACCCAGTGAACGTAGGAGTTGCGGTGTTCGACGTCGTGTCGTTCTCACTGAGCGACATGGTGGAATGCGCGTCGGGCATGCGGCGCGCCGCAAGCGGCTCCGCGTCCGTCGAAGAAGCGGCGCAGCGGGTCGTCACCTACTTAAGGTCGAGCTTTCTCGACCCACAGAACCACCGGCAATCCTTCGTCCTCGCGCGCATGTTCGTAAGCAGCCAGTGGGACGAGCTCAGCCCGGACCTGCAGGACATCTGCCGCAAACAGCTTCCAGACGAGGTCGACCCGGCGCCGAACATGCGGTGCCTCGTCCTGGCCGGCAGCGACGGCCAGCTCGCCCAATGGCAGCACCCGACGAGATCGACCAATCACCGGGTGATACCTCTGCCCGACGTTGACGATGTCCGGCAGGCCCCGGTGATCGCTGCGCTGGTCTGTCAACTCGGTCTGCCGGAGGAGCTCGCCGTCCATGCCGGCGACGGGCAGGCACCGCCCCCCGATGACTTCGGCGTCTTCCATGTCAGGGAGGCTCGCGGCAGCCCCGATGTGCCCGACCAGGAGTTCGTCGCCAAACACCGGATCCGCTCCGTGCTGGGCTTCGGCGGTGTGCTTCCCGCGGGACGGGTGTTCGCCGTCGTCCTCGTCTCCCGTACCCCGGTTTCGCTGGAGACCGCGGAACTGTTCCGTGACATTGCCCTGTCAACGCCGCTCGCGCTGCTGCAGCACGTCGCCGCCGATCCCGAGGTACGCGCGCAGGAGACGGCCGTACTCCGGCAGCTCCTCGAGCTGCACGAGGCGACCGTGCGGGATCAGGCGCTGCGGCTCGAGGCCATCCTCGTCCAGCGCCGCCGGCAGGACGCCAGATTGATCGAGGAAGCCGCCACCGTCGAAACCCTTCGGGAGATCGGCACCAAGCTCGCGGCGGAGATGGAGCTCGACCAGGTCATGCAGCTGGCCGTCGACGCCGCGACCCGCGTGACGGGTGCGCGGTATGGCGCGTTCTTCTGCACGATCGACGAACTGTCCGGCGAGCGGGCCATGCGGTACGCGGTTTCGGGGCTCGCGCGGTCGAAGTTCGAGCGTCTGCCCATGCCGCGCATCACCGGAATCTTCGGCCGGATCTTCAGTGGTGAAGGCGTGATGCGGGCGGACGACATCACCCGGCATCCGGCATACGGGCAGAACCCGCCCTTCAACGGGCTGCCACCGGACCATCCGCCGGTGCGGAGCTTCCTCGCCGTACCCGTTCTGTCGCAGGCGGGGGAGGTGCTCGGTGGCTTCTTCTTCGGCCATCCCGACGTCGGCCTCTTCGACGAGCGGGACGAGCGGCTGGCCGTCGGCGTGGCCGCTCCCACGGCGATCGCCCTGGACAACGCGCGGCTCTATCACCAGCAGCGCGGTTGGGCGGAGGAGCTCCAGCGCGCCCTGATGCCCCACCCCGTCGACGTCGATGGGCTGCAGATAGCGTCCCGCTACCTTCCTGGCGCCGGCCACGGGCAGGTCGGCGGCGACTGGTTCGATGTGATCCCGCTGCCCTGCGGCCGTACCGCCTTCGTCGTGGGCGATGTGATGGGCAAGGGGATACCCGCCGCCGCGACGATGGGACAGCTGCGGGCCGCCGTCCGCGCCTATGCCGTCATGGACTTGCCGCCTGCGGACATCATGCGCAACCTGAACGAGCTCGCCGGCGGGCTTCCCGGACAACAGTTCGTGACCTGCGTGTACGCGGTGTACGACCCGGTGGCCCGGACGCTCGGCTACGCCAACGCGGGCCATCTCCCACCGGCGGTCGTTACCCCGGAGCGTGACGTCTGGCTGCTCGAGGATCAGCTGGGTCTGCCGCTCGGGCTGGAAGGCGCGGTCTTCAAGGAGCGCGAGATCGTGCTGCCTCGGGGAGCCGGCTTCCTCCTCTACACCGACGGCTTGGTCGAGACCCGGCAGCGGCCGATCTCGGAGGGCGTTGAGCTGCTTGTGTACCAGCTTGCGCACGACGAAGGCGACCTCGAGGCGACCTGCGACGAGCTGGTCGAGACGGTGGCCGCGGGCCAGCGCGACGACGATGTGACGCTCCTGTACGTCAGGGAGATCGCCGACGAACCAGTCCTGCAGGCGTCGATGCGGCTAGCCGGGCAGGCATCGGGCGCCGCCGACGCGCGGCGGTTCGTCCGAGCCACACTGGTGGCGTGGGGGATGGCCCAGCGGGGGGACTCGGTGGTCTTGGTCGCCGACGAGCTGCTCACCAATGCGATCAAGCACGCCGCCACTGACATCGAGCTGCGGCTGTGCCGACTGGCGGGCCGTCTGGTGGTCGAGGTACGCGACGAGGACGCCCGGCTGCCCCGGCTGGCTGTTGCCGCGCGGTACGACGAGCGGCATCGCGGCCTGTTGATCGTCCAGCGGCTCGCCTCCCGGTGGGGGGTGCGGCCGATCGGGAGCGGCAAGGTCGTGTGGGCGGAGATCGACGATGCGCCGACACCTGGCTCACTGGCGGCGTCGATCCCGGCCGGCGCGGTCGTGTAACGGGCCGGCACGGGGCCCCTGATCGGCCGGCACGGTCGTCGGCCGGCCGGTTCGCCGCGTACCGTCTCTCCTATGTGCCGGAGCATCAAGACGCTGCGCCCCCCGTACACGGAAACCCTCACCGACGGTGACGTAAGGGCCGCCGCTTTGCAATATGTACGCAAGATCTCGGGGTTCCGCTCCCCCGCGCCGCACAACTCGGCGGCGTTCGATGCAGCGGTCGACGCGGTCGCTGCTGCAACGGACGAGCTGCTGCGCTCCCTCGTCGTTCGCGGCAAACCTGCCCGCGCGGCCGGGTGAGCCGCCGGTCAGCGGAAGTCGCGGGACATCGCCTTGATCGTGAGCGGAAGCCGACTGATGTGCTCGGCGACCACGTTGGTGACGCCATCGGCCGTTTCGAGCTTTCCGCGGATGAGTAGGGCTGCCGCTGTCCGGGCGACTCGCGCGTAGCGGGTCCATACCGGATAAGAACAGATCACATTGATCATCCCGGTTTCGTCCTCGAGATTGAGGAAGGTCGTGCCGCTCGCGGTAGCCGGCCGCTGCCGGTGTGTGACCACACCCCCGACAACGACCCGCCGGCCGTTGCCCACCGACGAGAGTGCACGGGCAGGGATCACTCCGCGTTCGGCGAGTGCCGGCCTGACATGTTGGATGGGATGACTGTCCGGAGATACGCCGACCGCGTGCAGATCGGCCATGGTGCGCTCCGGCGGCGTCATCGTAGGCAGCGGTGGTGTGCTGCCACCAAGGTGGAGGTCAGGCAGTTGACCGTCGCGTTCGGTGGCGACGGCGCCGGCTGCCCACAACGCCTCCCGCCGAGACAGGCCGAAACTGTCGAAGGCCCCTCCTGTCGCCAGTGACTCGAGCTGCGCGGCGGTCAGTTCGGTCCGCCGGACCAGGTCGGCCATGTCGGTGTAGGGCTGGCCGGCCGCGATCCGCTCGGCGAGGTCCTTGCCGATGGTCCGGACCGATGACAACCCCAACCGAACCGCGTACCCAGCGTCGCGCCGATGGGCCTCCGGGTCGAACCCGTCGGTGTCCGGCGACCACGGTTCCTCCGCATCAACGAACTCCCACATCGTGAAGCAGTCGAGTGCCGGCTCTGGTAGCGCCGCATCCTGGATCAGCTCCAACGTCGCATCGGCGGCCGACCGATTGACGTCGACGCCTCGGACCTCCACGCCGTGCCGTACCGCGTCCGCCACCAGCGACTGCGGCGAGTAGAAGCCCATCGGCTGGGCTTTGAGCAGCGCCGCGAGGAACGCCGCTGGGTAATGAAGCTTCAGCCACGAGCTCGCGTACACCAGAAGCCCGAAGCTGAGCGCGTGGCTTTCGGCGAAGCCGAAGTTCGCGAAGGCGGAGATCTTGTCGTAAATCTCGTCGGCGACCTCCCCGGTGATGCCGTTCTGTGCCATGCCTGCATAGAGCTTCGACCGCAGCCGTTCGATCTTTTCCTCGCCACGCTTGGAACCCATCGCTCGGCGCAGCAGGTCGGCGTCGTCCCCGGTGCAGTTGCCGGCGACGACGGCGATCTGCATGAGCTGTTCTTGGAACAGCGGCACACCGAGCGTGCGCGAGAGGATCTCCTTGAGCATTGGGTGCAGGTAGGTGACCGGCTCCCGGCCGGTCTTGCGCCGGATGTAGGGATGGACCGCGCCACCCTGGATCGGCCCGGGGCGGATCAACGCGATCTCGATGACCAGGTCATAGAACTTGCGCGGGCGCAGCCGGGGGAGCGTCGCCATCTGGGCCCGGCTCTCCACTTGGAAGACACCGACCGAGTCCGCCCGGCAGAGCATGTCGTAGACCGCCTTCTCGTCCTGGGGGATCGAGGTCAGGTCGTTGAGTGGATCGCCGCAGAAGTCCCTGACGAACTCGAGCATGTAGCGCAGCGCGGAGAGCATCCCGAGCCCGAGCAGGTCGAACTTGACCAGCTTCATGGCCGCACAGTCGTCCTTGTCCCACTGAAGGACCGAGCGGTTGTCCATCCGCGCCCATTCGATCGGGCACACCTCTCCCACCGGTCGCTCGGTCAGCACCATCCCGCCGGAGTGGATCCCGAGGTGCCGAGGAAACCGCAGCACCTGGTCGGCAAGCCCGATCACCTCGTCCGGGATGTCGTGATCGGTGGTGTCCTGTGTGCTCCCCCAGGAGTCGATCTGCTTGGACCAGGCGTCCTGCTGCCCCTGGGAGTGGCCGAGCGCCTTGGCCATGTCGCGGACCGCCATCTTGGGGCGGTACGAGATGACGTTGCACACCTGTGCGACGCGGTCCCGACCGTATGTTTTGTAGACGTACTGGATGACTTCCTCCCGCCGTCCAGACTCGATGTCGATGTCGATATCCGGCTCTTCCTCACGGGTAGTGGCGATGAACCGCTCGAAGGGAAGCCGGTAGAAGATTGCATCAATGGCGGTGACACCGAGGACATGGCAGACCGCGGAGTTGGCCGCTGATCCCCGGCCTTGGCAGAGGATCCCCTCATCGTGGCAGAACTTGACGATGTCCCAGACGATGAGGAAGTAGCCGGGGAAGTCCTTTTCCGCGATGACGCGCAGCTCTTTATCCAACCGCTCGTAGACCTGCGGAGATCTCTCCGGCGGCCCGTATCTCTTGTGGGCGTTCTCGTACACCAGCTCGCGCAGCCACTCGGCGTCGGTCGCATGGCGCTCGGGACGATCCAGTTTGGGGAGCTGTGGTGATGCTTTGGTGAGGGCGAACTCGAGCTCGTCGGCAAAGGCAACGGACTGGGCGATCGCGCCGGGGAAACGAGCGAACCGCGCTGCCATCTCCGCACCGGTGCGCAGGTGAGCAGTGGGAGCCGCGGGCAGCCAGCCGTCGAGCTCGTCCAGGCTGCGCCGCGCGCGTACGGCGGCCAGGGCGGTGGCCAACGGTCGCCGGGCCGGTGTCGCGTAGTGGACGTTGTTGGTGGCCAGGATCGGAAGGCCCGCTGCGGTCGCCAGCTCGGCGAGGGCGTCGTTGCGCTCGGTGTCGAGCGGGTCACCGTGATCCCAGAGCTCGACCGCAACGTTGCCCTGGCCGAACAGCGCAACCAGCCGGTCGAGCTCATGGGCTGCCGCCGCGGGGCCGTCTGCTGCGAGAGCGGCAGGGACGAAGCCCTTGCGGCACCCCGTGAGGATCAGCCAATGACCACCGGCTTGCTCTGCCAGCCGGTCGACGTCATAGACCGGTTTGCCCTTCTCCTTTCCGGCGAGCTGTGCCTCAGTAAGCGCTCCGGCGAGCCGGTGATAGCCCTCCTCGCGACGCGCGAGCACGAGCAAGTGCCGCCCTTGAGGGTCGGCCTCTCCGTTCTGCGGTTTGGTGAGCTCGAGGGAGAGCTCCGCGCCGTACACCGTCTTGATGTCGTACGCCGCGGCTGCCTCGGCCAGCCGGACGATCCCGTACAGTCCGTCATGATCGGCAAGGCTGATCGCGTGCAGTCCCTGCCT
>Ga0184632_10001043_pt1 | contig 11194 bp, 10 predicted proteins | sample PLM31_50_b1_FD_133153 | JGI IMG/M metagenome (GOLD analysis project Ga0184632, IMG submission 133153) | Groundwater sediment microbial communities from an aquifer in East River, Colorado, USA - PLM3-1_50_b1 | ecosystem: Environmental > Terrestrial > Soil > Riparian zone | place: USA: East... | reverse complement strand
CCGGCCTCCGTCAGCAGCCGTTCGGCAACCTTCCGTACGGCGATGCTGTCGTCAGCCACTAATACTTTCTGCATGTTCTGATTCCCCTCTGTACCGATTTACGACGAGAGACCTTACGCAAGAGGCTTTCCAAGCTTGGTCAAACACAGAAGGTCGATCGGCTGATCATCTATAGTGCACGTCCCCACCACGACGGGATCGGCTCCATCCGAAAGCTGGATTGATGCGCGATCCACCGACTGCAAGATCGGCATGTCCGAATCTATGCGCACGGCCATGAGCCCATCCTCGTGTTTAGCCAGCAGACACAGAGGAGGGTCACTCTCTATAGTGAGATGAAACTGCCCCGCCAAATCAAAAATCGGCAACACTTCTTTCCCCCGCCATGCAATGGCATTCACAAACGGCGTCTGGCTCGGCACCGGCACAACCGATGGCCATTGAACGATGCCGCTGACCTCTTCCATGCCAGCGGCAAAACGTCGTCCTCCGACAGAAAACACCGTGACCCACTGCTTCGAAACAACCGTTTTCTTTCCACTGGCTTGGGATTGCAGCATCGGCGGCCTCACACATTCCTGTGTTTGACTAGACAGGGAATACCGACGTTAAACCGCCCTCGGACTCTAGAGGCGCATGCCCCGCAGCAACCTCAGAGCGCCAGGGGACCACATCGTTAGGCATCACCAGCCAATCGAGGTTGATGATCAAGACAAGGCCGTCTTCGAAGAAAAACATTCCGGCAAACCACTCCCGCTCAGCCCCGCGGAAATGGGGAGGCAACGGCACAATGTCCGAAGGATCGATTTCGACCAGACTGATTATGCGATCGACCTCATAGGCCTTGCGCCAGACACCGTTGGAACACAAAATCGTCCGTCCCTGGGATGAGAACGGCGTCACCGTTTTGGTTGGATCGAGGCGATTCGCCAAATCGCTCTTTTCATAGGTCTCGCCCAAAAGCGTAATGGTATCCTGAAACGTCGTTTCAATTGTTTTCAACAGACCCCGGATCCCTTTCCCTGGAATCGACATGCGCATCGGCCCGCACTCGACGATCAACTGCTGATTCGCATTCTTCGGCGCAGCCGAACGGCTTTTATGGACAAGAAGACTCATCGGCCCCCTTCCTCCGAGCGGAACCGGCCCCGCCTCGACGGCGCTCGCCTCTAAACACCTGCACCGCGTGCCGCCGTATCATGGCTGAACCAGCGCACTTCCACCGGCCACTCGCTCGATTTCCTTGAGCAGCGTACGCTCTTCAACGGGCTTCGTAATGTAGCCGGTCGCACCGACATTGAGCGCGAGTTGCCGATGCTTTTCACCCGCGCGCGTCGTCATCACCAAAATCGGCACGGATTGCGTTTGCTGGCGGCTCCTCAATGCCTGAATCACTTCATACCCATTCAACTTTGGCATCTCCAGATCCGTAATGATCACATTGTACGCTTGCGTAGATGCTTTGCGGATGCCCTCTTCGCCGTCACCGGCCGTCGCCACCTGGTACCCTGCCGTCTCCAACATTCGCCCGACGAATTTACGGATGCTCAATGAATCGTCGATCAGCAGGATGGACAGAGTCTTGGCCGGTTCCGAATCCGATGCCTCCTCGGACCGCCCTTCCCCGGCACCGAGCTCCGGCGCAGCCGACCTGGCGACCATCGAAATGCCAGCACTCTGGTTCGTGAACAGCCGACTGACGTCCAGCACCAAAATGACTCGCCCGTCCAGATCGAACGTGGCGCCGGAAAACGTCACATGCTCCATCAGTTTGAGCGGGCCTAACGATTTGACGACGATTTCCTGCTGACCCAACAATTCGGTGACGGCGAGTCCCATGGGACCGGCATCGGTATGCACGACTACGATGGGCATTGTGCTCTCGAGTGCGGACGAACCGTGGCCGAGCAGGCCAGATAAGACGTGGATTTCGACCGCCTCGTCTCCCATCTGCAACAACATCCGGTTTCCCATGTTCTGCACGGCGCTCGGCACCGGCAAGGTGATTTCCCGGATACTCGCCAACGGAATCGCATAGTGCATCTCGTTGACACGGACCATCAGTGCCATTGTAATCAGCAAGGTGAGCGGGAGATGCAACGAAAACTTCGTCCCGCGTCCCTTCACGGTTTCGATCTCGATGCGGCCGTTCATCGAACGGATCACACGCTCGACGACATCCATTCCAATGCCGCGGCCGGCTTGATCGGTTGACACCTCAGCTGTGGAAAAACCTGGCACAAAAATGAACCGCGTGATTTCCGCGTCGGTCAGCTGCGCCACCAGATCCGGATTGACCAACCCCTTGGCGACGGCCGTTGCTTTGATCTTGTCGAGATCGAGCCCGCGCCCGTCGTCTTCCACTTCGATCACCACCGCGTTCCCCCGCTGAGCCGCATGCAAGCGGATCGTGCCGGTCGCCGGTTTCCCATTGGCCTCCCGGACCCGAGCCGGTTCGATGCCGTGATAGACCGCATTGCGCATCAAATGAATCAGCGGATCGATCAGTCGTTCCACCACACCCGTATCGATTTCCGTGCGTTCGCCGCCCATTGCCATCTCGACATCTTTGCCGGTTGCACGGGCGCTTTCCCGCACCGACCGCAGAAATCTGGTAAATAGCATGCCGATCGAAACCATCCTGGCTTTGGTAGTTTGGTCCCGTATGCCGGTGGTCAGCTCCTGCAGCTGGTTCATCTCGTCCCGTGCAGCCTGAATCGATCCGTTCAACTGCGAAACCGATTCGCTGATGTCAGCGGCCCCTTCGCCGATCCGCCGAGCCAGGATGTTGAAATCGTCGTATTTATCGAACTCCAACTCGCCAAATTCGGTCACACCGGTTAGAACGGGCATCGATGTCGAGGTCTCTTGGGGCGAGAGGGAGGGCATCGTAAAGGTGTGTTTCTCCTCGAACGCCTGGATGCCGGTGAGCAGACGGTTCTTGCACGCCATCACTTGGCGGGTCAGCTGACTCAAGGTCTCCAGTCGCCGTTCCAATCGTCCTCGGGTGATGATCAACTCGCCGACGAGATTCAGCAGTTGCTCCAGACGATCCCGCCTGACTCTGATCTGTTGGACGTCAGCTGCCGCGCCTGTCGTGTCGGCATCCGGAATGGGCGGCCCCTCTTGCCGCTCCGGCGCAGAAGCCGCAGGGAATTCTTGAACCGCCGCTGCCATCGCAACCGCTGCCGGCCGCAGAACGGATCCGGTAACCAACGCCTGCTTGAGCGTCGCGAACTCTGCCCGAACCCCCAACAACCGTTCTTTCAGTCGAGGCAGTTGCTTGACATCTCGTTGGAGCAACACACGCACGACATCAATCGTCCGCAGCACGATGTCCGTGAAGGAGGCGGTGATTTCCAGACGACCGTGGCGCACAGCATCGAGATAATCTTCGACCGTATGGACCAAGTCGCCGATTATTTGAAAGTTGACGGTGTACGCCGATCCTTTGAGCGTGTGCACATTCCCAAATAACTGGTTGGTCGTCTCTTGGTTTTTGGGGTCCTTCTCTAGCTGGAGAAGAAGGTTTTCGATGCTTTGCAGATACCCCTCGGCCTCGGGAAGAAAATACGAGAGATCGCCGGAATCGAGTTCCGGGATGATATACTCCGCAGTCAGTTGCGGCGTCGGGGCCGATTCGACAACGGCCGGACTCGTCGAATCGTTCGACGCGACAACGAATTCGACCGGCGCACCCTGCTGAATTCGGCGCAACGCATCCCACACGACAGGGATGTCTCGTTGAAAGCCGGCCACATCGTTCGAGTCGCGACGCAGAAGCGACCGGACGATCTCCATCGTACGGTCCACGGCATTCAACAACACAGGAGTCACCGGAAACCCGCCGTCGCGAACGGTCACGAGACAATCCTCAAGAGGATGGGCAAGATCTCCAATGACTACAAATCCTACCGTATAGGCCGATCCTTTGATCGTATGAACGGTCCGAAATAAGGTAAGGATCTGGTCCTTGTCGCCAGGATTCGAGCGTAGATGGGCCACCGCCCCTTTGACCGTCTCGAGATATTCTTGAATTTCAGGAACGAAATACGAGAGGACCTCCGCATCGATGGTCGGCACGCAGTACTCCGCCGAAATCGAGGTGCCTGTCGTCGCGGTCTGCGCCTCGTCGGCGGATGCACCAGACGGCGAGGCGAACGGGATCAACGCGGCATAGCGCTGGGTCCATGCGTCCACGGCCCGGCCTTCGTCTGCCCCCCCTCTCGCAATGCGTTCGATCTGGCGGCGGCAGTCCCCAACGATTTCCCGAAGCAAGTCGACGGCTTCAGGCCAACGAGCCTGAGCAATCTCGGAGGCGTACTCGAGGACCGTCTCCATCATCTCCCCATATCGAGCCAGGCCCATGTATCCGTAATTCAGCGCGGCGCCCCTAAACTTGTGCGCAAGGATGTAGTGCTCTTGGAGCGATTCGCAGGATGGACACGATGCATCCGCAGGATGGAGCGCAGTCCAAAGCGTTGTCATGTCGCCCAACGTCTCAGCAACAAAGATCTCCACCAACTCCACGTTGATCGATTTCTCACTCATGCGTATGCCGCCTCACTCGTCAGACCAGCTTGAACTGCGCAACCGAGGCCGTCAGACCGTCGGCGAGTTTGGCCATGTCTTCGACGGTCAACCGCGCGGCATCGGTGGCTTTCTGCGTTTCCACAGTGCCGCCCGTGAAATCCTTAATCGAGCGGCGCACTTGATCGGCCGACACCGTCTGGTTCGCGGCGGATGCGGCGATGTTTTCGGCCAACTCGGCCGAGCGTTGGGCGATTCCCGAAATCTCCTCGAACACGTCACCGGTCAGCAAAGCGGACTTCGACCCTACCTCCACCGCCTTGGTTTCGTTTTCCATCTCAACGACGGCTTCCTGCGTCTCGCTCTGAATGACTTTGACCAGATCGGCGATTTCGCGAGTCGCTTGCGAGGAACTTTCGGCCAGTTTCCGGACTTGTTCGGCCACGACCGCGAATCGCGCGCCGGCCTCGCCTGCACCGGCGGCTTCGATCGCCGCGTTCAACGCCAGGAGGTTCGTCCGGTTCGCAATGTCTCTGATAGCCGACACAATCTGCGAAATTTCCACGGATCGATCACCGAGCGCCTTGACCTGCTTCGACATCCGCTGCACGGCGGTCCGAATGCTCTGCATGTCCTCCACGGTTTTTTGCACGGCTTGACGGCCTCGAGCGGTCGCTTCGAGCACCAGTTTAGCGCTGTCCGACGAGGCGCCGGCGGTCTCCGCCACCTGACGCATTGAGCCCGCCAGGTTTTCGACCGCTTCGAGCGTCTTCATCGATTCGTCGGTCTGATGCTTTGCGGTGCCGGACATTTGCCTTGCGTTGTCGCGCAACGCCCCGGATGATTTATTGACGCGGTCGGCCGCCTCCCGCACTTGCTTCAACAATTGGCCGAACCGAACGATCATCAGGTTAAATCCGTCGGCCAAGTTGCCGAACATGTCTGCCGTTACCTCACCGCGTTTGGTCAAGTCGCCTTTACCGATGTCCGAGACCAAGACCAGGAAGCCCATCAACCGCTTTTGCATATCATCGCGCTCGGACTCCGACGTCACAAGGGCCGTCATGCGGTCCATCATGGCATTGAACGATGCGGCCATCTGTCCGAGTTCGTCCTTCGACGTGATCTTCGCGCGGGCTTGGTAGTTGCCACCTGCCGCCAACTTCGCGGCGTTTGCGACTTGCCCAATACCCAGCGCTAGCTTGTGCGCCACCCAGTATCCCAGTGCCAAACCCAAAGCCACAGCGAAGATACCGCCAGCGATCAACATGCGCGTTCCGTTGGCAGCCAGGGCCTGAGCATCTTCATTCAAGTCCTTGGCGACCTCATGTATGTCCAAGACTTGTTCATTGTGGCGAGCGATCATCGCCTCGAAGGTCGGCTGCAGGTCCACCGTGAGGGCCAGTTTTCCTAGGTCTCTCATGTGTTCGGCTTGCTCTGCCGAGAGCGACTTTCCAAAGCTATCGGCCATGGCACTGAGGGCGCCCTCGCCATCCTTGAAATATTTCTCAATCGCCGGCTTCAGGATCGCCAAGTCCTTCGTTTCATCGCGGCCCGACCGCGACACCCGCTGCACCCTGGCCGCGTAGTCGGCGACGATCTTTTTGACCTTCGCCTGATACGGCGACAGCCGTGTGACGTCTGCAATAAAGTCGGCATGCCGCGTGATGCCGGCGATACCCGTCAAGATTTGATGATGGGTCGTAAGCGCTGTACCCATTTCGGCGAATTCGGCCAGCGGCACCGTATAGTCGACGTACATCGCCTGGGACGAGGTGGCCAACTGCCGGAGCGTCAAGACACCGATCGCCGACATGGTCATAATAATGACGCTGATCACCCCGAACGTCGCTAAGAATTTTGACTTGGTTTTTATGCCTTCAAACCGTTGCAGGACACTGAGCCTTGCCATGGGAACCTCCTCCTTCTTTACACTCGTGCCTTGAGCCTAAGGTGAATAGTGGTCTATCTCGCCTAGTGGTTATCCTGTGCCCTCAAAATGCGAGAGCACGTCTGAGGTTTCCAGAACCCCTCGTAACCGATCCTCGAGTTTGACCGCCGTCGACACAAAGGGAAGCGACCCTTCCCCTGTGCCGGTCGGAGCCGGTAAGAATTGGTCCTTGGAAAAGGTGCGATTGCCTGCCACCCGACCGATCCCCCCCTTTGGCCGGACGCTCGGCGCTCGCGATCTTTTATTCGCCCGCCCGACGTACGACAGCAGCGCAGGGACTTCGATGAGACTACCCATGCGGCCGGCCAGTTTCAAAATACTCGTCACGAACGGGTGGGCCCCTTCCGGCGACTGTGCCGCAGCCGTAACATATTCATCGGGCAGCAGGTCACGGAGTTCCGGAACCTTGTCGACCAGCACTCCGATTTGCTGGACGCCCTGTTGGATCACCACGGCATACCTCGCCGAAGTCCCCCAGATCGGCAGCCCCAAGGCGGAACGTAAGTCGGCTATCGGCATGACAGTCCCTCGCAAGTTGGCGACACCGCTCAGCATCGACGGCGCCCCTGGCACCGGCGTAATAGACGTCACCTCGAACACTTCCCGTACATAACGAAGATCGATGACGAAGGACTCGTCGGCGAGACTCAGCAGACAGACGCGCACAGGCCGCGTCGCAGCCGTCGCTGACGCGGGCTGCGCCGCCTTCACATGATGGACGGTTCCTTCAATCTGAGCCATTCGACTCGATCACTCCCTCATCGGATCACCGTTACCGCAACGCGGCTTTGATGGCGTCCAGTAACGCTTCGGCTTTGACGGGCTTCACCAGATAACTATTGGCGCCCTGCTGCTGCCCCCAGAACTTGTCACTCTCCTGGCCTTTCGAGGTGCAGAGAATGACGGGGACATTCTTGTAACGCTCATCATTCTTCAAGTCACGACAGGCCTGGAACCCGTCGCGCCCTGGCATCACTACGTCCATCACGACCACGTCCGGTTTTTCATTGACGAGTTTGTCTTCCAGGTTTATCGCATCGGAAAACGACACAACCGTATGGTGCGCCGACTTCAGATATTCCTCGATCAACTTGAGATCGGCTTGACTATCATCGACCACGACAATCTTGCTCATCATCAACACCCTCTCGTTGTTGTACTGAATGGACCCCTCACCGCCGAAAGACCGCGACAGGCGATCAACGCAGTGGCATCGTCACGCTGATGGCGCCGGCCAGCTCTCCTTCTTTCCAGCCTTCCTTGCGCATCCCGGTAATATCGCGTTCTCCCTTGGGGGTGCCATGACACGACAGACAGGACGCCGTGACATATTCCGGCTGCATCAGACGGAGCGCCGGCTTGCCGGCCACCAGCGTGTTCCTGCCGTAGGGTTGACCCTTGGGATGTCTGGAATCGGCGAACATTCGCAGGACTTCAGTCTCGAAATCGTCCGGCTTGTTGCCCGGAAAACGATAGTCGGTTCCCATAAGTTTCAGCTTGATGCCGGTCTTCTCGAAGAACTGCTCACCGGCCTTGCGCGTGAACAGCGTCGGCGGAAACCCTTTGAAACCGATGCCGGGCCGATTGATCACCGCTTGATAGGCCGCCACCACTTCCTTCTGGGACTCCAGCAAGCTCCTGAGAAATGCGCCCTGCGAAGTACCGTCAGGCCGGCTCAAGTCGATGTGCTCCTGATTCCTGAATCGGGTCGTGAGGGTCTCGCCCACAAAGGCCGCTGTAAATCCTTTGTCGCCTTTTGCCGGATCATTGATCTCGGCTTGATGTTCGGACACTAGTGAATGACTGAGCTTGAGCAGAGCGACGAGCTGCCGCGCTGTTTCGACTTCATCCGCGGCTGCCGCATCGCGAGACACAACAAATTCCGGCACAAGACACGTCGTCGCACAGAGCACTGCAACAACCATTGTTCTGACGTTCATACTGATGGCCCTCTTCGCCACACGTTACCGCTGACTGCTCAACAATCCGTCCGAGATGCCGAAGTTCACGCGCACATATCCAGAAGTGTACTGCATTCCGTACTAACCGCAAGGAAATCGGAAAAAGAAACGCACTATGCCGCGTAGCCGTCACACGGCTCTCCGGCCTCCCTCGCGCAATTGACGCAGGAGCGCGTTGGGAATGTCTCCAAGCGGCAGCACCACATCGACGGCCCCTGCCTGAATCGCTTCTTTCGGCATGCCGAACACGACGCAGGTCGATTCGTTCTGTGCGATCGTATAGGCGCCGGCTTGTTTCATCTGGAGCAGCCCGGACGCGCCGTCGTTCCCCATCCCGGTCAAAATGATGCCGATGCTGTTCCCGCCCGCATGCTTGGCAACCGAGGCAAACGTCACATCGACGGACGGACGATGCCGGTTGACGGGGGGATCCTGATTGAGGCGGACCAGGTAGCGGGCGCCGCTTCGCACGAGGGTCATGTGGTAATTGCCCGGCGCGATCAGCGCATGCCCGGGCAGCACACTGTCCCCGTCTTCGGCTTCTTTCACGGAAATCCGGCACAGGCTGTTCATCCGATCCGCCCAAGCCTTCGTAAACCGCTCCGGCATGTGCTGGGTAATGAGAATCGGCGGGCTATTCGGCGGCAGCACTTCCAGCACCTCTTTCACGGCTTCAGTTCCGCCGGTGGAAGACCCGATGGCCACGATGGTATCGGTCGTCTTGATCATCGCGGATGCGGCATGCAGGGCGCAGCGAGCGACGCTGGGCGAAATCTTTGGGGTTGCCAGATACGCCTTCCCCCGAACCCGTGCGACGGCGGCCGCCTTGACCTTTTCGATGAGTTCCTCCGAGAGTTCCTCCATCCCGAGACGGATGTCGACCTTCGGTTTGGTCACGATATCCACCGCGCCCAGCTACAACGCGCGGAGAGCCGTCTCGCAGCCGTGCTCCGTCAAGGAACTGACCATCAACACCGGCATGGGCGTGGTCGCCATGAGTTTCTCCAGAAACGTCAGCCCGTCCATGTGAGGCATTTCAACGTCCAGCGTTAGGACGTCCGGACGCAACACTTCGATTTTCCTCCAGGCGCCAGTCGGGTCATGCGCGACGCCCACGACTTCGATATTCCGATCCTGCGACAACAGATGCGACAAAAACTGCCGGATCAAGGCCGAGTCGTCCACAATCAGCACGCGAATTTTCTTTGCCATATCTCCCCGTGCCGGCGCGTGTGACCGGCTGAAGGCAGGCCCAGCGACAGCCCTCGATCAGAACAACGTGGCGTCGCTCTTCGGTGTGTACGGACCATACACGGCCGTGAACACTTTCTCTGCCTCGACAGCGCGCCCGCGCTCCGCGGAATCGCCCGACTTCATCAGCACCCGTCCGGTATCCGTATAATAATAGACACTCCGGGCATAATCTTTCCCGAGATCGGACGCGATTGGCCGTAGTCCTTCCCGATCCAGATACTCCAATACCCACTGCACGTTGATGGCGCCGATATCGCCGCCCCCCTCGTAGAGTTTTGCCCCGCCGAATACTTTGACCTCCAGCCGGTTCCTGTGCCCTCCATCCTTCATGATCCCGTTGATCAGCGTCTCCATCGCGTAACTGCCGTATCGGGTTTTCACGCTCCACGCGCCGGAAGAAGCTGAATGGCCCGGCGCCGGTAACATGAAATGGTTCATGCCACCCACGCCGACATACGGATCACGCATGCAGACTGCCACACAGGACCCAAGCAACGTCGAGACGACCACTGGCTTGTGTGAGACGAAATACTCTCCCGGGAAGAGCGTCACCACCTCGTAATTGGGAAAACGAGGATGGCGCCGACGGCGATTCGATGGGCCCTCCATCTGCGGGACGTCGTGATCCCGAAAGGGTTCATTACCCACGGCTCATGCTCGCATACGCTTTATTGTGTTCCATGAGGCCGCGGCCGTTACTCCTGTTTCCGATAAATCGTCGGCGCGATATAATGGAATTCGCCGGAAATCCCCTGCAAGGTCTCCGAGTGACCCATGAACAGGTACCCGCCCGGCTTGAGATATCGAGACAGCCGCGCCAACACCGCCGTCTGCGTCTTACGATCGAAATAGATCATCACATTACGGCAGAAAATGATGTCCAGCAACGACTTGATCGGATACCGGTCATCCATCAGATTGATCCGCCGGAAGACGGCCATGTTGGCAATGTGCGGCTTAATTTTGACGAGTTCCGTGTGGTCGCCCTTCCCCAGAAGAAAATGCCGGCGGACAAGATCGGACGGCAGCGAATTGATCCTCGCATGGGAGTATTGACCGGTCGCGGCCTTGGCCAGCATGCGGGTCGAAATATCGGACGCCAGGATGCGGCAGTTCCATGTCGAGGGGGAGGCGATCGCGTCGGACAGCGTCATCGCAATGGAATAGGGCTCTTCGCCGGACGAGCAGGCTGTGGACCAGATGCGGACCGTCTTGTCGACCGCCAGCGCTGGCAACACCCGCTCTCGAAGAAACGTGAAGTGATGCGGCTCACGGAAGAATTCCGTCTGATTCGTCGAAATGTAATCCAGCATGGTGGTGAGTTCGGCGTCGCTGTGCCCTCCGACGACGAGGTCATAATAATCCTGAAACGACGTCAGCCCAAGTTGACTCAGCCGTTTTTGCAGGCGAGAGCTGAACATCGCTCGCTTGTGATCTGTCAAGTTGATCCCGCATTCCCGGTGCACAAGCGTGCGAAATCGTTCAAACACATCGTTAT
>Ga0184632_10001042_pt1 | contig 11195 bp, 6 predicted proteins | sample PLM31_50_b1_FD_133153 | JGI IMG/M metagenome (GOLD analysis project Ga0184632, IMG submission 133153) | Groundwater sediment microbial communities from an aquifer in East River, Colorado, USA - PLM3-1_50_b1 | ecosystem: Environmental > Terrestrial > Soil > Riparian zone | place: USA: East River... | reverse complement strand
GACAGCACCGCAAGCCCCGACAGCACCGCAAGCCCCGACAGCACCAAGGCCGAAGCGGCGACCTCCACCCCAGACACCGAAACCAGCGGGTCCCCCGAGGCCTAACCCGACTACCTAAACCACAGCAGATCGCACGTCCGGCGCTATCGCCGGCCTGTAAGGAAGGAACCGCCGATCATGGCGAAGCTCAGCACCGACGACCTGCTTGACGCATTCAAGGACATGTCGCTCATCGAGCTCTCCGAGTTCGTCAAGCAGTTCGAGGACACCTTCGGTGTCACCGCCGCGGCCCCGGTCGCAGTCGCGACCGCGCCGGGTGCCGCCGCGCCGGGCGTCCCCGCCGAGCCCGAGGAGGAGCAGGACGAGTTCGACGTCGTCCTCGAGGCAGTGGGCGAGAAGAAGATCCAGGTCATCAAGGAGGTTCGTACTCTCACGAGCCTCGGCCTGAAGGAGGCGAAGGACCTGGTGGAGAGCACCCCGAAGGCCGTGCTTGAAAAGGTCAACAAGGAGGCTGCGGAGAAGGCCAAGGCTGCTCTCGAGGGCGCCGGCGCCACCGTGACCGTCAAGTAGCAGAACGGCTCCACGTCCCAGCGCCTGTGCCGAATGCGGCACCCCACGGGAGGCGGCCATCCCCCCGGGATGGCCGCCTCCCGCATTGGCCTTCCACCGCCCTCCGAGATCCGAGAGGCCCGCTGAGCGTTCGGCGAGGGGCGCTAGTGTGGCGAGTCAAACGAGGTTCGGGCGGGTGGTTCGACGCTGATGGCTAGCGAGGGTACCGCGAGGTCGGCACGCGCCAGCCTCGGGGCCTCCTTCTGGCGGCTGTGGTCCGCCGACACCATCTCCTCCTACGGCGACGGCATCTCCTTCGCCGCTTTCCCCCTCCTCGCGACCACGATCACCACCGATCCGCGGCAGATCGCGTTGGTCAGCGTCGGCGAATACCTGCCGTGGGTGCTCTTCGGCCTGCTGGCCGGCGTCTTCGTCGACCGGGTCGACCGGCGCCGGACGATGTGGGTCGTAGACGTTGCCCGCACGGCCGTTCTTGTGGTGTTCGCCCTCGCCATCGTGGCCGGCGCCAATACCGTCCTGCTGCTCGCTTTCGTTGCGTTCCTGCTCAGCTCGGGTGGGTTGCTCAGGGACAACGCGGCGAGCGCGATCCTGCCCTCGGTGGTGGCTACCGATCGGCTCGAACGGGCTAACTCCTGGCTCCAAGGCAGCGTGTTGCTGGGGAATTCGATGATCGGCCCGCCACTGGGTGCGGTTCTCTTCAGTCTTGGACATGCACTGCCGTTCGCGGTGGACGGCCTGACCTTCCTCGCCGCGGCCGGCCTGGTCCTGTCCATGCGAACGCGGACCGTTGCCGTCCCCGCCGGGGCGCCTCGCCGATCGGTCGGCGCGGATCTGCGGGAAGGCCTGGCTTGGTTGAGAAACCACGCATTGCTGCGAACGCTCTGCATGCTGCTGCTCGTCTTCAACGGCGCCGGGGCCGCGGCGCTTGCCGTTCTGGTGCTTTACGCGAAGACCACCCTCGGCCTCGGTCCCATCGGCTACGGGCTCCTCATATCGACCTATGCGGTCGGCGGCGTGCTCGGGGCAACCGCCGCGTCGCTGGCTCGGCGGTCCCTCGGGCCGTACCCCGCGATCGTGGCGGCTGTGCTCACGTCCTTCGTCGGCTTGCTCGTGATGGGTCTGACGGTGAGGCCGGTGGTCGCCGCGCTCGGCGTGATAGCCGTCGGCACCGGCTCGACGCTGTGGAACGTCCTCACCGTCTCGTTGCGGCAGCGCTTGGTGCCCGATCAACTCTTGGGCCGGGTCACCGCTGCCTATCGCGTGGTCGGTTTCGCCGCGATGCCAGTTGGGGCTGTCATCGGAGGAGTCGTGGCGCACCGATGGGGTCTTCGTGCGCCATTCCTCTTGGGCGCGGCCTCGCTCGGCCTGGCGGCCGTAGCCCTGCTGCCGGTCGTTCGTCGCGCCGTCGTGCAAACGGCCGAGGGATGACGCTCGACCGGCGGTCGTATGCCACCAGCCGTGGCAGGAAGGCGCAGGTCGGATCGGTGTCCGGGCGGTCGTCAGGTGATCTCCACACCCGGTTGGGACGAGTTCCCGGGCCGTTTTTGCGGGGTAAAGCGCCTGTAAGTCTTGACGTTTGGCGTCTCGCGAGACATGCTGCCGACACGCTGTGCGAACGCGTGAGGCACGGGATCCTGGAAAGGTTTGGGACCCCGCTCGACAGCGGTGAGCCTGTCGGCTACACTGCTATTTTGCGCTGCCCTCCCATCTAACCCTTGACACGGGGTCTGGTGGCATGCGCGCAGTGAGTCCGCGAGCTTTCGGAAGGACCTCTGTTGGCCGCCTCGCGCAACGTATCGAGCACTACCACCTCAAGCACTACCACCGCACCGCGCCGTATCTCCTTCGCCAAGATCAGGGAACCTCTCGAAGTCCCCAACCTTCTCGCCGTTCAGATCGACAGTTTCGACTGGCTGCTCGGTAACGAGCGCTGGAAGGCCCGTGTCGAGGCGTCGGCGGCCGAGGGCAAGGAGAATATCCCGACCAAGTCCGGTCTTGAGGAGATCTTCGAAGAGATTTCTCCCATCGAGGACTTCTCCGGCTCGATGTCGCTGACTTTCCGCGATCATCGCTTCGAGCCGCCGAAGAACTCGATCGAGGAGTGCAAGGAGCGCGACTTCACCTACTCCGCGCCTCTCTTTGTGACCGCGGAGTTCATGAACAACGAAACCGGCGAGATCAAGAGCCAGACCGTCTTCATGGGCGATTTCCCGCTCATGACCGACAAGGGCACCTTCATCATCAACGGTACCGAGCGGGTCGTCGTATCGCAGCTCGTCCGCTCGCCCGGTGTTTATTTCGACAAGCAGGTCGACAAGACCTCGGACCGCGACATCTTCGGGGCAAAGATCATTCCGTCCCGCGGCGCGTGGCTCGAGCTCGAGATCGACAAGCGCGACATGGTCGGGGTACGCATCGACCGCAAGCGCAAGCAGAGCGTCACCGTGCTCCTCAAGGCCCTCGGCTGGAGCAACGACAAGATCCTCGAGGAGTTCGGGGACTACGACTCGATCCGGCAGACGCTGGAAAAGGATCACACCAACGGCCAGGACGAGGCGCTGCTCGACATCTACCGAAAGCTGCGCCCGGGCGAGCCACCCACCCGGGAGGCGGCGCAGACCCTCCTAGAGAACCTCTACTTCAACCCCAAGCGCTATGACCTCGCCAAGGTCGGCCGTTACAAGGTCAACAAGAAGCTCGGTCTGCAGGGCGGGCTCGAGTCCGGCGTGCTGACAGTCGAGGACATCGTCTCGGCGATCAAATACTTGGTCGCCCTGCACGCGGGCGAAACGGAGATCAAGACCCCTCGCGGCGACCTCAGGCTAGAGGTCGACGACATCGACCACTTCGGCAACCGCCGCTTGCGGACCGTCGGCGAACTCATCCAGAACCAGGTCCGCACCGGCCTTGCCAGGATGGAGCGCGTCGTCCGCGAGCGGATGACCACGCAGGACGTGGAGGCGATCACACCGCAGACCCTGATCAACATCCGCCCGGTGGTGGCATCGATCAAGGAGTTCTTCGGCACCTCCCAGCTGTCCCAGTTCATGGACCAGACCAACCCGCTGGCGGGCCTGACCCACAAGCGGCGGCTGTCTGCGCTCGGCCCGGGGGGTCTGTCCAGGGAGCGGGCCGGTTTCGAGGTCCGTGACGTCCATCCGTCGCACTACGGCCGGATGTGCCCGATCGAGACTCCTGAGGGTCCGAACATCGGTCTCATGGGCTCGCTGTCGACCTACGGCCGGGTCAACCCGCTCGGCTTCGTCGAGACGCCCTACCGCAAGGTCAAGAACGGCAAGGTCACCGACCAGATCGACTACCTCACTGCCGATGAGGAGGACCTGCACGTCATCGCGCAGGCCAACGCTCCGCTCGGCCGCGACGGTGCTTTCGCCGAGGACCGCGTCCTCGTGCGCAAACGGTTCGGCGAGGTCGATTTCGTCCCCCGCGACGAGGTCGATTACATGGACGTGTCACCGCGGCAGATGGTCTCCGTCGCGACCGCGATGATTCCGTTCCTCGAGCACGACGACGCCAACCGGGCGCTCATGGGCTCCAACATGCAGCGGCAGGCCGTGCCACTGCTGCGGGCCGAGGCCCCGCTCGTGGGCACCGGCATGGAATACCGCGGCGCCGTGGACGCCGGCGACGTGATCACCGCAGAGAAGGCGGGTGTCGTCCAGGAGTCGTCGGCCGACTACATCTCGGTGGCGAACGACGATGGCACCTACACGACCTACCGCCTGCAGAAGTTCCGCCGCTCCAACCAGGGCACCTGCATCAACCAGAAGCCGATCGTGGAGGAGGGCAGTCGCGTCGAGGTCGGCCAGGTCATCGCCGACGGGCCGTGCACGGACAACGGTGAGATGGCGCTCGGCAAGAACCTCCTCGTCGCGTTCATGCCATGGGAAGGCCACAACTACGAGGACGCGATCATCCTGTCCTCCCGCCTGGTCGAACAGGACGTCCTCTCCTCGATCCACATCGAGGAGCACGAGGTCGACGCCCGCGACACGAAACTCGGCCCTGAGGAGATCACCCGGGACATCCCGAACGTCTCTGAGGAGGTCCTCGCCGACCTCGACGAACGCGGCATCATCCGCATCGGCGCCGAGGTGACCAACGGCGACATCCTGGTCGGCAAGGTCACTCCGAAGGGCGAAACCGAGCTGACTCCCGAGGAGCGGCTGCTTCGCGCCATCTTCGGCGAGAAGGCCCGCGAGGTGCGTGACACCAGCCTCAAGGTGCCCCACGGTGAAGAGGGCAAGGTCATCGGGGTGCGGCTGTTCGACCGTGAGGAGGGCGACGAGCTGCCGCCCGGTGTCAACCAGCTGGTGCGCGTCTACGTTGCGCAGAAGCGGAAGATCACCGACGGTGACAAGCTCGCCGGCCGGCACGGGAATAAAGGCGTCATTGCCAAGATTCTTCCAGTAGAAGATATGCCGTTCCTCGAGGACGGCACCCCCGTCGACGTCATCCTCAACCCGATGGGTGTGCCCAGCCGGATGAATCTCGGCCAGGTGCTGGAAACCCATCTCGGCTGGGTCGCAAGCGCCGGGTGGCAGATCGAGGGCAAGCCCGCGTGGGCAGCCCAGCTGCCTGCGGACGCCCGCACGGCCGAGCCCCGAACCAGGGTGGCCAGCCCGGTTTTTGACGGCGCCCACGAAGAGGAGATCACCGGTCTCCTCTCCTCGGCCCTGCCGACTCGCGACGGCGAGCGGTTGGTCGGTCCTGAAGGCAAGGCCAAGATGTACGACGGCCGCACCGGAGAGCCGTTCAAGTTCCCCGTCGCGGTCGGCTACATCTACATCCTCAAGCTCCTGCACCTGGTCGACGACAAGATCCACGCTCGCTCGACCGGTCCCTACTCGATGATCACGCAGCAGCCGCTGGGCGGTAAGGCCCAGTTCGGTGGGCAGCGATTCGGCGAGATGGAGGTCTGGGCGCTCGAGGCCTATGGCGCGGCCTACGCGCTGCAGGAGCTCCTCACGATCAAGTCGGACGACGTCCTGGGCCGGGTGAAGGTCTACGAGGCGATCGTCAAGGGAGAGAACATCCCAGAGCCGGGGATCCCGGAGTCCTTCAAGGTCCTCATCAAGGAGATGCAGTCGCTGTGCCTCAACGTCGAGGTGCTTTCCAGCGACGGCATGTCCATCGAGATGCGCGAGACCGACGAGGACGTCTTCCGTGCCGCGGAGGAGCTCGGGATCGACCTGTCCCGTCGAGAGCCGAGCAGCGTCGAGGAAGTCTGAGACCCGAGGACCGAGGAAAGCCTCGTCACCGAGCAACTGACAAGGGCAATTGACAACAGCAACCAACGACACAGGACCTACCGACAGAACAGCCAAGGACCGAGCAACTCGAGACAGCAACTAGAAGACAACGGAACGAGAGAAGACAGCAAAGCTGCAAACCGGCCCGGGTCACGCCCGGGTCGAGGGACAGCCACCGAAGTCCGGGGTTCCGACAGGGGCTTTCGAGCCCATCAGCCAGCAAGCCCCAGTCGGGTAAGGGAAGGATTCACGTGCTCGACGTCAACTTCTTCGACGAGCTACGAATCGGCCTGGCCACCGCTGACGACATCCGTCAGTGGTCCCATGGCGAAGTCAAGAAGCCTGAAACCATCAACTACCGCACGCTCAAGCCGGAAAAGGACGGGCTCTTCTGCGAGAAGATCTTCGGTCCGACTCGGGATTGGGAATGCTACTGCGGCAAATACAAGCGCGTCCGCTTCAAGGGCATCATCTGTGAGCGGTGCGGCGTCGAGGTGACCCGGGCAAAGGTCCGCCGTGAGCGGATGGGGCACATCGAGCTGGCTGCGCCGGTGACTCACATCTGGTACTTCAAGGGTGTCCCGTCCCGCCTGGGCTACTTGCTCGATCTGGCGCCGAAGGACCTCGAGAAGGTCATCTACTTCGCCGCCTACATGATCACTTGGGTGGACGAGGAGTCGCGCCACCGCGACCTGCCTACGCTCGAGGCCCAGATCCAGGTCGAGCGGCAGCGCATCGAGCAGCGCCGCGATGTCGACATCGAGACCAGGCAGAAGAAGCTCGAGGCCGACCTGGCCGAGCTAGAGGCCGAGGGCGCCAAGAGCGATGTACGCCGCAAGGTCCGCGAGGGCGGCGAGCGGGAGATGAAGCAGCTGCGCGATCGCGCGCAGCGCGAGCTCGACCGGCTCGAAGAGGTGTGGAGCCGGTTCAAGAACCTCAAGGTCCAGGACCTCGAGGGTGACGAGATGCTCTACCGCGAGATGCGCGACCGGTTTGGTCAGTATTTCGACGGCGGCATGGGCGCGGCAGCGATCAAGGCACGCCTCGAGTCCTTCGATCTCGAGGGTGAGGCCGAGCGACTCCGCGAGATCATCCGCACCGGCAAGGGTCAGAAGAAGACCCGCGCGCTCAAGCGGCTGAAGGTCGTCTCCGCATTCCTGACGACCCGCAACTCGCCGCTGGGCATGGTGCTCGACTGCGTTCCTGTCATCCCGCCGGACCTGCGGCCGATGGTCCAGCTCGACGGTGGCCGGTTTGCCACCTCCGACCTGAACGACCTCTACCGCCGGGTCATCAACAGGAACAACCGGCTCAAGCGGTTGCTCGACCTCGGGGCGCCGGAGATCATCGTCAACAACGAGAAGCGGATGCTCCAGGAGGCCGTCGACGCGCTGTTCGACAACGGCCGCCGTGGCCGTCCGGTCACGGGACCGGGCAACCGTCCGCTCAAGTCGATCTCCGACATGCTCAAGGGCAAGCAGGGCCGCTTCCGCCAGAACCTGCTTGGCAAGCGGGTGGACTACTCAGGTCGTTCGGTCATCGTCGTTGGTCCGCAGCTCAAGCTGCACCAGTGTGGGCTGCCCAAGGCGATGGCGCTCGAGCTGTTCAAGCCGTTCGTCATGAAGCGGCTGGTCGACCTCAACCACGCGCAGAACATCAAGTCTGCGAAGCGCATGGTGGAGCGAGCCAGGCCGGTCGTGTGGGATGTGCTCGAAGAGGTGATCGCTGAGCATCCGGTGCTGCTTAACCGTGCGCCGACGCTGCACCGGCTCGGCATCCAGGCGTTCGAGCCGCAGCTGATCGAGGGCAAGGCAATCCAGATCCACCCACTGGTCTGCACTGCGTTCAACGCGGACTTCGACGGCGACCAGATGGCTGTGCACCTGCCGCTGTCCGCCGAGGCGCAGGCCGAGGCTCGGATCCTGATGCTGTCCTCCAACAACATCCTGAAGCCGGCCGACGGTCGGCCGGTGACGATGCCGACCCAGGACATGGTCATCGGCATCTACTTCCTCACGAGCTCTCGCGAGGACGCCAAGGACGGAGACGGCAAGGCGTACGCATCGCCGGCTGAGGCGTTGATGGCGCTGGACGCGGGTGACATTGATCTACAGTCGGAGATCGCGATCCGGTTCACCGACCTCGTGCCGCCGCGCGGTTGGACGGCTCCCGAGGGCTGGGAGCCGGGCCAGCTGGTCACCTTGACCACCACGCTGGGCCGGGCGCTGTTCAACGAGACCCTTCCGGTGGACTACCCCTACGTCAACGCCGAAGTCGACAAGAAGCGGCTGTCAGCGATCGTCAACGACCTGGCCGAGCGTTATCCCAAGGTGCAGGTGGCGACGGCGCTCGACGCGCTGAAGGAGGCAGGCTTCCACTGGGCGACGAGGTCCGGCGTCACGATGGCCATCGGCGACGTGATCCAGCCGCCCGAGAAGGCTCAAATCCTCGAGTCCTATGAGGCGAAAGCCGACCGGGTCCAGGCCCAGTACGAGAAGGGCTTGATCACCGACGAGGAGCGCCGCCAGGAGCTCATCCAGATCTGGACCCACGCGACGAACGAAGTCTCCAAGAAGATGGAGGAGAACTTCCCGAAGACCAACTCGGTCTTCGCGATGGTCAACTCCGGCGCGCGCGGCAACATGATGCAGGTCAAGCAGCTCGCCGGCATGCGTGGTCTGGTCGCAAACCCCAAGGGCGAGATCATCCCACGGCCGATCAAGTCCAACTTCCGCGAGGGCCTGTCCGTGGTCGAATACTTCATTTCGACCCACGGCGCAAGGAAGGGTCTCGCCGACACCGCACTGCGGACTGCGGACTCCGGATACCTGACTCGACGGCTGGTCGACGTCTCCCAGGACGTCATCATCCGCGAGGAGGACTGCGGCACCGACCGGGCGGTCCGGCTGCCCATCGCCGTTCGCACCGCCGACGGCGGCCTCCGCAAGGAAGAGAACGTCGACACCGGCGTGATCGCCCGTAACCTCGCCGAAGACATCGTCGTGGACGGCGAGACGCTGGCTACCGCGGGCACGGATGTCACCAACATCCTGCTCGACTCGCTGATCGCTCGCGGCATTGGCGAGATCCGGGTTCGCTCGATTCTCACCTGCGAGAGCAAGGTGGGCACCTGCTCGGCGTGCTACGGCCGTTCGCTCGCGACCGGCAAGCTCGTCGACGTCGGCGAGGCCGTCGGCATCATCGCCGCCCAGTCGATCGGTGAGCCCGGCACGCAGTTGACAATGCGTACCTTCCACACCGGTGGTGTCGCGGGTGAGGACATCACCCACGGCCTGCCACGTGTCGTCGAGCTGTTCGAGGCACGCCAGCCCAAGGGTGTCGCGCCGATCTCGGAGGTCACTGGCCGGGTCCGGATCGAGGACACGGAGAAGACCAGGCGCATCGTTGTCACTCCAGACGACGGATCGGAGGAGGCCGCCTACCCGGTCTCCAAGCGCCTCAGGCTCCTCGCCCACGACGACGACCACGTCACCGTCGGCGGCCAGCTCGTCGCGGGTGCAGTCAACCCACACGACGTGCTGCGGGTGCTAGGTCAGCGGGCTGTGCAGCAGCACCTCGTCGACGAAGTCCAGCAGGTCTATCGCTCCCAGGGTGTCTCGATCCATGACAAGCACATCGAGATCATCATCAGGCAGATGCTGCGCCGGGTGACCGTCATTGAATCCGGTGACGCCGAGCTGCTGCCAGGTGAGCTCGTCGAGCGGTCTCGCTTCGAGGAGGAGAACCGTCGGGTGGTGGCCGATGGCGGCCAGCCGGCCTCCGGACGTCCACAGCTCATGGGCATCACCAAGGCGTCGCTGGCGACGGAATCGTGGTTGTCCGCCGCCTCCTTCCAGGAGACGACGAGGGTCCTGACCGAAGCGGCGATGCACGGCCGGTCGGACCCGCTGCTCGGCCTGAAGGAGAACGTCATCATCGGCAAGCTCATCCCGGCCGGGACCGGGCTGCAGCGTTACCGGAACATCCGGGTGGAGCCGACCGAAGAGGCGAAGGCCGCGATGTACACGATGACGCCGTACGACGCCGACTACACGGCCTACCCGAGCTTCGGCACCGGGTCCGGCCAGGCGGTGCCGCTCGAGGAGTACGACCTCGGCGGTTACCGTTAATACCTGGTAACAACGAGAGTGCGGGCCGCCCTAATCGGGCGGCCCGCACTTCTTTGGGCAAGCTCGCCGCGAGCGGCCGTCATACGCCCGGCCAGCAGGGCCGCCATCACCACGGCCCGCCGCCGCCCCTCCAACGGGGCTGCTGTTTACGCGCCGGACAGACCGACAGGGCCAGGTGCGCTGTGGCGAGCCTATTGGGGCTACTTCGGTCCGGTCTGTGTGCTCGTTAACCGTGTTCCTCTGTTCGCTCGCGCCGGGCGTAGAGGGTCGACGCGCTCGTCATACCAGGCGGCGAGTCGCCTTTGCCAGCACGGTCCTTGATTCGCTGCGTCTCGCGGCGCAGGCCGTTAGGTCACTGCGGGAGACCCTTTCCGCCGATCGGGCGGATCTCGATCTGCTCCGGCATGCCTTCGAGCAGGGGCAACGCCTGCTCTACGAATGGTCGCAGCTCTGGCTGCTTTAGCGCGGCCTCGTGTTCCTCACGGCTGGTCCACAGGTCCGTCACCCACAGCACGTTGGCTTCCTGTGCGGATTCGCTGACCACCGAGAAGATGCACGCGGCGTTGTCGTCGAACAGGTTGCCTGACTCGATCAGTATCTGTGCCACCCGGTCGCGCTGGCCAGGCTTGGCGGTGAGCTTGTTGATGAGTGCGTATGGCATTTCGCCGAGCGTAGTGTCTCGCCGTAATTTGGACCGCTGCGCGCGCCCACCGTGTGATCACTGGCGGTTGGGTACGGCGATCCGCTAGCTGCTGCCAGTGATCATGGAGCCAGCAGCTCTTAGCCGGCTGGACCTGCCGTGAGGCAGGATCGAGGTATGGCAGATGAGGCCGACAAGCGCACCGACATCGAAAAGCTGCTCGCCGAGGTCGACAGCGTGGTTGACGGTAAACCCGCACGTGACAGCGGGTCGAATGGGCGCCGCCCCGCGGACTCCTTCGGGGCGAGAATGACAGCGCGCGCTCGTGCCGCTGCCGTGTCGGGTGTGGTGGCCGCAGTCGTCGTCTGGGTGGTCTTCGCTGTACTGCCCTTCCTTGGGGCGTTCTCGGGCGCGGCCGGCGCCTTCCTGGCGACCTTCGCCGCCGTCCTACTGCTGCGACGGCGTGGCTGAGCTAGTTGCGGTTCCACCGCTTGCAGCGTGGGATCCGGGGGGCAGTCGCAGCGCCGGGAGGCACCACGCGCTGAAGTGGTCGATTCTGTCTTGGCGAACACGGTCTGCCGT
>Ga0184632_10001041_pt1 | contig 11196 bp, 8 predicted proteins | sample PLM31_50_b1_FD_133153 | JGI IMG/M metagenome (GOLD analysis project Ga0184632, IMG submission 133153) | Groundwater sediment microbial communities from an aquifer in East River, Colorado, USA - PLM3-1_50_b1 | ecosystem: Environmental > Terrestrial > Soil > Riparian zone | place: USA: East River... | reverse complement strand
CCATCGTGGAGCTGGCCGAGAAGCTGGCGGAGATCTTCCCCGGCGACAAGCCGGCCAAGAGCTTTTTCACGAACAGCGGGACCGAGGCCATCGAGACGGCCATCCTCACCGCCCGCGGCCACACCCAGCGCACCGAGATCGTGCGCCGCTACGACGCCCTGTTTATCGCCGACGAAGTACAGACGGGCTGGGGACGCACGGGTGGCAAGTGGTTCGGCATCGAGCAGTACGGCGTCAAGCCGGACCTCATCGTCGCCGCCAAGAGCCTCGGCAACGGGCACCCCATCGGGGCCACCGTGGCTCGCGCCGAGGTGGCCGATTCGTTCAAGGGGCTCACGATCGCGACCTTCGGCGGCAACCCCGTGACGATGGCGGTGTGCCGCACGGTGGTCGACATCATCGAGAAGGACCGCCTGGCCGACAACGCGACGACGGTGGGCGGCCACTTCCGCCGGCGTCTGGACGGGCTCGCCGAGAAGCACGCGATCGTCGGCGAGGTCCGCGGCATGGGCCTGATGCAGGGCATGGAGCTCGTGAAGGACCGCAAGACCAAGGAGCCCGCGCCCCAGGCGGCGGCCGCGGTGCTGGAAGGCGCGAAAGACCGCGGGCTGATCATCGGCAAGGGCGGGATGTACGGCAACGTGCTGCGCATCTCCCCCCCGCTCACGGTCACCAGCGAGGACGCGGACCAGGCCGCCGACGTCATCGACAAGGCGCTGGCGGACGCGGCGAAGGTCTGACGGGCGCGGCCGCCATCGCTCTCGGCTCGACCGTCGCCCTCGCGGCGGTGCCCGGCACCGTGCCTCCCCCGCCCGGGTACGTATGCTATCGCGCTGCCTCTGCGGTGACCGTCGACGGGCGGCTCGACGAGGCGGCGTGGAGCCGCGCGCCGTGGACGGCGGAGTTCGTCGATATCGAAGGCGATATCCGGCCGCGGCCCGCGCTGCGCACGCGGGCGAAGATGCTGTGGGACGACGAGTACTTCTACCTCGGAGCGGCGATGGAAGAGCCGCACTTGTGGGCCACGCTCACCCGCCACGACGCGGTGATCTTCCAGGACCATGACTTCGAGGTCTTCATCGACCCCAACGGCGACAGTCACGAGTACTACGAGTTCGAGATCAATGCCCTCGGCACGGGCTGGGACCTCTTCTTGCCCTGTCCCTACAAAGACGGCGGCAAGGCGGTGCACAACTGGGAGATCCCCGGCTTGAAGACCGCCGTCCACCTCGACGGAACGTTGAACGATCCCTCGGACACGGACCGTGGCTGGAGCGTCGAGCTGGCGTTTCCGTGGGCGGCCCTGGCTGAGGCGGCCCGCAGGCCCTCGCCCCCGGCGGACGGAGATCAGTGGCGGCTCAACTTCTCGCGTGTCGAGTGGACGCTGACGTCCGCCGGCGGACGCTATTCCAAGGTGCCCGGTACCCCTGAGAACAACTGGGTATGGTCGCCCCAGGGTGTGGTGAACATGCACCGGCCGGAGTCGTGGGGGTACGTGCAGTTCTCCGCCGGGCGGCCGGGGACGGCGTCATTCACGGCCGACCCGACCCTGACTGCGCGCCGCTGGCTGCACGCGGTCTACTACGCGCAGCGCGAATACCGACGCGCGCACCAGCGCTGGGCACGGACGCTCGCGGAGCTGGGCCTGGCGCCGCCCACCGACGGCGCGCTGAGCCACGGGAGGATGGAAGCGACGAGCAGCCTGTTCGAGGCCGGGGTCGACGTGCGCCTCGCGAACGGCAAGACCCAACGCTGGCGCATCCGCCAGGACGCCCTCGTCTGGCCGGATTGAGCCGTCGCTAGCTAGCGCCTCGCCGGGGAAGGCTCCCCCTCTCCCCCCCGCGCCGGCTTGAGCCGCCCTTCCTGCTCCAGCGCGCGGCGCAGCACGAACTCGATCTGCGCGTTGAGGCTGCGCAGGTCGTCGGCCGCCCACCGCTGCAAGCCGTCGAGCACGGCACGGTCGATCCTGAGCAGGAAGGGCTTGCGCTCGGCCACCGCGCCCCTATTGATAGAGCGTGCCGGTGTTCACGACCGGCTGCGCCTCGCGGTCGGAACAGAGCACCACGAGCAGGTTGCTCACCATGGCCGCCTTGCGCTCCTCGTCGAGCTGGACGTGGCTGCTCTTGGACAGCCGCTCCAGGGCCATGTCCACCATGCCGACCGCGCCCTCCACGATGCGCGTCCGCGCGGCGATGATGGCGGCCGCCTGCTGCCGGCGGAGCATCACCGACGCGATCTCCGGCGCGTAGGCCAGGTGGCTGATGCGCGCCTCGATGACCTCGACGCCGGCCTTGGCCAAACGGTCCTGGATCTCGGCCTTGAGGTCGCCGGCCACCGCGGCCGTGTTGCCCCGCAGCGAGACCTTCTCGTCGTCGTGGGTGTCGTAGGGATAGCGGGTGGCGAGGTTGCGGATCGCCGACTCCGTCTGCACCTTGACGTAGTTCTCGTAGTTGTCGACCTCGAAGACGGCCTCCGCGCTGTCGACCACGCGCCAGACGACGACGGCGGCGATCTCTACGGGATTGCCGTCGAGGTCGTTGACCTTGAGCTTGGTGCTTTCGAAGTTGCGCACCCGCAGCGAGATGTGCTTCTTCGTGAAGAACGGGCTCGCCCACCGCAACCCCGGCGTGCGCACCGTCCCCTTGTAGGCGCCGAAGAGCTGCAGCACGCGACCCTCGTTGGGATTGACGACGAAGAACCCCGCAAAGCAAGTGAGGACGGCCGCATCAAGGAGGACCGCGGCAAAGAAACCCACGATCGTCTTCGCTTGGAGCGCGAGGTACACCAAACGGATGGCCACGAGCGCCAGCACCAACAGCACCGGCAGCACCAGCCAGCCGGAAACCGCCGACCGCTGTCTCTCCCGGATCATCGCCGTACCTCCTGTGATATCATTACTATATCACAACGATATCTACGCTGTCAAGGGCCGGGAGGTTCCCTTCTTTCCGTCGCGCGGAAACGGCGCTACGCTTTGGGATCCATCGCGCCTGCGGGGAGGAAGCCATGAGCGTCGACCTGTCCACGACCTTCACGGGGATCCGGTTCGCGAACCCGTTCCTCCTCTCCTCGGCGCCTCCCACCGAGTCGGAGAGCAACATCACTCGGGCTTTCGAAGCGGGATGGGGCGGCGTCGTCACCAAGACGATCGGCCTCCACCCCGTGGTCAACGTCGCGGGCCCGAAGACGAAGTTCCTGCGCTACTACCCCGATTCCGGCGTTTCGTCGATGAACAAGGGCCGCGGCGGCGTGCTCCAGTCGTCGTGGAACTGGGAGCTCATCTCCGACAAGACGCTGGAGTGGTGGGTGCCGCGGATCGGCCGCATCAAGAAGGCCTTTCCGGACCGCGTGCTGATCGCGTCCATCATGGCCGGCTCCGGCAGCGACAAGGAGCTGGACCACTGGCGGACTCTGGCCACGGCCTGCCAGGAGCAGGGGGCGGACGGCCTGGAGCTGAACCTCTCCTGCCCCCACATGGACCGCGAGGACATGGGCTCCAACATCGGCAAGGACCAGAAGCTGTGCTCCAACGTGACCCAGGTCGTGAAGCAGGTGGCGAAGATCCCGGTGTGGGCCAAGCTCACGCCGTCGACGACCGACATCGTCCTGGAGGCGGGCGCGGTGTTCACGGGCGGCGGCGACGCCGTCGTCTCCTCGAACACGTTCCCGTCGCTGCCGCTCATCGACCCCGAGACGCTCGATTTCGAGATGAACGTGGACGGCTACGTGTCGAGCGGCGGCCTGGGCGGGCCGGCCATCCTGCCCCAATCCCTCGCCAAGATGTCGCAGATGACGAAGGCGTTCCCGGAGAGGAGCTTCTCCGGCATCGGCGGCATCTCCGACTTCAACCAGGCGCTCAACTACTTCCTGCTCGGCTGCGGCACGGTGCAGGTGTGCACGGCGGCCATGCTCGACCATGCCGTCGGCCCCAACGTGGTCAAGCGCCTGGTGCAGGGGATGACCGAGTTCCTCGAGAAGAACGCTCACCGGGGCTGGAAACGGCTGGAGGACTTCCGTGGGCTACGGCGCGACCGCATCGTGGGCCACTCGCAGATCCGCCGTCCGGCCGACTCCGATTACCAGGGGGGCCACGAGCCCCAGGAAGGCTACGCGGAGCCGGCCCGGGCCTGAGCGGTCGTCAGGCCGCCTTCACTTCCTGAGGTTCCGCTCCAGGAAGTCCGTCGCGGCGCGGAAGGCCTGGATCCAGTGGGCCTGGACGAGGAAGTCGTGCACCTCGTCCGGGAAGACGAGCTGCTCGACGGTGACCCCGCGCTCCCGCAGCGCCTCGGCCAGATCGACGCTCTGCTGGAACGGCACGTTGCGATCGTCGTCGCCGTGGATCAGGAGCACGGGCGAGCGCCAGGTCCTGACGTCGGCCATCGGCGAGGACTCGAAGGCGAGCCGGGCGGCCGCCGCGTTCTTGCTTCCGAGGTCGTCTCCGGCGACGACCCGGAACCAGTCGCTCCAGTCGTGCACGCCGTGGATGTCGACGCCCGCCGCGAACAGCTCCGAGGCGCGCGCCAGGCCCAGCGCGGTCAGGTAGCCGCCGTAGGAGCCGCCCCAGAGTCCGATGCGCGCCCCGTCCACGTCGGGCCTTCCCCGCAGATAGAGGCCGGCGCCGGTGACGTCGCGGTACTCCGATGCGCCCCGGGCCCCGAAGTCGACGGCTTCGCGGAACTCCATTCCGTAGCCGGTCCCGCTGCGATAGTTCACGGACAGCACGACGAAGCCGCGGCTAGCGAGGTACTGATTCATCGCGTAGGCGTTGCGGTAGTAGTACATGTAGTGCCAGCCCGGCAGCATTTGACGCCGAGATCCGCCGTGGAAGAAGACGACGGCGGGGCGGCGCTCTCCGGGCTCGAGGCCCGCCGGGCGGAAGAGCTGGCCGTGTATCGGCAGGCCGTCCGCGGCCGGGAAGATCACGGTGTCGGGGACGACGAGCGACGCTTCCGGAAAGTCCGCGGGGACGGTGCCGGGAGCCAAGTCCCGCTCGGAGGCGCCTTCGATGCGAATGACCGGGGCGGGGTGCTTCTTCGGGCCCGCGCTCACGAACGCGACGGCCCGGCCGTCGCCGGTCGCGACGGGCGACCACTCGAGGCCGGCTCCGGAAGTCAGTGCGACGGGCTTGCCCCCTGCCACCGGGACGCGCCAGAGGTGGCGCCGCTCGATGTCGTCCTGGTTCGAGTTGTAGAGGATGGACTTGCGGTCGGGCGACACGCTGACGTACTCCACCTCGAACGCTCCCGGCGTGAGCAGCGTCGGGGGACCGCCGGCGGCCGAGACCGCGTAGAGGTTCGTCCAGCCGTCCTTCTCCCAGGGGAAGACGATCCGGTCGCCGTCGGCCCACACGAGCTGGTCCGGGGCGACGATCTCCCGGAAGACGCTCCCCCGCCCCGGATCGGCGCCGAAGATCTCGCGCGTCGTTCGCCCGGCCACATCGGCCACCCGCAGCGACCAGGACGGACCCTCGCGATGCGGCCGGAGGAACTCCCGCGCCGCCGGTGACGACGGAACGCGCAGGAAGGCCACCCGCTTCCCATCCGGAGACCAGACGGGCTCGCCGTCCCGGTCGACGCTCGGATCGAGATAGCGGATGGACTTTGCACCCGGATCGAACACGCCGACGAAACCGTGCGCGCCGCGACGCGAGGTGAACGCGAGGAGCGACCCGTCGGGGGACCAGCGGAGGTTGCCGCAGTCCCCGCGGGCCTGGAACGCCGGCGTGGCTTTTCCCGATCCGTCGAGCGGCGCCCACCAGACCTTGTCCTTCTGGACGAAGGCGATCCGGTCTCCCCCCGGCGATACCGCCAGCGACGCGCCGCCCCCGAGAACGCGCGGCGCCCCGCCGCCGACGGCGACGACATGGACCGACTGGGTGGAGCCGGCGGGATCGCTCGTCGGGTTCGGGACCTCTCCCGCGCGGTTGTGCTCGCCGCCCCGGACGTACACGACGCTCTTGCCGTCGGGCGTGAACGCGAGCTCGGAGATCTCCTGGCCGTCGTCCCCGGAGTAGGAGGTCACCGGACGGCCCCGGTACTCGGGGGGCTCGGCGATCCAGACGTTGCGCGCGCCCCTCGTGTCGAAGACCCACGCGACCGCGCCGCCCGCCGGAGCGGCGGTCAGGTCGGAGGGAAACGGCGCGCCCATGATCTGCGCCAGCGTGAACGAGCCGGGGACCGGCTCCGCGGCCGGAGCGGCGGCGACGATCAGCGACAGGAGCGCAAGCGACCCGACGGTGGAGAGCGGCATCCTCGAGCCTCCTCGTGAGAATGGAGGACTCTACCTCTTTGACAGGCGGGGCGAGAGGGGCTTTGATGGAGATCCGATGAGCGGCTCGCCGGAACTGACCGGACCCGATCTCGCATTGGGCTTCCCCCTGGCGCAAATACCGCAGGGTGAGCTGTTCGCGGCGCATGCGTTCGGGAAGCCGCTGGTCGTGGTCCGGCGGGGGGACTCCGTCCGGGCCATCGGCGCGCAGTGCACGCACTACGGCGGGCCCCTGGCCGAGGGCCTGCTCGTGGACGACACCGTGCGCTGTCCCTGGCATCACGCGTGCTTCAGCCTGGATACCGGTGAAGCGCTGCGCGCGCCGGCGCTCAATCCGGTGCCGACGGTCGCGGTCGACGTGCGAGAGGGCCGCGTCATCGCGACCAGGGAGATCGAGCCCGCGGACGGCGCCACCCCCGTGCCCGACCGCACGGCCGCGCAGGGCGCTCCCGCCGCGATCGTCATCGTCGGGGGCGGCGCGGCGGGTAATGCGGCGGCCGAGATGCTCAGGCGCGACGGCTACACCGGCCGGGTCACGATGATCACCGCCGACGAATCGCTGCCCTACGACCGGCCGAACCTCTCGAAGGACTACCTGGCCGGCAACGCCCCCGCGGATTGGATCCCCCTTCGATCCCCGGGGTTCTACGCGAAGCACCAGATCGACGTCATCGCCGATGTCCGCGCGACCGCCGTCGACGCCGCCGCCCGGACGGTCTCGCTCGCCGACGGCCGGCAGATCGCCTTCGACCGGCTCCTCCTCGCCACGGGCGCGGACCCGGTGCGCCTGAAGATGCCCGGCGGCGACCTGCCGCACGTGCACTACCTGCGCACGCTGGCCGACTCGAACCGGATCGTCGAAGCCGCGAAGGCGGCCCGGAGCGTCGTCGTGATGGGGGCGAGCTTCATCGGGCTCGAGGTCGCGGCGGCATTGCGCACTCGCGGCCTGGAGGTTCACGTCGTCGCTCCCGAAGCTCAGCCGCTCGAGAAGGTCATGGGTCCCGAGGTGGGAGCGTTCGTTCGCTCGCTTCACGAGAAAAGGGGCGTCGTCTTTCATCTCGGGCAGTCCGCGTCATCGGTCGAGGCGTCTTCCGTCACGCTCGAGAGCGGCGAGCGGATTGCCGCCGATCTCGTCGTGATCGGAGTCGGAGTGAGACCGGCGCTGGCGCTCGCCGAGGCGGCGGGACTCGGGATGGATCGCGGGGTCTCCGTCAACGAGTTCCTCGAGTCCAGCGTTCCCGGCATCTTCGCCGCCGGGGACATCGCGAGATGGCCCGATCCCCACACCGGCTCCGCGATCCGCGTCGAGCATTGGGCCGTGGCCGAGCGCCAGGGACAGACCGCCGCGCGGAACATGCTCGGACGCAAGGAGAAGTTCGAGGCGGTTCCCTTCTTCTGGAGCGCGCACTACGACACGACGATCACGTACGTCGGGCACGCCGAGCAGTGGACCGCCTTGACCATCGACGGAGAGCTGAGCCGCGGAGACGCGACGGTCACGATGAAGTCGGCCGGCAAGACGCTGGCGGTCATTACCGTCGGGCGGGACCGCGAGAGCCTGCGCGCCGAGGTGGCGATGGAGCGCGGGGCTCCCGCACGGTCGGGAGGCTAGACCTCGGCGGTGCGACGGGTTCTGGCGATCGGGTTGACCTCCGCCGTGCTGGCGCTGGGCGTCGTCTGGCTCCTGTTCAAGAGGAGAGAGCCCCCGATGGTCTCGGTCAAGGAAACGCTGCTCGTTCGCCAGACGCAGGAGCTGGGAAGGCTCATCGCGGCCGCCGAGCAGAAGTCCCTGTTCGATTTCGGCGGGATCCTCGTGGTCGTGGACCAGGCCCTCGTGCAGGACCTGCTGCGCAGCGCCACGCCGCTCGAAGGCGACGTGGGGGGCGGCTTTCACGTGCGGGTCGATTCGGCAGAGACCTCGTTCGCCGACGGGCTCGCGATCGTGCGCCTGGACGGCAAGGCGAGCGTCGCCGGCAAGGCGGCGTCGGCGGACGTGAGCGTGTACGGCGCGATCGACGTCGTCGAGCTGGACTCGACCTCGGGCGTCATGAAGTGCCGCGTGTCGGTTTCTGGTGTCGACGCCGCGCATGCCGACGTCCTTGGAGTGGACGAACCGGTTCGTCGCTTGACGGAGGCGCTGACGCACGGCGGCCTCGCGCTGCTGCTGGGATCGATCGAGGTCCCGGTCCGCGTCGAGAACCGCGTGTCGATCCCCGCGGTCGAGTCGCACCGCCTTAAGATCGAAAGCGTGGATCTTCCGCTCCAGGTCGCGGTCGAGGACGTCAAGGCATGGGGCGGCAAGCTGTGGGTCAGAGTCCAGGTCGCGATCGGCCCGAGTCCGGCTCCGGAGCCGCGTCGACCGTGACGCTTTCCTCTAGACCGTGGCTTGCGGCCGGGCTCCTCGTCTTGGGCTGCGCGGGCTGCCGCGCGGCGCCGGGCCCGGAGGTCGAAGCGGCCCGCCTCGCCTCCCTGCGCAAGATCTACGACGACCTGCACGGGCGGCTGGAGAAGGCCGTCGCGCAGGATCCCCTTGCCCAACGCGTGTCCGCCGATCGTGGCCAGGTGGTGGTCGCGATCCGATCCGGCCTGATCGAAGAGCTCGCGGGCACGGTGACGCAGCGCTACCTCGATCGCGTGAGCATCGACCTCACCTCTATCGAAGCGCGCGACGAAGGCGCCATCCACAAGGACACATTCCTCGGGCGAATGAAGGTCGGCGAGTGGGCGATCGACGTCGACATCACCGATCTGCGGATATCGCTCGAGGCCGGCAAGCCCAGGGTCAGTCTGCGGGCCGACGATCGGGTCGAAATCGAGCTTCCCGTGGACGTGAAGGAGAGCGAGGGACGCGTCGGCATTCGCTTCTCATGGGATTCCAAGTCCCTCGCGAAACTGGTGTGCAAGGACTTCGACCTCACGCGCGACCTCCGCGGGCGCGTGCTCCCCCAGCGACACGTGCTCTCCGGTGCGCTGCGGGTCGGCAGCGTCGGCGACTCCCTCACCCTGACGCCCCTCTTCCCTGACCGCAAGATCCCTCTCAAGGTCGATCTCACCCCTTCGTCGTGGGAAATCGTGGAGGCGGCCCTGCGTACCCAGAACACGGCGGACCGGTGCGGGACGCTGATGAAGCCCGACAACCTGGTCGCCCGCTTGAGAGAGCTGGCGGCCAAGGGCGTCAAGGTCGGGATTCCCGAATCGATCTTCCGGGTGGTGCGCCTGCCCGCGCACCTGGAGCAGGCCGTGAAGATCGGCGATCGCACCGTCAACCTCACGGTGAAGAGCGAACGCCTGACGGTCCTGCCTCAGTCGCTATGGACGAGTGTGTCGGCCCACGTCCGGGAGCTCGCGCCGTCCGCGCCGCCCTGACACTTCAGTACCTCACGGCCGCAGGGCTCACTCGCCGGCCCCGCCCGGCACGACGACGCGGAGATCGTCGGCGAGGGCGTCGTAGTACTGCTCGTCGCTCAAGGCGTCGACGGATCGCAGCTTGGCGAGCAGGCGGTCCACGAGCGGCCGGAAGCCCGGCGACGGTGTCCCCGCGGCCAGCGAGCGCTGGTACTTCACCGGACCGGGAATGAGCGCGACGAGCAACGCCATCTGGGCCGGCGCCAGCTCCTCCGGCTCCTTCGCGAAGTAGTAGTGCGACGCCGGCCGCAGCCCGTACAGCCCGGGACCCCACTCGATCACGTTCAGATAGATCTCCAGGATCCGCTCCTTGCCGAGGGCGCTCTCCAGCAGTAGCGCCAGCGCCACCTCCTGCAGCTTGCGGCCGAGCCGCTTCTCGCGCGAGAGGAAGAGGTTTTTAGCGAGCTGCTGCGTGATGGTGGACGCGCCGCGTGCGTTCTCCCCGCGGCTCCAATTCGTGAGGATCGCCGAGGGGAGCTCGGAGAGGTCGATCCCGCCGTGCCCGAAGAACCCCGCGTCCTCCCCGAGCAGCAGCGTTTGCAGGAGGAGCGGCGGCACGTCGCGCAGGGGCACGAAGTCCGGCGAGCCGGGCGAGACGTCGATGACCTTGCGCCCGCCTCCCGGCAGCGTGACCTCGTGCGCGAAGGCGCCCCGCAACCGCTCGATCTGGGGCGGCGTCCGCGGCGGTGGGTCGAAGTCGAGCTGTTGCTCGACGCGGAAGGAAGCGGCGTCGGAGAGCGTGCCGGTCACGCGCGCCGAGAGCGACGCGGAGCCGAGGTTGCCCTCGCCGCGCCGGTCGTTGACGGAAGCGGCCACGGCGACCGGCGCGTCGAGCGCCGACAGCGCCAGCAGCCGCGCGAGGTCGACGCGCTCGACATCGAAGGCCAGGTCCAGACGGGTATCTGCGGGCACGTCGTCCAGCGACAGCGACCCGGAGGCCGACACCGCGTCGGTGGTGATGCGCCACCGCGTCACCTCCAGCCGGCGCTCGTGGCCATGCCACCCGCCGGCGAGGCTGAGCCGCACGTCGGCCGGCGGACCGAGAGACGGCGCGCTCTCGGCGGTCGCGGCGTCAACGAGGACCATCCGCAGACCGCGCGCCTGGATGTCGACGTCGAAACTCGTCGCGTCGGTCGCGGTCCGCAGGCCCACGCGGCCGTTGACGACACCCGCATCGAGCAGCGGCACGCCCCCGCGCCGAAGCTCGAGCATGAGACCGGTGGCCGGCTGCCGCAGGGTCAGCGCCTGTACCTCGGACTCGTCGGCGGCCACGTCCCACACCGTGGGGACGAGGTCCAGCGTAAACCCTGCCGGCGCGGCGATCGTCGTGGTTCCGAGTGCCAGCCGCGCACGGCCCAGAAGGCCCCGGCCCCCGGCCCGCAGCGAGAGGGCGGCCTTGTCGGTCGTGAGCGACCATTGGCCCGGCTTCTCCAGCCGTACGCCCGTGAGCAGCACGGGTGGCCAGGGACCGACGCGCACGCCGTCGACCCGCGCCACCAGACCGCGCTTGAACGCCTCCGCCTG
>Ga0184632_10001040_pt1 | contig 11198 bp, 7 predicted proteins | sample PLM31_50_b1_FD_133153 | JGI IMG/M metagenome (GOLD analysis project Ga0184632, IMG submission 133153) | Groundwater sediment microbial communities from an aquifer in East River, Colorado, USA - PLM3-1_50_b1 | ecosystem: Environmental > Terrestrial > Soil > Riparian zone | place: USA: East River... | reverse complement strand
GTCGATGGTTTTTTTTGCCGGGAAGCCGCTCAAATCGGTTGCGATCGCAGCGATCTTCTCCCCTTTGATCCCGATACTCGAGGATATAATGTCCGGCGGGATAACCAGCTTTCCATTTGTGATTACTAAATCAAACTCCATAGATCCATTGCTCATTTTTGCCTTATCCTTTCTACAAAATCATCGTTGTAAACCAATGATAAATTTTCGCTTTGTTCTCCTTCGCCGAATAACTCGCAGCTTGCTGCGAGGATGAAGGCGAGGAGAACCCTCCGTAGCCTTGGCGAAGGAGGGTGGAAGGGCTTCGGAGAATTTCGCAAAGATTCCTCGGAGCTTGACTCCGAGCAGCTTCATCTTACGGGAGGTATAACATGAAACTCTCATTGTCAATTTGAAAACCGTAAAACTGAAATTGAAAAAAATTTGAGCCGACTCACTGATGTCATGCTGAGCGGAGCGAAGCATCTCGCATTTTCAAGGTGTTACGAAGGCGAGATTCTTCGGCTATCGCCTCAGAATGACATTGAGACACACTGTCGCGACGAGGGAAGGATGAAGGAGGAGGATTGAACGGCTTAAACGACTTGAACGTTTTGAACCTCGTTTGGTGTACTGTGGGCCATGTTGGCAGAAAAAGCGCGCTGTGATAGAGCAACAAACCAGTGAAAAGCGCGGCGATAACTCGGAGGAAATGAGTGTCATGGATGTCGGTGAGATGGACCTGGTGATCCAAAATGGGCAGGTGGTGACCGGCAGCGGGGTGAAGAAGCTGGCAATCGGCATAAAGGATGGGAAGATTGTCGCTTTGACATCGGGAACCGAACCGCTCCAGGCGCGGCAGACTATCGATACTGCTGGCAAATACGTCTTGCCGGGGATCGTGGACCCGGAAAATCACATGGGAACGCATCGCCCGTTGAAAGACAGCTTGGACAGCGAGACGCGAGCCGCGGCAGCCGGGGGAGTAACCACCTGGGGAATGATGCAGGCGAGTCCGAAACTCAGAAAAGAGTATATTCACGAGCCTGAAGCGAAAGATGTCGTCCCGTTCTCCCAGGTCATGCCGGAGTTCATCGAAGTCGTCGAATCGCATTCTTTTGTCGATATATTTCTTACCGGGTTTATCACGACCGACGAACAGGCTCTCGACATTCCCAAAGTGGCCCAGGAATTCGGCGTCACATCCTTCAAATATTATCTTCACATGATGCAGGGAGCACGGACTCAGGCGATGTGGGCCGGGCGAGAGCGAGGCGGGTGGCTGGGCTTCGATGATGGGACGATTTATTTGGGCATGGAGAAGACAGCCGAGCTCGGACCTCCGGGAATCATCTGTATTCATCCTGAGAACTATGAGATTGCCCGCATATTCGAGGATCGTCTCAGGCGGGCGGGACGGACGGACATGGCCGCTTGGGACGAGCGCTCACCCCATTTTTGTGAGGCGGGACATGTAAGGACCTATGCTTATTACGCCGGGGTCACCGGCTGCCCGCTCTACGTCGTGCATACGACGACGCAAGAATCGATAGACGAGATCCTCAAGGCCAGAGCCGAAGGCGTTAAGATCTACAGCCAGACCGGCCACCATTATTTGACACTGTCGCACGACGTTTGGAAGATCAACGTTCCGCTTCGCGACGAAGCCACCATGGCTGCGCTGTGGGAAGCCCTGCGGGCGGGGCACATCGACTGCATCGGTACGGACCACGTTGATTGGGGAATGTCGCGGCTGCAGATGGATAAAGGCAACGTGTGGGAAACCAGCAGCGGCTTTCCTTCCCGCGTGGAGGCTTACTTGCCTGTTATGCTGACCGAAGGATTCCATAAAGGAAAAATTTCCCTGGAAAAGCTGGTCGAGGTCTGTTGTGAAAATCCTGCGCGAATTTTCGGCCTCTATCCTAAAAAGGGAGTGATCAGCATTGGTTCTGATGCCGATTTTGTCATTGTCGATCTCGAGCGCACGGCCCAAGTGAAGCGAGACATGATCTACAGCTCGGCTGGATGGTCGATCTGGGAGGGCAAGGAGCTCAAAGGCTGGCCGGTTATGACGATCCTTCGTGGAAAGGTCATCATGGAATGGCCGGAGGAAGCCCCTCGGGCGAGGATAGTTATGGAAGGACCGCAGGGTCGGTATCTTCCGCGCAAGCCGGGCCAAGAGCTCTATCCAATTTAAGTTCTCCGGGGGGGACTTTATGATTTTTAAATTGCTGTTCGCCGGGATGGTTTTCGCGGCGACGATGATGTTCGCTGCGGCTCAAGCGCAGCCGGTGCGGATCAGCTACGGCGGAACTTCGGGATATAACGTGCCCGTGTGGGTGACTCAGGAGGCTGGATTGTTCAAGAAGTACGGATTGAACGCAGAGCTGATCTTCATCAGCGGCGCCGCTCCCGGCATGCAGGCGATGCTCGCCAACGAAGTCCACTTCGCAAACACGTCAGGGTCGGCGCCTATCAACGCCACGCTTCAAGGAACTGATGCCGTGATCATTGCTACGTCTTACGATCTGATCCCCTACGGTTTTGTCGTGCATAAAGACATTCATACTCCTGGCGACCTGAAAGGGAAGGTTATTGCGATCTCCCGTTTGGGAGGCGTGACCGAGCTCGCCGCCCGAGTAACCTTCGAAAAGTTGGGGTTAAATCCCAAGGACATGACCATGATCCAGGCCGGGGCGGATGCGCAGAGAATTCCAGCCGTGCAATCGGGCAACGCGGCGGCCACCGTGATCGCTCCGCCCGGTCTTTTCGTGGCCGTCGCGCGCGGCCTGAGAGTTCTCGTTGATCTCACGGACTTGGGGATCAAGTATCCGACGTCTGTTTTCTTTGTCACGCGCTCTTATCTCACGCAGAATCGGCCGGCAGTGAAAAAATTTCTCATGGCCTTTACCGAGGGACTTCATCTTTACGCGCACAAGAGAGACTTTGTGCTGCAGGTCATGAAGAAATACACGAAGCTCGATGATCCGGAAGTTTTGACCAAGTCGCATGACTATTTCGTTAAAAATACTCTTCTGGTCCCGCTGACGGATGCGGCGGCGGTAAAAAATGCCTTGCCGATGGGGAAGCCGGTCAATCGAAGACTCGAGGACTTTTACGATAATTCGATCGTGCAGGAACTGATCAGCGAAGGGTTTGTGGAAAAAATTTCTAAAGCCTACAAGTAGGAAGGCCGCTGCATCAATTGACACCAACGCTATTATCCTGTCCCGCAAGTTCGCAAAAGAAGTTCGGTGGCCTTCACACCGTCATGCCCGCGAAGGCGGGCATCCAGAACCCCCGCTCAATCTCCCCCATTGCTAAGGGGAGACAAAGAGGGGTCGTGGATTCCGGGTCGCGCTAGCTATCGCCAGCTCGTCCGGGATGACGATTGAATTATGTAACGAACTTCAGAAACACCAACGCTAGGAGGCAATCGTGGCTCAGGTGGAAGTGCTTTTTAGAAATGGAAAGATTGTAACCTCCGGGAAAATTATCGACGGCTTTGTCGCTGTCGATAAGGAGAAAATCGTCGCCGTCGGCGAGGGAGACGTAGCACCGCAAGCGCTGAAGACAATCGATCTTAAAGGCCGCACATTGATTCCCGGAGTCGTTGACCCGGAAGTCCATTTTGGCAGCCACCGCTGGGTCGGAGACGAATTCGATTCGGAGACCCGCGGCGCCGCCGCCTATGGCATCACGACCTGGGGTTTCATGCAGCCCAGCGCCAACATGGGACAGCCGTACAAGGCTGAAAAGACCGAAGAGGAAGTGCCGCTCTACGCCGACGCGTTCGGTTTGTTCAAGGAGTTGGGCGAGGCGCGCTCGATGGTCGATTTTTTTCTCACCCCGAAGATTCTAAAAGACGAGCACGCGCTGGAAATTCCGCGACTGGCGCGGGATTTCGGCATGACGTCTTTTAAATATCAGCTTCATCTCATGAGCCCGGAGCGCACGGCGACGTACTGGCCCCAACGAAAAAGCCAGGGTTATTTTGGCTTTGACGACGGCACGATTTATCTGGGCCTGGAAGCAGTCGCTAAATTGGGACGGCCGGGGATTGTTTGCATGCACTGTGAGAACTGGGAGATCGCGCGCATCTTCGAGGAGCGCCTTTTGAAAGCCGGGCGTAAAGAATACAAGGTATGGAACGAGCGCTCGCCGCATTTCTGCGAAGCGGGGCACGTGCGCGCGTACACGTACTACGCGCGCGTTCTAAAATGCCCGCTTTACATCCAGCACACCACCACTCCCGAGACGATCGAGGAAATCACCCGGGCAAAAGCGGAGGGCGCTACGGTGTACGCGCAGACCGGGCCTCATTATCTGAGCCTCGCCGAGGACATGTGGCGCATCAACGTGCCGCTGCGAAGCGCAGAAACCATTGAGATCCTTTGGCAGGCCCTGGCCGACGGTCGCATCGACACAGTAGGCAGCGATCACACCAATACGGGCAGGCCGCGAAAGGAAATGGAAGTGCCCGGTGATATCTGGGCAACAAGAACCGGGTTTTCTTCTCGGGGAGAGGCGGCCTTGCCGGTCATGCTTGACGGTGTGAACCGGGGACGGATTTCGCTCCTTCGGATGGTTCAAGTCTGCTCGGAGAATACGGCGCGGATCTTCGGACTCTACCCGAAGAAGGGCGTTATCGCGCCGGGGGCCGATGCCGACCTCGTGGTCGTAGACATGGATCGGAAGGTTAAAGTGACCAACGACATGGTGCATAGCTCGTCCGGGTGGACTTTGTGGGAGGGGAGAGAGATGAAAGGCTGGCCGGTGATGACCGTGCTCCGCGGGAAGACAATCGCGGAGTGGCCCGACGGGGGAAAGAGGCCGGAAATCGTCTCAAAGCCGTTCGGTCGCTACCAGCCACGCTCGCTGGGTTGAGACTTTTTTATTTTCCTTTGTCAGAATAAAGGTCTTTGATGAAGCCCTCTTTTTCCAATTCTTGGATGATTGAATTATCAATAAAATTGTCGGCGCTCATTTTAGCTGCTTCAGGAAGTTCCTTGCTCAAGCGCTCGAGAGCGAAAACAAATCCTTCCCGTTTGGGAAACGGAATTCGCTCGAAAACGGGAGGATAGGGCTCGTAACTTTTCGCGAGAATCTCCTGGTCTTTGACCTTGAGGTACTTAGCGAGCACCTTAAGGGAGACGTCAGGGTCGGTTTTGAAAATTTTTATCCCCTCGACCCACGCTTTCAAAAATCTTTTAACGCTGTCCCTGTTGTTCCGAAGGAAATCTTTCCTCACGATGATTCCGTTGTTGGGAAACTCAAGCGGAAGTTTGCTGAAATCGATGACAACGTGGAAACCCAATTTTTCCGCCTGAAGCCTTTCGGCGCCCGATAACATGGCCCCGTCGAGCGCACCCGCGACGAGGGCCGCCAGGCGCGAGCCTTCCGCTCCGGCTTGGATGACAATAACGTCCTTGTCGGGGGTGAGGCTGTAATAGCGCAACGCTTCGCGAAGCGCCGCATCCGTCAAAGAGCCGTAACGGCCGACGCCGACTTTCTTACCCTTAAGATCTTTGGGACTTTTGATATGGGTCGGCGTAACGACCGTCTCCAGGAGACGATTGACCGCACTACCGACAACTGCAAAGTCGGCTCCTCTTACCCAGGCTGCAAGTGCGGCGGTCGGAGCCATATTAGCCACGTTGGCTTCGCCGGCAATCATTGACTGGATGATCACAGTGCCGCCCGGAATATAAATGAGCTGGACATCCGACAAATTATATTTGGGAAATAGACGGGCCTCTTTCGCGATCCATAACGGTCCGTTGGTTGGAGATACGGAAACGTAGGGCACTTTGAGGCTCTGCGCATAGACGATTTTAGATCCTGCCAGGCAGCAGGCAAGAAGTACGAAGCTTATTTTGGCCGAACGAATTAGTTTCATCCGCTTCCTCCATCAGCCAGTGATCGACCGTCGGTTGAGCGCACTTCTAGCGCGCGGATTATAGGTGCTGCGATTCAAGATTGTCAATGCACGAAGAAGCCAGGTAATTCATTGACAGCGATCTGAGAGTCCGCTATTTGAGGGAGGCATGCGAAGTCCTATTACGAAGCAACTCCTAGCGTAGTGTACGAACCTCGCCGGAAACACAGGTTCAAGAAATCAGGCATCCAGTGAAGACTCTCCTTGAACACGCCACTGTCGTCACGATGAATGCGCAGAAGGAGATTCTCCAAGACAGCCATGTGCTGATTCAGGACGGCCGGATTGCGAGTGTGGGGCTTGCGCAAGCTAGCCAAGCCGATCAAGTCATCGATTGCCAGGGTAAGATTATTATCCCTGGCCTGGTAAGCGCCCACTCCCATCTCACAGGACTGCTTCAACGCGGGTTGTGGGATGAGAACAGTTTCGAATCCTGGTCGGAAAAATCTACGGCAACGGAAAAGTCATTCCATGCTTCTCCGGAAGATATCTATAACCTCCATTGTGGGGCTTGTGTAGAGTTCATCAGGCACGGCGCAACGACGGTTCTCAACATGTTTACCGTTCCCTCGCACGTCCCGCTGGAATTAATCGATGCTTCGTGTCGCGCGCTCCGGGATAGCGGCATCAGGGGCATTCTAGCGCTTTCGGTCAAAGACCAATCGCCGGACAATCCGGCCATTGGTCTTGATTCTATTCATGCCGAATCCTGGAGTGCGCGAGCCAAGGACGCCGCCGCGTGCGTCAGCGGCTTTGGCCCGAGAGTAACCTTCATGCTGGCGCCTTCAGCGCCTCAACGCTGCAGCGACAACCTCCTGATACGATGTAAAGAGCTAGCGGAAGAGCTCGGAGTGGGTGTCCACACACACCTTGCCGAAACCAAATCTCACGCGCGGGTGGCAAGAAGTCTCTATGGACAGCCGATCGTAAAGCATCTGGAGAAAATCGGCTTTCTTGGGCCTCATCTCTCCGTGGCGCACTCGATCTGGTTGGATGAAGAAGAGATTGACATCTTGAGTCGCTATCGGGTTAACGTCGTTCATAATCCATCGAGCAATATGAAGCTCGGCAGTGGCGCCGCCGGAGTCAAAAAGATGCTCGACCGAGGTATCACCGTTGGCCTAGGAGCTGACAGCGTGAATGCGGGCACCGTTTACTCAATCTTCGAGCAAATGAAACTGTCCGTGTTGCTGCCAAGGGCCGTTTGGCAATCCGAGGATTGGATTTCGCCTGACGACGCGTTTGGAATGGGGTGCCTCGGCGGAGCCAGAGCAATGCTTCTAGGCGACGAAATCGGGTCGATTGAAGAGGGAAAGAAGGCCGACCTCGTGGTGCTGAAACTTTCGACCAGCCTTTTGCCGGCAAATAATCTGACAGCGCAGCTTGCACTGTGTGAGGGCGGTGAGTCCATTGAGACCGTTTTCGTCGACGGAGAGCCTATTTTGCTCAACGGGCGTTTCACGAAGATCGATGAAGATGCCGTTCTTGAAGCGCTTTCATCCTTCACACCCAGAATCGCTGCAATCGTAAATGCTTCGTGATCTGCCGCTTATTGAGGCGGCTTCAACTTCCTACCCGACACCAAACGGAGTTCAAAACGTTCAAGTCGTTTAAGCCGTTCAAAACGTTTTGAACGATTGGAACTTTTTGAACGACTTGAACCGCCGCTAGGGGTACAGGCCTATGGGCCGCGACCGGAGAGGTTTGTTCCTCGGACGCAATCTCGTAAATAATCCGGGCTAGGGCAGGAAACGCAAGGGTAGTCCTTTTGCAGCGAAGGACTTTTTATATAGCTCACGAATCGTTCGGTGGGAACGGTCCGGCTTGTTTTTAATGCGGCCGTAGAGGCGGTGCATTTTTTTGCTGATCGGTTCGACTCTTCGGATCAATTCCTCCTCGTCAACGCCGCTGAGACGGCCGCCCTCGACGACCACCTTGCCGTCGACCAAAACCGTGTCCACCGACTGACCTCCTTCGCAAAAGACCAGCTGGTGGACGATATCCCTTAGCGGACGGAGACGGAGACTCGGTTTTAATAGAACAAGGTCGGCACGGAAACCCGTCTTGATCTGCCCGATCTTACCACGCCAGGCGGGAACGGCCTGGGCGCCGTTGACGGTTCCCATTCTTAGGGCATCAAAGGCAGTGATCCAATTGTCCGGATCCTGCGCAACGATTCGCGATAGAAAAGCAGCCAATCTCATCTGCTCAAAGATGGAGTAGCTATCGCTCGTATCTCCGCCGTCGGTGCCAAGAGCCACATTGACACCATGGGTTTTTAATTTGGCAACCGGCGCGATGCCGCTTCCCAGCTTGAGATTGCTGGCGGGGTTGTGAACGACGCTGGCGCCGGATGACGCCAAAAGATCCATCTCTCTCTCGTCCAGCCAAATGCTATGCGCCCCTGAAAGGCGGGAAGAAAGAAAGCCGATATCCGCGAGATGAGCGCAGAGGGGCTTCTTATAAAACTTACGGGCCGCCCAGCATTGCAGTCTTGTCTCCAGAAGATGCGTATGGATCCCCAGGTCAAATTGCTCGGCAACCCCGACGACTTCGCGGAGCAGCCTGTCGCTGCAGTTCATCGGCGAGGAAGGTCCCAGCATGATGCCCGAGAGCGTGCGGGCGCGGCGCAGGCGTGCGAGAATGGTCAGCACTTCCTCTTTCCAGGGCTCACGCGGCGTGTTGTCAGCCGCGTTTTTTCTGCGCTTCGGCGCTCGCGTCATCAAGCGAATAAGATCCTGATCGCGCAGCGAGGGAACAAGCATGCCTCGGATACCGGTTTTTTCGAACGCCCCAAGAATAGCTGCCATCTTGTCTACGCTAAGTCCCGGCCGCGTCGAGAAATGATCCACCACGGCAGTCACTCCGTTCTTGAGCATTTCGGAACACCCCAGCTCGGCTGCCGTGCCAATCTCTTCGGGCGTCAAATGGGCTAGATCCTCTGTCATAGCTCTGTAGCCGCGCCAGATTTCCATCCGCGCGTTATCGCGAAAGCTCTTTTGGAGAATCTCTGTCAGATGACAGTGAGCGTTGACCAAGCCCGGCATTACAATCATTTCCGAGCAGTCGATTCGCTTTGTGATCGGCAGCCCGTTTGTGTGAATCTTCCTTCCCAGACGAGCGATGGATCCCTCATGAATGAGAAGCTGCTGCGCTTCGAGAACGGGCTTGGCGGCGTTCAGGGTGACGACGGACGCGTTTTCCAACAGGATTGTCATAACGGTGGATTCACCACAGAGACTCAGCGCGGCAGGGCCGCAACCGAAATTCGGAATATTTCCCGCAAAGACGCCAAGGCCGCAAAGGTCGGACGATAACGGTGAAACTTTTCTGAGAGACTACTCATCTTTCCCCTCCGAACGTGGCGTACTTTGCGCCTTGGCGCGAGTAAATCTCCGTCTTCGAATTCAGGTCAGCGGAAAATTTGCGCCAATGGCGCAATCGTTCGACTATAGTAGTACAAAGTTCGCAGAGAGTCTGGTCAAGATTATATCCTCATTCGGTTTTCTCCGCGCCCTCTGCGCCCTCCGCGGTTAGCCGTACGGGTCTGAGACATAACGCTAGCGCGCGTAAAGAGCGTCAATGAATCCGCTTTGATCCAGCTCTCGGATAAAGCGCAGATCGACAAGATCTTCCGGTTTAACAGCCCGCGCCTTGGGATCTTTCTCTCCCAAGGTTGTCAAGACGGTCTTGATCCCCTCCAGTGTTGGATACTGTTTGCGGGGAAGCTTATCTTCACTGATATAGCGCGTGTAACTCTTCTCCATACTCTCTTGGTCTCTCGTCCGCCCGAAGTACTTGGCGGCGACCTTCAGTCCCATGTCGCGATCCGACTTGATGCGGTGGACGGCTTCCACATGAGCTTTTATATACCTGCGCACAACGTCAGGATGTTGAAGGATGAACCTGCGGGATGTGGCAACGCCCGCATGCTGAAAGGCCAGGCCGAGAGCGGAGACATCGGCGATTAGATTGAGGCCGCTTTTCTGGGCAATAAACATGGTGGGCGGATTCAATACGGTTGCTTCCACCCGTCTTGCGGCGAGCGCGGCCAAGCGGTCGGTGGTGGTGCCGAGCTGGACGATGCCAACATCCTTGTCAGGGACGAGACCGGTCCGTTGCAACGCGAACCTGGCGATGAAATCGGAGACCGATCCAAAACGGCTGATGGCCACAGACCCTCCTCGTAGCTGCTCAGGGCCTTTGATGTCGGCACGGCTCATCAACCAATAATCGAGCGTGACCGTTCCTCCGGCAATCAGTACAGGATCTGATCCGCCTATATATGCATTCGCCACCTCCGGGTCGGCGTTTTGCGACATGGCGATATCGCCCGAGACCAGGGCCATGACCGCCGTCGTCCCGCCCGTAAAATAAACCAGCTGGACGTCAAGGCCATTTTTCGTAAAGAGGCCGCTTTCTTTTCCAACCCAAGCTGGCAGCTGATCAAAGCTGATTGCGCTATAACCGACGATAAGCTTGCTCAGCTTTTCCGCGCATTGTACCGCTGGACTCCAGACAGTGCTGAAGAGAATCCCGGCGAGGATTGTGGTTTTCAGAGCGAAGCGAGTCACCATCGAGATCCCTCCCTTATTTCTCTCAAGTGCGTGAAACCTCTGCCTCCATGCTCAACCGTTAAAACGGTGAAACCACGCCGCATCAGGAAAGTATGTGCCGCCATTTTTCGGCGACTTTCGCGCGCTCTTGCGGAGTCAACGCGTGGTCCTTCGAGAAGTCCTTGATCCAGCGAAATGGGCGGCAGGCGTCTATGACGGCGCGCGAGTTGGTGAAATCGCCCTGGCTTCTTCGCTCCGGAGGGATTCTCGGATCGATGGGGCTGCTCCAGCATCCACGCATAATCTCGATAGACGTTTCCGGGTCGCACCTCGTAGCGATCGCCCACAAGACGTCGGCCATGTTGGACGGATCGATGTCGTCGTCAACAACGATCACGAAGCGTCCCAAGTATCCGCCCTCACGGGCGCCAAGGGCGACATGAGCCGCTTGCCGCGCGTGGCCGCCGTAACGTTGCCGCAGAGAGATGACTTGTAAGAATCTCATTCCGGATTCGAGCTGCCAGACACCCTTGACGTCGGTGACGCCGCACTTTTCCAGTTCGTTCCAGATTTCGGCGGAGCGAAAAAGCAGCGAGAGATAACTGTCGAGAGGATAAATCTTCAGATCTCCAACCACGGTGATGATGGGATCGGTTCGGTAGTACACACGCTTGACATGAATCACTGGCGCCGGGCGCGTTCCCGAAGCGTAGTAACCCGTCCAT
>Ga0184632_10001039_pt1 | contig 11204 bp, 10 predicted proteins | sample PLM31_50_b1_FD_133153 | JGI IMG/M metagenome (GOLD analysis project Ga0184632, IMG submission 133153) | Groundwater sediment microbial communities from an aquifer in East River, Colorado, USA - PLM3-1_50_b1 | ecosystem: Environmental > Terrestrial > Soil > Riparian zone | place: USA: East... | reverse complement strand
GCGCTGCATGATTTGCTCCAGGCTCCCGGCGGAACCGTCTCTTCTGAGCAGGTCGGCTGGTACGGGGGGATCATCTTCTCCATCTTTCTCGTCGGCTGGGCCATCGGCGGGATTTTCTTCGGCGTGGTCGCGGACCATCTTGGTCGCACGAAGACCCTCATCATCACGATCCTCATCTATGCGATCTTCACCGGATTCGCCGCGCTGTCGCACGACTGGTGGCACCTGGCTATCTATCGCTTCCTCACGGCACTGGGAATCGGGGGGGAATGGGCAGCCGGCGCGGCACTCGTAGCTGAAACCTGGCCGGAAGAGAAACGAGCGAAGGCTGCGGGCATTCTCCAGTCAGCCTGGGCGGTCGGCTTCTTCCTCGCTGCGTCGTTCAATTTACTGTTGAAGGGCTATGGCTGGCGGGTGATGTTTGTGATCGGCGTGCTCCCGGCCTTTGTGTCGTTGCTGGTCCGCTGGCATGTGAAGGAACCAGACCGTTGGGCCAAGGCCCACGACCGGAACACGACGATTAGCCCCACACGTATGACCGACATCTTTCACCCCCCCTTAAGACGGTCAACCGTCGTAGGGTCCGCGCTGGCGTTCGTCGCCGTCTTTGGTTTGTGGGGGGCGACAAACTGGGCGCCCACGCTCATCCGCGAGTTACCAGATCTCAAGGGCTCCGATGCCGCAACCCTGTCGGCCTCTGTGAGCTACGCCATCATGGCCCTCAACGGGGGAGCCCTCTTCGGCTATTTGGGGTTTGGACCGCTCGCGGATCGATTTGGACGGCGCGCGGTGTTCGCCTTTATGTGCCTCGGCAGCTTCGTGATGCTGCCGATCACGTATCTGCTGCCGACGACCTATGCCGGCGTCTTGATGTTGTTGCCGCTGCTGGGATTTTTCAACAACGGCATCTTCAGCGGATTTCCAATCTATCTCCCCGAGCTCTACCCCACCAGGCTGCGCGCCACCGGCGCCGGCTTCTGCTTCAATGCCGGGCGTGTGCTGGCATCCGCCTCGCCATTTCTCACCGGCTGGCTGGTGACGGAACTCGGCACTTTTGGGCGAGCCGCAAGCACGGTGGCATTGATCTATCTGGTAGGATTAGTGGTCTTAATCTTTGCACCGGAGACCAAGGGTAAATCGCTGCCGGAATAACCGCTGCCGAGTCAACGTCACACACACCAACCCTTGACATCCCACCAAAACGGCTTATGTTCATACCATGACTAACACACCACCACCCAAAGGCCTGACCCACGACGAGAAGAAAGCCGCTGACGCAGCCTTCGCAGGCCGGCCATTCAATGAGGCATGGTCTGCTTCAGCCCGAGTGGTCTACGACGGTATCGTGAAGGTCTTGCCTCACACAGAGGTCGCGATTCCCACTCCTTCCAATGTCGAAGAATCCGTGGAGGCTCCTTCAGCGCAGAGCGAGCCTCTCCAGCTTCAAGAGCCCCTCGCGCAAGAACAGGTCAGTGGGCAAGAGTTGGTGGAGGGGACTGTGATGCCTCCAGCCCTTCGCGACCGAGAAGCGGCGATTCAGGCCGGAACCTTGATCGACGTGACGCCGACCGCTCTGCAACTCGGCATCACGTTCCCTGTCACGATCACCCGACCGCTCTGGGAAGTGGGAATTGTCACGAGCCAATCACTCCCAGAAGAGGATCAAACCAGCAGGTTGCGCGACATTCTGATGGCCTTTCGTCTGCGCCTGGCCAGTCTAACGACGGTGTCTCCCCTGCTCGACTTTCCGGTTCTGCTGGCCTTGCCGCCGAGCAGGGTGCCTCAGCCGGTGCCGTTATTTGCGCTCATTCAACCGGACCCCACGCACCAGGCGAATGTGACGCTTTTGCTGCCGAACGAAGTGTCTCTGACCATCACCTCGCTGAATTAGCCGGCAGCGCGGCGCGCTCCTAGCAGGATGCTGGAAAAGTCTGCCAGCCTATCTTGTTCATTTGTTCTGTTCGGTCTATCTGGTTTGTTTGGTTGCATTAGACTAACCAGATGGACCAGACAAACCAGATAACCAGACAGACCGGGCTTGTCCAAGACGTGCAGGCCATATCGAAGTTCAGCTATACCGAAATAGTTTATCCCCTGCCTGCTAGTCCGAGCCGCTTCCGTACAAAGACACGTTCCTCCGCCTCGGTTGTAATCATTCCATCAATGCGCGCGTCCAATAATTTCCCCAAGATAGTCTTGTACTGCGGCCCCGGTTGCAGCCCCATGGCCTGAAGATCCCGCCCCGTCAGTGCCGTCTTGATCGCTCTGTTCTTCACATATGCCACAAGATGTTGTTTCAGCAAACTCAATCGCACCACGTGCTGTGCGCTTACCTGCTTCGCCAGAAGCAGCACGAAGGCCTCGTCCCTGAGATTTGCCAAAAGGCGATACACCTGCGATGGTCGTACTGGCCCTTTATTGGTGAGTCTCTTCAGCACGCGATCGACCCGACGTCCTCCAGCACTCACATTCTTGGCCTGCTCTCGTGAAAGCGCTAACCGCCTGATCATCGCGGCCACCACGACCGAGCTGGACTCGTTCGACAACGCCATGAGATAGACGATCGGCCTGTCGATCGCAGAATCCTGGAATCGGCGCACCCACCAGGCGAGCGCCTTGGGAACGGCAGTGACCACTCGCTTCACCTTCGTCGTGTAGCACAGACGGTGGTGGAGGAAGCGAAGCAACTTCAACTGCCCTAGCCGCGCTATCGCGCGCACGGGATCGTGCTCGGCGAACAGCGACAGGATTTCGTTCTGCAATCGAGGACCGGAGAGTTGCTGGATCAGATTCGTGGCGGCCGCTTGCGCGAGCAGGCGCACTGTGGTGCGCTCAAGGCAGAAACCGAACCGTTGTTCGAACCGGATCGCTCTGAAGATGCGCGTGGGATCGTCTTGGAAACTGCCCGCATGCAGCACACGGATCGTGCGCGCGCGAAGATCGCGCTGCCCTCCATACGCGTCGAGCACACGACCGAACTTCCCCGAATTGAGTTGCATCGCTATGGCATTGATCGTGAAGTCCCGCCGAAAGAGATCCTCTTCGATCGACGCCGGCTGAACCGTCGGCAGAACAGCGGGCTGCGCGTAGGACTCTCGCCGGGTTGTTGCAATATCCATCTTGAGCCCGTCCGGGAACGCGAGCCGCGCCGTCGCAAACCGTTCAAACACCGCCAGCCCTGCCCCATACCGGTCGGCCACCAGCTGCGCGAAGGCGATCCCATCTCCCTCTACCGTGAGATCGAGATCCCAGTTCTCCCGCTTCAGCAAGAGATCGCGGACAACTCCACCGACAAGGTACAAGGACACCCCACCCTCATCCGCGAGGTTCCCAAGCTCACGAAGCAGAGAAAGACGCTCCTGAGGGAGACGACGCAACACATCGTTTTGGTTCATACGATGTTTCATGGCACGCCATTGTAGCAATCTCCTCCTCGATGAGGAACAACGACCCTCATCAACAAAACGAGGCGCTCAGGATACGATCCCAAGCGCCCAGTTTAGTCCCTACACAGCTTCGAATTACCGGTGCCGTTTCCCCTGACGATCGTGCTTCTCACGGGCGATATGGCGGGATGCGCGCGCTTGTGCCGCGCCAATCCTGGCCCGCTCCTTTTTCGTCATGACGCCATCGGACTTTGCCCTACTTTCCATCTTGTTGACGTGTTCCTGCTGCTTGTTCAGCCGGTTTGCTTCTCGCTCGTTCAGCTGTCCACTCGCAATCCCCTGATCGATCCGCTGTTCCTGACTCGTTTGCCGCTGATCGATCACAGGCGTTTCGGCTTCGGCATAGGATATCCCAGTCATCAAAACTAATGCGCTCACCGCGAACAATATCTGCTTCATCGATACCTCCTTAAGGTGGGTGATGTGTTGGCCTTTGACTCAACTCAACGCACAGACAAGCGATTGGTTGACTACGCGTTTCCACAGCGTATTTCACCTTCTGCTTGTACCAGGACCCGGACTCGCCGTCTATTATTTTGTGGGGAGAGGGGGGCCACGAAAAAGGGCTGGCCAGTGTGCCACACCATAAGCCCGCACTGCTTTGTCGCATCATCGGCCTCTTTCCAGACGACTCCTTGATTGTAATCGACAGATCATTCCATCAATACCTCGCAATACCTCGTCATCTGAACGGTCGAACAGTAAAGCGAGACGAGAATAGTTGCCATCCAGAAATTCTCACAAATCCACGTATTTACCCAATTTACCCAAGGGAATGCCTGACTACCGAACGTCCTGAAAGAACGCGCGGGGCAGCACTGGCAGGTGGAACTCGACGTGGAGAATGATGAGGAGCACGCGCAGAAGGCTGCGCCAGACGCCCAGCTTCAGAAACTTTCGGGCGTCGGTCACGACGGACTGAGACAGGAGGAGGGGATTCGTGACCTTGTTGAGTTTTTCACAGAAGGCGACATCTTCCAGAATACGCTGGCTGGGAAAGCCCCCGAGCTGTTCGAACAATGCGCGGCGGACGAAGAGGGCTTGGTCGCCGTAAATGATCCGGCTGCGGATGCAGCGGAAATTATCGAGGAACGAGATCAGCTTGAGCCGCCAATCATCGCCAGAGAACTGGTGCATGTATCCTCCGGCCTGGATGGTTTGGTCTGGCTCCATCTCGTTCAGCCGCTGAATCGCACCGGCCGGCAAGACCGTATCGGCATGGAGAAAGAGTAGCCAGTCGCCGGTCGCGTGCTTCGCCCCCACATTCATCTGAAAAGCACGTCCTTTCGAAGCCGTCAGTAACAAGCGTGAGGGGTGAGGCGTAAGGGGTGATGGGTATTCTGAGAAGCTGAATTCAGCAAGCACGGCGAGCGTGCGATCGGTGCTGCCGCCATCGACGACGATGACTTCGTAGTCGCCACACTGGCGGAGGAGTTCGCGCAACGTGTGCGGAAGCGCCTTCTCTTCGTTGTAGGCCGGGATGACGACTGAGACCATCGTCCATCTTCTCCTATACGTTACCAGCAATCAGCCATTTGCTCTCGTTTCAACCAGCCACTCCGGCAGAAACTTCTGCACATCGTGTGCCCAAGCCGTGGGGTCTTCGGCGATCGATTCGAACAGATCACTCAATGTCAGTACCATCTGGTCCGCTAGCGCGAGATAGTCCTGCGCGCGGCGGCGTAGCGTCTCCGCGTCGATCCGTCCCTCGGCCATCGCCCGTTCAAGCATGCGCCGGCCGAATCCATGATGGGCCTCTTCTTGCTGGAGCAAAATTCGTCGCAGCCGACCGAACGGCGACGCGCGCTTGACCAATCCTTCTTCGATGCGTGTCAGGATCGCTTCGCCCAGTCCTTCAAGAATGACCTGCTCAGCCAGAAATGTTTCGAGCACGTCCTGTCGGGCCAGCGCATCGCCGAGAAGCTTCCGATACTCTTCCAGCGCGGGGAGAAACGGTACATCACCGAGATGCCTTGGCGCCAGCCAGGCAATGGCGCCTTGAAACACCAAGGCATGTGCAGCCTCCTGACGGGCCTGGCTGAGGAGAAAGCGTCGCGACCCAGCATCCGGCGCCAACGCAGCCTGTGTCTTGGCACATTCGTTCGCCAAGCGCTCGCCATGCTCAAGAAACGTCAGCAAGCGTGCGATCGGCACTTTCTCGTCATGACGCACCAACACGATCGAGATCCTTTAGTGGTATGCCGTTCAAACTCCAGTCGTACTCGATAAACTCAATGCGGTAGCCAGGCTGAGCGAGTTCCTTCGCCAATTCAGGATCGTCGACATAGCGAGCGATATAGGCCAACACTGATCCAGCGGCATCGGAGAAATCCTTTTCAAACCATTGAAAGATCATCGACAGCGAGGCCACTTTCTGCTTTCGATCGAACCGATTGCGCGTGGGATCGTTGATGAAGGCCTTCGCAACCTGAACAAGCTGGCGATCTAATTGCTCAGGCTGATAGGCCCAGGGCTGCAGTTTCGGGCAAGATGCTGACGCGCAGACAATGGCAAAATGCATCAGCGGCTCATGGAACTGCTCGATCAGCACTTGCCGCTCAAGATCGTAGAGGTTGATGGAGGCGCCACCGACTTGATAGTCCCGGCCGATGAAATAGCGATAGCGCCCCCAGAGCGTCATCGGCGAATAGTGGTCAAGGATGCCCTTGACGGCAAAGGCGTTGTAGGCGTTGATCCAGAAAGCCAACTGGTGCTGCCTCGTGGGTAATTTCGCGGGATCAATACGGTTGAGCTCCCCCAAGTAACCGTCAAGATGGCTGCTGGCCTGTATAGCGGAGTAGTCAACCTGTCCATCGTGCACGTGCGCCTGGACGATCTGGTCCCAGGCCTGGTGAGACACCCGATCCGAGGCAATGGGATCGATCGGCTGGAAGGTTCGCGGCGTGATTGAACAGCCGGCCAGGATGACGAGAAGGAAGACCGCGCCGATCCAACGACTCATGAGAGGGCCCCTCGCGAGGTGAATGACTGCGCTGTGCGCAGCGCGGTGATCGGGTGGCGTAGGATTGTTCCGACGATGCGGCCGTCGAGACGATTGCACGACGAGTTATCGGAACAGCTATTGATCACCTCTCGATCAAACCGGCCCAGGATCTCGTTCAGCGACGATTCGAGTAGGTTCCCCATGGAAGGGAACGCCAGGCAGGGGGACACGTTCCCCGATGCATCGATGGCAATACTGTACCGTCCCGCATCGCAGGGCTCTAGTTTCTGTCCGCGCAGCCAGCTCACATTGTCTTCGACAAATTTTCGAAGGTTGCCGGGGGGAATTAGCTCGTTTTCGAGTAGCCCGCTGAAGACCGCGGCTGCACTCGATCGATCGTACATGAGTAGCTCATCCGGCCTGCCGTAGGTTCCGACGTTCCAATGATAGGCGCCCACCACCGGTAAGAATCCCTGCTCCCTCGCAAATCGCACGACCGCCGGCACCTCCGCTCGATTGACTTCGCTCACAATGCAGGTGAGAAACTTGGGATGAGGAAAGTCTTTCAAAAGCGCGATGCCCTCTAAGACCTGCGCCAGCTGATCAGCGCCGCGAATGTGCTGGTACTTCACTCGATCCAACGTGTCCAGGCTCACCGAGATGGCGACCGGCAGCCGACCCAGTCGCTCAACAAGTTGCGGCGTGATCTTCGTACCGTTTGTAATCAGCGTGAGATGAAAGCCGACCGCGGAGAGGTCTTCGAGGATCTCCGGCACATCGCGCCGCAACAACGGCTCGCCTCCCTGCACCAGCACGAACCGCACACCGTCACGATAGAGACGGGAAAAGACACCCCGGATTTCTTCCCGTGTCATCTCGTACCGGCCGACATTGAGCGGCAGATCGCAGTACCCGCAGGCAGAATTGCAACGTAGATTGACCTGAAACGTGGCCAACACCGGCCGGGCGGCCAGGAGGTTTCTGAATGGCTTGAGCGCTCGGTGCAGCGCCGTGAAGGGCACTGCCATCATCTATCCTCACATCGGTAGATACGGTCATAACGGCACACGGTCATCGAGACGATGCCTTCACCGGTTTCTGAAAGACAATGTCGCCGTAATAGGCCGTGGCCTGTTCCTTCGTATTGTCCGTATCGCTCATGATCGCGACGCCGTTGATCATCGGCGGCTCCTCCCCGAACGCCTTCTTGTAGTCTTCGTAAATATTCCGCTCTTCGTCGATCCACATGCCCACTTTCTGAGTTCCGCTCTCGACGATCACCATCTTGGCAAAATCGGTATAGGCATTCTCGACGATCGTGCCGACAGGCGTCTTCGTTTCCCAGATATAGTTCAAGGCGGCAATTGGAATATCGCCGAACAGAGCCTGCCCCGCTTTGAACTTGAGCTTCTTGCCAAAGCTGACTTTGTTGGGATCGTATGCAAAGGTGATGTAGAGCCGGGCCGGAAAGTCGTCGCCCTCCTTGAGGGCCACGTCGCTACGCTGAAGCACGTTGTCGATTTTCCAGCGCCACCGGACGATCGGGTACTCCTTCGGATCGATCACCACCGGCTTGATCAGGCCAGAGGCCGAGGCCTCGCTCACCGCCTTCACGATCGTCACACCTCCATCCTTCACCACTTCATAGGAGGTATGTTTTGGTATCTTCTTAAAGGTGAGCGGCTTCCATCCATCTGGCAACGCGGTACCGACCTGACTGGCTGAGAATTTTCCTACCTCAAGAACTGCCCCGCTCTGCGCCCAAAGGCATGCCGGAGCGATCAACAGCCACGTCGCTAGGAGTACGCCCGTCGCAACCAGTACCCTACCATTTCCATCTTTGAGGGCAGGCGTGGTTCGACTTCGGCTGCGCGCATCGAACGAGCACCGCTTCACCGTGCGCGTTCTGCGAGCACGGAAGTCAACCACGTCTGCCCTCATCCCCTCCTCATCCACGCGAACAACTTCATCAACAGGGCCTTCGTGCGCGGGGTAAAGTGCGCCTTGCGCCAAAGGTTCACGACCTTCTTATTCACCTCGGCTTGCGTCGGATAGGGATGGATCGTCCCGGCGATCGTCTTCGCTCCGGCGCCGGCATTCATCGCAACTGAAAACTCGCCGATCATGTCTCCGGCGTGGGCCGCCACGATCGTCGCGCCCAGAATCTTGTCGGAGCCTTTCTGGATATGCACTCGCGCGAACCCTTCGTCTTCGCCGTCGAGAATCGCGCGATCGACCTCATCGAGCTTGTAGGTGTAGGTTTCGACCTCGATGCCTTTCTCCTTCGCATCCTTCTCATACATCCCCACATGCGCGACTTCCGGCTCTGTGAAGGTACACCACGGCATGATCAAGGATTCGACGCTGGCATAGCCGAAACCGAAGGGATGTGGAAATAAAGCGTTCTGAATGACGATCTGCGCCATAGCATCGGCGGCATGGGTAAATTTGTAACGCGAGCAAATGTCGCCCGCCGCAAAAATCCTGGGATTCGTCGTCTGCAGCCGCTCGTTCACCTTGACCCCGTTCTCGTCGTGCTCGACACCGACCGCTTCCAACCCGATTCCCTCGACATTGGGGGTACGGCCGACGCCGACAAGAATCTCGTCGACCGTCACATCGTAGTGCTGGCCATGTGAATCGACTGTGAGCTGCTTGCCGCTGTCCGTCCTACTGACCTTGAGATCTTTCCCACAGCAGAGCAGCTTGACCCCATCACGCAACATTTGCTGCTCGACAATTTCAGCTGCGTCGCGGTCTTCGTTCGACAGGATGCCGTGAATCGCTTCAATGAGGTAAACCTGGCTCCCGAAGCGGGCAAACGACTGCGCCAACTCGCAACCGATGGAACCGGCGCCGATCACCCCGATGCGTTGCGGCAGTTCCGTCAGCGAGAACACCGTTTCATTGGTGAGATAGCCCGCCTCTTTCAATCCTGGCGTAAGAGGCGCCGACGCCCGTGCTCCTGTGCAGACAGCCGCCTTCGCAAAGGTGAGGGTACGATTGCCGGCCGGCCCTTCGACCTGAATGGTATCGGCGCCGGTAAAACGTCCGCTGCCGATGTAGACGTCCACACCCAGCTTCGTATAGCGATGAACTGAATCGTTGTGGCTGATCCGCGCCCGCAGTTTTCTCATGCGCGCCATCGCAGCTCCAAAGTCGTACTTCACTCCGGGAGGAATATGCATGCCGAACTCCTCGGCATGCCGCAAATCGGCCCAAGCCCTAGCCGCGCGAATGATGCCTTTCGAAGGCACACAGCCGACATTCAAGCAGTCGCCACCCATCAAATGTTTTTCGATCAAGGCCACTTTGGCCCCCAGACTCGCGGCAATGACAGCCGTGATCAATCCCGCCGTCCCAGCCCCAATGACCACAATATTGTAGCGGCCAGCCGATTCGGGATTGACCCAGTTCGAGGGATGCACGTTGCTGACGAGCATACGGTTATGCTCGTCATTCGGCAGTACGAGGCTCTCTTCACGCTGAGTCATCACAGCGATCCTCTCTGACAACTGTGTGGCCATCGCGTCACTCTCTCTTTGCTGCTTCGCTTCACGTTTCACGCCTCACGTTTCACGGGGTTAGCCCGCATTATTCACGAACGTTTCTGCTGCAATCGCGGATTCGCCGCTGCGACAAGCCTGGACGCGGTGGCCCGGCGTCCAGGCAGGCGGGCTCGCCGTTCGGTCGGTCGACATACTGTTTCAAGTATGCCTCTTTCCCTCGCGACTCCGCGCGCCTGTCTCGCTTGGCGACTGCGCGATTTCGCGACGAACCGTCATGAATATTGCGGGCTAGCGATCATGCTGGTTTCCCAGACCACTTCTTGTACAGGTTTGGCACAAGCGCCAGAAGCCCCAGCAACACAAATGCCCCGATCACTCCGGGAGAAGCAATGTCTTTCAAGGAATTGATCGTAGCGAGTTGCCGGCCTGCGTAGGCATAGACGAAGGAACCCGGAATAATCCCGAGTGCCGTACCCACTACGTAGGTGCCGACATTCATGCGAGTCAGGCCGGATACCAGATTCACCACAAAGAACGGAAAGAGCGGAATCAGCCGGAGGGTCATGAGATAACCGAACGCGTTCCGCGCGAAGCCCTGCTGAACCGGCCCCAGCCACTTTCCAAACTTCTGTTCCACCCAATCACGCAACAGGTAGCGGGATGCGAGAAACGCGAGCGTCGCGCCCGTCGTCGCCCCAAGATTTACTAAGAGCGTACCCAGCACAGCCCCGAAGAGGAATCCGCCGGCCAGTGTCAGAATCACGGCGCCGGGAAGCGAGAGCCCCGTCACGGCCACATAAGCCAAGACGAACAACGCTGCGGCTGCGGCAGTATGTGTTTCGGTGAACGACAGTAGGTAATCGCGGTTGTCCTTGAGCCCCTGCAAGGAGAGAAACCGGCCCAGATCGAAGTAGAAGAATGCGGCCACCGCAACCCCGATCGCGAGGACGATGGCAATCTTTCCGGCACTCAATCCGCTCTTTGCTTCAGAAGCTGGCATGTCGTTCGTCATAACGGTTTGCTCGCGTATCATGGGGACTCCGTTTCTGGCTGTCAATGTAGCTAACTGCCTCTTAGTCGCCCGAAGTCCCATGGTTATCCCGTGACCACACCCTGCCACACGCAAACGCTTGCTTGCTATAGGTCTACGACGTGAGACGGTGATTGGATGTTAACCCGCATATTCATGACGGTTCGTCACGAAATCGCTGAGCCGCGTTGCGAGACCGGCGCGCGTAACCCTGAGCCCGAGGCATACTCGTGCAGTACGGTGAGGGTCCGAAGGGCGAGCCCGCAGGCCGAAGG
>Ga0184632_10001038_pt1 | contig 11204 bp, 9 predicted proteins | sample PLM31_50_b1_FD_133153 | JGI IMG/M metagenome (GOLD analysis project Ga0184632, IMG submission 133153) | Groundwater sediment microbial communities from an aquifer in East River, Colorado, USA - PLM3-1_50_b1 | ecosystem: Environmental > Terrestrial > Soil > Riparian zone | place: USA: East River... | reverse complement strand
TGCCCTGTAGCCCTCGCCGTCGGTTGCGTCAAGTGCCCGATCTTCAAAGTGTGTCCGGTCAAGGGCGTGATCGGCGATTACAAGAAGCCCGCCGAGGTCGTCGCGAAGCCTCCGACTTCCGCTTCGGCACGCCCGGTGCGCAAAGCGCAGGCAAAGAAAAAGAAGAAACGGTAGCCGCGTATCGGAGGGCGTGTGGCGTACCGCTGGCTTGCCGATGCGACCGTCGCGCTGCATCTTGCGTTCATCCTGTTCGTCCTGTTCGGCGGCTTTCTCGCGTGGCGGAAAGCGGCTTGGGCGTGGGTGCATCTGCCGGCCGTCGCCTGGGTAGCGTACATCGAATTCACCGGCACGATCTGTCCGTTGACGCCGCTCGAGAACGCGCTGCGCGAGCGCGCGGGCGATGCCGGCTACACGGGCGGATTCGTCGACCACTACCTGTTGCCGGTCATCTACCCAGTGGGATTGACGCCGCAGTTCCAGGTGGCGCTGGGAGTCGCCATCGTCGCGCTAAACGTGATCGTGTATTGGCATCTATGGCGACGCAGGCGCGCGATCTGATCGCTACCAGACGCATGCGCCCATCGAAGGCTGTCAGCTCGCCTGCGCGCTACTGAGCGAGTCGCGAAGCGACGGCGATCGGCGCGCTTCGTGCCTTTTCTACACGAATAACGCGCGGCCGCCCGAAGCTATTCGTGCTGACTGCCTTCGGGACAAAAACACGGAGCGCGCAGCGCGGAGTGTTTTTGGCACGCTCCGGTCACGTGTTTATTAATTTCCGATGCGCCTGCACGCTCATCAGGATGCCCAGTCCGATGAATAGCGATACGAGCGCGGTGCCGCCGTAGGACACCAGCGGCAGCGGCACGCCGACCACGGGCAGGATGCCGCTCACCATGCCCATGTTGACGAACGCGTAGGTGAAGAACATCAGCGTCACCGCGCCGGCGAGCAGGCGCGCGAACAGCGTCGATGCGTTCGCGGTAATCACCATCGCCCTTCCGATCAGCATCAGGTAGAGCACCAGCAGCAGCGCATTGCCGATGAGTCCGAACTCCTCGCCGAACACGGCGAAGATGAAATCGGTATGGCGTTCCGGCAGGAAGTCGAGATGCGTCTGCGTGCCGTTGAGCCAGCCCTTGCCGATCACGCCGCCGGACCCGATCGCAATCGACGCCTGCGTGGAGTGGTAGCCGGCGCCCAGCGGATCGCGTCCGGGATCGATGAAGGTCAGGATCCGCTCGCGTTGATAGTCGTGCAGCTGCGCCCACAGCAACGGCCCTGCGGCGCCGGCCGCCACGGCGAGTCCGACGATGATCTTCCACGACAGCCCCGCGAGGAAGAGCACGTAGAACCCCGCCGCCGCGATCAGCAGTGCGGTGCCCAGGTCGGGCTGCCGCTTGATGAGATAGACCGGCACGACGATCAGCACGGCCGCGATGACGAAATCCTTCCAGCGGATGCGTCCTTCGAATTTCTGGAAGTACCACGCGAGCATCAACGGCAGCGCGATCTTCATGAGCTCCGAAGGCTGGATGCGAGCGACGCCGAGATTGAGCCAGCGGCGCGATCCGTTCACGACGACGCCGAACAGCGCAACGCCAACGAGCAGCAGCACGGCAACGACATAGAGCGGCACCGCAACGCGCGCGAGCGTTTGCGGTGGAATGTTGGCGAGGATCCACATCAACACCAGCGCAAAGCCCAACGACAATACCTGGGAGGTCACGCGTGCCGTGCTCTGGTCGGCCGCCGAGAACAATGTGACGAGTCCAACGCCGACCAACGCCAACGCGCAGCCGAACAGGAAATTGTCGATGCGGCGCGTCATCGCCTCCCAGACACGGCCTGCGAATTCAAGCAGAGGCATCAGTCGCTCTCGTCTTCGCCATCGCGGGCCGGTGCAGTGATCGCGGGGCCGGGGTCGGACTTCCCCAGGAGGAAATAGTCGAGCACCTTGCGCGCGATCGGCGCGGCGGCCTGCGCGCCGAAGCCGCCGTTCTCGACGAGGACCGCGAGCGCGATCTTCGGCTGTTCGGCCGGCGCATACGCGACGAACCACGCATGATCGCGCAGCCGTTCGTCGATCTTGTGCGCCGTGTACTTCTCGCCTTTCAGCGAATACACCTGCGCCGTCCCCGTCTTGCCGCCGGACGTATATTTCGCTCCCACGAAAGCGGCGGCGCTGGTGCCTTCCTTGTTCACGCCGACGAGCGCGTTCTTCACGAAAGCGATGTGCTCGGGCTTCGACGTAATGGTGTGCGTGGGCTGCGGCGCGACCGACCGCTCCTCGCCGGTCCTCAGGTTGACGACGTTCTTGACCAGGTGCGGCCGGAACGCGACGCCGTTGTTGGCGACGATGGCAATCGCGTGCGCGAGCTGTATCGGCGTGAACGAGTTGTAGCCCTGACCGATTCCAGCCGAGATGGAATCGCCGAGATACCACTTGCGGTGCTCCTCGCGATACTTTTCGCCGGCGAAGCGCGCGCGCTTCCATTCGCGCGACGGCAGCACGCCGGTCAGCTCGCCTTCGATGTCGACACCGGTCTTCTGGCCGAAGCCCAATTGCGTCATGAAGCGCGCGGTGTCGTCGATTTCGGTCTCGCTCGCCAGCACGTAGTAGTAGGTGTCGCAGGAGACCACGATCGACCGGTACATGTCGACCGAGCCATGTCCGCCTGGCTTGTCGTCGCGGAACCGGTAGGACGATCCCGGCAACTGGAAGAATCCCGGATCGTTGATTGCAAACTGCGGCGTCCGCTTGCCGGACGTCAGCGCACCAAGCGCCAGGAACGGCTTGATCGTCGATCCTGGCGGGTAGGCACCGCGCAACGGACGATTGAGCAACGGCTTGTCGGGCGAATCGTTGAGCGCTTCCCAGTTCGCGACGTCGATGCCTTCGACGAAGAGATTCGGGTCATAGCCGGGCTTCGATACGAATGCGAGGATGTCGCCGGTCGCGGGCTCGATCGCCACCAGCGCGCCGCGGCGATCGCCGAACGCCCGCTCCGCCGCCTCCTGCAGCTTGATGTCGAGCGACAGCCGCAAGTTGTTGCCGGACGTCGGTGGCGTACGCGAGAGCGTGCGCACGGCGCGGCCGCCCGCGTCTACTTCCACTTCCTCGACACCGGTCGTGCCGTGCAACTCGCGCTCGTACGACAGCTCCAAGCCGACCTTGCCGATGTAGTCGGACCCTTTGTAGTTGGCCGACTCGTCCCAACCGGCGATGCGTTCCAGGTCACGGTCGGTGATGCGGCCGATGTAGCCGATGACGTGCGAGGCCATTTCGCCGTACGGATATTGGCGGAACAACCTCGCCTTGATGTCGACGCCAGGGAACCGGTAGCGGTTGACGGCGAAGCGCGCGACTTCCTCATCGGACAGTCGCGTGCGCAGCGGCATGCTCTCGAAATTCTTCGATTCATCGAGCAGCTTGCGGAAGCGCTTGCGGTCGCGCGGCTGGATGTCGACGATAGTCGCGAGCTCGTCGATCGTCGCCTCGAGGTTCTTGATCTTCGCCGGTGTAATCTCGAGCGTGTACGCCGAGTAGCTTTGCGCCAGCACAACGCCGTTGCGATCGGTGATGACGCCGCGATTCGGGACGATCGGCACGATCGCCACCCGATTCGACTCGGCGAGCATCCGATAGTGTTCGTGCTGGTAAACCTGCAGGTAGACGAAGCGCGCGAACAGTCCGCAGAACGCCAGCAACGCGAAACCGCCTGCGACCACCAGCCGCCTGCGGAACAGGAATACTTCCCGCTCCGCGTTGCGCATTTCCGGCGCGCCATAGCCGCGGTCGCCGTCATAGCCGCGGCGGCGGGAAGAGAAGAGACGGCGCGTCATCGCAATGGCCTCGTCATCATCGCCCGCAGGGCCGCCCCAAGGGCGATGAGCGCCCCCTCTGGGGGCAGCGAACGAAGTGAGCGTGGGGGTCCATCACCGTTCGGACGGGGAACGCGATGGCCGTTGCGGCCATTGCAACAGCACCGACAGCAGGGGCCACAGCAGCGCGCCCACGATCGGCGGGACGAAGTACGTCCAGCGCGGCATCGGCGCGCCTCCCACGAAACGCACGACGAAGACGAGCGCCGCGCAGACGACCAGCAGCACGGCCACCTGCGGCGCCTGCTGCCACAACGGGAAGCGCAACACGCGACGCCGGAAGTACTCGGCGGAATACGCGAGCACCGCATAGCCCAGGGCGTGCTGTCCGAAGACCGTGGCATCGGCGACATCCATGACGAGGCCGAGCATCCACGCCACGCCGACACCGACGTAACCCGGTTCCTGGATGCACCAGTACAGAATCACCAGCGCGAGAAAATCGGGGCGCAGGAGCAACGTTACGCCTGAGGCCGGCGCGATGTTCGCAAGCAATCCGAGCACGAAGGTGAGCAGAATGAACCACGGGTTCACCTGCCGCAGGATTTCTTCCGGGCGGGCAGGCGTGAAGGCGGCGGCGCGCGAGAACATGTTCATCGCCCGCAGGGACGCCCCAAGGACGATGAGCGCCCCGTTTGTGGGCAGCGAACGAAGCCAGCGTGGGGGTTCTTCATCGCCCGCCGGGCCGCCCCAAGGGCGATGAGCGCCCCCTTTGGGGGCAGCGAACGAAAGTGAGCGTGGGGGTTCTTCATCGCCCGCCGGGCCCCCCCAAGGGGTGTCGTCCCCACGAAGGCGGGGACCCAGTGACGTGCGATGAAAGACGCTGGGGCGCGCGAATGCGCGTGCGCCTTCGCGGGAACGACGGGGAAATTGTTACGCAATCGAGTAATCCTCATCAGCCGCCGCGACGGCCCTTGCCGCGGCCGCCTTTCTTCGCCGCGTCGCCGTCGGTCGTTTCTTCGGGACGCGACTGCCGCGCGGCGCCTTGTCCCAATACCAACAGGTACGTGCTGCGATCGGCACCCGACAACGGGCGCACGGTAATCCTGGCGAAGACCTGACCGGTATCGCGGTCGACGGTCTCCACCTGCGCCACCGCGAGTCCAGGCGGATAGATGCCGTCGATCCCCGACGTGGACAACCGGTCGCCCGGCTTGATGTCGGCGGTAGGCGCCATGAAGCGCAATTCGGGCGGCCGCCCCGTGCCGGCGCCGAAGAACACGCTGCGCACGCCGCTGCGGTCGACGCGCACCGGCACCGCGTGGTCCTTGTCGGTGACCAGCGTCACCTCGGCCATGGACGCATATACGCGCGTGACCTGACCCACGACCCCCAACTCGTCGATGACCGCCTCGCCGGCGCGAATGCCCGCATCGGTGCCGCGGTTGACGAAGACTTTTTGGGTGAAGGGATCGCGGCCGGTATAGAGGACCTCCACGGCGGTCGCCGCGCCCGAATAGCGTTTCTGAATGTCGAGCAATGCACGCAGATTGGTGTTCTCGTCGCGCAGTCTCGCGAATTCCTGCGCCGAGAGCGATCGCGCGACGAGGTCCTGCTTCAACGCGACGTTTTCCTCATCCAGCGCCCGCTTCGACGCGAAGTACGTGGCGACCCACATGAGCGCCTCGCCCGGCAGCTGCACTGCGCGTTGCAGCGGAAACAGCACGATCGTCGCGGCTTGCCGAATCCCTTCGAGATAGCGAAAGCGCGTGTCGGCGAACATCAACGCGATCGACAGCAGGCCGAAAAACGTGAGTCGCGCGAGCGGAGAGGGCCCACGATGAAAGAACGGCGGCGGATCGGCGGCGATGTGGCGCATGGGGTCAGAGTCGATTTTCGTGGACGCGGCAGCCTGATTCGCCCTGGACCCTGCAAGCGAAATTCGACTCTGACCCCATGCGACTCCGCTAATCCGACGTGAAGATCGTGTGCAGCTTTTCCATGTTCTCGAGGGCCTTGCCGCAGCCGCGCACGACGCACGTCAGCGGATCATCGGCAACGATCACCGGCAATCCCGTTTCCTCCATCAGCAGCCGGTCTATATCGCGCAGCAGCGCCCCGCCGCCCGTCAGGACCATGCCGCGCTCGGCGATGTCCGCGCCAAGCTCCGGCGGCGTGCGCTCGAGCGCGCTCTTCACCGCGGACACGATGCCGTTCAGCGGATCGGTGAGCGCTTCGAGGATCTCGTTGGACGACACGGTGAAGCTGCGCGGGATGCCTTCGGCGAGGTTGCGGCCCTTCACTTCCATTTCCCTCACTTCGGAGCCCGGGAACGCGCTGCCGATCGTCTTCTTAATATGCTCGGCCGTCGTCTCGCCGATCAGCATGCCGTAGTTGCGGCGGATGTAGTTGACGATGGCCTCGTCGAACTTGTCGCCGCCGACGCGCACGCTGCCCGCATACACCATGCCGCCGAGGGAGATCACGCCGACCTCGGTTGTGCCGCCGCCGATGTCGAGAACCATCGAGCCGATCGCGTCCGAGATCGGCAGGTCGGCGCCGATGGCCGCGGCCATCGGTTCCTCGATCAGATAGACCTTGGACGCGCCGGCGCCCAACGCGGACTCGCGGATCGCGCGGCGCTCGACCTGCGTGGAACCGCACGGCACGCAGATGATGATGCGCGGCGACGGCGAGAAGAGGCGCGAATCGAGCACCTTCTTGATGAACTGCTTCAGCATCTGCTCCGTCACCGTGAAGTCGGCAATGACGCCGTCCTTCATCGGGCGGATCGCGGTGATGTTGCCGGGCGTGCGACCAAGCATCTGCTTCGCCGCGAGGCCAACCTCCTGAATCACCTTTTTGCCGTTGGGACCGCCTTCCTGGCGGATGGCGACGACCGAGGGCTCGTTCAGGACGATGCCCTTGCCACGCACGTAGATCAGTGTGTTGGCGGTTCCGAGGTCGATCGCTAAGTCGCTGCCGAAATAACCTTTGAAAAACTCGAACATGAATGCATAAACCTGACAAAAATGGGGTGTCGAAACTGCGGCAGCGTGAATCCGGTGCGCGCCGAAGGCAAACGCAGCGCACCAACGACCGAAGACTGTCGATTATGATAGCATTCCCCTTTCGCCTTTAGCACTGATTTGGCGCAGTATTTTGCTCCTTTGCCGCCCTGCCGGGCCTTCGCCCCGCCGGTCGCTCGCAATGCCGACCCTTGCCGGAAACGCGCTCCCTCGAGGCCGCGCCGGCCCCGCGCACATGGCCCTGACTCTCGCTGACGTCCATCGCATCGCCCATCTTGCGCGCATCGAGATCGATGCCGCCGCCGCGACCGACGTCCATCGCAAGCTCGAAGCGATCTTCGCGATGATCAACGAGCTGCAGGCGGTCGATACCACCGGCATCGTCCCGATGGCGCACGCGCAGGACGTGCACCTGCCGCTGCGCGAGGATGCGGTGAACGAGACGGACCAGCATGCGCTGTTCCAGATCCTGGCGCCGGCGGTGCAGGATGGGTTGTATCTGGTGCCCAAGGTCATTGAATAGGCTTGGGGCTGCGATGATTTCCGGAACGGTCGCCCAACTGGTCGCGGACCTTCGCGCAAAGCGGTTGTCCAGCGTTGAGCTGACGCGGGCGTTGCTCGCGCGCATCGACCAGGCGCAAGCTCGATTCAACGCGTTCGTGACTGTCGACGCGGAAGGTGCGCTCGCGCAGGCGCGTGCGGCCGACGCCGCACTTGCGCAGGGCAGTGCGCCACCGCTGGCGGGCGTTCCAATCGCGCACAAGGACGTGATCATGACCGCCGGGCTGCGCACGACCTGCGGCTCGCGGATGCTCGCCAACTTCACCGCACCGTATGACGCGCACGTGGTCACCGGACTCAGGAACGCGGGCACGGTGCTCGTCGGCAAGACCAACATGGACGAGTTCGCCATGGGGTCGTCCAGCGAAACATCGTGGTTCGGACCGGTCCGGAACCCGTGGAACACCGACTACGTCCCGGGCGGCAGCTCGGGCGGCTCGGCGGTGTCGGTCGCCGCGCGCCTCGTGCCGGCGGCCACCGGTACCGATACGGGCGGATCGATCCGCCAGCCCGCGTCGTTGTCGGGCATTTGCGGGCTGAAGCCCACTTATGGCGTGTGCTCGCGCTACGGTCTCATCGCCTTCGCGTCGAGTCTCGACACACCCGGCATGTTTGCGCGCACCGCCGAAGATTGCGGGCTGCTGCTCAACGCGATGGCCGGGCACGACGCGCGCGATTCGACGTCGCTCGATCGGCCGCGCGAGGATTACACGCGCGATCTCGCGCGGCCGCTCGCCGGCCTGCGGATCGGCCTGCCCAAGGAGTACTTCGGCGACGGTGTCGATGCCGACGTGGCTTCCGCCATCGAAACGGCGCTCGCGCAGTTCCGCAAGCTTGGCGCGACGACCGTTCCTCTTGCGCTGCCGAACGTCAAGCTGTCGGTGCCCGTCTACTACGTCATCGCGCCGGCGGAAGCGTCGTCGAACCTCTCGCGCTTCGACGGTGTGCGTTACGGCCATCGCGCGGCGAAGTACACCGATCTCCTCGACATGTACAGGAAGACGCGGGCGGAAGGCTTCGGCGCCGAGGTCAAGCGCCGCATCCTCGTCGGCACCTACGTGCTGTCGCACGGCTATTACGACGCCTACTACTTGAAGGCACAGCAGGTGCGCCGGTTGATCGCCGACGACTTCGCGCGCGCGTACCAAGCGTGCGACGTCATCATGGGACCGACCGCGCCATCACCGGCGTTCAAGATCGGCGACAAGGCCGACGACCCGGTGCAGATGTACCTGAACGACATTTTCACCGTCGCCGGCAACCTGACCGGCGCGCCGGGCATCTCGATTCCGTGCGGCTTCGATCGGCGCCGACTGCCGATTGGGTTGCTGATCCAGTCCAACCATTTTGCCGAAGCGAAGTTGCTGAACGTCGCGCACCAGTATCAGCAGGCGACCGATTGGCACACGCGCGCGCCCGCCGAGGTGTCGGCATGAAGTGGGAAGTCGTCATCGGCCTCGAGACGCACACGCAGCTGTCGACCGCGTCGAAAATCTTCTCGGACGCATCGACCGCATTCGGCGCCGCACCCAACACGCACGCGTCCGCTGTCGATATCGCGTTGCCCGGCGTGTTGCCGGTCCTGAATCGCGGCGCCGTCGAGCGCGCGATTCGGTTCGGTTTGGCCGTCGGCGGCACGATCAACACGCGCAGCGTCTTCGCGCGCAAGAATTACTTCTACCCGGATTTGCCGAAGGGCTACCAGATTTCGCAGTACGAAATCCCCATCGTTACCGGCGGCGAAGTTCCGATCGTGTCGCCGACGCGCGGCGCGCTGCGCGTCCGGTTGACACGCGCGCATCTCGAGGAAGACGCCGGCAAGTCGCTGCATGAAGATTTCCATGGCATGACCGGGATCGACCTCAATCGCGCCGGGACGCCGCTACTCGAGATCGTGTCGGAGCCGGACCTGCGGAGCTCCGACGAAGCGGTCGCGTACGCCAAGACGCTGCACGGCCTCGTCCGCTGGATCGGCATCTGCGACGGCAACATGCAGGAAGGCAGCTTCCGTTGCGACGCCAACGTATCGGTGCGCGCCGCCGGCAGCGACGAGCTCGGCACGCGCTGCGAGATCAAGAACCTGAACAGCTTCCGCTTCATGCAGGAAGCCATCGACTACGAGGTGCAGCGGCAGATCGAGCTGATCGAGAGTGGCGGCAGCGTCGTGCAGGAAACGCGTTTGTACGATCCCGATCGCCGCGAAACGCGCTCGATGCGCAGCAAGGAAGACGCGCAGGATTACCGCTACTTCCCGGATCCCGATCTGCCGCCGCTGATGATTACCGAGGATTGGATCTCGCGCGTCCGCGCGCAGATGCCGGAACTGCCGGAGGCGATGAAGACGCGCTTCATGCGCGACTACGCGCTGCCCGCTGCCGATGCCACGACGCTCACTGCGGACCGCGAGCTTGCCGACTATTTCGAAGTCGCCGCGAAGGAGGGTGGCGGTGAAGCGAGGATCGTCGCCAACTGGGTGCTGGGAGAACTTTCCGCGGCGCTCAACAAGGCCGACATCAGCATCGCGCAATCACCGGTGTCGGCGCCGCAGCTCGCCGTATTGCTGAGGCGGATTGCCGACGGCACCATCTCCGGCAAGATCGCGAAGGACGTGTTCGATGCGATATGGGCGGGCGAGGCGCAAGGAGAAAATGCAGCGGACACGATCATCGCCGCCAAAGGCCTGCGCCAGATCTCGGACGAAGGCGCCATCGAGAAGATCGTCGACGAAGCCATCGCCGGCAGCCCCGCAATCGTCGCCGAATACAGGGCGGGCAAGGAGAAGGCGTTCAACTCGCTGGTCGGCAAGGTGATGGCCGCGTCGAAGGGCAAGGCCAACCCGACGCAAGTGAACGCCATTCTCAAGCGCAAGCTCGGTTGAGGGATCTCCAACCCAGCCAGCCTCGCAGGCGCAGGCGACCTCATGCCAGCGGAAGGACGATCGCTTATGATGCGCCGGCAGCGCCATCCACTATTCCGCCCGAGCGTGCCGCGGGTGAGCGGGGATCTCAGGGGAAATGCAGAATCGTCTCGCCGGTCGGGCCGGCATTGTCGGCGAAGTCCGTGGCGGGATCGCGGGAGCGATGGTCGGCCTCGGCATCGTGCTGCCGCTGGGAATGCTGTCGTTCGCCGCGTTGGGTCCCGATGCGGCGAGCATTGGCGTCCGCGCCGCATTCACAACGGCGATCCTCGGCGGATTCGTTGCGGCGCTCGTTGGCGGCGCCGCCATTCGCGGCAGCATCCCGAAGACCGCGACGACGCTGATCTTCGCGAGCTACGTCGCGACGCTCGCCGCGGAGCCGGCACTGGCAACGGCACACGGTCCGGACCTGCCGTCGATCGTTACGCTGTCCACGCTCTGCGTCGTCATCGCTGGCGTGCTGCAGCTCGCGTCAGGGCTGGCGAGACTCGGCTCGCTGATCCGGTACGTCCCGCTGCCGGTTCTCGCCGGCTTCATGAACGGCGTGGCCATCCTGGTCGTCGTGTCGCAAGTCCGGCCGCTGCTCGGCCTGTCAGGGCTGCAATGGAGCCTTGACGTCACCGACACGCTGCAGCATGTGGCGGTTCCGGGCTTGGCGCTCGGTGCGGCAACCGCCGCGTTCGCGTGGATCGTCGCGCGGCGCGGGCCAGGGATACCGTGGTCGCTTGCCGGCTTTGTCTTCGGCACGGTCGTATATCAGTTGATCCGCCTGATGATCCCCGATGCGGACCCTGGATTGCTTTTGGGCGCACCGGCGACCGGGTTTTCCGAATCCGCGCCGCTCCGGACGCTCGCCTCGCCCGGGATGGCGCAAG